>FWWL01000670.1_pt1 | contig 91303 bp, 86 predicted proteins | sample 2228331 | NCBI WGS metagenome assembly FWWL01 (sample SAMEA103939775, study PRJEB20133) | metagenome | reverse complement strand
CTATTAAGAATTGAGGATTATGATAAAGTGAAATTTATTGTGGAAAACATGGCGAAAAATGAAGAAAATGAAACAAGATATATATTACATGGTGATACTGGAGTCCATAATTTTGTATTTCTTGAACAAAAGCTATGTGGCGTCATTGACCCTTCACCAATGATTGGGCCCCTTTTGTATGATTTTACTTACGCTTTTTGTTCCTCTCCTGACGATTTGGATATTGAAACTCTAACCGCAGCATTTTCATTACTCGATCATGAACCTGTAGAAGGATCAAGACTAATTGATGAAGTTATCTTTCAACTTTATTGCCGTATTGGGATCTGTATACACCACCACCCTCATGATTTGGAAGATTACTTAACGGCGTGGGAATACTGGAAGAACATATCCAACTAGATCAAATATTTCGAACTTGCCACCTATTTTAATCGGTGGCTTGCTGCGTTAACGGGCAGAATTCGTTAACAACCAGTTAGTTACATTTAATGGAATTAAGTATATTATTGTTTCATTAGGTGATTTCGTGTTTCGAATATGAAACGAGTAAAAAACAGTAATTTATAGGAGGGTACTGTACCAATGGCCGATTATGTTAAAGAGATTAGAAGCCTTGTTGGTAAAAGACCGATTATTTTACCTGCGTCAGTAGTATTGATTTTCAATTCAGACAGTCATTTATTGCTTCAACGGCGAGGTGATGATGGAAAATGGGGAATACCTGGAGGTATCATGGAAATTGGAGAATCCTACGAAGATACCGCAATAAGGGAAGTTAAAGAAGAGACAGGCCTCAATATAAAAACATTGAAACTATTTAGTGTATTTTCCGGTGAAGAATACTTAAATATTTATCCTAACGGTGATCAAGCATATAATGCATTGGCTGCGTTTATTTGTTATGAATATAATGGTGAACTTATTTATTCAAATGACGAAAGTCTTGAGCTTAAATACTTTGAACTTACGAATCTGCCGGAGATGTCTAATATTTCAGGTAAGGTCATAGCCAACTACATTGCTTCCGGATTAGAATAACGGGAAATTAGAGAGAAAAGTCGGTAAGTTCATTAACCTAACGGGTACGATTGCTGAATAAACAAATTGGAACGAGGCTGCCGGAATGGATCGGTAGCCTCGTTGCGCCAACAGGCAGGATAATGCAATTAGTCTCGATGGCCTTAAGTTAAGAATACTGCATATTTATATTCAATATATCGTCTTTATCCAAGATGTGGCATGATTTATGTAGAAACAAAAGCGGAGGTTTGATATGAAAATAGCTGATTACGCAGTACGACCAATAAAGCCGGACGATGATTTTAAATTAATCGATGATGTATATTACCGGACTCATTTTGAAGGGAAATCGCTGAAAAGGCATAAAAATATATATAGAAAAATGAACTGGAAGCAACTCTTATTTCCGGAATCAAATGTTGGCGAACCAGCCGTTTTGAAGGGGCTTTCTTTCTCTGGGTTCGTAGCTCTAAATAATGGAGTTATATCAGCATTTGCTACTGTAGGAATTTCACCACAATCACTCAATGGATATTTCGATTATGGTTTTATTCCAGATGGTGAATATATGCTTGAAGACCTGGTAAACTGTTGTACTGATGTAGTAAAAAAATCTGGCGGGGGCCGACTTTATCAAACGGCTAGCATGCCCATAGGACAAATTCGCAACGATCAAATAACCTTATTAGAATCTCAAGGTTTTCGGAGCAATCAATTCTACCATGTTTTTGTTGATCATCGGCAGATAGGCTCGTGGAACCCATCTGAAGATTTAGATCTTAGCTTAATTAAAGTACCTTCAAGAATTGAGATCAACAATATCTCTTCGATTTTAGAAGAGGATAGAGAGTTTTTCCTTGCGGAAGAATTCCGAGGAAACTTCTCTCAAGACGCAACTCCTGATCATGTATTTTTGTGTTTGTATGATGATAAGGAACAAATAAAAGGAATAGCGTACTACAAAGTTTGGGAAAAAAATGAGTCATTATTAGCCACGGCATTTGGAGTTCACTTTAGACCAACTTACGAAGTTGAACGCGAAGAAATCCGCCATCTTATTCAAGCAACTCTTGTATCAATGAAACAGATTGGAGTAACAGCTGCTTGGTCTAGAGTATCCTCACAGTGCTTTAACACGATCCTAGAACTATCTTCTGCGGGATTTGAAATCGCCCCAAACCACAATGTCATGATGGTCAAGATGGTATGAGTAGATATGTAAATGCAAAGAAAGTTCTACCAGAAAATCTCGTGAAAGAAATTCAAAAATATGTCCAAGGTACCCACATATATATTCCTTCTTCAGAACGCAAATCGTGGGGGACGGAAAGCGGTATTCGTGAAGAGCTTGAACAACGTAATATGGAGATTTTAATACAGTTCAGAAACGGTTACGATGTTACTAAATTATCCGAATTTTATTGTCTGAGTGAGGAAAGAATTAAAGCCATTGTATATGGTAGAACGGATGAAAATTAGAGTAAAATATACAAGTCTCTTCCGCTAACGGGCACAAGAGTTCAATAACACCAGGATGCCGTAGATGTGATCGCAGCCTGGTTACGCTCCCTCAGTATGATAATTCAATCAGCAACAGGCCACCGAATAAATCGGTGGCCTGCTGCGTTAATGGGCTGCAATATTCAACCAACAATTATCACCATTTATATGGTATAATTTGTAATTATATTTGAAGTGTTCATTAATAGAGGTGAATCTAATTGGTTTTTGAAACTTTAACGGGACAACTAGCCGTGGCATTGACGTTTGGTATGGGGGCATTGTTAATCATTTTATTCCCGATAATAAAAAAAGAAAATCGTTATTTTGCATGGTTCAGTTTGATAATGGGCGTTGTAGTTTGGCTTTTATTGATTTGGTTCACATTCGGCAATGAAGTAATCCGTTATCAGATTATCCATCATGGGCTTCATTAAAGTAACGGGACACGTTTGTTCAATAACACCAATGGGAGGTTACCGGTTTAGGTGGAAGCCTTACTGTGCTCACGGGCAGTTTTGCGGAGGGATTTAAAAGAGGGAAGCAGCATGAAATGATGGAGTCCATGCTTCATTACTTATAGGACACTGTATGCCAATTTGAAATCTTGAAGGCCAAAGAGGGCTGTTCGATTGTTATCGAACAGCCCTTTTTGTCGTGCTTGTAGGAGTTGTTAATTCTTCAGCACGAGAACTAGTACGACGAGTATAAGTCCGATTGCTACTGCTGCCGCCATGCTTGGGCACCTCCTTGTTTCTAGGACTATACTTAGGATAAGAAGTTCTTGAATCTCTCTAACGCTGAACAGAAAAATGTAAAAATATTCCCTATTTCTTGGTTTAATTGTAAAATGGACATGTCGGTACTTATTGGAAAGGTGGAGGCTTAAGGTGGAAGTCGCTTATTTAGCAACGGATGAGATACATATAGAAGCAGAGCGGTTACAACTACAGTCAGAGGGGCTTAGTTGGCCGGAAATTTATGTGCGTCTGGACTCGAAGTATCGTGAAAATTCGAAGAAAGGCGCCTTTCAGTGTGCCTGCTGCCATTCCAAATCAAAGTTGGTTCTCCATGAGAATAAAGCGTGTTACTTTAGTCACTTTGATTCTGAAGCCTGCGCTGGCCAGCGAAATTACACTCGCTATGGTGATCAGACCAGGAAACATGAACATTTCAAACATCGAGCCGGTATGGCAATTATTATGGATCAATTAAAAGCTAATCTCTCTCTGAGCGGAGCTATTGTGCAGGACGGGTATCTTTATAAAGAGGATCTTAAGTTTGTACCTGATATTATGATTACGTGGCCTAGTGGAGAGATATGGACCTTTGACTATGTAACGGGTACAAGGAGTAGCACGTATCAGCGTTACCTTACAAATAAGCAATCGCTTTATCGTGGTCAAAAGTTTAAAAGTTATTTTCTTTTTGATGAAGGGATGCTTTCGAAGCTAGAAGAGCATGCCATTTCGTTAAGTGAAGGCGAAAAAGGGGCACTACTTTTTCTAGGGCTAGATGAGGTTTGGAAAGAGATCCTTCAAGATGTGGAGAAAAGGTATGGTCGGAAGGCAATGTCTCCGAATGAAAAGGTCCTTCTAAAGAATTTTGATGTTAACCGGATCATGTATGTGAATGATGAGATGGAAGGCTTGTTTTACCGATTGACGGAGATTAAAGTCGCGTCTGGATCGATAGTAAAGCAAATTCCGGACATGTGGTATTGCATCATTGGGGAGCCGGCAAGAGTTTCCTTGCCTTCTATGTTCAGTTATAACCGAACGAAACATGTGTTTGTTTGGGAAGAACCGAATATAGCTGGTGATGAATTACATAATTATGTTCGTATGGTTGAAGAGCGGCGCGAGGAAGAGATAAGGAAAGAGGGGGTACGGAAGCAGCTTGAACTAGAAAAGAAACGGAAGATCGCAATTCAGCTGGAAAACGAATCTAGGTTGAAGCTGGAACAGCTTCGTGAGGAGGCAGCTCGCAAAACGGTTGATCATAATAAACAAATTGACGATAGCGCGGATCTGCAGCTGAGTTCTATTGAGAAGGAGCCAATTCCAACCGACTCTCAGTTAGTCAATTATTACCGTAGTATTATGGAACGGGTTAGGCAACGGCCTGATCTTCTTAAAGCAGCACCTGGTTTTGAAGAACGGTTTATGGATATCGAGGCCGGCATACAAGAATACCTCGAAGTGGGACAATTTCCTTATCAAGTGCGAACCTACATCAATATGATGGAAGCCGCTTTAGGGATGCGATAAAATTTAAGTATATATTCCTATGAGCGTATGATTCTTCGGCAAGGGTCGGATACATTAAGTAACACATAAATTTGATGAAGGCGAGCAATGCATATGCCTATTAAAGTAGTAAATGGTGACTTGCTAAGTGCTGCAGAAGACATTATAGGGCATCAAGTTAATTGTCAGGGAGTTATGGGGTCTGGTGTTGCTAAGGTGTTGAGAGCTAGATATATAAACCTTTACCCATCTTATAAGCAACTTTGTGACCAATACAAACCTCAAGACCTTCTCGGAAAGTGCCAAGTGATCAAGACGGGTTCAAAATATATAGCTAACTTGTTTGGTCAATTAAACTATGGGAAACAAAAGATTCGCTATACCGATTATACCGCACTGAAACAAGGCCTTTTGATATTAAAGGAAAACGCGATGAAACAAGGCTATTCGATTGCATTACCTTACAATATCGGTTGTGGATTAGCTAACGGTGATTGGAATGTGGTCGAGCCATTGATTCAAGAAGTGTTTAGTGATTATGAGGTAACCTTGTATCGTATTTAGAAGGTACTGGATATGTTTCAGATGTCAGACTAAGCTAACGAGGAACATTAGTTCTATAGTGTAACAGAATTGAAATCTTATTTTCATCCAGTTTTAATGAATTAAGTCTATACTAAATTACGACCCCCTTTTAATATACAATCTTAGACCCTCAGCCCGTTGCTGTGGGCCTCTTTTTGCTTTTGAACTAAGCTAACGGGAACGATAGTTGAACGAAAAAGGAGCAGTTTGCTGAAGCAACTGCTCCTTTTCTTATTGAAGTTAAAGGAAGGATAGATGCAAAAATTTCTATTTACACACGAACATACATTCGGTATCTTAATATTAAGATTTCCACATTTAGGAGGGAAGTATAATGTTTCATGTGTACTGTACAGAACATACATTCCGTAATAGAAGAAAATCATTATTGCTAATGATGAGAAAGAAAGGGAGGGGGGAGTGACACAGACTGGAATTGTTTTGGTTGCTAGCGTATCTATAATTCAAGCAGACAAAGTTATGATAATAAAAGAAAACAAACCATCCGTCCGGAATAAATGGAATTTTCCGGGTGGTAGGATAGAACCCGGTGAAGATATCCTAGATGCCGCACGTAGAGAAGTTAATGAAGAAACCGGCTATGATGTCAAACTTACAGGAACAACGGGCATCTATAATTTTATTAGCAACACAAACATTCAAGTCATTATGTTTCATTTTACCGGTGAAATTATTGGAGGTTCTCTTCAATTAGACGATATTGAGATAAGTGATTCCAAGTGGATCGTGGCATCCGATTTATTGATTCCTAACCTATACGAAATTCGTGGGGCAGATGTTATTAAACAAATTGCGGAAAACCTCATACTTAGAAAGAATCATCCATTAACTTTATATAACCCAAAATTGGTCATGTAGACATTACGCTAACGGGCACGAGTGCTGAATACCCCACACCCACGAACTGCCGCAGTGATGATCGGCAGTCTCGCTCACCTAACAGTCTTAGTTTAATAGTGACAAAATAAAAACCTTCCAATACTTGTATATATATATAGATAGGTCGGAATGAATATACATAGATTTTGGAATATCATGTGTTAACGAAAGGAAGATTATCATGGATAGATACATTAGCCCCGAAACAGTAATGAAATATCGCTTTCAAACGAAGTCCGGCTCACTTATCTAAACAGAATTTACACACAAAATTGGACTTGACCTTTGGTATTGCGTTAACGGCACGATAGTTGAATGGATGGAGCAGTTTGAAGAGCGGTGCATATGTGCCGCTCTTTTTTTATTACATGGCGAACCCTGGCAGGGAGGCGGCCGTCCGTGTCCGTCGGTGCCGGCCGATTCGGTGGAGCTTGAGCAGTTGCAGCACCGGTGGCCGCTGGCCATTCCGAGTGCTTTGGCATTCACGTCGATCCCTGACTGGGCAGGTGGTGGCATACGGATCCGTTGGAGCCCGGCCGTTTGGGTGAGCACGAGCTGCTCTGCGACGTTAATGAATCGTTTGTTCTTGTTCATCCAGCAACTCTCGTATAATTTGATAGATTCAGGGAATGCTAGTTTATAAAGGAGGTGCATGGAACTTATGAAGAAAAAAGTCCTTATGAATCAGTATCATTTTTTAATGTACATTAAAACTGGAGATCCAAAGCACTTAAAAGAGATAAATATAAAATAGAGCAATGGAGTTTAGACAAAGGCTACTCAACGGAGAACGTTAGTTCAATGACTACATAATAACGGCAGCCGCCAAACGGGTCGGTTGCCGTTAATTTTTGTTTGTTGGAGTATCGGGAATCGGTACAAGTTCTTGTCATTAATCGGAACAAGTTCTTGTCAACAACCGACAGTAAACACTACCAATTCGTTATTATACAATGGATTTTATACGAACACATGTTCGCCAAATGTGTATTTTATACATATGTCAGTAAATCGATTAAACCCCATGTGCAATCAGCATTACTATATATTGTTACACATTATATGACGTGATTTTTCTAATCTAAAATAATAAGTTTGTCCCAGGAGCAACCGCCCCGCGAAAGTGCCATCCTTGACGCCTGACTAAAAATATGACTTTCAACAAAAAAGACCGACTGCTTCGAAGGCAGTCACCGTTTTTACGATTCCTGGACGGTGCCGTCACGCACAAGCAATTGTTTCACTTGAGATTTACTTAGCTTGTCCCTGTGAGTTATGTAGATTATAGATTTATTTTTTCCATAACTATCCAAGGCCTCATATATTAAATCCTCCACTTGGGAGTCAAGGTGATTTGTAGCCTCATCAAACACAAGGATATCCACTTCTCTCAGGAATTGCCCAGCGAGAATTAATCTCTGTCGCTGTCCCCCGGACACTTTTACACCGCCTTCCCCTATTACAGTATCCAATCGATTAGGCAATCCTTCTATAAAGTCGTATATGAACGCTTGTTCACAGGCATGGATGATATCACGATCGCTAGCCTTAGGGTTCACCAGTAAAAAATATTGTTTGATACTCATGTTAAATAAGGCAGCATCCTGCATAACAAATCCGATTTTCTTATAAAGAAAACTGGGCTTGATTTCATGAATGGGAATATTAGATACGGTGACCGTTCCCCCAGAAGGTTGATAAATGCCGGTTGCCAATTTCACAAGAGTCGATTTCCCTTCACCGCTCCCTCCCATTACTACGATTTTTTCCCCGCATCCAATTTTCAAATTAATGTTATGTAAAACATCATTGGGGCTGTTCACATATTTAAAGCTGACATTCTCCAACACGATTTCACTGAAATTGCTTGAAGGAACTGTTGTTCCTTGAGTGCTTTGAAAGGATAACTTATTTAGAATCCTATCAAATATGGGCTGTTGCGCGAGTAATGTCGCGTTGGCATTGGATAAGCTTTTGATCGCTTCAGATAAAATGTTGTAGTAGAGCGCGAACACAAGCAACGAGCCGATGGTCAATTCCCCTTTTATAATTAGCAACCCGCCAAAAAAATAGAGCGCGAGCTGCATGACAAACTTGTCTTTCACCCAAGGAATGACTAAGCTTCGGGCTACGAATAATTTAATCGTGTCAACTTGAATTCTGGCTAATCTAATCAGGAACTTCTTATAGATTCGCTTTTCATAATTTTGCAATGTGAGTGTTTTGATTTCTTTCCAATTTCGCAAGGATTCGTTAAGCCAGGTGGTCACATCTTTGTCGGTATCGCGATTCATTTGGACAACCGTCTTTTCTCTGTTCCCTAGCACATAGTCCAAGTATAAAGTTAAAGGGATATTGACTGCAGCAATGAGGGAGAGTTTCCATGAAATCGAGAGCAGAAACAGGGACGCAACCGACAGGGTCAACAACGACACCACAACCTGAATGAGCTGTTTGTCCGCAAAAGTCTTCATATGCTCCGTATCTTCCTCTATGTTCATCTTCATTTCGCCAATGCTTGTGTTGTCATAATAAAGGAAATCCGATCGGTACAAGTCTTTGAAAATCTTGTGCTTCACCTTAAAATAGATGTGGTTATGAAGTCGATTGTCAGAATAACACCTCATATATTCTACCCCGAAGCCTAGCAATAAAACGGCCATATATCCTACTGCAACCTGAATAAATCCATTCATATTGCCCTTCACAACAACATCATCGATGAATAATCGATAGAAGACAGGTGTAAGAAAAGTTAATCCAATCGTCGCTAGACTCAATATGAAACTGAAAAAGAAAAATCGTTTGACCCCCGCGGAAAAAGGGGCAAGGGCTTTTATGATCCTTAATCGATATCCATTCAGCTTAAACATTCCTTCCACCCCTATCTGTTATACAGCTGAATCTAGTGAGAAGAGATCTTGAAAACGTCTGCTTCCATGAAGCAATTGATGAGTCTCACCATCTTCAACGATGCGCCCTTCCTCCAGTAGAACGGTCCTCGAGCAGTGCATGATGGAGCTGATTTTATGAGAAATCACAATAACCGTCTTATTCTGGAAAATATCATCCCAAGCCTCATGAACAATGTGTTCAGTATCCTTATCCAAAGCGCTCGTCGCTTCATCCAATAGGATGATTGCTGGATCCTTTAGATAAACCCTCGTGATCGCAATTAACTGTTTTTGCCCTCCGGACAAATTCATTCCGTTGCTCCCTATAACCGTATCAAGACCGTTAGGTAACTTGCTGATCATCTTGGCAATCCCTGTTTTTTCGCAGGCCATTATTAATTGTTCTTCTGTAGCTTTCAGATTGCCCAGTTGAATGTTTTCTCTAATTGTTCCATCAAAAATCAAAACGTTTTGCTGAACGATGCCAACCTTTTGCCGAATCGAATTCAGAGAAACTTGCGCAAGATCCTGCCCATCAATGAGTACTCGACCTTCTTCGGGTATTAAAAAACCTACTATCATATTTACAAGTGTCGTTTTTCCGGAGCCGCTCTTGCCAACCAGCGCCACTCGCTCTCCAGCATTTATATTCAGGGTTAACCCTTTAAATATTTCCTTCCTGCCTTTGTGGGTAAAGTCCATATGATCAAAAACGATCACTCCGTCTGTCACCTTTAGATCCGGTTTCTCCTCGTTCGGCTCGACTGTCAATTCTTTAAAATCTTTAATATATTTCACCGCGGATAATCGATCTTGCAAATCAACATAGTAGCCGTTCACAGCAATAATCGCTTCCTTGATTTCTTTGAAAAAAATAAAAACCACCGTCAATAAACCGATCGTCATCTTCCCTTGAATCGTTAAATAAGCTCCAACACCAAAAAGAGTCAATTGCAAACATAAATTAAGAAATTCGACGCCATTCATCAGATTCAAACTAAAAAACTTTTTCCTGACCGATAAATAGAAAAGCTCCTTGTGCTTAGTGGCAAATGTTCTCTGAACTCTTTTCTCTGCGTTAAGTAAACGGATGTCTTTGATTCGGTTTAACATCTCAAACAGCCATCCCACATAGTCGCCGTAAGCCACACGTTCGCGATCTGAAAACTTCCTGATTTTTTTCCCGCTCTTTAAGGTCAGATAGACCGAAAGTGGAGCAAACGCCATTACCAATAAACCTAATTGGATATGGATCATAAAAATGCAAGCAACAAAAAATGAAATAAAGATAGCCTGATATACGTTGTAAATAATATTTCTTGTTACCAAATAGACGCATTGGGTTGTATAGGACTTCAATGTGTTAATAAGATCTCCCGCCTTGGCATCTTCAACATTGTGCGTTTCAAGCGAGAGCAGGTGAGAAAATAAATCGATCTTGATATCAAACGCATATCGGTTCGTGATATGGTTGTGAAACGCGTATATCATGAAATACAAAATACTTAGAAACACGGTCAAAACAAAGATTAACAGGGATATCTTCATAAAGGTATCCACATCTTTGTAATACACCATTTCATCGATCAAGATTCCAAAAAGCAATGGAAGAACTACTTGCAAAACCCCTTGCAGAAACCATCCTAGAAAAAACATGATAAAACTCGTTTTATACTTGATTAAATATTTTCGCAGAAATTGAATACTATCCCACATGCCAAAAGGTCGTGCATTCTTATGGGTCATGTCAACGGTCTCCCAACGTAAACATCCTATTATAAAGGGATTCTTTTTCCTGGGGAATTTCGGCATATAGGATCTTTGCCTTTGAGTCCTGAATAAAGGCTGCAGTTTCCGAACTCCCTTGGATCCCGATATACGTTTTATCATCATCAATAGATAAACTTATCTTCTTGAACCTATTGACCTTCATGTTTTTATCGTAATAAACATATAAGTGCTCAAAATCGCTGGTTACTTTCCCCTGAACAACTAGCAATACTTGACTATCATTTTCAGTTATCTGGCATTCATAAGTTTTTGTTAAATCAACTTTGATGGCAATAGTAGAATAGATGATCACGCTTAACACAATAGAAAAAAACAATAAGAAAGTGAAATAGGAACCAAAAAATGTTCGAGGTACAAAATAATTGTTGCGCCTTCTCCTCATAATGGTCTTCCTCCTTTATGAGCCCCTCAGTTCTCAGTGGAATTTATATCCATAATATTAGAGAATATATGTTCGCTTGTAAAGGAGATATTTATTCAAAACGAGTTTATCCTGCCCTATACGCCAACGACAAATGAGCAGCTGCCGACATAGCGAACTGCTCCTCGTTATTGAACGAACGTACCCGATAGTTGAATCTATAAGTATCCTTCAATTCAGTTCTAATGAATAAGTCTCCAAAAATTGAAGAATCGTGTCATTTACTAAAGTGGGAGATTCCCTTTGCATGTGAGGTCTATGACTTCCACCAGGGACAACAAAATATTGCGACCCTTTTACAAGGGCACTCAATGCCTTGACTTTCTCCTCACCGACACTTTCATCATGTTCTCCCGAGATAAATAATGCCGGGCAATTAATGCTGCTGAGTTCTTCCGACGTAAATTGAGGGTACAGACGCCAATCCTTTGCACTTTGCCGCATAAACTCTTGCCAGTTACCTTTATGTGCTTCTTGGTGTCGTTCAATCATCTGATTAATGATGTCGTACTTCCCCTGCTCTATAAGCCGCTCAGGCTCGTAATCGTCCGATCCCGATGGATCGGCAAATCCGTCAGTACCGATCGTCGTAAGTGTTGCAACTCTTTTAGGTTCCTTGAGGGCACAATATAAGGCTACAGCCGAACCACAGCTATATCCAACAAAGTGTGCTTTCGGAATATCCATTACATTCATGAATTCCAAGATATCATCTGCTAATTGAGGCATGCACCATTCAAGACTGTCGCATCTTGTTCGACCATGACCTCTGAAGTCAGGAAAATAACAAGTATATTTCCTTTGAAAATCTAATATTTGGCTTGCAAAAGCTATAATGCCTCTTGAATAATGACTATGCAAAAATATCAATGGCTCATTAACTCCCATTTTCTCATAATACATTTCCAAATCATTAAATTGTATGTACGGCATATTGACCCCCCAAATATTGGTGTATAGAAAACACAAACTAATATCACAGATATCGGAATGGAACATACGTTCTGTTAATATAATAACATAATATTACAATTTAATGAAGCTTGAGTTTAAAGAAATGCTGCCTATTAGTTCAACGAGCTGTGAAATGAATCGCGACTCCTCTTACTAAAATTATCTCCCCTTGTACCGTTCATCATTTATTTGAACTTTTCAAATTCATTTTTTAACCAGGTCTGATTTTGGTGGGAAATGTACTGTTCCATTCGGATAATCAATTCTACCAGATCAGGCTTTGTTAACTGCATATAACGCTGTCTAACACGATCTAAGTCACGGTCTGATTTAATGTGTTTAAATTCTTCTAAATCGCCCAAAAATGATTTATTTGATTTCTTACGAGCTTTATATGCTTTTGTAGTGCTAAATTGAAGAAAGTAATCATGTAATTCTTTATTGTTAGTGATCGTATTCTGATGAATTCCCTTTCCATCTGGATCGATTTCTTTAGACTTAAGAGCAACAGTTCGGTAGGAAACAGTTTTGCCTTCATTAAAAAGAACTGTAATGGCTGTAACTCCAAGTTCATAAGAGCGGCTTCTTTTTTTATTGTATAATGATTCAAGCCATTCCCGTTCATTTGCTCGAGGTGAAACGGATTTTTGGTGCATATGTCTCATCCTTTTGAGATTTTTTTATCAGGTCGATTTCCTTCAACTCATTTTTGGCTCTACTTTTAGCGATCTTCATCTTCTTGGCTTCAAGTAGTAAGCCTAGCTGTTCAAATCGCTTTTCACTCTCATCTGCCCAATTATAAAAGGCGGTAATTTCTTCTTTAAACTCTGGCCGAGGTACTTTTGCTCCACACCCGACACAAGCCATTTTAGTCGGGCATACCGAGTCAATGGTGCAAATCCCTCCCACTACCTTTGACATGGTACCGACCTTTTCACGGTAATCATCATATAACTCTTTAAGTTCTTCCGGCCCCCTAAGAATGCCCTTTTGAATATCGACGTAAGAGATCCAATTTTCATGAAGCGAGTTTATGGATTCCGAAACCTGCTGAGATGTGGGGGCTGAATAGTAAGAAGTTACCTCAATGTCCTTTTGATGAAGCAGTGTCTTCACAATATCGACCGGAATTTTCTCGGTTTGAACCGCATGTGTCGCAAATGCATGTCTCAACAGATGAGCTTTTAATACAACTTGATTGCCTTCTGCAGATTGAATCACCATACCATGTAAAAGAAACCGAAGGATCGCATTTATTGAAAAAACGTTGATGTGTCTGGATTGGTACTGAAAAATGTACCTCTTATGCGGCATCAAATGTTTTCTGCTTTCAACATCATATTTTACTTCTGGGATCGTATCGGACTTATAGGACTCCTTAAGCATCTTCAGTATTTCATTCATAAACCTGAAGACTTCTTCCGGCATATAGTAGTTCTCTGGCTCTTCCCTGCCTTTAGGGATCAAACGGAATATATAGTTTTTTCTTGGCGGACTGACACTTTTATCAACCGTTACCACGCAACAGTCCTTGTCATAACTAATCTGCAGAAGTTCATTCATTCTGGCACCCGAGGATGTTATTATGTCGAGTGCGAATTTGGCGAACGTGCATGCCACGTAAATTGGTTCAATGTTGATCAGTAGTTTGTTCGTTAACCTTGCTGTACGTGTGGTTTCAAAACCCTGAATTAACAAGCCGGGATTACGAGGCAAAAATGGTGCAGACTTCAAGAGTCACTCACGACCTGATTTTTAACCCAATTCTCCCCCTCTCTGATAGCAATAGCCCGTTAATTCAGATAAAACGGAGCATTATCATTTTTTTACCTGCTTGTGAAAGCGCTAATAAAAATTTGCAATTTCGGTAAAGCTCTTTCACACGATAATATCTTGACACGACTGCCACTTCACTGCAATTTTCATTTTATAACCTCAATAACCATGCGGGGTGGCGAGGGTGATGTAAATATGGGAAAGCAAATGTAAAAAAAAGAAAAGCTTTCGAGTCGCATTTGCGTTAGCCCATACGAACCAAAAAAAGAACCGTCCAGCGCTTCCGCCGGACGGTTGGTTCTCTTTATAGGCGGCCGCAGCCGCTCGTTACACCGAAACGCTTTTCCAATCTTCTTCCAGACCAAGACCGCTAAGATCGGCGATCGTGCCGTTAAGCTCCGCCTCATACAGTCTCCAGATGACGCGCAGACCCTGCAAGCTGGACGGGCCGTCCGTCATCGGCGTCGCTCCGGTACGGATGCAATCGAGGAAATGCGCAATTTCATACTGCGTGTTTTTGCCGTTCTGCGGCGCTTCGAAACTATTTCCACTTAGAAACAAGTGAATTACAACCATCAGGCGTATATGATCTTCCTGTTGAAAATTATGAGGAATTATGTGAACTATATCCTGGAGAATATGTGGAACGATACGTGTGGGATCAAGGATATTACGGACAAGACGATAAAGGAAATGATTTGAGTTTACCTGAGGAAGCACGCTCTATTATTCGAGAATTTAATGGATCATTTGTAATTTTCGGTAAATACTCCTTTTACAATAAGGACAGTTCTACTTACGATGGTCGACATAATCGTGGGACAAGCGAAAGATTCGCTCAATACATCCAAAGACAAGCTATGTCGGACGAAAACTAACCACCATTCTCCGAAAATAAGAGCTGCCCACAGGTAGTTCTTTATATAAGAATGAGATCAAGCTAGTCACATTTTACATAAGTAAGTCATTACTTTACCCCTGAAATCACTGCTAATCGGTTCCAGTACGACCTTTTTGGTATCTGCCTGGGGTATACCCTGTAATTTTCTTAAAGACGTTGATAAACGTTCTGGTATGAACAAAACCGACCTGCATCGCAATATCTTTAATTGTAGTATGACCTTGGGAGATAAGACGAGCTGCTTGCTCAACTCGAACAGCGTTGACATAATCTACAAATTTGACACCGAACTCCTCCTTGAAAAGTCGGCTAATCGAGCTAGGATGACGCTGGAACGCTTTCGCCAACATCGATTGGGATAAATTCGGATTGTGGTAATGCTCGTCAATATAGCGCTTCACATCCTGCATAATTACTCTATTGTTAGTAGAGTCTCTCCATGCCTGAATGCGGACAGATACGGAGCCTAGCGTTTCCTTCAGGACTACACTAATATCAGACAACGTCTCTCCCTTGTTCATTGTCCTTTCCAGTAGCGTATTCGCCTGTAGCCAAATAGGCTCAAGCTCAGTTGGCAAGTTGCCCATCTTCTGCTGAATGTGGAATAACAGGACGAATAGTAAATTTCTCACTTGTTCTCCATTATAGGAGCCTGTTTGTAACACTTGGATGAAACTATCAAGCTCCGATACCCAAGCTGGCTCACCTACACGGAAGGATCGACTGATGTCCTCAATTTTTTGCAATACCTTGGCCATACGATGCTGCTCACTGTCAGGCAATATACGCGGAGTAAGGATACGATTCATGCCAAGTGACACTTTATAGGAGAGAGCAAGTCGCGCCGTCTGGAAAGAAACCGAGATAGCCTCCATGCGTTCAACAGTCCCCCCCACTGAGACCGTAACTGTAAAAGGAAATTCCTTCTCAATCCATAGTCGGCTTTGCTCTAAGAGCTGTTCGAGCTCATCTTGCTGCTCCTGTCCTTCCTCCAGCAAGACAATAGCCCCTAATTGATGTTCTGCCAACCATTCAGTTGTAGAAGAGATACCGGCCTCCGCAAAACGCTTGTCCAGTGCAGCTTCTATACGATCTTTCATCTGTCCAATCTCGTGCTCCGAATACGAACCCAACAAGTGCGATTCAAATCGATCTATCTCAAATAGAATGGCGGAGGGGTGATAATTCAGGTGTATACCGAACATCTCGTTTTCCTTAGCCACGTAAAACGAAGCCGTTTCGAATCGGCCTTCAGCTAAACTTCGGAATTGATGCGCTCGATTGAGTTTCTCATTTTTGGCATTTTCAAGCTGCAACTGGTTCGTATGATCCCATAGCTTATCCAGTGCTCTCCCGATTGCGTGGAATTCATCCTTCTTGCCATCATGCAATGGATCTATCGGTTTTGGTATGGAGAATGCCGCAATTCGAGTTATTAATGACTGCACTGGACGGTAATGTTTACGCGTAGCCAATACAATCCAGACCAGGCCGAAGAAGATACAGACGATCCCTAGCGAAATAGATACATACAGCGCGGGTTCTGCCCAATTAAGTATTCCAGGCTGAAAAATCCCACTTTCCATAGTCCAGCCTGTATAGTTCATGGGTACAGCAGCTAGCTTCCTTTGCTCCTTGCTATCCTCTTCTTCGGAAAACGTGGATCCAATGATCTTTCCATCGGCAGCTGTTATGCTAAGATAGCCGGTTGTCGTATCCACAAATTGACTGAGCAGCCTCTGCAATGTTCTTACATGGATTTGAACTACAAGTAGCCCTTGGGTGCGAAGATGAGAAATGCGAGCAAGGGAGATGACCTCGCGGTTGCTACCTGCGTTTGCAGGAGATCCCACTCTCCTGAGATCTCCCCAGATGTACCTGGAATCTGATTGTCTTTTTTGCTCGATAAAGGCTTTATCCGGGTGACTCTCTAAATTCCTAATGGAGGTAGGCTCCAGAACAGAGCCATCTTCCAGTTTTACGAGATACAAGGAGTCAATCATGGGAACCCGGTTTTGAAACTCCGTCAATGTTCGCGCAGCTTCATAAAAGGAATAATGCAAATAATCACCGGGCTCATTGTAATAACCAACGATGGTTTCTTTGCTAAGCATCGAGGGAATGGCTTCATCAATGCTGCGTAACGCCTGATCAATTGTTTGCGCCGCATTTTTGGCAACGGTTTCATTCGAAAGTAGAGACGATCGCGCGGACATCTGGCGTACGGTAAGAAACAGGATTAGCAGTAGTGTAAGACAAACAGCCAGAAAGACCGGCATATAAGACAGCAACATCCGGTAGAACCAGTTCCGTTTCATGTCTTCATCTCCTTCTCGGTTTACACCGGCCGTTTGACCCCGATGTCATTGCTGTAGGGGGAGAAATGTTTCTTTCTTCTTATTTTAAGCCTCCTGATAAGCTATTTCTACTTTTGATTTCTTCGTTCCGTATTTTCGGTAAAAACAAAGAAAGGGCACCGCCATCGACACCTCTGCAGGTGCGAGATATGCCATCCTTCTTCGTTCCCTAACGTCGAAAAGCAATTACCTGGCTAAACCGGCTGCTTTGACTTGTGCATCATAGGCTTCAAATAGCTTATTACCGTCGTATTTGGTCATCAATTCTTCGCGGTACGTCGGCCAGTTCTTGCCTGATTTATCATCGAATATCGCTTTCGTCTGCAGTTCCCGTTGACGCTTGCGGAAGGTAGCCAAGTCGAATCCAGTCGGAGGAATCAGGTTTGTTCCCAAGTATGGTGCTGATGGAATGGCTGCGAGAGTCGATATGATTTCACGGTCACGATCGGTTTGATTCGGATCAATAATCGTCAAGCCAAAAACAGCAGGTGTCCCGGGGGTAAAGAAATCCCAGATCGACAAAAAGTCGCCTTTGCTCGAGATGTCAGCCTTTATAGCATCCGGTTTGAGGGTAATAGTTTTGCCGTTCCTCGTGTAGTGCTTGTTCTCCACCCCATAGTGAGTAAGCAGGAAGCCTTCTTCGCTAGCCAACCAGTCCAGGATCTCAACAGACCGCTTTACTTTCTCAGGAGATTTTTCAACTATGCTCTTATGAAACAGAAATGGACTTGATGGAGCGATTCCCGATTGAAGTGGATGCTTGCCGAAAGGAGTGAATGGCACCCAATTTGCATTCGGGAACAGGGCTTTTGTTTTGGCCTGCAAGCTCATGGGGTTTGAATCGAAAGCAAAATCTTTGGTTGTCCCTGCAATAACGCCTACTTTACCTTGAGCGGCTCTGTCGATATGTTGAGGAGACTTATTTAAGAACCAATCGGGGTCTACTACCCCTTCAGCAATAACCTTGTAGATATCGTTCAATACTTGCTCAATGCGTGGATCTGTTTGCATGTCCATAAATTTCCCGTTTTCCAGGAATGTTGCGAAGATCAACCCCGCTTTCCAATACTCGGGCCAATCGAGCCCCATTCCGTCGCCTCCTGCAGCCGTCGTAAAACCATATGTGTCCCGTTTGCCGTTTCCGTCCGGATCATTGTTCGTGAACGCTTTCAGCACATTGAAGTATTCCTCGTATGTTTTGGGAATCTGCAGGTTTAATTTATCGAGCCAGTCTTTGCGAATATACCATGCGCGATACAACTCTTTGCTGTAAGGGATCGGAGCGCGCAATACTTTCCCCTGGAACTGATAACGGCTGAAAGTTGTCTCATCTACCCAATATTTGAAGTAGTTAGGCATTGTTTGGGGATTGACGAATGAACCGATTTCTCCAAGAATACCATCCAAGGCGTATTTCTGTCCGCCATCGGGTGTTGAATCGCGCCACATATCAGGCGGGGCATTTGCAATCAACTGCGCATTGAGCTTATTGATGTAGTCCTGACCCGTCGGCAAATAATCCACGGTCAGTTTAACATTGAATTTCTCTTCAATGGCTTTCTTGACGAAATCATCGGCTTCGGGAGGAAGTTGGGCGTTCGGATTACCATCAATCATGATACTAAGATTTAATCGTTCCTTTGCTGGTTGGGCAGTTGCTGTTGTGCTAGTACTCCCTGTCGGAGTGGGGTCAGTCGTACCTGAGTTGTCATTAGTGCCGCAAGCACTTAATACGACTAAAGAAAGCGTTACAGAAGAAAGCACTTTCAATTTCTTGAATCGGTAGGTTTTGAACATTTCATGGGTTCCCCTTTTTCGTTTGATTGCCATACACTTGCATGGCTATCATAAACGAGGACGCTTCTAGATGAAAAGAGACTACTTTTTGCAGAATGGTTCAAATTTGACGGTCGTGATCTCCCCTTCCTGCTGGATTTCATGGACCTGATCTAGATGCACAAATACATGATTCAAATTGAGCTTTTATTTTTCTGAACAGACCGTAATCAAAAATCAACACTCGTACATAATCCATCCGTTTACTAGAAGCCAAGTTGTCGCTACACTCATGTTAGAGGATGACAGCATGACGGTTAGCATCCTAAATTTCATAAAGAAGGAGTTGATTCCCCAGACAACGCTCTGATCTCTATTTACTAGAATCGTCACTATTGTTGAGAAATTGCCCAATCACAAAAAAACGGAGGGATATCTACCATGAAATGGAAACGCTTACAATCAATTGGTTTGAGCTTGCTGCTCGTTGTTTCGATGCTTCCTCAAATCGCTGCAGCCCAAGACCCGACTATTGACCAGTTCCTCTCCAACGATCAAAACTATAATTTTGGACGCGCGGCTTCAGAATTAGATCTAAGCGGTTCGCTCGGCTGGGCTGAGGGCCCCTACGAAGAAAGCTACCTGAACATGTACAAGTCAACCGGAGAGCGATTCTGGCTGGACAAAATCGTCGAGCATACCGATCGGATGATCGCCAATGCCGATGATTCTGACGGCGACGGTTATATGGGTTGGCCTGATCACCGCTATGTCCATGCCCAGATCAAAAACAATCAGTTCCTCCTCCCCGGCGCACTGACCCTTCCCGGTATCGAACGAGTTACGAACGGCTCGTTCGAGACGGATGCTGATGTGAATAATGTCCCGGACAACTGGACCGTGCAAGGCGCTTCAGGTAAGGTGTACCGCTCAACTGCCTCAGGCAACTTTTTTGGCGGTAGCGCCGGACTCATCATTGAAAGCGACGCTATCAACAACAATCGCCTCGTGCAGACGTTCACCTACACACCAAATACTACTTATCTCGTTGAGGCTTATGCTGGAGTCGAGACAGAGCTTACTGAAGCAGTTGTCCAGGTCTACAACACATCGACAAGCAAGGTGTTAGGATCAATCCGTATCCATCATGTCGGATTTGAGCGATATGTGTTCACGTTTCGATCGCCCGCAAGCGGTAATCTGCAACTGCGGCTAGGGCTTCAAGATTATTCCTCCTCCGGCTACAAAGCGCGGTTCGACGCCATTTCGATCAAGCCGGTAGATGCACCTTCATTCACTGGCGTGCCGCTCGTCAACGCCGGCATGGAGACACTCAATTCGTCCGACCCAACGCTCGCTGATGGCTGGACCCGCTGGCCTGGGTCAACATCTGCGAACATCTATATAAGCACAGACTCCTCCAGTGGCAATTATTCGTTAGCTGTGAAGACCGACAACTCCTCCTGGGAAGTAGCCGAGCAAACGATAAACTATTTACCAGGTCATGAGTATAAGCTGACGTACAAAGGAAAAGTTCTAAGCACGGCTTCCTCCGGTCGAGTTTCGATCTTGAACGAAACGGACGGAGTCAATCTTGGCACAAGTACTTTCTCTAGCACATCATGGGACTCCTACAGCGTCACGTTTACTGCTCCTTCCGTGCCGGGCAAAACGATAAAAATTCGGCTCATGCAGTCCAACTGGCAGCTGGTAGGGTTTACAAGCCTATTTGACGACCTAGAACTCTTCGTCGCCCCGCCGATTGGAGAGCTTATGCTGAACGGCACGTTTGAGACCGCCTCTGGAGTCGACGCTACTTTGCCGGCAGACTGGACACGTGTCGCAGGCACAACATCAACTAACGCGTATGTGTCAACGGAAATAAACGAGTACTATTCAGGAACAAAGGGACTTGCTCTTCAAGCTTCTTCTTCCGCCTCAAAATCGATTGAGCAAACGAAACCATATGTGCCTGGAGAAACGTACGTGATGACCCTGTGGTCGCGTACGACCGACCCGCGTTACCCGGCGACAATCGATATTTACAATGAAACAGACAGCGTGATTCTGGCTTCTGCAAATCTAGAGGGTACACTTTGGGCGAAAACATCGCTAATGTTCGACGCCCCGGCCGTATCGGGTAAAACATTGAAGGTTCGTTTCTCCAGACCAGCTTCTCCTGGATCGACAACTAGCTACATTGACGAGGTCTCTTTGGAAGCTTTGACAAAAACCGAAGCAGCAGGATGGACTCGGGAATCAACACCGCTGGCAAATGCACACCGGATTAACGACTCTACTCTATTCGCGGATGACTGGGGGCTTCGACTCGTTCATGACGGTGTCAGTGCTCCAGTTATCTCATCTCCGCTTCACAACTACAGCCCAGACTCAGAGTACGGCATTTCGTTCAGCGGCAAAGTTACTCCAGGTACAACTGGGCAAATTCGCATTGTGGACCGAACCACCAGCGCGACGCTCGCCAGTTGGAATATTACCGCCACCGATCGGATGGCGCCAGTGTATGACCGATTCAGTCTGCCCGCAGCAGGGCACGACGTCGCACTGGAGGTAACAATCGTATCAGGATCGGAAGGTCAGACTGCATGGGTTGACGCTATCGTTGTAGGTCAGTTGCTTGAGCATATGGTTCATGAGGGACTTATCGGAAGCAATATGTTGCGCTTCGCCAATGCTGTGTACGCCGACAGCTCCTTGCATACTGACTATTTGGCTAAGGCCGACACTTACCGTAATTTTGTAGCTGACAATCTCGTTCATAAGTGGGACCTCTGGTGGCGGCAAATAGGCGGTTCTGACGGCAGCAACAACGGCGCTGGGGTCTACATCTTTCCCTCCGGCTTCAGCACAGAATGGTTCCCGGCACGCAGCCTTCCCCACAATCAGTACTTGGCGTTTGCCGAGATGCTCTACGAGCTGTATGATGCTACAGAAGGAGCCTCCGCATATACATCTGATCGACCGTATTACTGGAGTCGAGCAAACGACATGGGTCGTGCCTTCCAGTCCACCTTACAGCCGCACCCGCAAAATTCTACACTCGGTACCGATGCGTACCTGTGGCATTATTGGGATTCGATGGGAGCTTGGGATAATGGACACTTTGCAGTCTATACGAGTGAGGATTTGTCGCACGCCTCCCTCACACTGGTCGGTCCGAGAGCCGCATTCTCGCGAGGACAGCTGTTTACAGTCGAGGATATGAATAAGTTCACAAGAACACTGACGGACGTGATGTGGAACCAAAGTCTGTCTGAGCCGATTCTGGCCGCTAACAACGATAGGCGTCCGATGTACACAGTCGATCAAATACGAACAAACCAGCTTGGTAAATTCGCATATTTTGCCGAGTTCGACCCTATTGTCCGCGACATCACTCTCGCTGTTTGCGAAACGATCTCTTGTACTCCGGTAATGGCAACGGCTTCCGCCGCCTGGAGCCGAAACAAAACCGTGAATGCCGACTTCGAACTCGTGAATTCGGCGGATAGTAGCTTGCCACAAGATTGGATCCGTTGGCAGAGCAATAGCTCTAACGCTTATCGGACAGAATCCGATTCCGCTATCGGCGACGCCTCCGTCGCAATAGTGACGAATGGATCGACATGGCAGGCGTTGGAGCAGCAACTGGGAGACTATGAGCCAAACACTGTTTACACGGTTTCTTTCATGGGGAAGAAGTATGGTTCTATTAATGGACGTGTCCAAGTGTATAACTACACGACTTCAGCCATACTTGGCGAGCTCACGTTCTCTGATACGTCATGGACACGAAAATCCTATACTTTCACAACACCTTCCAACACGGGTGACAACATTAGGGTACGGTTGTATACGACTCACTACACGACAGCCGGACAGAAGGTTGGTTTTGACGACGTACACGCGTACCCCTCCCTCATTGGAACCGAGGTGGCCAACGCGGGATTCGAGACTGCCGACCGCTGGGATACGACTTTGCCACGTTACTGGAAACGTGGGAATACTACTAGCTCGACTAATGTCTTGCTTGACACTACCGACCGGGCAGCTGGAGGCTCTGCGCTTAAGGTCGTATCCGCTGCCGGACCCGCTGTACAGGAGCTGTTGTACGATTGGAGAGGATACCTCCCTAGCGGCTCGTATACCGTTTCGTTCCAAGGCAAGGTCAGCGGATCTGCAGGCGGAAAGGTGTCGATTATCGATACTTCTACAAGTACGGAATTGGCCAGCGCCGTCATCTCATCCTCCGGTTGGAGTACTTCAACCATGACCTTTACCGCTCCCTCCGCCTATAATCGGACGCTGCAAGTAGTCATTCGACCGAATAATCCATCCTTATCCGGAACGTTGTGGGTCGACGAGTTGAATGTTTACTCCAATTAATCTATAGCGGACGGAAATGCACCAAGTGAACGTGAAAGCCTCTCTAACGATTATCGAAAGAGAGGCTTCCCGTTATGGGGGATAGAGTATTTAAGCCCAAGAATGCGGTATGTACTATACCAAGACATCCTCAGTGTTAAACCCATCGCCATCAGGCTGCCGGAAAGGTGGCCGGCCTGCTTATTTTGATCGAACGGATTTCAACGTTTTTAAAGACCACTAATGTTGACTAGAACTTCTGGGGTTTCATTGCGCACGTTCCCGACTATAGAACTTACGGGATACATCATCATCTTGCTATCCGCATAAGGAGCAAGCAACGACTGGAGAACGTTTTTGTCGGTTATAGCCGGATCCAACCAGGTTTCCACGCCTTCTCTATCCAGTATCGCGGGCATTCTATCATGGACATTTTTCATAAAAGCGTTGCACTCAACTGTAATGATGGTGCAGCTCTGCAAGATCTCCCCGTCCGGCGTATTCCACAAATCATATAGACCCGCGAATCCAAGAACGTTTCGATCTTTTAAACCAATGCAATAAGGCTGCTTCTCTTTGTCCGTTGTTTTCCATTCAAAGAAACTAGACGCACAAACGACCATTCTCCGTCTTGTGAAAATAGACCGGAAAGCAGGTTTCGTTTGCACGGTTTCAGCACGTGCATTAATGGTGTTATATGCTATCTTTTTGTCGGTGGCCCAAGCCGGTACCAACCCCCAATGAAATTCTTCTAAGGTACGTGTACCCTCTTTGTTGACCACACCAACCGCGCGTTGAGTCGGGGCCAGATTATAACGCTTTCGGAAATTTATCGATGTCTGTTCGACTTGGAATTCCTCCATGATATCTGGTAACTCAGCTGCTAATGAAAAGCGCCCGCACATATCTACACCTCCTGTAAATTAAGAACCTGTTCATGATTAGGACAACCATTATTATCTCATAAAGCTCATCCCTTTCGAACCATCTAAGCTAAATTGCAAAAATTTACTTATGGAAAGCCCATTGATAAGCGAACATATATTCCCCTATAATGGATATACTAATCATACAGAACATGTGTTCGTATTTTAATGGGGGTGTTCAAAAAATGACCATACAGATTGATACCACACGCCTGCCACGAAACAATTGCCTATGTATAGACATGAAAAGTTACTATTCTTCTCTAGAATGCGTAAGCCGTGGCCTAGATCCATTGACCACATACCTGGTCGTCGTTGGAGATTTGGATCGGACCGGGAGCGTGGTACTCGCCTCGAGTCCTCCTATGAAACGAGAGTATAAAATCAAAACAGGTTCCAGACTTTATGAGGTACCCAAAGACCCTAAGATTCGTGTCGTTCAAGCCAGAATGGGCTACTATCTGGAGAACACCACGCTTTGGGCAGAAATATTAAAACGGTATGCCCCTATAGAAGCCATTACGATCTACTCGGTGGACGAAGGCTTTATTACGACGGACGGAAGTGAGGGGCTATTTGGTGACAAGTGGTCGGTGGCACAGCAGATCCAACGCTCGATTAGGATGGAGCTGGGTCTCCCATGCGCCATTGGAATTGGAGATAACTACTTCCAGGCGAAGGTTGCATTGGATAATTTCAGTAAGAACAATGCAGATTCCGGATATATGGCTGCTTTATCCTACGATAATTTCGCGGAGAAAGCATGGCCCCTCCCGATCAAAGAGATTTGGGGGATTGGATCACGGATGGAGAAGAACTTAAATCGGTTAGGAATTTATCTTTTAGGTGACCTAGCGAAATTCCCCTTGGAGAAACTAAAGAGGCGCTGGGGCGTGATGGGTGAGCAGCTATATTACCATTCACACGGAATCGATTTAACGAAAGTGTTTCATAAGCCGGACATGAATGAGCACAAATCCGTGGTTCAAAAAGGGTTCGGCTCCGGAATCACTTTACTTAGAGATTATTTTGAAGTCGAGGAGATCTTGGCCGCGACCCTTGATCAAATAGAAGAGGTCGCAAGACGTGCCCGCAAGGTTAAAATGGCGGGACGTACCATTTCATTGTCAATTGGATATAGCCAAGATGTTGGCGGTGGAGGGTTTAGTCATGCTAAAACGATTGAAATTCCCACTAACGTGACAATGAAAATCTATGAAGTATGCAAAAAAATGTTCGAGCAGTACTATAACGGCCAAGTGGTACGCCTTATTCATGTCTCTCTTACCAATCTGCAGCAGGATGAGATTGTTCAGTTGGATATGTTCGAAAATAATCAAAGGGAACGTGAATTGGGGTATGTGATGGATGCCATTAAGCAAAAATACGGGTCAACATCGATCATTCGTGCAAGAAGCCTCACAGCCGGCGGAACGATCTTAAATCGAGCCGGCAAGATTGGAGGACACAACGCATGATTATTCCAGATCGTGGACGGAAAAAATGGGCAGCTGCTTTCATCCTACCCGAGCATGCCAAAATCATTGGACGTATGTATGATGCGGAATATGATGTGGCGCAACCTCAGTTAGAGGAACAAAAAGTGACAGAGTTAAACGATACACTAGCGGAGGCGATCGAGTTCAAACGAACAATCCGCGTGAAATATTATAGTAATAACCGGATTCAAGTCTTTCAAGGAGACATCCACAAGTATGATCCCATTAATCGTATCCTGCACCTCTCCGCGAATGATTCCATTGAAAAACTGTTTGTGTACAACATCCTTGAGATTGAACCCGTTTAAGTGGAAAAGGACGACTCTCCCACCTCAGGGAAGCCGTCCTTTTCCTAATACTTCGCGATAGTTCCCATTTGCTTAAACCATGGTTAAGAATCCCGCACGACGCATGAACTCTTTATATTCCTTAGGATCCTTTAGATTCCGCCTGGCCGTAGCTTTAATTTGGAGTGCCCACCCTCTGCCCTCTTTGTACGTGAAGCCATACACATTTAATAACGTAATTAGCTCCGGCCGTTTTGTTCCTCTTTTTCTTGCCATCCTCATCACCCTTTCAATTAGACTCATTTATTAATACGTTTAACATTCGAAATTCAATAATATATTTCATAAGTAAATGCAGAACCATCCTAATCTTATATTCCATCAGCAAGGTGGACTTCAACGGGTTGTTCAATCACGTATTCCAACCATAGATTTGGCTTCCCGATCAATGTAACCATTAATCTTGTGGCTGCTGTCAATTCAAGTGGTTCGCCATTCATTCGTTGATTTCCAGAATACACATTGGCGTATCCTTTTGCCATATAATTTCACCCCTATCTCGTATAGAGTTACCTCTCCCCTACTGCATTTCAACCCCGATCGGCAGCCTCATATTTTTCGGATCTGTAGTACCGGCTAAACAATCCGGACAGATTAGTCCGAATTTCCTTGTCATTTTCTAACCTTTCTTTCGTGCCGTCTCAATAGGGCGAGGAACCTTGGGGATGTTCTCCTGGATGCATTTCCCACACCAAACAACATAGTGCGTACCAATATACCCTTTCATGGATGGACCTCCTCTTTCCTGATTAATGAAAAAATTCACGAACCACCTTGATGCTTGAAAGGACCGTGTCTTGTTCCAGCGAAGAAGCTGTTTTGAACTTTTTAATAAACAAACGGAGCTCTGTGTCAGAATTGCTTGCGTATTTGGGGTACTTTTTACGAATTGCCTCAAATAGATTCTGCTCAGCAAGTTCAAGCCGCTTCAATTCCTCATCTGAATTGGCCATGTTCTCTAACACCATCCTTTACAGAGTTCACTTGGAAATCAAAAATACATGTCCGTAGGATCCAGTGAAAACGGGAGACCCTAGTTCTTTTAGGATCCTCTCTCTAGCTGCAGATGTCTTAGATTGTGCCGGCAGAACGAGGTACTTAGGTTGATCGGCTTTGATGACTTCCAATAAGTCATCGGATGACTGAAAGGCGGTTAAAGCTCGTTCAAAACTCGTTCGCTCTCGAATTCCCTTCGATGCTTCTGTAATAAACGGATCAAATCGGCCATCTGCTAATACTCGAGCATTTCGATACATGACATATCCAGATATATCGTAGGAGGCTAGCACTTTAGGTGCTTGATCTTGCTTCAGAATGTAATCCATTTCATCGGCTGGAAAAGCCTTCTTGTTGTCTTCGTAAGGGGTCGTAATACCACGCAATAACAATATAGCGATGACGATGGCATACAAACCGATCATTAACGGCCGTTTAGATAAGAATGAATTCTTGTACTTTCCCACATACGGGATTGATTCAACTGCACTTGCAAATTCGTAACAAACAAAAACCAACAAGAATAAGAAGGTTTTATAAGTAGCCACGCCCAAAAAGAGAATACCAAGCCCAAATATGAGTCGAAATAAGGTCTTGCTCTTCGAAGCCCAAAGCCCCCACACATACACGAACAATGCAACTGCTAGTAATGGAAACTCTCGAAAATTCACAGGATCCCATTCTGAGATAAACTTAGAAAACTCGGGGGTACTTGCAATGTAAAATACAGAGTGAAGCGGGTCGGCATTACAAAATGCTGCAGCAAAAAGGAATAGCGTCACAAATACATGGGATCGTTTAACATCCCCTCCAAACAATGATTCAGCCAGCGAGAAGGACCAAAATACAAGGAGTACAGGGAATACAGCTGCATGAACCAACGAGACGAATACCGCTAAAACGACCATCATCACAGCAGATAACATACGTTTTGAATCTTGGAAGGTTCTCATCCAGATGAAAAACCAAAGAAGTGCCGGTGTCGATACCATTTGGGGGCGGAGTTTAAAATAGATGCAGTAAATGAGGATCGCAACAGCAGCTATAAGGATATGAATAAGTGGATGTAATCCAGAATCAGACAACCCGTTTTCTTTTTGACTGATATAAACGAGTCGGTATAGTCCATACACCAAAAAGGAAAAACAAGTGACGGTAAGTAAATGAACGCCGCTCCAACCACCCCATTTAAATAATTCAGCAAAAATGAATTGAAACCCCACTTCATGAGGGGTAAAAGGTAGATGTTCTTGAAATGTGTTAATGGCTTCGTAGGGGATGCGTCCCTTCTCGATCATGTCTAAACCGACGCGTAAATGCCAGTAGGTATCAAAATCATACCAACTCCTCGTAATTACTAGCCACTTCCAACTTGCACCTAAAATCAGGGCGACAACAAGTCCGGGAATACCTAACCGTACTACATTCGAGCGAATCAACGGGACCTCATCCTCCTCTTCTCATAACTCCATTGTTGCGGCAGACGATATAATATTGAGCACCGAGAGCAATACCGCGCAGTAAGCGCTCAATGGTGTACAGTGCTGGATTTTTTATCGGGAATAAAACTATATAGGATTCTTCGATTTTCTGCATGCCGTTCTTGTTCAACATGCGTTTTAAATGCCCTTTTTTTAGAAGCACGACACCTCGATCGAACTCGCAGCGACTCACGGCAAGCTGTGTAAGGGGGTTGTACGGATTATGTTCAAAAATAACGATTAGTCCATTCGGTTTTGTAACGCGCTTCATTTCCCGAAGAACGTGTTCACGGTGGTCAACATCCACATGATGTAAAACGTTCACCGTAAAGGTAAAGTCAAAGTATCCATTTTCGTAAGGAAACGTTTGTCCATCATAAGTACTGTATCGGGCAAACGTATTACGTGCACGAGCCTCGTGCACGACACCCTCTGCTGTATCCACACCATATAAAGAAGTAAAAGTACCCTCTAGATAGGTATCCATTAATCCAACCCCACAACCGACATCAAGTCCTCGGGATTGCTCCATCGCCAGGATCCCGTACTTGGCTGCTATACGACGAATGTATTCGGCCTTAGAGCGGATAAAGAAGTCATGACTTTGACCGATGAACGAAATGGAGCGCTCGACTTCATCCTGGTAGCTCTCAGCAAATGCATCAAATTGGTGCATACAGGCTCCCTCCATTATTTAATTTCATAGCTCATGATCTTCCAGTACCGATCCGTCTGCGCATGCCCTTCCGTGACGAATTCTTGTAATTGAAAGATCATGTCTACCTTTTTACTAGACTTGAGGGTAATACGCACGGGGACTGACGCATTTCCTCCCAGTACCTCGCCAACGGATACTTGCATGCTTTGTACTTCTTGAGGGGCAAAGATCCGGACGTAGGCCACTAAAGCGTCATGCGGTGACATCTCTTTTCTCGTGGACGTATAGGTGAGTAGAGAATTCGGATTTATGAGACCGGAAGCATTTTCATAATCCCCTGCGTTAACATACTGAAGAAATCGGGATGTTAATTGTTGCGGAGACTCTTGATTTTCAATAAGGTCTCCTACCTCTGGACCCTCAAATTTTGGATCAATGCTTGCCGCGGGAGGAAGATTGCTTACATGCTGGCCCTTGAAGGAGTGGCTGTATAAAATAATCCCTATTATGGCTACCAACCAAATCCCGATGATGACCGTCCATTTATTCATGCTAGCCCCTCCCTTTACCGCCTTAAGTATCCAATCGGATTAACAGGATTCCCGTTTACGAGCACTTCGAAATGCAAGTGAATCCCAGTTGACATTCCGGTTGCACCCATAATACCGAGAGCCTGTCCCTTTTTCACAGGGTCTCCGCTCCTTACTTGCAGGGATCCGGATTTCATGTGACCATAAAGAGTTTTGATTCCTCCACCATGATCGATCACGACTTTATTTCCGTATCCGTCCCCCGCATCTCCCGCTACCGCTACAATGCCATCGGCTACGGAAAAGTTAATGTAATCGACATTATTGCTTTTATCCGAAGCGGAGCGACTGATGTCTTGCCCTTTATGTAAAGCAATTTTGTTCTTCACAGGATCAAAACGACTGCCATATCCATCACCGATAATGGCGTTCTTATTTGTGGGAAAAACCCATTCTGAACTAAGTGGAATATCAGGAGCATCCGGAAGCTTACCACCGACGTACGTTCCATTTCCATCCGTGTTGGAATTCATATCATCTGCAGGCAAATGATCGAGAGAATATCCTATAATCGTAGCGAGCGTAGGATCATCTTCTTCAATGGCAGCTTGCAAAAAATCAAAATCCGAACGCGTGTAATGGAGACTGAGCAATAAGGCATCAAATTTTTCGAAGTTAGGTTCTTCCTTAATATCCGAGAGGACCCAACGTGTGGACTGCCTATGATTCTCGTTATAATAAGAGCCTGCCCCAGGGAAATTACTGAGGTAGATGGGAATCGAGTCTCCAGGTTCGACGTTTTGGGACAACGTATAGTAATACGTTTTTATGGAGTTTGTGCCTTCATATGTATCGTAGGTTTGAACATCTTGACCCGTATTAGACCATACCGCACTGAACGTATCCGAAGTGAACATCCCCATCGGATCTCCTTCTGTTTTGGTTCCTTTATAAGGAATCGTCGATGATGACGAGTTAACATCAATTTGACTTTTATAGCGGTAATGAGTTTCTTTACCCGATGCCCCATAATCTTGATGAATTTCTTGCTCGAGTACCGAAGAGGTGACAACTTGCGAACTATAATTTTGAGTAACCCCACCGTACTCAACATTCCCGTATGAATTCGTTGAAAAAATACTTACATCCTCATCGGTGAGTTCAACATAGGTGTAGGTGTATTTCCGATTCCAAGTCTGAACTTGGGTTAGGTACGTCTGTGAAGCCTTTGTAGTTGAAATGGAACTGTTATTGCTCCATGTGGAGACACGGGTTTCTTTTCTTTCCTCGGTTGTTATCGTTTTAAGAGCTTTTGCAATCATCTCGGGATCAATTTCTTCAGGTTTTTTATCTTCCTTAACGATTCGTACATTGTCGATTGCTTGAATCATCCACACAGGTACACGGTATTTCGGATCATCCGCAGTCTCCTGGGCAGATTGTTGGTACCGCGCCATTAATTCAGCCGCTGTTACGGGACTGTCATCATCTAGCCAGCTAAAGGTTTTCCCGATATATACGGCAGCTCCTGCAAATGCGATGACACACAAAAAAATGAGGATAGCGGGAACGCCTACAAAACCCAGTAACCAAATTGCAAATTTGGCCAACGCTTTTAATAATACTTTTAGGAGCATTTTCGCGATTTTTTTTAAGAGTTTCTTAGCGACATTTTTAATCATGCGCCGAGCAAACATCTTCGCAAAGTCCTTGGCTTTATCTGTAAACGAGTTGCGCTCATCTTGATATGGGTTAGACAAAAAGTTGCACCCTTTCGGGGAAACCCTAAACCATTCGATTTAGGGTTTCCCGTATGGTTAATCAAACCTTGGAGACGAAATTTTTCCTTCTTAAGTCAACTGCATTGCTTTGTTTTGCCGGACTTATAAACTGATTAGGGTCCACGGGTTTTCCGGAGTAAGCGGTTTTACCAGAACCTTTATACAAATGAGACTGATTTTGAAAATCTACATTTGGCTTGGATGATCCCTCGACAGGAACGGAAACGGCCTCCTTCATCAGAACCATCCGTACCGCTGCACCTTGTCCCTGGATTTGATAACCCGTTACCACCGTCTCTCCTTTGCCCAAGGTTGGATTACCGCGACCTAAATTCGAAATGGGTTTATATTCTCCTGTAGATGAATCGCGAATCGCAAGTTGACTTGATCCATTTGTTTCTACCGTGTAAACCGACCCATGCCCTCCAACATCGCGAAGATCGTTAAGACGTTGAGGGGTCAGGTGCCGTCCAGAATGAAGACTTCTACCATAAGATGCACCTGAATCAAAGCCACCGCGCCCAAAAGCAATTTCTCCTGCCGTCCCCCATCGATCGGCAGCTTGCTCACGTTGTTCACTTCTCTGCTGATCACGTTGTTCAGGAGTAAGAGCTGAAGATTCCGGCTTTGCTGTTGCGGCGGCATATTGACCTGCAGCACCGGAAACACTATTGCTCACACCGCGGCCAACCGCTTTAGCTGCTCGCGTAGGAACATCGCCATCACGTCCGTCCATCGAGTTGTATTGATTTGAAATCGTGGATGGTAGATTTCTGGCAGCTGTCCCAACCGCTTTTGCGCCTTCAATCCCCCGAGAACCAAGTTCTTTTGCACCTTTTACGCCAGCTTCACCCGCAACCAATGACGTGACGCCAGCTCGATACCCGATTTTATCACCCATATCTCCGCCCACTTCACCACCTAAGTGTGCACCTATAGGACCGAGTCCCGATCCGGCGAAGGTTAGACCCATTCGCAGAGCAGCTGACCCGAACCCTGCACCCAATTCCCCTGCAGTACGAAGAGAACGTTGTCGTTGGAAAACGGGCCCCACCGAGAAATCTCCAGAACCCCCTGCTTGATGTGTGGATTGGCCCTGCCCTTGACCGCCTCCACCACTCGTTGATCGGAGCATCCCCTTCATCATCCCTGCCGGGCCGGATGTACTCCCCGTTGGCATTCCGTTATATGCCTTCACCGCATTGGAAGCCCCTTTTCCCAAGGAGGATACAGCTTTCGTCATATTCATGATGCCGGCTGCACCAGCCAACGTACCGACAGTGGCCAATCTTCCGCCAGATTGGGAAGTAGCGCCAAATATAAATCGGATGGATTCGGAAATGGGAATAAATAAACACATGGCGACGAGTGCTTGAAACCAACCCATTTCATTATCGATTAAGTGATAATAGCCCCAAAAAAGGGTGGCATGAAGCGCTTGGGCAATGATTTGCGACCAAAGCTCTTTCATTGCTGTCATGGTAATTTCATGTAACATCGGATAGAACATACAACAGATCCATAGAGGCGCGAGAATCAGGAGCATAGAAATCATAATCTTACGTTGTAAGTAAAACACTTCCCACCAGATCGCGACTCCCCTCGATGCAAGAGACACCGTAGCTTTCGCTATCGGACTACCAACAATTTGACCATCTGCACCCGACCCAAGTATCGCACCTTCGCTTAGCCCGTCTGAAAGCTGATTCATTTGGATACGAGAGTTAATTTGTCTGCCGTCACTGGGAACGTTTTGACCATTATAATCCTGTACAACTCCGGGTGATTGAAGATCATTTCGGATCATGTAGACAAACAAGTGGTTTGCCTTAAAAAGAGCTGCTGTAATGTCAAAGAATTGTGTCAACATGATAGAGGCAAGCATAACTTTAATCAGAGCATCGTTTACCTCAAATTTAGCGGTCGAGGACAAGTTTTTAAGAGATAACAAGACTCCTGATTTCACGACGGATGCCATCACTATAAAAGTTGCGATGCTTCCGAATAAGTAGAAACCACGTTGGATAACCGTGCGAAACTGATCCGGGGAATATAGTCCATACACCGAATGATCCGGACACTGATTTAAGGTGGAATTAAAGATGCCGCATCCGTTATAAAAAATGTGGTCCATGGGGTCGTGAATCCCACCAAGGACTCCCAGCAATAAATCGAGTACCCATGCAATTGGCTTAATATACCAAGGATCACTACTTGCAGCGAAAGCAACGGGAACGAAGATGGATGATAGACAAGAGACGATGGCGATAGATATGTACAGGCGTTTTTTACCGACCTTGAAGAATGATAGCTTATTAACCAACCGCGTCATCACACCGCCTCCACCTCCGGAAGAAGGCCTTGGCTTGCCAGCCAATCGGGATCCGTGTCAATAAACCGCCGCATTTTATCGGATACGGTGACTTTGATATAAGCGGAACTGCCTCCGACGCGGATAATGCCTTCTCCTCGGGAATCATCCTTTTCATTTTCCGGTGGTCTGCGGCAGATGACCTCTAACTCGCCTTCGGAGAAATTAAATACTCCTTTGAGAAAGAGTTTTTCATCTGCTGAAATTTGGCCGATTCTAAGGAATAGCGCTGTAGTGGCATTCTTAATGAGTGCGATCCCACTAGGGTCATCGAGAAAGGGGGCTAAGTCTTGGGTGATAATATCCGCGCCTCCATTGTACTTACGTGCTCGCCGGGCCAAATCTTCAACAAATTCCATCGCTCCAGGAATCCGTTTCATTTTCCAAGCTTCTTCAATCTTTAGACGCTTACGGTATTTTCGTAGGCTAGGGCGTTTGATAAAATACTCCCAGCCCAGTGTAGTGATGACCATCATCATAATGTCGTATATTTTTGAACCTTCAATCGCTTTGATATTAAAATTCACCCAACAACAATTGTCGAGCATATTGTCGACTTCTTTTCCATCCCCAAAATTCGTCTGGCCATCGAGGAGTTTGCCGTCTGGAAAGTCTCGTAAGTACCCTCAAATAACACTGAGGGGGCGGCGAGCTGCGTCATATCGTAATGAACCGTACTCATATGTATCCCAGTTGATATGCTCCGCACAGTTTTGTAAGATGCGACAATAGATGTCGGTTATTGTAATCTCGGGTTTCCGTTTTTTCTTGAATTCGATTTCACCGGTTTGTGAATTCAAAACGGGTGAAAGCTCTGTTTCATACAAGGATTGAGGATTCTTATTAATGCCTTTATCAGTAAATGCGTCAAGAATCGCTCGCTTCAAAATTTGTTCTTCTTCGCTATCCAACCCAAGCAAGAGACGATCAAAAAACTTTAATAGTTGGCCGATTTTTGGACCTAGGGGAACGATGGTCTCCATCACACGGCGTCCATCGGGTTTTGTAACTTCGACCTCCTCTTCGGTAAGCGCACATACGTTAATACACACATCGCCATCTTCACGAATTTCAACTTCACGTCCACCCATGAGTCGGCATATGGGTCCATTTTCGCCATCGGGATCAATACTGAAAATTCGATAACCTAATAGGATTTGATTGCTGGTAATGTATTTATTACTAAATGACTTCCCGGAGCCGCTTGCCCCTACAATAAGAGAAGAATAGTTATCCAAATATTTAGCAAAGACATTTAGAAATTCCATCTTCCCTGTGTGAATATTTACCCCAATGGGAACCCCGCCAGGAGAGAAAGGGATTTCTGAACTGTAAAATGGAGACGCAGCGACTAACGCCGTGCGATCAAAGAAACGACGGTCATTTTTATCTTGTAAACGGTTGTTGGCAATAGGTAAGGATGAAATATATCCACTGCGCTGCCGATTGTACAACGCACGCAAATGATGATCGTTTCCGACTAAATTGTCCTGCATAATCATCCCGATCTGATCCAATGATTTTTCGTCTTGGGCAAATACGGTTGCAACACAGGTACCTAAAAATCCGTCATTGTATCCATCGCTAATCTCATCAAGTAAACGATTAGCAGCTTCTAATGACTTTTGCGCTTCACGAGCTTCAAGATCGTTTCCGGACTTTAACATATTAATTAAACGGCTGCCCTCATCTGTTGCAGCTTGTTTATAGAGTCGTACAGCCTGGCTTCTTGTCAATTTTGTGATAAAGAAGTTGAGGTTAATAGCCCCGCCACGATATAAGGTATCAAGCGAGCCTGTCGTTAGTGAGGGACCACCGAATTCCAAGATAAAGGATCGATAAGGGTAATCACCAATGGGTCCTTCATTTACATAACCGCGATCCCGTATATTTGCGGGTACTTCAAATCCGTTTAATCCGACAAGATCAAAATAAGAAAGGGGTGAAACGGGAACTTGAGCAGAGGCATTCGTCTCTTTATCGTTTTTTTTACGAAACGGATTCAGGCTAAGAAGCTTCTTTAGCATTCGACGTCAGTTCCTCCTCTTCTTCCTCCAAATATCGGTAAGCAGGACGCATATTGTCTGCTCGATAGTCGGGCATAACAATCGTGGATAATCGAGCATCTGAATTTAAAATGTTACGAAGTGATTCGACTGAACCTGTTCGCTTGTTGCAGGCAAAATACATCGCCTCTAACAATGCCTCAATGCTACAATCTTCAGCGATACCACCCATACGACCGTAATTGCTGATTATGTTTCCTGAAAGACGTGCAAATTCATTTCGAGCTTTAGCTAGGATTGTATCTTCATCCAAATCTTCTAGCATCTTTGGTGGATATTCTAGAATAACGAAAAAGAATCGGGCGTAGTCATACTCGTCTACCGTGCTTTGCCATTGCTCTAAAAACGGAAAAAACATACTTTGAGCGTAACGTTGCGCGATGGGATCAAGTTGTCCGAACGCGTCATGGTATTGCTTCAGTTGATCCGTCAACTCGATGGGGCGGGACTGAACATGGATACAGATTTTAACTTCACGTCCGGGTCCCAAAGACAAGCTAGCTAGAAGATGTTCATATTGATCATCTGTCTCTTCTTGTTCTAACCGTGAGCGGAGTTGGTAGTTGATCGGGTAACAGGTGATCGCTCCGACAAAAGTTCGAGTTTCATTAACCGGTTTTAACTCAATCATGTTTCCACGAATAGTCTTGATCCCTGCTAAATCCGCAAAACTTCCTTCAAGTTCCTTTACGGCACCACCGATTCCCCGTTCATCCACCTTTTTCTTCTTTGTTTTTTTGATAAAAGGAATTATGTTTTTTCCGCTAACCCCTCGATACATGATCCACACGACAGCACCCATACAAAGGTACATGAGCAAATCGTTCACTAAAATCGCCTCCAGAGTCCACTCTCATGCTTCTTATGCCGACTGTAAAACCATAGATACTTATCGAGGAAAAGGCCTGAACCTGGATGACGAATATAAGCAAATACGGTACCAGGAATGAGGATCAGAGCACACATAAAGAAAACAATAACATTAAGGACAAATGGAAATGAACCGTTATAGGCATACTCAAACGTCTGAAAAAAAAGTAAGAGGCTAACCCCGATATATAACAACTGCCGATAGGAGAAACTCATCTCCCAAACTTTTAACGGTTTTCTCTCTTTCTCCGTATTAAACGGCATCAGCGTCTTCAATGTTCAATCTTCCTCCTTGCTTGAATAGAATACTTGTGCCCTTCAACAAGTGATGTGATAGGGCACAAGTACTATGAAAAACTAGTTCACCATATAACCAGCAAGTGTTTCGGTTTTAAATACCAACCAAATACCCAATAGCGCACTAATACATGCTCCAATGGCGATCGAACGACGCTGCGCATTGCCTAATGAAGTCCCGAATGAAATGCCGGCTAAAATTAAGGCAATAAGTACAACCCCAAAACCGATTAAGCGAATCCGATCCATCCACGTTTTGACTTCTGCTTGAATCTGATCGTTTCCGGAATTGCCAGAGTTGATGCCGTAGTTTGAGATTTCAGATTTTAAATCGGCATGAGCGGTTTGGGGCTGGACTAACGAACCGAGAGTAAGAAGTGAAAAAAAGAATACAAGTGTAAGTATGTAGGGGACTAGAGAACGACCATATTTATGTGCAGGTTTCATATGGCTCTTACCTTCTTTCTTATGGATTGGTAACTTTACATGATTCTTAAATACTAGTTCCATTGACCTTGTTCACCTCCTTATTTTCGTGCAAATTTTACAAAATCTCTCAACACTTCTCTATCATATATGACCTCCTTCTGGAAATGCAATATCCTATGTATGCAAAATGAACACATAGAATAGAAAAAAATTACAAAATAGGTCTGTCAATGCGTAAATTGACATAAGACTATACAACTACCTAGGTCCTAAATAATTACTGGTAGTTATTGTCTGTGCAATGATAATTTGCTACTATGGTGGTATAGGCAAATATAATAATTGCACAAACAACAACTGGATGAGGTGAATGCGATGCTTGATCACTTTTTTTACAACTTAGATAAGCTAATCATTTCGGGTGGACCCGATTACGCGGTTATTGGCGTATTTATATTTGTTGGTGTATTCCTACCACTTACGTTTGTCATGGCATTAAAAATTCCTCGTTTCAAGGAGACCGTTATAGGTTTCATTACCGCAGCCTGCGTGACCTTTTTTCTGTTTACGATGAAGGATACCTTACTGGATACCCTCTATCTAAAACTGGGACTTATTACGCCCTGGTACGTAGACAACATGCCGTTTGTACTCCGTTTTCCAACCCTTTGGTTCTCGTTACTTCTTAGTGCTGCATCGTTATGGTTCCTCTTCAGAGTCCTGAGAGATCTTCGAAATGGCGAGCCGCTTACCACTAAAAAAATAATCGAGAAAAGGTATGAAGAAGGCGAAGCAAGTTCTCAGGCTTGGATTGAAGACCTTCGGCAAAAGGCATTACAAGCTAAACAAGATGAGGTGAAAGGGTAAGGAGCCTATGGCCCTTCCCTTTCCCTTCCTATCTCTCGAACTAGTCATAAATGGATAAGACAGTTGGTGGAAGCGTGACTTCTTTCACCTTTGTACGGTCCACACATGGGATCCAAATGATCCCATCGAACCGAACATTGGCCCGTTCGCTGAGTAGGCTTAGTTCCTCGGGTGTTACCTCTCGAATTCTCTCCGAAATCGCTCCTTGGAATGTCGATTCCTTCGTGTTCACTGACCCATCCGGTTTCAAAGCAAGGTGGTCCTTGACGGGGATGGGGCGCGCAAGAATCTCTTCTCGCTTGATGTACACTTGCTCATCCCGCCAACAGGCCATAATTGCTTCAATTTCATCTTCTTCGATCAGTAGATAACCGCTTCTCATCTGGGCCTCCAGCAGACCTTCCAATAGCAACTTTCTGGCTAGAATGGAAAGTGGCCCTGGTTGATAAGCCCACGTGATGGGAGCTCCAAAATCAAATAATTGAATATCCGCTGCTTTATCGACTTGATCTTTACCCCTTCGTCGAAGAGGAAGCCGAAAGCGAGCATCATTTCTCATGTCATACAAGGCAAGTTTCCAATGATAAAGCGGTAAAATGTTTTCATCACCGGTATTGTAGAGACTGGCCAACATTGGATCCGTTCGTCCATTAAAGCAGCAGACATAGCATCCGAAACGACTGCCTCCACAACTTGCAAACTGTTTGCCCTCCGGTGCCGTGAGTTGGCACTCCCCCTCCGAGGCGTTACTGTACATGGAACGGAGTTGATGTGGATCGCCGCCCCATGCAAGTCGTTCTCTGGAACTGGTGAGATAATCCCAAACATCGTCCTTGGTCCAGTCTGCGATGGGATGCATCACTAAAGCTCGTGGAAGATCTGCATGACGGGCAAAGCGAGAATCGTTAATCGCATGTTTCTCCATGGATGCTTTTCTACGAGTCGACTCCTCACTTCGTACCCCGAGAATAATCAAGCAATCGTATTCGTCCAATTCCAGTCGTTCAGCCATATGACGAATGACAATTTCCCCTGTTGGCTTGATCTTCAGCTTATCTGAGCACCAGCGATAGGAGCTGCGTTCGTTAGGTGCCGGATTTCCACGGCCGATTACTTGAACGTAAAAGCGATTTTTCATTTCAGGTTCTGCAAGATGAACCTCTATGGGAAGTCCCTGCTCTCTAGCTGCTTGGCGCATCAACGCAACACTATCAAAAAGATGTTTCTGATAGACTGGTGCTTCTACACGGGTAGAGGAACTAACAATATGAATGGTTTTGGTTCTCAACTCAGGAGGTAGCTCTAGGAGCATATTCCAGACGAGATCCACAACTGTAGTTGAATCCTTGCCCTGGCTAGACATGATATACCACACGCGAGAATCTCGAAGATAAGTTTCCCTTAATTCTCGAATGGCTTCGTTTCGAAGAGAGACATAAGGTAATTCCAATGAAAAAATGTTCATGGATGTCTCCCCCCTAAATCGACATGATCAATTGACCCGTCACAGGATGAAACGAAAACTCAATATGGGGAAACGTATCGCCCGCATTTTGAGGCACATCAGTAGGTGTAGGTGCTGCAACTTCCTCAGGTACCGATACAGGGAGCCGCCTGGAAAAATACTTTTCTACAACCGTAATGTAATTCTGATTTGTAGGATACACCGCTCGATGATAATCCGGTTTAAGGAAGGAAGAGCGAATTCCTTTTACCTCCGACAAATACAATTCAAATGATCTGGCGAATACTTCAGTAGGCCGTAAAAAGTAGGCGGAGTTGTATTTGCTCTTACCAAACCATTGGCCCCTTAACGGATCATCTGCTGGCAAACGGGTTATAGCGTCAATGACCGACTTTTCATAAGAATAGTAGAGCGATAAAAAGTCGGATTGTTCGCTGAGGCGCTTCCCGTCACCCAGTAAGGTCATATCAAATTGATGCCCGCACTCATGGACATAGCTACCGACCCCGTCTAAATCAATACAGGTAGCGCGATGGTGCATAAAATACACCCCATCCGCCCGATAGTTGCCAAGTTTACGTATCCTAAAGCTATGCGTTTTATCTTCGGGTATGGGAACCATGGTACATAGGCGACGAAACTCCGCTTCCAACTCCCCGAATCTTTCCAGGTCGACATCCGCATCCAGATCGACTGATCCGTACTTCATGAGGAATGCATTATCTTTCATGCGGGATAGCGTCTTGTTGGGAATGTTCTTCTTGAGCTGCCAAACCCGCGCATGAGAAGCAATGGATTCTTCTCTTGCATCCGCGTCATCTTGGAGATTCCCAATCTCCTCTAAGAAAGGAAACAGCGTGGCTTCAAAGAGATCATGAAGTTTCGAACGGTTCTTTTCAGCATTGATGGAGTTTAATGCGTTTAAATCGCCTGAGATCGCATCCCACACCATTTCATGAACATAATCAGATAACGGTCGCTCTGTATTGCATCGGGTAGAGATCCCCGGCATCATTTCGTTCATTTCATTCAAAAGCGGGAGCCATTTTGGGCTTGGAGCATGAAATCGAAAATGTCCTGCTTTGCCGAATGATTTGACTAATTGACGGGCCAAGCGATGACGAACAAAATCGGCATGTTTCCGGGCAAATACCCATAACGAGTTCCGTAGTAAAATCTCAGCAAGTAGTGTAGGGATATCGTACAGGGTGTAGGCATCCTTCTTGTTGGACTTGTAGTACCAGGACTTATTATGCTTGGTATCCGGAAGTCTGCTGTTCAGTACGCTATACCCGAATTCTCGGAAGTCGCAGCCCCCGATTATGTGGATTTCCACAGCTCCTTCCCGAACGACTTCGCTCGATGTTTTAGATAGCTCTTGGTACAAATCAAAAGCTTTACGGAGACTGCCGGTTCGTTCCATCCGTTCAAAGTTCACCATAAGTCGTCCAAAACTAACCTCGCCAAGCACGTCCTCCGAAATGTCCATCGTCGTAAATGGTTTACGCAAAGCTTGAATGGTTTTTTTCCAGAGTTTCGAGAAAGATTCATCCCTCGAAAATGGAAGTCTGATCTCGGACAAATGAGTGGAGATGCCTTTCTTTTCTAACCTCTCCTTCAAGTATTCCTGACGTGACTTGCGAACGCTGGTAATCTGTGTTTCAACAGCTGCTTGCATCATTTCGTTTCCTCCTCGGGTTTGTGTTTTTTTGCACGACAAAAAACCCTATCGAGAAAAGCGGCCTTCACCTGGGCATAGTTATCCCGGTGTAAACGCTTGACCCAATAGGGTTGCATGTTCGCGTAAAGTCGTCCTGACGGACAAGAAATATCAACTTCAGTATAGCATTCCTTGTGTAGACCGACAAATAGAATTTAAAATAAGCCCCGTTTAGCTACCGTTTTCGGAAATAATTTGGTTACCAATTTCATGCGAGCCGAAGTGTAGATTAATTAAAAAATAAGACCTACAGCAATGGACTGTGGGTCAAAGTCTATATATCATTTTGGGGCATTGGATGTATTCAGATATTCGATGATGTTTGTAATTACAACTGCAGCCTGAGACCGAGATGTATTTTCAAATGGTCGATAGGTACCGTCAGGAAACCCTGAGATAATCTTCGAACTGTAAACCCCCATAATCCAGCTATTGCTCTTTAAACCAATTGTATCGCTAAAAATCTTGGTTTCCTTTGAGTTCAATTTCAATGCTTTAGCGATCATCTCGGCCATCTCTTCTCGAGTAAGAGGTGATTCAGGAGAAAATAGAGTTTGATTATTATCTATTATTCCTTTTTTAAATGCAGTTTCGATCACAGAATTTGACCATCGATCCGGAGTTACATCCTTATAGGTGGAATTCGGCTTTTCTAGTTGCCATTTTAAGGCGCGAACCAACATGGCGACAAATTGCTCTTTTGAAATTTCAATATCCGGTAATATCCGGCCGTCATCATAACCACTCATGATTCCCAAAGTTACGAGCTCTCTTATCTTGTCTTCAGCCCAATGCCCTAAGATATCGTACTCGGGAATAGAGAAAGCTACTAAATTAAACTGAGGGGCATCGAAATCCTCATTTGTTTGAACGAACTGATAAAATACCCCTCTGTTTAAATCAAACGCAGCTCCTTTAATGAACATGCCATTGAATTTATTCGATCTTTTTGCAGCTGAGATACTTATGGTGGCCTCAAGCTGCAGATCTTTCGGATTTAACATGTATATTGAATCTTCACTAGGAACGAATAGCTTGTCATTTATCTTGATGTTCGTTGCGGTATATGCAGGTAGATTGTAGTAGGGGCTAAGTAATTTAGTTTTTGCCACGAAAGAGAATTGATCCTCCCCGTTGCTTAAATTAACTTTGTAAAGTGTATTCGAATTATGCGATTGGCGGTATAAATCTCCATGGATATTCACCATATTTTGAAACTGATCATAAACCTTCACCCAGGAGGGTAACCCATCATTGGTATAATAATAAAATGTCAATGGATCCCTTGTGTTACGTGTTAAGAAGGAATAATCATTAAACGTCATCCATTGTCCTTGTGTTATTGGAATATCACCATATGTAATTATGTTCCCCACATCATCTGAAATTGTAGTTTTTCCTGTAGAGCTGTTATGACTGAACATCGTTCCAGGACTTATGTACGAGATAGATGGGGGGACGTCAAAACTCGTAAAGGGTGCACCAAACATTAAGATGGGTAAAGTTGAGATTTCTCCCCCAGAGCTGTTTAAAAAATAAGTTGTCGAATTGCACGTCACATTTATGCCCTCGTACAGTCTAACTGATGGTAAACAGCCACCAGAATACTCTTTTTCCCAAGATAACTCACCTGTAGAAGTATCTAGTGCTTGTAGAATGGTAGTATAGTTTGGTGCATTTCCATATATACGAGATAAGTATAAATTACCATCACTACTTATACCAATTTTACTACTAAGTACTTGTTTATACCCATTATTCAGTAATTGCGTTCTTGGCGCATAAATACTTGTTTTCCAATTAACTTGGCCATCTGGGGAGATCGATTGGAAGATGATCTGATCCTCGTTCGCTCTCGAGCCAAATATGATATTCCCTTTAAGATCAATAAAAATCTCAGAAAGCGACTTGTCCAAGATGGTAATAACTCCAGCATGTGATACTCCGAAGTCCGCACCGGTAGGGATAGAGAACTTCACTGAGGCTTCAATTTTTTCAGCACTTCCAACTTGAACAATGGTCATAAGTAATATTTGAAAACAAATGAAGAAAAATAGGGTTCTTCTCATAACTCGACCTCTCTACTAGTTATTACCAGAATATTAATATAATAATGTATTTCACGATTGTAATATACATTATTTTCTTCGAAATGAGGTCGTATCGATGTCATTCTTTAAGAGTATTTGTCACTTGATCGTGCGTCGTAAAGCAAATATGCCTACTGCAATGGTAGAAAAAAAAGAAGCAATGCAGAACATGCCTGACTATCTGATGTTCTAGTCTAAAGCCAAAAGAGGGCTTCTGCATTTGCAGAAGCCCTTCGAACATTAACATATTAATTAGTATTAGCTGTATCCTCTTCTATGAGGTAATCAATATATTGCTTTCCTGTCCACATTTGATAGGCACTCCAATCATCAATCAAATACACAAAGCTTAATACGGTGCCAACATTGCCATCAAAGTAACAAACCGATGGCCGACCGTTTGTGAATCCCCGAAAATCAGGAGATGTTTCAATAAATTCCTTCATCGACATGATAGGCTGAATCGCCCAGTCTTTACATGAATGGTACCCTTCGTCTTCAAAATGGAATTTTGCCTTACCCAAGCTCGAAAATACGGCAACAACCTCTCGGTTAGCATCTATAATGGCGAATTTCATTGGAGCATCACCTCCAAATCAGAATCCGCATGGGGACGAACCCAGATCTCTTCATACCCCATTACAAAATCATTGATACTGCTAGCCATTAAGACAACAAGCATGGCTTCAGCTATAGCCCGTGCAGATCCCGGGGGGACGCAGTTGCCGATGTATTCTCTGGCCTTAGCATCTCCGCATTTCTCCAACTGAATAGGACGGCCGTCGGGTAACAAATCCGGCAAATCTTGCAAGCAGGCATTCTCCCTCGTGGTTAGAGGGCGATGCCATGTACCGTCCTCGGCGATAATAACGAATACTCCTCGCTCTCGATCATCCGGAATACGGGGGTCTGCCACCGCGGCGGAGCCGGCATGAACATCCAAGCTTCCAATGACGGTTTTCGACGGCTCATCCCACCTCATGACTCCCATCGTCCCTGACCTTGGCGAACAGTTTAATCGCGGATCACAGATGGAAGAAGCACCACTCTGAACATCTACCATCCCCGTAATGGTGGTGGAGACCCCGTCCCATTCCTGTACCTTCCACTTGTTGGTGTACTTGGGTGCATCGCTGATCCTCGGATCTGAAATGCTGCTAGCAGACTGCATAATTCTGGAGTTGGCGCGGATCGTTTTGGAAGTATCATTCCAATCTTGAACACCATAGCTATCCGGCATGAGTTCTGTCTTTACCCGTGGGTCTGAAATGGCGAGCGCTCCGCTGCCGAAGCGGGTTCCTGTCACCGTAGGGGCGGTCTCATCATATTTCACGATACGAAGCACTCCTGGATGACGACCTTCCCTCTCTTTTAACCGAGGATCCGAAATACAAGTTGCTCCATTGGAGGGACCAACTGCTCCGGTCACGCATGAAGCGGGTTCCAGGAAGGATTGCACACGGTATAAATTGGTTTTTCCATCGCCATTAATATCAAGACGGGGATCGCCAACAGCTTGCACCGCATTGCTCCTACCGAAGCCGGGAGCTCCGGTAACTGTTCCGGAAGGCTTATCCCATTCCGCAACACCGTAGGCGCCAGCACGTGGAACGTGCTCGATATGGTACTTTTGCCAATCCACACTGTTTAAATTTCTCCAGTCCCCTCCAGGAGGAACTAATGCCAAACGGATCCAAGTCTTAAATTCCAAATTCTGAATCCGATGCATAGGACCGCCTCGTTCAACATCTCCGGGGAGAGGTAAACGGCCAATGACATCGCCAATCGTCCGGTGATGCTTTTTGGTCGGTTTACAAAGAAAGGATGTCGTATTGTTTTGATGCCTTGCAACCATTAGAAAGCGCCTTCGAATTTGCCCGAGTTCACCAATCTCTCCACAATCATGATCCATGGAACTGATCAAGTACCCGACTTTCTTCAACGATTGCTCAATCTTCTGAAGCAACGGTTTTCCTCTTGATTTAATGCGAGGAACATTTTCCATGATTATGAGCTCAGGATAGGATCCGTCTCCATATAACCGGCAAGCATCAAGAATGAGCTGAAACCCACGAATCGTAAGTTCGTTCAGAGCCTGGTACTTGATGGTTTGGGCGCTGGCTTCTGGTAAAAGCCCGCTGAAGCCTTTGCACGGCGGAGAGGTGAAGACGCAATGAGGCACTTGTTGTCCCATTGCCACCCAAATGTCCCATGGAGTTACTTCTTTCCATGAATCCGGAGGCGTTGCACCGTGAAATGCCTCGTATTGGGCTCGAGAAAACAAATCCATGACTTGGGCAACTTCTTCAGACTGGCCCGTTAGCAGCCGGTAGTTATGAATGGCAACTGGATCAGCATCGACAGCTAGGATCGTTCTAAATCTTCCCACCCGACCCGCATACTCAGCTCGAGCTCCCGTAAAACCAAGTGAGCCACCTCCGATACCACAAAAGAGATGAACAACCGTAAAGTCCGATTTAGGCATGGGCGTAGATGAAGGGGTCCAGGTTTTGGGCTTTTCCACTAAAAGATCAGATGCAAATGTCATTATCATAAATCCTCCTTGGATAATAAGTAAGGTCACCCACTCATAATGAGTAGGTGACCTTCTTTTAAAATAGAAATGTGTGAAATCCCTGTTTACTGGTTCTCATCAAGATGAGGCATAGTTGGTATTCATACTTAACTTGGCCAAGTGATTCGTACGTCGTGAAAAGAAAGCAAACGCATCCGTTTCGGACTTCATTTCCATGAGCATGTACTGGGATTTGATGTCTACTACCCGTCGAAATGGTGAAATATCTGACTTTTTCATGAATCCCATAGCCATATACTCATCCAAGTTCGCCATACTGACGCTTGCACATCTAATAAGCGCATCGGGACCCAGCACGCGAATCACATCGGCTGCTCGAATATCCGGCTTCTTCTCAACTAAGGAGAAGGATCCAAGAGAGAACGTGTATTTTCGCTTCTTTCTTAAGAGTGCGGAGTATAGGGCGATTCGTCTCACTTTCTCCCATTTGCGATTCAGGAGATCAAAACGTAATTTGGCATCCTTCCAACTTATAACGGCATCCAATACCTTCGCATTTTTTAACCATGCACATTCCTTATGAGTCTCAGAAACATCGACACGTCCATTTTTATTCGGCGTATAGCGAACATAGTTGTCATTCGGTAAACACCTGGTCAATAAAATCTCGACTTCCTGTTCGGACAAAGCCTTTGTGTTTATGGTGCACACGTAAGGGAGGATACCCAAGTCGAAAAGAAATTCGCTCAATCCCACCATGTCCGTTTCATAGACATTTTTGGACACAAATTTGCCCACGACTCCTAGCTGGCTCCACTCCATGCGTCGACCGCTTATCTCCTCTTCATGACCTTGTTTCACGATCTCTCGCAACACTTCGACCCGTTCCTCGACCCGCTTCAGCTCCTTATAGGAACCATCATCAATATACCGTTTCATCAAGAGAATACTCATCGCGTCATCCCCCGAATCAGGTCCGAATCCAGATCCAGATAGCCATTGTCCCCCAGATTGATGGGGAATTGAGTCAGCAAGGTTCGGTGTTCATACACCACATCCTTGCGCTCGGAAGAGGCTGCTGTTACGAAACTGAAATCTTCACCAATACACACATCGTAGTAATGCAGGTGGGAAATCCGATTTTCTTCTGGAATCCAATCGGGTATGATAATGCCGACCCCCTCCCCAATGCGCTGGGGGGGTCTAAGTCTACCATCAAGAGGTAATGGGAACCATCCTCCCTCGAGCTGCAGATAACGACGAAGTCCTTCAATCTCGACAATGACATCATCGGTTAGCCACTTCTCAATGAGCTGCTGAATCCTTTCGGGACAGCGCTCGGGATGTTGAAGAAGATGCAAGAGCTCAAGATTGTCGATGTGTGGATTCGACCAATCTCCCGTCATATCCACGGTCGTGAAGCTGCAGACCGGCTCATACAGTAATCCAATATGAGCCGTCGTTAACCTGGTGTGCTGGGGTGGACGAGATATAATGTGTTTGAAGGGGTCCTTCAATCGATAGAAGCACACCACACGAGACTCGAGAGGTATAAAGTTAAATCGGTCACAATAGAACAGCCTGCCGAAAAAGGGATCTCCCGGAGCGGGTTCATTGGAAACACTCACGATATCCCCCATGGAAATGGGGACCATAAGCCCGTTCGTCCATTGTTCGTTATGGGAGAGCAGAAATAAGCTTTCCAATACACGCGACATCGGCCTACTCGGGTCAAGTCTCATGTCTAATGCGGTTGTGGTTGCTGCCTTTTCATACAGTGAAGTCATGTCCGAGACAGACAACAGTCTCCGAATTAACCGAAACGGCATATGGCCGTAAGCGTGGCTATGTTCGGGCTTGATCTGCAGATGATGAATATAGGATTCCATCGTGGAGTCCCTCCTTTATGAGAATAAAAAAAGGAGAGTGGTGTTAACCACTTCCCCTACCTTCGAAATCAATTTATGCGTACGGAGCGGGTTGTCGATTATTGGAATATCCTCCATTGTTTCTGGAGTAATTCCGATTCCCGGTATTCCCTCCTGAAGAAGAACCGCTGCTTGTATTACTGGAGTAATTCCGATTTCCCGTGTTCCCGCCTGTTCCGGTAGCAGGTGGATTGCCACTGCCGCTACGGGATGAACCATTGTTGTTCCCGTAATTGCGGTTTCCATTCCCACCGTTATTAGAAGCACTGCCGTTGCCCTGATTGCGGTTATTCCAGCCGTTTGAACGTTGCCTAGTAGGAGCACCTTGACCATTCTCGCGCGGTTGGGCATAGCCGGTTTGCAGTTGATTTTGGGTATGTTGTCCGTTTTGACCTTCATATTGCCCCGGATGAGAGTCTCTTCCATCATTGTTGTTTGCATTGCCTTGATCCGGAACCTTATCATCCAAATATCGGACGTAGGATGCAATGCATTCGGTGATGAACTTGCGGTCTGCGCCCTCACCATAGTGACGGACTTGGGTGCGGCCTTCAATGAGAACCCTCCTGCCCTGCCTATTGTATTGCATGACAGAGCGGGCGAGATCATTGCGGGCTACAATCAGAAGAAAGTCAACAAGTTTATCTCCGTTTGGTGCCGTGTAGGGACGATCGCAGCCGATGGAGAAATTCGCAACGCACCCATCATCGAATTCTTTGAACTCGGGATCCCGAACGGTAAAGCCTTCATAAATAACACGATTAATCATCGTTCTCGTTCTCCTTTACCAGCCTCCCAAAGCGGTGAGGACTTATGGTTGATAAGCATGGATTCCAGGTTAAGAAGCTTTCCGAATTTCCTGTGCAGCCAGTTTACCGGAAAGTTCTTCGGCATAAAGAAGGCAGCGATCACCGGACTTAAGGTTATCCAGTTCCTCAATAAGCTCACCGAATACGGCTACCTCAAATGTTTCATGGCCATCCCGAAAAGTTGCCATGTAGTATGGGATATTATCCCTGCCTTCGCAAGCTACAAGGCCGACAAACTCATAAATAGGCTCTTCACCATTCACAGGATCCACTTGGTCGTCTCCCATGAGAGAAGCCAAATCTGGAGAACCTACTCCGGCATAGACATATAACGCGAGTCCATGCATGGCGATCGCTTTTGTGAGTGCCCGCTGAATGGAGCTGTTGATGTCGGTAGCCGTCGGGACAAAAATCGTTTCATGGAATTCATCCATCACGGGATGAAGACACGATTTTCGAATACCCTCGACTGTAACCGCCACTTCCACGAAGTATCCAATCTCCGTTTTTAAGTACGGAAGAATGTCACGGCCCTGTTCATCCGGAAAGCGGACGATTTCATGAATCGCGGTTGGATACTGTTCAAGCAGCAACTTCAATGCCCTGGCCCAATTCAAGTAAGCCAAATCATTTTTCCACTCCAGCTGCTCGTCTACATTGATCGGCGATAAGGTCGCATAGACACTAGGTTCACTCAAGGTGAAGCCTCCTTTCTGTCCAGATTGGACATTGATTATATGTAAAAAAGCCAAGGGTCTCACGGCGAATGATCGCAGCGAAATCCTTGGCTTTATATACCGAAACGCAAAAACACCCCACGTTTCGCTCCTTCCGTTAGACAGGAATGTCTAAACGTTGGTAAGAGCAACCACATAGGGTGCATAGTTCGCGGAAAGTTGCCGAGAAGGCAAAATAAAATCTACTTATATGGTAGCAAGAATTGAAGGGCTTGGCAAGTTCAATCTTACTTTGGTCTGCCTGATTATAGACTAGTGTAAGGAAACCTATGAAATCTGCTTAGTGTACATTACTTATTTGAGATAAAATCTTATTTCAATTTTCATGTCAGTAAAGGAAGGTCTTGACCAACCTTATTTCGAAATCTTAATTTCTACCTAATCATTTCTTGAAATAGGTAATGGAGTTACTGGCCCGACTCCTATTTGTCCCACAAAGTTACATGGAAAGCAGATATAGAATCTAGGGTTCATGTGGGTCCTATCATCAAGAAGTAGATTTAAGGTCTTTTTGCAATGCGGACAAAAATTTTTTTCTGTAGGAATTAACTCGTATATGTCCATTACACCCCTTAAATTATTATTAATGATAACTTAGCAATCTAATACATTTTTCTCCGTTTTCTTCTTTTAAGGCCTCGTAAACATATGAAGCTTTCAAAGCCTATTTCTTCAAAAAGGAAGGGAGACATCGCTCGTGATAAGGATTATTCGAATTTAATTTGGGATATTTCTTATTAAGATCTTGCCACTCCTGAGTCGAGAGCGATTCAGTACATTTTATGCATGTAAGGGTCGAGGAGTCGTCTTCTGGTTCAATGATTCGGTTCACTGCATACTTTCCTAAATTATGCCATCCCATAAAGTACTTATCAAACGCGTTTCGTGTTGCTTCCGAGGTGGCGCGATCAACTGCATTCTCCAACCCATTGTTGTCAATCACACGGACACCCTTCCCGTCTCGAAACACATCACCAATATGGACACGAATGACAACCTTGACGTAGCCTTTATCCATATTGATCTCACTCTCGCGCTCCTCAATCCGATATAAGGCGCCGGCGCACTGATCCGCCCAATATTCGTACCAATCCACTTCGACGAACTTTTTCTTTGGGTTTTCTCTGTGAGCACTCACCGCACGCTCCGGGAGTGGTTCCTTCAACTTCGCTAAAATGTCTTGGATATCCATAGAGCCCCCCTCGAGTTTGAGCTTTAATCTACTCTTATCATGGTCAACCTAATTACTGGTACTCACGTGTCAAAGCGGCTAATGTATTTACCCATATTCTTATGGAAGGTTAATGCTTCTCGGTTTTTATCAATCATCTCAGGAAGCATCATCTTGTGATACGTGACACCGATATCGGTTATCTTACAATGTCGATTGTAGCGGGTATCATCGGTCCAGAAGCGTTTGATATGACCCTGTTTCTCCATAAAATCCAAACGTGTCCACAGATAGGTTAAACTGACGCCCACTCCATGGAGAACATCGACAATTTTGCCATCAATCTCTCGAACATAAAGGGGACCTTGAAGAAGTTCTGAAAGCACAAGGAAGTCAATAATCTCTTGAACTTGGAGAATTCGACTGACCTTGATGTTTTTTCGGTTATCCGCAGCTGTGGATGCTTTTTTCGCAGATTGTTCTTCCATCGGTTACCCGCTCCTCTCGCATACTCACTACTTTCATGATTCACACCATGGGTCGTGGATCCATAGCTGTCCATTTATCCAGATGCTACTACTTTTTGGGTGTGATATATACAATATTCATACCAGGGTACTGCAATACGAGGTATCCCTTCGTTTACGCGACCCCTCCTACGATTTCGATCTCCACGGTTGAAGACTCCCGTTTTCATTCTCCAGTTTGGCTTTAAACGTTTCCATGTCTGGATCAACAACTGCGCTTACTCCGTAATATGACATGTAATAGGTGTTTGGAACCTGCCGGCGAAGTTCGGTAGCGATCTCCTCCAGAAGATCAGCCAATCGGTCATTGTCATATTCACCGAAGAGAAACTGTTTCGTTTTCAGTTGAAATTTCGAATGAGTGGAATATGAATCAGTGCTGGTTCAATGTCGAATGGTGTAAGCTTGGCAGGAGATGGAATGTACTTGGCCGCGCCTTCACGAGTCAATAAGCCTGTTCGGCTATGGACAAGCGCTACATAGATCTCGAATTCGTTGTAACCGACAATCCGGAAGGTTTCATGTTTACTAGGAGCCATCTCTTTCACAACCGTGGAAGGAACCGCAAATAGAGATGTGATCGAAAATTGTTTCCCGTTGTCAGATTTTCGTAACACTAAAATGTCACCAATCACTTCAAAGCTTAATGGACTCTTGGGGAGTAACCCCATCATATCTCGAACCTTTTTGTGAAAAGTAAAAACTACGGGCACCATACACCTCAAACGAATTGCCGTACGTTGGGTAATAGTCTGTTAGGGTGTCATCCGGAACTCATGGAATGGAATATCATAAGGGATCAATAAGGCATCGTTGCACGTTTTGGCGGACTGGATATAGTAATCTTGAGGCAAGCATTCGATTTTAGAGACAAGCAACGTCCATAACGCTTCATCCTCTGCCGATAACTCGCCCCAGGGAATACATGCTTCGGGGTTGGCATACACCCGTTCGGAATTTTCTTGGTGAAACCAAGTGGACATGCCAAAATCCTCGTACAGAGAGACGGTGCAGTTTAATCGATACTTGTCATCCCCATCATTTTTAAGTCTGATCAAAAACGTGAAATCGTACGATACGGGCCGAGCACGAAGAATGCGTTCCGGCTGCCATTTAGAGGATAGAATCATTTCCGCTTCTTTGTGGCCACCTGCTGCTTCAAAAATCGCGGTATACACATCGGAATCATCTTTTCCCCAAAGTTGAGTCGCGGTTTGAACCGCTGCATCTGAGCCGAAATTATGAATGACTAAGCGAAGAACGTTGCCCCGCTCGCCATGGTTAAGTGCGCGTATCAAGGTAAGAAACGTTTCTTGGTCCATTGGTAGATCCCCTTTCGAAGTGCATGTTCTATTAGGATGACTAGTTTAGTCTAGTTTAAGATGGAGAGAATAAGAAAATAGCAGCCCAATATATGGATATATTGTACTTCAAGAGAGCTCGGTTTGGCAACACGTTCTTATTAGAACTCGTTCTTTTCCGAACGAACGGCAAAAAACTAGCGCGTACTTCTCCTCCATTCCCTTCGCCTTTTGGTCGGGGGCATGTCCGTCTGGCTGTTTGTCCGATATCGACCCTTGTTACTTTCAACGGGTTCAATCGCTTCGTTTCCTTAGCTCCTTTTCTGCATCGCAGATTGCTTTTTCTTTGGACGGTTCCTCTTATTCTTCTCCTTCCCTTGAACTCTACCTAATAACGACGTGTTGACGCCGTGCCTGCCCCCCGGCCGCCATACCTGACTATACGAATCTGGGTACGTGGTGCGAAGCTGCTACTACGAGGGAACCTAGATCCAGAAGACGAATGTTTAAAAAAACTAAGCAAAGGAGAGGAATAGGAGAAGGACGCGAACAGCGTAATTAGGGTGAACACAAGCACGGAATGAAGCTTACGATCAAGAGTCGAAGGAAAAGGCGGTCGGCCGACTGTGTTGCAGGCGAGCGAGAACCACACGTGCGGAAAAGAACGAGTGCACATAAGAACAAGATTATTTGCATTAGTAGTGGCCATAAGACATTTTTTTATGATATGTTTATTTCAGACGCTTTAAGGGCGGAATTTCCAGCTGTAAGGGGTGTTCATATGGATTTAGGACTATGGTTTTCAACTATGAGCTTCGGGATGCAGATGCTTTTTATCCTAGGACTATTACTTACCTTCGCGATCGGATTTTTAATTAAAAAATCAGTAGAATGGATCTTCTATCCTTACAAAAGTAGTCATGTCGGAAGAAAGTACTTCTGGTTTCGTTAAGGAACCCAATTTACAAAAAAATGTTCATCATGGAGCGGGTGTAATCCCCGCTTCTTTTTATAACCAGGAACATCACAGTAGAAGGGCATTGGGAGACCGGATTCGAGGAGTGGTATTGTGAGCGAAAACAAGCTGTTGCGTGATGTGTATGACGTGATTGCAGATCCAACTAGGCGTCGACTGATTCGTTTATTAGCAGAGTCTGATGAGATGCCGCTGCATGAACTAACGGCACAGTTTCAAATGGGGCGGACCGCGGTAGCCAAGCATCTGACAATCCTTAAAGAAGCGGGGCTGGTACTGCGGCAGAGAAACGCTATTTAGGCTGAACGCGACACCATTAAGAGAAGTTCAAGATTGGGTGTCTTTCTATAGCAAGTTCTGGGGTACGAATATGTTGGGTTTGAAGCAATTATTAGAGTAGGATGAAGACTAAATGCCAAATAACTATAAGCAATGCAGGAATGATTTTAGCCGGGATTGCAGCGATGCTAATTGCTCATGTCATCTCTCTCCAGCCTATGGTCGCGGCAGACATGACATTCTTCCCATCGCAAGCATACCAAGAGCAACTGCAGGAGAACGCCAATTCTATTCTCGATAATGTTAAGGAAAAACTTGAAGATATCCCGAACACAAATGTTGTTCTGCTAACCGGATCCCCTGCTTCTACGATCGTAAACTTTGCCGATAGCGAAGGATGCGACCTGATTGTCATTGGCAGCAGAGGTCTTAGCGCTATAAAAGAATTTATGCTAGGAAGCGTCAGCCACAATGTTGTTCAGCAAGCTAAGATTCCAGTCCTTATTGTAAAATAAATATAGTCGCCACGAAGGAAACAAGCTTAACTATTTTTGTGGAACGAAAAACTTTTATTATATAGCTCATAAAAAAATGGTGCCATCCACTCTGTTACAGAGAGGATTGGCACCATTTTTTAGTTGTTATCTTGGCTTATCATATTTGCAAATGCTGTAAAGTATAAATAATGCCCATAATCATTTGGATGGTTAATATTATTTAGAAGCAGGCTTTCCGGCGTTTTACCCGCTGCTAGCTCCTGTTTCCATAATACTTGTACATCTGCCACACCTAGGCCATATTGTTTGCCTAGCCGATGGATCACATCGGAATAATCATCCATTGCACCGCTAGTATGACGCCACAGTGGATTTGGCTCACAAGGCGTAACCAACACGATATCCGCATCTCCATTCGACCTGATTGCTTCTATAATATGTCGAAGATTCCGCTCATAATCCACAGGTGAAACACCAATTCCGTGTTCATACAGGTTTTGGTCATTCATCCCATACCCGATTGATACAAGGTCCGGCTGTAGAGGAACTACATCGCTATCCACTCTTGCAGCTCCTCCTTCACTCGTCTCTCCTGCTATCGCTTTATTTACGATGCGGATGCTGCCCCCTGGGAATAGTTCCCTAACATAATTAGTGAAACGCTGAAAATACATGAATTTTTCCTGACTTGCTTCTCCACCCGTACTGATACTGTCGCCATAGACGACATAGACAGCTTCTTCACCCGCCTGCAGCTTGCCAGCCACTCTTGGGAGCAGAGTCGCTAGACCGCTAGCCATACTATAAGTGCCTACATCAATTTCAACTTTCTCTGGTGTATAATCATATTCTGCATACACCGTATAAGCACTATTGCTGTAGTCACCAAACTCTGTATGGTCGAAGTTAATAACGCCATACATGAGATGCTGTGACCAATCCGCTATGCGGCTGTCTGTTGTTCTACGAATAGAAGCATTTATATAATCGACTGTATAATCGGTACCTTCGACATATTCAATCAAGTCTGGTTTATTCTTATCAGCATCACTAAATACACGTACAGGCGCTCCCGGCTTAGGCTGTCTTCTTAAAGGGAGCTCCTCATTCTTCACGAGAACAAAAGCTTCTGTTTGTTGTCTATTACGCCAATCAAGCACAACTCCTAAAAAAGCTTCCGACTTATCCGTGATCATCTGCCATGCTTTCTTCCCCTGCACTGCCGGGAACATTTGAGTTATCAATGGAAGCGTCGTTAATCTTCCGTCTGCAATTGCGGCTAACGTTTCGTCCATTCGTTCTGCAGTCCAACCAGAAGGGCTGTGCAGAGTAATCTCTTGAGGCCTCAGCTCCTGAATGTCAATTAATCCGTTATTTCCAAGGAAGCCCGCCGATACCAGGTGACTATTCAACTTCATTCGCGGACGTAAAACATGGAATACGGGCATTGCGCCAACACTATCCACAACTACTTGAATATCGATTAAATGATCGAGACCTTCCAACGTACCGGGAATTGTAATATTAACCCCTTGAATATTAGAAGGAAGCAGGGCCAAACGCTCATCTCTGCGTCCCAGTACGGTCACCTTCGCCCCTCTTGCGAGAAGAGTTTGGGCAGCCCAATGCCCCACCAGTCCATCCCCAATTACTACGGCTTGGTCTCCCGGTTTTATATCAGGTCTCATCCCGCAATTGTACCCTACTTGAGCAAGCACAAGCGGTGCATAGGCCAATGCTTTCGGTCCTTGTTCCGAATTCGGAAGCTTCCATACTTGACTAAAGTGCGTAACTGCAGGATTCACATGGCCTCCCGTATCAAAAGCCATTCCTTCCACTTTGCTAATGGAGGCAAACACTCGATCACCCGGCTGTACATTGCTAACCCCTTTGCCGATCGACCTTACTTTAGTGCACCCGATGCGGCATTTGCTACCGCATTCGAGTGATGGTATTGGTAATCGGCATGGGCGGATGCGGGCGTTATTATACCATGGACGATTTATGGTTCGAGAACGAAACGAGAAGGTAATGGAAACGGAGGAATCGCTATGGATTTGACTGAGCGCTTCCGTCAAAGCACTTTTGAATTCGAATAACTCCAAGGCCGATTCCTTATCTTGCTGAACCGTTATTCTCGTTTGGCAAGCTAGATCGCAGATATTGCCATGATTCCTTTTGCGCCAGGTGCTGGATACCGGAGTGTCCGGTGTTGTACTGGTGCCGCCGGAGGGAATGGGGACGGACCAGCATCGCTTAAAGCGATATTTTGCGGACTTGGCTGGCCGGTCTGACCGTCCGGTCATCTTATACGAATGGCCATTGGTTCAGCCCTATTTCATCGAACCAGACGTGCGCGAAAAGCGGTCGAGCTTCTGCTCGCCAAGCAGAAGCGGAAGGCGTCGTCCTCGTCGACCGAACCGGGGGATATTGTCTGTACATCCTCGCCGATCGATAGCCAGTCACCGTAGCCTTCCGCCGGACGCACACTGCCCGCAGGACCCGTGCCATTCCTAAGCTCAATCTTCAATGCCGCCGAAAAGGTATAGTCGCCCGATCCGACTGCTAACAAAGAACGATTCTCTGGCGTCTTTTCCCTGCTGCTGACCCCCGAGCGTATATGACCGTTATGTGGAATGGCAGCTGTCTTTAAGTCCACATTCGGCGACACCGCCCACGGGTGAACTACGACGATACTCGCTGGTCGAACCATGAGCACAACAGACTCGCTTGCCTGAACAAAGAGGAACCTTCAGTCACGTCTCTCACGTATGATCCGGTTCGAAACCATTCGAACAAAAACCTATACGTTTCATTCATAGCATCGCGATTGCCTTTGACCGATATTTTGGCGAATCTCTTCTGAGTTATCGTGATCGTTTCAAGGGGAATCCTTCAAAAACGCTGAGGCCATCATGATCATCGATGTTTCTCCAAGAAAACAGAATGCTGTGAGCGCTCCGTTAAGAGTAGGTCCAGTGTTCTCCGTAAATACGGGTAATATTTGATTGATGTGCATATGGTTCGCATGAGGAATTAATGGAAGGAATGTGTGGGTCACTATCTATACCGGGATTGAGGGAATGCTATATCTTCTGGAGGGCATGAAGTATGCTCATGGCTGGACACTTCTCCACTCCTTCCTCTTAACATAATGATGTTTCCGATGCTGCGGTTGCACTTCAAGCAACCGCTTATCGCATACCCGTTTTCGATACTGATGACGATTGGCTTATTTCTCTTGATGAAGGTTCCTCTACGATGATAACAAGATGAGGCCATCAGGATCAAATACTTTGAACACGTACCAGCAGTCGCCCTTATTTACCAACATGTTTATTAATAGCTTCATTGCTGATTTCAATATAGTCAGCTGGCAAATATTTATTATCAATTAGTGAAATACTCATACTTTTACCAACAAGTTTTGAATAGTCACGCTTGATTTGTTGAAAGATCTTTTCAACAGATTCCTTAAAGTCCGTATGATCTATATATCCCATCCAAAGCCACTCGAGTTCAATATACTCATATCTATTAATGAATACTATCTCCTTTGGAACTATATGCATCGGTAGTCCCGATTCAATTTTTTGCTTTTTTCTATACTTTTGTTGTGAAATAAATTTCAAGTCAGGTAAATGTGCTTCGAAATTTCTTGCCTTATAGAAGTCATTCAATATTTCATTTTGCTCCTGTGATAGGTCATCCAAAACCAAAAAATCTTCCTTATTTTCTTCTGACAGTATGCGTTTTCTAGACTTTACTTCTGATCTAAATTTGTTATAAGACATCGCTTCTTTTGTTCGATCTCCAATTGAATTTAATAGACGAATTGAAACTCCTCTTGCTTTATCTTGGATTTCACTAAAACCATCAAAGCTCAGATCTATAGTATTTCTAAACGAAAGATATCTAGGGTCTTTAAGCATTGTTAATATTAAATCCTTAGATATTTTTTTAGCCTCAGGATCATATACCTGATAGATCTCAAAGCATGTTTTTTCATATTCTTTAAAGTATTTATTGTACCTTTTCAGATTTTTATAAACAAAATCTATAAGCAGGCATAGATAAGAAATAAAATCTTCCTTGCCTACAAGTTCAAACTGTTTATCTTTCTTTGACATAACATTTAACACCTCAAAATTGTTTGATTTTTTGTCATTTGCACTGATTTCCTATAAAGGATTATTAGCTTATCGTTTGCGGAAAAGGCGCTGATGCCCGACTCTTTTACCATCATCAGCTGCAAGCAGGGAGCAAGCGCGAAGAAAAAGAGTTTGAATTACAGAGAATGAACATCGGATAAGGAAGGAAAAAAGGGAGGAATACGAGGAAAAAGTTAGGAACAGGACTCTCCTTTTCTCGGCTTAAGGAATCAGCCAAGAAGATTTATGAATAGAATATCCAGTGTGCTCGACAAAATGACTAAGGATCAATCTCTTTCTTCGATACGCAAAGGAGGATCAGAGGATCAATGGAATCTATCGGGTCTTAGGGGGGACGCACTTGCCCGACTTAGAGCCGGTGATTCGCTTGGTCCTCCCGACTGAACGAGCTGGGGGAACAGAATCCGAAGTCTGTAAGCCCTAAAAATGGCTATATGGGCGATTTCGAATCCAATAAGTGTAAAACTACGCCCGATCCACCAATGAACCCGTATGAACCTATGACGAACGTTTACCAGCCAAATTATTCCTGCATCCCCCACAAACAAACTGACTCTTAAAATACTGCACCTGATCCATACTCTCACAAAAGACACAAGAATTCATTTTGTATTTACGTAGCATAATACCCTCAGAATATGTAAAAACCTCTATTGAATCCCCAATTCCAATCTTGAGATAATTTCGCAAATATATCGGAATCACCAACCGTCCTAGCGAATCCATGTTTCGCGTAAACACCGAAACTTTATCCATAAAGTCCCCCCTCCTAGCTTCTGATAAAACACTTGAAAACACACGCCAAAATCATACCTAAAGTAACAACAAAAAGAAATAAATGGTTAATAAAGAATTATAAGGAATATGGTTGCGAACCAATCCCTTTAATGTTTCCTCAAAAAATCTTAATAATAATAGGTGAACGCACCATCTTCTTTCTCTGTGTACTTTATTCCGACTTTAATAAACATTTCTCTAAGAGCAATGATTCTTTGCTGTACATCAATCTTCATTTTTTCTTCCACTATTTTATATTCTTGGGGAGTAGCCTTTCCCGAAACAACGTTTCGTAAAGATTCGAAGGTTTCATTTAAAGATAGAGTATATTTAAGGTTTGCATTATGGAATGGTTGTAACACATTGTTAGTAAGATCATACGATGAATATTTTTTATAAATCAAATCACTTCGATTTTGTAAAACCGCAAATCTATTGTTAAATGTATCTTTCGTTAATTTTTTATCCACTAATTCATCGTAGATAGAAAAAGCTTCAATTCTAATTTCGTTAGATTCTGTCGCTAATTGTTTGTGAAAATCCATATAACTTATGATATCTGTGTTTATTGAACGGTTTGGTTGCGCATATTTTTGATAGCCGATCAGACCTACTCCTACTAAAAACAAAATAATCAATGGACTGATTAATTGGGAGAACCGAAATTTCATTTTAGTTTTTAAACCATAATATCCAGGTATGTCTCTCTTTTCTATGTAACTATAATAATCGTTTTCTTTCCCCTTATACTCTTTTTGTAATTTCTTCATTTCTTTACGAAAATTTCTCTGGTTTTTATTAAGCAATTATACTAATCCCCTTTCCGATACATTTAATCCATCGTAACAACAATGCTATTATTAAATTAAGTTAATTTGTTTACGGACTTCAAGAACGAAAGCACGTACAATATACTTGCGAAACTCACGAGAATTATTCGTGAAGTCCCAAAGTAAGGCGTACCCCCCATGCTTGTGCGCAAATAAGTGAAATATGTCCCTCGGAAGAGAACTTCCGATAAGAGTCAGACCACGTTCTTTAAATACCTCAATATTGTCTAGAACAGCACTGATGTTTCTCCAGTCATTACCTATCACCTTTGTCGTTGCAAGTGATTTACGTTTTTCTTACTTCGAAAGAACAAAAATACTTAATGCATATCTTGCAAACCAGATAATCAAAAAAAGTGCTAATGCTGACGGGACGAGATCTACCATGATTAATCTTAATACATCAATTCCACGTGCTTGATCTCCCAAATGCTTGAATCTAAATCCAATATACTCATTCCAAATTGAGAACGTAATCACTGCAAGAAGGGAGATCGGCAACCAGCGTCTACTTCTAACGGCCTCCCCTTCTTGCTCTACCAACTCTATGTAAAGTTCCACATTTTTTTTTTCATTCCTTAAGGCTATTTCCATCCTATCTATTCGATATTCCTTAAGAAATCCATTTTCGAATCGAATGCTCTTCGTAAACCAATTCTTCCACTTAAACAATCTCTTATATTGATCAAATGTACGTGTAACATAACGCCGACTAGTCAATACGGAAGTCACATAGAGGACAAGTAAAAAAATAAATTAAAATATTCCATGAAGTTTCCCTAGTATATATTTGATATGACATTACACAGATAGTAGCTAGCATCATAATTAACAAGCCAATATATGATGATTTAACTACTTTTGGTTGGAACATGACATTCCACATTGTTAACTCCTCGTAAGTTTTATACAATTCTTCTATTCTTCTACTACGATGATAATTTGGCAATTCATACACCCTCAATTCGATTATTAATTACTCCTTATTTCTTTGACGTGCTATATTTGGCTACCAAATCGTCCAATGTACTATTTACTTTAGGAACCACTTCTTGTATCAACCATCCATCGTTGAGCTTGGCCAGTACATAAAATAAATCGATCTTGTCTGGCATAACACTGGAGGCTTTAGCATTTTCACTACTTACTTTAGTGCCTCTTACCGAAACAAAAGCAAACCCATTTATCTTTTTCAGGACCAGATAATCACCAAATTCGTAAACGGTGTTCGTATCCTGGAAGGTATATGATTTAACAGCTTGGACAGCTTTCAGAATAGATTCCTCGTCCGTAAGCTCTTTGGCCAAAGTGGTATTAGAAACGTTGCTTTCTACAATAATCGTGTTCGTTTGATCATCCCAGGCCACCTTTTTACCCAAAGCTTCCGAAACAAAACGTAAAGGCACATATGTAACATCCTGATACACAAACCCTTTTTGATTTTCTCCCGGTTCCTTTTCCACGCCGTGGAAGACATACTTCAACGACTTAAAGTACACTTTAATCGAACTGGATCCATCGTCCGCGAATGCAAACGCATTAAGCCCCAGCGACCCCAATAACAATATCATAAATGCCCATTTCTTCTTCATACGTACCTCCCTCATCTTTGATCCTTAAAGAGTAACAAAAGGTGAGGAGGAGGCGTATACCGTCCCCCTCCTCCTCCTTCTTCCTTCTTCTTCACTTACTCGCGGATCTGATTGACTATCACATCGTAAATATTACCGGAAATCGTAAACGTAACATCATCTGTCTTGGTAACTCCGTTTGACCACACAACTGTAAATCGCATGATGTAGGAGCCGTTAGACAGGGCTCGCGCGTGATTGAGCCTAATCATCGAGCCCGTGTAGGTTAAGGTATCCAAGCTCGTTAAGGATTCAATGTCACTCGTTGCGACCAACTCCGCTGTTACACTGGATGGTTTCGTGGTACTCGTTTGGGTATTGGTAACCGTTGCTGTTAATTCCAATGCTTCGCCCGCCCAAAAGACATCTGAAGCTCGTGGAGTGGTCGGATGACTCGAGTTCCAACTTTGACGGTATTGCTCCCATAAAGCCGTATGGGAGACTTGGCCATCAATTGTTAACGCACCGATCACGATTTGCTTTGTGACGCTGCTCGAGGCACCTTGTGGATCTGTCACGGTTAATTGCACGCTCCACGTTCCCGCACGATTTGCAGTATTTCCCCCGCTGATGGTTGCGTTTGTTGTTGTTGGAGTAGAACTATACCCCCCTGGGCCCGTTATATTCCACTGCGAACTCAACGTACCGCCGTCCGGATCGGTTGAAGTATTCAGGAGCTATACTGTATCTCCTTCCCAAATAAGGGTCGGCGACCACGTAAAATCGGCAACCGGAGGGCGGTTCGTTAATATCCATTGATCAGAAGACCAATTTGACCATACATACCCATCGAATACTCGCACTCGTACCCTGAGCTTCTGTCCTGCGGGCAAATCCGTGGTTACCTGATAGCTCTGTGTCGTAGAAGTCGTGTTTTGCGCCGTGACACCTGAATCGCGTATGGCTACTGTGTTCGCTTCGTTCCAGAATTGGACCTGGTATTTCAAAAATTCCGTTCCCGGATCTGGATCAGTTTGTGTCCAAATGATATTCGGTTGTGGTCCGCCTGTTGAAGGAGTTGCTTGGGTGCCGGTTGGACTCGTTATGTTTGCTGAAGGTGTCATATTGATAAGCATCCATCCGATATTTGACCATTCCGACCAAAAGGCACCATCATGGACGCGTACTTTTACCTGCAAGGACTGTCCCGTCGGCAAATCAGCTGTCACGGTCATGCTTTGCGCATTCGATTGTGTATATTGCCCTGCGCTGTAGTCATATATGGCCGTTCCGACATCATTCAATACCTGCACGTGAAAACCTTGAAAGTAAGTTCCCAAACTTAAATCTGCATCATATTGATTCCATGATAGGGTCGGTCTCCGATTATCCTGAATGAGGTTCGGAGAACCCTGCTGACCGTTCGGGTATGTCAATGAAACGGTAGGAGCGCTGTTCACTTTCATCCAACCGATGTTCGACCAAACCGACCATTCTTCCCCATCATTCACTCGAACCTGTACTTGAAGCTTTGTGCCAGCAGGTAGATCCACAGGTAAATTCCATGATGCACTATTGGCAGATGTCCATTGCGGTGTTTCCCCGCTTTCTGCTATGAGTTGCCCGGTCTCGTCAGAGATTTTCACATGAAATCCTTGGAATACCGTTCCACCAGTATCGTTCTGGTTCCATGAAATCGTCGGTCGATACGTATATATCAGTGTAGGGCTTCCTTGTGAACCGTTCGGATAAGTTAAGGTTGCTGTTGGTCGGGTATTCGGCGGCGGCGTGCTGCCGACTGTAATGGTTTGGGTAAACGGGAACGACCATGCCCCATACTCATCGCGCACGGATAAACCCACCGTATATGTGCCGGTTTCCATCGGCCTAGTCAGCTTGCTCTCGACGTATGCACCGCTTGGCGCGGTATAATAATACTTTCGCTCCATGATACCTTTTGTTGATCCATAGTTTATTCCGGTTGTGTCAGGGGGCGAATAACTCCCCGCGTTCACCCAACGGTCTGGATCGTAGCTGGTATCATTCCAACCGATCGTACCGTCGCCATTGACCCATATGCTGAACTGCGCAACAGGTCTACGATGGACGATTAACCGCTGTTGGAATGCATTGGAGGTTTTGCGATAAGAATCGAACGTCATACTCGGTGACAGGTAGCTCGGTTGCGGATCGTCCCTTGCCCGCAATGTAACCAGATACTCCCCTACTTTATCGAAGCTTAGCCGTTCACTGGTATACGTTTGTCCGTTACTCCCGGATACACCTTGATTGTTCATAAATTTCGGTGTATGCGTGTAGGTCCACTGGTAACTTCCTGCTCTTGGGTCGGACTCTGGATCCGAAAATACAAGATTATCGTATCGGACAGATGCGGATGCCGTACCACTCTCCCAAATAGCATAATTCGCTAACCATTGGGTTGTATCTGCTTGGACTACCTTCGTAGACACTCCATTAAATTTGACATATGATTTCTCGGAGAAAGGTCCGATCTTGCCACTTAAGAACGATCCATCCGATGCGGACAAGTACGGTACCCCGTTCAGAGATACGTCTATCTGCGTTCCTGCCATTTTTACTTTGAACGAATAGTCAAGACTGTTCTGAAAAGGATAAGCCACGCTGTTAAGAATCGTTCGGACTCCGCCGATGTATCTGCTTAGATACAGCGTTGTCCCATCCGTCTCTAGTGCATACCGATTTCTTGGATCTGCCATTCGGAAAGACATTCCAGCCAGTCCCGTGTCGGCAACATCCTCCATTTTCATGGTGAAAGATAACTCGGTATCGGATACAGTTACATCGGATACGAACTGCCCCAGTTCAAACGGATTCAGGACTTCTGGTGCCGTGGTAGCCGGACCTTTGGAGAACCAAAGAGCAAAACTACCGTCGTCGTAATTCCCCCAATTGACATTGTGGTGCATGGTGACATAAATGCCATCCCCGAAGTACTGACCGAATACAACCCTTGTGGTGTTTGAACCGAATCCCTGCTGCCCCCCAGAACCTGCAGTCCCGCGGTATGTCCCGGCAGCGTCCCTCACGTTGTCGCTAAATGCAGCTTCTCCAGATTCTGTAGTACGAGTATAGTAGTTTTCTCTTGTTGTGGTATAGAGACTTAAATCTGTTCCTAGCGTAGCTTCGTCATAAACATTTCCACTCCAGTCAAACCTGAACTTCTCCCCTGCAGATGTCCACTCGTAAAGGGCAAGGTCTGCGACAGCAGATGCTCCAGAGATCATATCAACCGACTGCATATACGAATAACAAGTCCAACTTGGTCCGTCTGTAAAGCTGCGAGCCATGACTTTACCAGTTACAGGGTTAATCAAGAGAAGGCTTTTTGCGTCAGCGCCGTTGCTGAACCCTCTGACGTTCGCACATGCATAAGGGCTGGACCCCGTTCCTGTTAATTTGATTCTCCATCCAAGGGACCCGTCAATATTTATCTTAGACAAATGAGTCTGAACAGCAAGATTGTTACCAGTAGGATAATACTGAGGCATTGTTTCTTCGTAGATGTAAATGTCACCATTTACATCCTTGTATATATTGCTTGTTTTAGTAAAATAATACGGCGCAAATCCGTCCCAAGGATCTGGGTCTGCCCCCATAGTATATGCCGGGGCAGCAGGAAGAGCAGTCTGCCTTACAAGAGTCCCTGTACGATCTACTTCATATGCTTGTCGGCCGCCAAAGTTAAAATAGACCATATTGTCATTTCTATTGACGGCGTTCGTAATGTGCCAACCATTTTCATAGGTTTTAAATGATGCAACAGGAGGATTAAAACCCTTACTACTAGCCCTACCGATGAATTGCCCGGTGTAAGCGTCAAAGGTGGCGATATCGTCAACCGATGATTCGTAAGCGTACGCAGTCCCATCTTCATAGTACCCGGCTTCTGAAACGTAAACCCACTTGATTGTCGCATAAATAGTTCGATCTGAAATCTCGTACCCTGTAATATGCGGAGTACCGGGAGCAGTTGTAGGGGTGAGACAACCACCATCGCAATACCCGTACATGGATGGGAATGTTCTAGTGCCTATTGTGCTAGTATTCACTTGGATAACGAAATCGAAAGGGTTACCATTGTTATAAGTGAAGTCCCAGGTGTAGTAGCCCCCCAAAGATTTTACATTCCCGATTTCAGACTTATTAACGCCGAATATTTTACCTTCGTACACCATCCGCCCATAGGACGAATCGTAATACTGCCTGATCTTGTCTACGTAGATATATTTCTTGTTAGATCGAAGGGTAGGTGGGTGTGTAATATCACCGAATGTTAGACCTACCTTGTTTGTGTCACCCTCGAAGACCGGGAATGAATCGAGATTGTTCATTGATGAATTGTAACTGGTCTGAGCTCTCCAAGGAGAGAGGTTGTTATTCCCGTATCCGTTGTCTTGGAAAGGAGCTGCCCAGCTTTCATGGTAATAGTTACCGAACCAAGTTGTATCTATATTATAGTAATACTGGCGCTCAAATCCCTTCCCTAGACCGCCGACCAGCCCCCCATTATTTGACCACACGGCATTTTTATTGTTCTTCAGTTGTGTAGAATTGACGGAAAAAAGACTCCAATTATAAAGTATGGTGCTCGCTGCATAACTCACAGGAGGGTTTAAGTCTGGTTGCTGATTTTGTCCGGATATCGAGAACGAGACACTAGGTGCCAGGTTGATCACATCGAACGTAAGGCTCGTTATAACCTGCGTTACAGATGCGCTTGCACACCTCCCGTAATCTTCGCACACTGTTACATCAAACAAATACTTCCCGACAAAATTCGGTGTAAAACTTGCTTTGGTCATATTGCCAGCAATTCCATTCCAACCATCATTGCCAAATCCGTCATTGGTCGCATCGTACTTGTAGCGGTAAGCTGCACTCACCAAGACATCACCATCTGGGCTGTAAGACTTGTTGTATAAATCCACCTGCATGTTACGAATCCCGAAAGTAGGTACGTCCAGCTTGCCAACAGGAACGAGATCCGGCTTCACAACGATATTGCAGGTCGAAGGTTGAAGCGATTTTAACGCAGGACTGCCGTTATCCCAAACGTGCAGGGATGCTTGTACCGTAATATCACTTAGCGTCCCGTTCGTGTACGAAGCAAGTTTATTCGTCCATTCATCCCTAGCATGGTCAATTTGCCGACCTGCAGGACTATAGCTGCCGTTGGCGTTAAATAGGCTGGCGGCCACTGGCCTGTTCTCCTTGACTGTAGGCGGACAAACGGCAACGGGAATCGGGTTTGGCGGAATGACTTCCACCATCGTCATGGCCGTATAGCTGCCTCCAAATGGGTCTTTTATGGTGCCGTAGAGCAAGTGGTATCCGACCGTATCCATCGTGATGCCCGTTAATGTCTCCTGCAGCGGGTTAAATCCGTATTTTCCCGGCAATCCTTTTACAAAATTGGAGCTCCGATTAAAATCCCACCCGGTAAACGAGATCGGGTCGCCGTCCGGATCGCTTGGAGAAGGATACGGGATGCTATTCGGGTCGTCAATCATACGGGCCATCAGTTTCGTGCCTTGTACGACTTGCGTGACCGGCGTTTTGCTGATGGTATCCCCCTCCTGGAACCAGCCAACCTTAAAGTATGGATTCTCATTATCGGTTGGACTGTTCACTGTTAACGTTTTGGAAATCCAGCTGGTCGAACCGCATGAACTGTAGATTTTCATCTGTACATTTACAGTTCCGGCCTTAATGGGAGCCGGGTAATTGCTTGGATATGAGAATGAAAGCTCCACGGTCTTGCCGTTTTGCTGTGGCGAATCCCATATCGTACCGCTGTCCAGACGGAAAATATGGGAGCTGTACGTACAGCCTGCTTTTTCCACTATGTTCTTCGGTACCAGCTTGAACGAGTCGCGATAGTTGATTGTGGAAGGCAGGATATCGAAATCCCCGGTGATTCCTGGGTCGGCAACAATGGTAAAGCTCCGTGAAATATCATTGTTTAATTCGCTGGCCTCTTCAATCCCATTGCCCATATCCATACTAAGCGAAAGGGTCTTGGATCCTGCCGTTGTGAACGTATGCTGGAACGTGTCCTTCTTCGGCACCCCGGAACTATAGTCCCCCGGATGGATCGTCTTCTGGTACAATGGCGTGCCCAAATAATTGACTTCGATCACGAACGGGTCCGTTGCTTGCGGGCCGTTACTGTTCCACTCCAGCTCAAACGTCACCGGTGTGTTGACCGTTAGCGGCGTTTGAGCGGTGACGTTGACAGCGATCAAGTCAGGCTGAGCCGTAGGGATGAGCTCATAAGTGACATCCAACGTGTATGGGTATTGGTAGGTTGCGGCTTGGACGTCTACCGTGAACGCTGAGAAGTAAACCATAAGCTTCGCCCCGTAAGCAGCCAAATTCTTATAGTACGGTGAGGGATATGTAAAGTCTTGAGTGAACCGTACGACAATATCGATGTCAGGACTAAGTTCTACGGTGTGGGAGGAAAGATTTCCATCATCAACTAGGCCAACGATTCCCTCGGGTCCTTGTATCGATCGTCCAGCCATAATTGTTGCAGAGCCAGTAGCTTGAATGCGATCAACTGCGACTTTGTTTACAACCGTACCCGAAGTGGTTTTAAAATCATTAATCAAGGCGCCCATCATAGCTAATTGGGAATCTAAACAACCAGGAGCCTCTGGCATTCCGAATTCGTCAAGGGTACCCGATTGACAGGTACGATGTTCCCCATAGCTGTTATAGCTTGTATCAAGCCGCTCAAAATCCGCATGCCAGTTATAATCCCCGCCTGCTTTGGCATACCGGTACCAAGCATAGTAGCCTTCTGTGGATTGGTTGTTTTTCGAGAAAATATCTACTTTTTCTCCAGGCAACGATTCCGATACCGTATACTCCGTTTGACCAACGGCTCCTGTTAAGGTTCGGAATACCGTATTATTCTTTTTTATAACAGCATCCTTAATCTTATACCCTTCTTTTGCAAGAAGGGTATTGGTTGTAAGCATACTGTACTTGCTGAACTGGCCCTCAGCTTGCCAGCTGTCTGTGGTGAAAGTTAGTGGAACCTGCTCCGCATATACCGTTGATGAGGTAAACGGCATAAAAACGATGGATCCAACAAAAAGCAAAACGAGTGCAATAGCTGTTGAAGTTAGCCATTTCCTTTTAAATTTCATCGACTAAACTCCTTGCTACTCATTCGATGGTTTCGAATGAAGTAGTGTTTTGCTGTATGTCGGATTTGGTGCTATCGCTGATGATTTGATATCAATGAATAAACTATCAGAAGTGTTCACGTTTTTGCCTATTACTAAAGCTGGGAATTGACCGTTCATAAAATCAATCCTGGATGTTGCGGCCAAACCCCCAAACCTTCCTTCTCTGGATTCATTGCTATTCGGGAGAATTCCGGTAACACCAAAAAACATATAGTCTATATTCCCATAAAGATCGGTATTGTAGTTGTAGACTTGTCTGCCATTAAAGTAGAGTAAGTAAGCATTCGTTAGTTCACTTACAGGGTAAATTTTGCTCCTGGTCACGTTCAACCACTTCAAATTCGCAATGTCTACCAAATGACGGTGCGGATCGTTAGGGTCATCCAGATCAATTGCGATAATGGCATCCATTTCTCCGCGATAATAGCCGTCCGGAGTTTCCACAAACATAATGCTCGGATCCCAAGTGGTTTTGGGGAAGAGTGTTCCAAAAAACTCCGGCATCACCGTAAAAATATTCGTCTTGAGCCAAGCCAGCTCCGCCCGATTAACGGCATACTTGTCCACTTCCAGCTTACTGCCCGCATTTACGGTCAGGATCCGCTCGATCACCGTAACAGACTGTGCACGCGTTGTAACTTCTTGCTCGCCCAGTACCCCGCCGGATAGACCTTGAATCAACCCGGCTTTGGTGGCCAGATACATGAGTTCGGCATCGCTCTTCACGACATTAGCGTTTTGCAGCTCCTTGTCTGTTGCTCTAACGACCATACGAGACATTTCTTGACGAGTAATAGGTGTGTTCCAATCCCCTGAATTAAAGTCACTCCAGCGATGTAATCCCGCGTTAACCGCTGCATTAACATATGGGAGATACCATTCACTACCCGAGACGTTTCCGTTGACTGGAATCTTCAACCCCGTGACAACCATTTTCACAAACTCAGCGCGTGTCACACTTTTGTCTGGTTTGAAGGACAGGTCCTCATAGCCTTCCACATACCCTTTTTGGACTGCGGTTTTAATAGATTCTAGAGCCCAATGCCCTACAACATCAATAAAAGAGATTACATTTTGAACCGCTACCTTTGTTGTTTTCAAAAGTTCTTTTCCCGTGTCGGAAAGATTGGCATTCGCTTGCGGAACGGACTGGCAAGCGAGCATCGTTAGACAAAGTAATGGAACGACAGCTATCTTTTTCAGCGGGTTCAACACTCTTCCAATTGGGTACCTATTATTCGTATCATTCATCATATTAATCCTCCTTGGACTATTTTTCCGATGGCCCGATAAACGCAGAAGAAGCCCCAAGTTCGGAACTTTGAGGGAATAGTCAGTCCTATCCCATTCAAATTCCGCCCATAGGGCTTCATGTTCGCTTAACGAAAACAATCATCAGCCCAATTATATCATTCCAGTATTTTCTTGTAAATTGAGTCTTCCAGTTACCCGAATGCAACTTCTCCTCGTTTCACCACTTCATAGAGAATATGTACATAGGGCATAAACAAAGCGCCTACACACCCCTCCATCATCAAACCAAGAACATAATCTTTCTCCAGTGCAGATTTATATTCCCGATCTTCGGTCATCGCGTCAAACACATCACATACTGCGACTAAACGCGCAAAGGGGCTAACTACCTTTATGCCTCCTGGATAGCCAGAACCATCTTCTCGTTCGTGATGGTTAAGAACAGCGTCTACTATGTGAGCATCGTATGACATTTTCTTGAGTAGATATGCTCCTTGGCTTACATGCTGCTTGACCTGATCGTACTCTGCAGGGGTTAGGGCTTCCGGTTTTGAAAGTATACTGGCCGGAATAAACAATTTTCCAATGTCGTGGAGTAGTCCCGCTCGCATAGCAGATGTACAGGTATCTACAGGCATACCCGCTTTGCTCGCTACTTGAAAACATAATTGCGAGACACGCAAGGAATGATTAAAGGTTCCCCCATGATGTTTTCGAAGCCTGTCCATGAGCTGATACTCCACACTCTCCACCTACCTATTTGAAATTAACAAGACATTGTCTTTTACCTAAAGCGAACACTAGCCACACTGCTTAATACAACGGGTTCACTACGTCCAAGTCCAATTAGTTTTTGACTAATCTCGACAATAGCAATAATGGAAGGGCCATAAATTGTAACATCCACATTTCTCGTTGTCTGATTACTAGTACTCGGATACAGAGTTAAGGTTCGATGTACAACAAACGGGTATGTTGGATTGGTTACAAGTTCTAGAGAATGAATGACTGGAGCTTGAGACAGCATGCTGCCGGTTTGAGGAATATTGCTGGTATCCAGCTTTAGGTTGAGCCTTAGATAGGTATAAAAGCTATTGGTTGCAGCTGTGCTGTTCCATACAATTTTTCCTTTGGCAGCCTCTGTCGGATCAATATCAAGAGTAGCTGCTCGCGTTGCCTGGTCAATCAGGGGCTTCGTTTTGTTAATGCTTAGTGTCTGCATCATCCAATTAATAGAAATCGAATACACGACCACGATCGCCATAATGCCGAGCAGTGTAAATATTAAGACATGAATTCCACCTCGTTGATTATTAACGGGATGAATGATTCGATTTAGTAGCTTTCGGCCAGAGTGTCTCATAGGTCTCCTCTAGTTATAAGCTTCACTTCGACCATAGAGGACGAGGTAATAAAAACCTTCGTTGGATCCGTTACTCCCTGACCCACCAACGGCTGCTATCATCTTACTGATATTGGGTGCAGGGTATTTGATTATTAGTGTGATCGTAGGGTTGGCTGCATCACGGAGTACTTTGGTAGAAGTACTTCCGCTATAGGAAGGGTAATTAACACTGCTAATTGTAGTGGCTCCCATACCAAGAGCCGCAAGTCTAGCATTTGTGTTTGTAACCACAGTTGGACTCACATACCCTACTGCTTCTGCTTCCTTGAGGGCATGATTGGCGATCATATTGAGATGATCCACCTTCATCGTATAGACGAAGAATGGAACGATTGAGAAGCAGATAAACAAAAGGATCGGCATGACCAATATGGTCGTTAATAAAGTGGCCACCCCTCTATCATTTTGGAGTGGGATCCAAAATCTAGATTTCACACTACCCCTCCCCTCTCGGTTCCTTAAAATATGTATCTGAAATGAAATAATCTCTTGTATGTTCAAAGGGAGGGCTTTAACTCTCCATAAGATGTAATCTTAAGTGTGAGTCAAAGCCAAAATTGGTTAGTTCGATATATAGTCAAAACCACGTATGGTGTTTGTGGTTTTACTATGACCGTTCTTTACTTGATTTTTCACACCGCCGCCTGCCGAATTAAAGACAAAAATTCCTATACCGAGAAACAGAATGCAAAGTAATACAGACACGATGAGTTTCGTCATAAATTGCTTACGGGGCTGTCATCGTAGCAGTTCCTGTAGTTGGACTCACAGAAGCGTTCGTAATTGCTGTATTCAGTGAGTTCGCTTTAGTGGATACCCCCGGGCTCACTTTCGAACCACCTAAATACAAGGCAGTTCCACCTAAAAGAACACAAAGACATAGTGCAACAACTAATTTTGTCATGGACAACTTCCTCCTAATTAGTATTTGATCCCATTAAGCACTATCTTGAAATCCGCGCATTTGTTTAAAATTGCCCGGCAACACCCCTTTCAATAGGTACCCATTATTGAAATGCATTCGAAATTGTGTTTGCTGTTGTGACACCAGCATTTCCAGTGGCGGGAAGAATTTTTGAACCGAATGTGTACATTGCGGCACCGACCATCAAAACAGCAAGTATTAGGGAAACAATCAACTTCACCAACGGACTTCACCTCCAGGATCTATAACTTATGGCGCTGAAAAACTCGTGAGTAATTGCTTACTTACAGTAACAACCCACGGGTAGAGGAACAAAAAGAGGATGACGGCAAAGGGAATCATGATATAGAAACTGATCCAAATTGGAGCATTCTCGATGCGTTTGTTGACTTCCGACTCCAAGGTTGCATCAATACTCTTGGTTTGTTCGTGAAGAACGAGAACGACGTCTTTGGAATCTGCCTCACTTATGGCAAGCAAAGCATTGACCAGCGGAAATATCTCAGTAATGCCAACCGACTCTTTAAATTGCCAGATGGCAGCACGTTGATCTTTACCCCATAATGCAGCAAGTTCCTGGATATGAGGCCGAATCAGTTTTAACGGTCTGGCCGCCCGCAGAATCATGTCTCTGACATCCGCTGACTCTGTGACACAAAGTGAAAGCCGATTCGACAGCTTAGAAATCTCCATGAGTAATTGTGTCTTTTTGGAGTTTGCCATTGCGGATAGGAAAATGACAGGCATGAACCATATCACAAGGCCAGCAACCCCCAACTTTAGGCCTAACAACACCCAATTGGAAATGGACATGAGCTGCATAACCACGGCATTAGGGACTTGCGAAAGAAAGAATATGACTATAAGCAGTAATGTAACGATGAATTGAAATCCCTTAAAGTGACTCAAGGTTACTTCACGAGGCAAGCCAGCCAACCGTGCCTTACTTATGAAGGCACGTTCCTTTGGCGATAAAACAAGATCTATTTTGGCTTGCTCCGATTTGTTTAAGTTTTTTTGGCGAGCGCGCTCGACTAACAAAGATAAACGACTTGTCCGATTGAGTCGGATAAAGGACAACAGGACGAACCACACCATCCCGCTACCGATTATAAAGACCGTCATAAGTAAATATTTAATGGGAATAAATGATGTCATCAAGAGCACCCCTTAAAACTGCTTTTTCCCGGTTCGAACGACAAGAACCATAGCAAGAAACATGACAATGGATGCAATTAGGAGGGCTGCCTTACCCTGCGGGTCCACGAAATAATGTCGGAAGTTCGCTCCATCAGCGTAGATATTAAATCCTACAATAAAGAATGCAAAAAACACCATGAATGTAGTTCCTATTCGATACATGGATACCATGGCCAACCGCTTTTCTTCATTCCGCTTTGCGGTCTGCATGTCTTGAACTAGCTTGTGCATGGCACCCGAGATGTCTGTTCCGTAATTGGCACCGATGGAAAGCAAATCAATGAGATCATCGGCCCAAATGTTATCAATTCGTTTAGCAAACCTGAGGAGTGCATCCTCCAAAGACATCATGTGTAATGAAATCTCAAGCTGCTTCCATTCGGACACGACATCTTCTGGCATCGATGCCCCCGATTTCAAAATAACTTCAGCAATGGTGGTGTTTTTTCGGTAATGCCCGATCAAGTTTTGGACCAACATGATCATGCGTATCGCAATTCGATGACGCTTCCGCTGTACTCGAAATCGAACAAAGAAGTAAGGTAAGGTGATGAAGAGTAAGGATACACAAATTCCAAGAAGCCATGAATTTGTACTCGCTTCCCGATCTAAACCAGTTGCGAACTCTTGCTGTAGGATGTAGATCATTCCGCTTGCTCCAAAATATCCGAGAATTCCCAATAAGACCGATAAAGAAAGAAGAAACTCAACGCTCACCTTCATTTCAGCTATTTCCATCTCTTCGGATAATTCTCGAACCCAAGGGATCTGCTTAAATGATAAACCCCCCGACTTTTTCTCGGAACCGCTAAGCGTTCTAAATCGAGCTCGTCCTCGAAATCGTTTCAAAAGCCAATTACAAAGGGGTAAGACAATCATGAATGTCCCAACCACCCACATTGCGATAGATACAGCTTTAATGAGGTTGTACCAAAAATCGTGTGGCAGTTTCAGAAGCAGATAGTTGCTCATTCTCTCCACACTCCTAATTTTTGAAATATCGCAGGGTCTGCCCCATTCGAAACCAAGTGATCCATAAAGGGCTTACTGAGTGTATTGCCGGTAAACTTCCAATCTTTTTGGATGAAGTCCCACTCCACTAAAGGGGTAATCAGAACTTCGTCGTGTTCATTTACACTTAATTCTGTGATCTCCGTAGCGACACGACGGTGTTCTCCATTAATTTTGATAATTCGGAGAAAGATGATAATGTTAAATGCTCTTGCAATCCGTTTCTGGGTGTCACGATGATCATGTTGACGGCCATCTTGTTTAATCATCTCAACAACATCAGATATAAAGGAGGCTCGGAACTTGGTATGAATCGTTCCCATCACGTCATGTCCTCTTAATGCCCCTTGTACCATTTGCGAGACTTCAGACCCTTTGGCTTCTCCTACAATAACCCAGTGTGGAGACATCACGAGGAGTGGCTTAAACGCTTCCTCCATATTCAAACCTATGTCCTCTACTTCACGTGTAGCTAAAATATTTCGTTCACCGTGTAGTCGCTCTCGGAGTGCAACCTCAAATTCTTTCTCAAGCGTTCGAATACGTTCATTTTCTGGTATTTCTTGTGCTAGTGCGAACAAAAATGTCGTCTTTCCTGTTGTGGTTCCCCCACCGATAAGAAAACTGGCATGGTAACGAACAAGTTGTGTTAATAATTCAGCCATTGTAGTATTCAACGTTCGATAGGGTTCAACCAATTTCCATAAGGAGACATCTTTGATGATAAAGTTTCGGATAAAAATACTGGGTACATCTGAGTAAGGCTCCCGTGTCATCACTAGACGGGATCGGTTCCAGAGATACGATTGGATTACAGGACGCTTCTCGGATATCGGCTTCTTCCCACATAAGGCAAGCCTCTCCTGGAGGAGTCTAACTTGTTTGAGGGAAGCAAATTTTCGATGATGGAGGTATTGCTGCCCATTCCGAAGGATAAAAATTTGAAACCCGATTACTTGTACTTCCTCTACGTCGGGGAGCCGGTAGAGATCTTCAATTAAGCTCGCCCCACAGGTCTCTGCAAAAACGCATTCTGTGGTCGTTAAGTCATCAATTAGGGTAGTAGAATCGATCTCGATTCGATACTCCATTAATAACGTATCAATGACCGCTTTGATCCGTTCTTGCGACATGGGTTCCCCCAATCCCGCATTTAAGATATCTTCGTGCAATTGATCGTCTCGTTTGGAACGTTCTGCTAAATGCTCATAAATCTTATTTGCAGCTTCTTGTAGGGACATTCTTCGTATCGACGTATCTTTAAGAGAAGTAGCGTAAGCAGGAACTAGTTTTCTTTCTTCAACATGGGCCTGTTTAACGTCTTCTAGATACTTACTGGGGTTAAATAAGATACGCTGCTTCATCCGAATTCGAACCTTAGTACTCATGCCTACCCTCCCCCTCCCAAATTAAGCAAACAAACTTGCTGCAACTCTTTGGAACCACGTTTGTTTTTTCTTTTGTTGTAATTTAACGTCTGATCCAATCTTTGCAGCCAACTCGGCAGCTAACTGATTAACACTATCAACAAAAGACGTGTTTTCTGATTGGTGGAGCAAAGGAATGCCTTCATGCACCGCACGTAGTCCCGATTCTGGACCCATATTGGGAATTTCGGACAGCAATTCAATTCCCATGTGCTCAGACACAAGACTTGATTTATCATGAGGATTCGCTTTGTTTACGATCAAGGAAATGTCAGTCAATTGGATGCCACAATGCCTCCAGTAACAATCAAGCCATTCACCCCAGCTCGCTTTATATGAAGCATAGTTATTTTGGGTAACCAACCATCGGATATCTGCATTTCGTACCGCACAAATGGTCGCCGCATTGTCTGGAAAAGTATGTACGTCTACGATCGTGATATCAAACGTCTTTTTCGCAACCGTTAACAAATGCTGAACCATCTCGGGTGTTACGTCTAAGGCCGTGTCCCGTCGATGGGTACCTGCCAGAATATGTAAACGACTGAGATTCCGGTATTTCACGCACATGTTGAGGAGTTCACTGGGCTCTAGGCTCTGAGTCAATAACTTGGGTCGGAGTTTTAAGTTTGATTTATCTCGGTCCTGAATGTTCAAGTCTGCTCGAATTCCAGGACTCTTCAGATTAAGGTCGATAAGGCCCACACTTAACTCGGTTAAGTTCGATAGCGCGATCGCAGTATTTACCGCAATGGTAGATGCACCATCCTTACTAGCTGCTGACCAAGTTACAACCACTTTTCCTTGCCTTTGATACAAGTTTTCTTGTGCTGCTGCAGAGCGATCAAAGAAAAATACACCTAAACTCGCTGCCAGATCCACATCGGGAAGACCAATAGGTACCGTTTCAAAGCCGTATTCTTGAGAGAGTCTCCGTACCACATCGAGTAGGGTCGAATCATAAACTTTCTCATCCAAAATAATAGTCACTTTCATGTCCGGGCTTTTCTGCTGTAAATCTTGGATCCAATCCCAAGGGTATACATCACAAAATAAATTGCAATGAACCGCGACATAATCATAATTTTCTTGTAACCGAAACATAAGCTGCTCGCGTGTCTGAACCGTATCAAGTTGTAAATCTGATGGTTTCTGGGAGGCAAGAAAATCAGCTAACGGTCCAACGCGATCCATTCCTAACAGTGCCTTCATATAATCACCTCTAATTCTTGGGTTGCGTACCCGTTGAAGTTGTTACATCTGAAGCTTTTACCGTTCCATTTACTTGTAGAGAATCAGCCTTGAAAGCATCTGTACCCATGAGTTGAGAGAATAAACTCGTGACTTTAGTTTCGGGTACCTCTTTGCTCGTCAGATTGGGAAGCGCCAATTTGATTCTCCCTCCTGTAGCCACTCCGGAAACATAGGCTGCGTAGATGGAGTCTGACATGATATAGGTGTTGGCAGTTCCTACGCCTGATGATTTTCCACGAGCACCATTTAATTGAGTTGTATCATTTTGTAGCACGAGATCCAGAGCGCTAGCATCCACGACCTCAATTCCTTCTACTGTTCGAACGCTTGCAACCGGTAAGCCTTCTATGATTTTTATAGCCGACACGTTGAGATTGCCGCTGGTAGATTTGATCTGCTTAGAAACATCAAATTCAATCCAAACATCTACACGGTCTCCTTTGCGGACCATATTGTTTACATTCGCTATCGCATCCGTTTTAAAGCTGTAGTATCTCTCCCCTTCAGAAGGAACCGTTTTGGAATCGGTCAACTTCCAGCCAAAAATCTCTTCATTTTCGCTAATCGGAACCACAACGGTTTTTCCTATTAATCCACTTGCTTCTAAAATACCTTCGCTACTATGCGCTGCCTCAGAGATCGTTACCAAGCGAAGCATATCTGGAGTAATAACCTCTCCACTTTGGAGCAGTCGAATGGGTTTTATGGTTTGCATTGTCATTTGGTTTGCTTCTTTTTGAGCTATGTAAATATTCAATATGTACACCGATGCACCGATTAAGCACACCCCGACGACCCCGATTATGTATTTCCTCCATTCGAAAACTGTACGATTCTTCAAAATATAGCCCTCCTGCCCAGTGCTTCCATTGTCCTAGTTGTCTACCAATATATGTATGATACATACCTATTATACACACATAGACCTAGATTGGCGATAGATTCTCATAGATTTTTACATTTTTTGCGTCTTTCTACACCAAAAGACATAGTTCTTGCGGATTAGTTGCGCTCATTTTTAATGGCAATGCAGAATATTGCAAAAATTAGTTCTTAGTACCTACTATAAATAGTTCCTATGATGTACAAAAAAACCCTACGGGCAAACCTTCTCCGTTAAAAGAAGGTGAGCCCATAGGGTCTCTGTTCGCGTAAATGAATGCTTTCGCAGCATTCGTAAATCTACCTTGAATTATACTCCTTAGGTCCCACTCTCGCAATCATTCTTTTTTGAACAAAAGATAGGATTGCGCTCGAGGCATCATACTTAAAAAAGAGTTGAATTCCTCTTCGAAATTTACATGGTCTTTAAATTGATCCCCTAAGCTATCCGCAACAACAATGATGTCCACACTATGTTTCTTACAAAACTCTTCGAATGACTCGTATCCAATCATGAGAATTCGATCGCGATGAGTAAGGACTAAAGAACGTACGAGTCCAATTTCTATCATATCAAACAGTTTGGATGTCTGAGTTCGTGCTAATGTAAATCCATTCCCCACGTCATGAATCCAGTTGGAAATAATAATTCGATGATCCGCACAATATGAGTTAATGAGAGATCTTTGTCGGTCATGTCCTTTGGAATCGCTCTCATTGAGAACCCGGCAGTAACCAATATCCCCCCTACCAGCCGTTATTGGACCTTTAATCTGCAGATAATGCTCAATTGTATAATATCTGCGGCCTCCCGCAGTACGGTATGCTGTCAATACACCATCTCTATCCCATCTTTGTACCGTACTAACTGTTCTTCCCACTAATTTGGCAAAATCACCGGCACTCATTCTATAATTTTCATTTGGCATAGTTCTATAGTACCATAACAAACGAGTTAATTGAATAAATTACTTATTATTTACTTTATTATCCATTCTCCCACTTTTTCCGATATCCATTTTTGAATGGATAAGTTATGTTCCTTTGCCTTCTCTTCAATTTGAGGTATCCAGGAGTATTTAATTCCAATATTGATTCGTTTTTCGATGTCACCTACAACTAGAAAATCAGAATCGGACCAAAGTTCTCCCTCGACGAGATACGGTTTTAATTCAGATAGTGACAAATCCTGAGCTTCCACCAACCCATTTCGGCAGTAGACCGTATAGACTCCCTCGTCTTCAAACACACGAATGTTTTGGGTTCCAAAATGATAAACAAGCTTACCCAAAACATGGATCTCTGGACAATTATAAGACTGAATCCCGCTGAACTTAAACGTGCAATGCCCCTGATAGGCGGAATAAGGAAGATCCTTGCAAGGCTTACTTTCCCACTTTAGTGTCTCTGCTGCAATAATGCTACCTCCGGAGATAAGAATGGTCGGGGGATCCACATCTATAATAACTCCTGACTGACCGTCAACAACTACAGAATCAAATAGGCGCAGCTGATTATGGTACAGCGTAAGTTCTCTTCCGACACCAATTGGCTTTCTTTTCTTTCCCTTAATTGCCTTGTAATTAGCCTGGATGTTATCTTCATACTTGGATAGATCTTCTTGTGTAATATATTTTCGAATCTTAGTACCAGCAGATTCTACCTCTACCTTAACGTTATTTTCTTCCACCCATTTATGTAAAAACGGCACTGGGACATTCAGTAATGAAGCGGCAGCATTAATTACGAGCCGGCTATTCCACTTTTCCTGCAGCGCAACAATATCCTTTTCATGAAAAACAATCCCCCCCGAAAGAGAGCGATGTGTAATAGGCGTAAGTATGTTTTTATCGACATAATCATAGATCGTTCTTTTCGACTTTCCTAATCTCAACGCAGCTTGTTCTAATGTTATTGTTTTTTCCATGCACGTCTTCACCTACCCTAAAATACATCACGTACTTCCAACTAAATAATTACTTGAACCCCGAGGACTGCTTAAGGGAGCACTATTCCTCTTCGATTCTAACCTGACCTTTGGAAATAGACTTAATGGGTTACTGATGGGTCTAGTGTTTGCTACAGTGTTTAGCATATTTCAATAATCATTCTTCATCCTCCTGATCATTAATAATTGTAACTCATTTTTTATTTAATATCCTATTAAACTTTGACAATGAACCAATTTGAAATTCACTCTAGGTAACCTAAGAAATAAAGTATAGTAAATAGAACTGCAAATCCCAAAAATATAAAAAAGAATATTCCACGAAATGATGGATTCGCTTTCTCAACGTCTTCCATTATAGTAAATGTAAACCATTGGTTGAGGATCATCACTACACCAACCAGAAGGACTAGAGCCCACACAATTACAACAGTCTTATTTGCAATTGTCTGTGAAGGATTATGTAGGAAATTATAGACCCAAATGATTCCAACAATTAATCCAAAAAGAACACATAACATGATAAAAAGTCCTACAATAAACCTCTTCGTAGACATGTAAACTTCTCCATTCCTTATTGCCAATCCCACTACAAGTTTATTTATTTCAATTACTGTATTTACATAACTGGCTTTTTATTTTAGTCTCATTCGTACATATAGGAATCTCATTTGTTGCTGTACTCAGTCTCAATTGTAACCATTACTCACTCACCACAACACACCACCACCATTACCACCACCACCACAACAACCACCGCAACTGCTCCTTTTATTGCTGTTTTACTCAAGAGGATTTAAGCAGCTCCTGCAGCACCGGCGGTCGCGGGCGACCTGAGAAGCCTGGTTCCCCAGGCGAACCAGGCCGGTTAGCGTGCGATCGTCGTCCTTCCGATCGGGTATTACAGAAAGTCTCAGTCGTAGCTATAATTTTTACGGAAAGTCTCAAATGAAACTGCACAAAGTCTCAGTCGTAGCCATTAGATCGACCGATTTTACTCAATTTTAGTCTCAGTTGTAGCCATTACTCACAGTGTGTGCACCACAATGGATGATTTTCTACTGATAACAAGTAATCATGTTCTTACCGTTTTTCTTCGAAAAATACATAGCTTCATCAGCCCTACGTACTAAGTCATCCGCTTGAATCCCACGCACTGCTGTCGCGAAACCAATACTAGCTGTTGTGACGCACTCGGACTCGATTCGTCGTCGAATAGTTTCGCAAAATTCCTCCATTTTAACGCCCTCTTTTGTAACGAGGACGACCATTTCTTCTCCACCGTATCGACCAGCAATTCCGCGACCTTCAACCTCTTCAGCTAAAATACTGGCCACGATCTTTAGAGTTTCATCCCCTTTTTCGTGCCCCATATTGTCATTAATTTTTTTGAAATTGTCGAGATCGAAAAAAATGACAGATACTTCTTTTCTACGCTCAATGTATTTTTTTAACCATCCTGAAAAATACCTTCTATTATATAGGCCTGTTAATGGATCTGTAATCGAGGACCGGTGAGAAGTATTTAATACATCCGATACACGTCCAATCAACACGCCCAGTATAAGAACAGCTGCTCCTAATTTTGTCAGCATACCCACCCATTCCAGATGCTCCTGAAATTTCCCCCGGGTTAACCACCCAATGAAAACTGAGAAACCGTTAATCCCAAATATCCCAAGCAACAAAGACAAGGAATTCTTACTGAAACCAATCCACTTCTGGATGAAAAATGAAGATACAAAGGAAAGAATCCCACAAATGATCCCTGACACCCAGTTGGGCAGGATCCCTATAAAAATCAATACTGCTGCCAATGCGAAAAGCGCCAACCTGGCTCTTTTCGGAATAATGCGATGAAGTAAGATGAGACCCACTATAGAGAGGTATTGCCCTACGATGATTCCGACACGATAAACATATTCTGCTATTTCCCTTGAGCTTGGATCTATTAGGCTTGTTTGACGAAGAACAATATGTAAAAGAACAGCTACCGATATAAAAAATACACCAAACCCCAGTACTTTGTAGCCTTGCTTTTTCCGTTTATGTGCAAAGTGAATGCAACAATATAAAGTAAAAAGTAAGACTGGCAAAGAAGAAAATTCAATCATCGCGATCCATGTATTCATTATGTTAGAACATCCTTTCCATCTGTCGATCACAACCCATTAGTCCTAAGCGCTCCTTCGAAACCACTCTTTAGGATCGATTTTGTACGTACCTGTATCTCGGTTTTCTAACTTTCCGATCCAAATTTTATCCCCATTAATAATGTAGAAAACCCGAACCCGTCCTACCTTAATTCGTTTGATATCCGAGCACCGATTAACATGCCCAAAATCTAACTCAGCCGGTCGAGGATTTGTTCTAAGCATTTGCATGGCATCAATAATTGCCGTTCTTTCCGGGGTTCCAAAAGAATCAAACTCCTTCTTTACCCGTTTTGATATAAATTCCACCTCATACATGTCTTTCCCTCCTTCTTTGGTCCATCCTTGATTAATAACTTCTATCTGCAATAGTTGCTATCAGTTTCATTTCACTTCTAAATACACGATTTCATTTAATCCATTGTATACGGCACTTACATTTTTTCCTTTTTGCACGGAAAGCCACGTCTCTCGATCTGCATACAGTTTCAGATTTTTCACAAAAAGAATGTACTTTTCCGGAACGTCCCTTGAACTTGAAATTGGTATAACTGGCATTGAAGAAATGCCGGTAACCATCATACCAGAATCAGTTTCAGTAGTTTGATCATTAAATAACTTCTCTTGAACGACACCTTCGATTGACTGGAGCTCTTCTTTTAGCTGTTCCCTTTCATGACCCATCAATAACATCCCACCAGCAGCAAAAATGATCAATGCTCCTACAAAAAATGCGATTATTTTATCCATTCAATTAACTCCTTTAGTTAAATGATTATATCCATTTTTTTACATAGAACCTACTACAAAACAATATTATGTGAATGAATGCAGCTTAATGTAGTCATCTATCTGTTGGAGAGCTTCAGGCGTCCCATCAACTGATTTTTCTAAAACAGTTTGGGAGACTATCATACATGAAACAATTTTCTCTTGATCATTGGCAGAGACCCCGCTCGCGAAATCTGCGATTAATGTAAGAAGCCAAGGATCAGCTTTTTTAATCGAATCTTCCAACCAATTATCGATATGCTTCTGGACCCCGCCTGTCGACTTCATCCCTTCGAGAATCCATGTTGGGATACGAATGCCGATGTGCTGCTTGTATAAACGTGCATTGACTTTCGGTCTAGCCATAGCAATCTCTCCTTTTATAGTCTCCTGGTCTGGTACATACGGATTACTTCTTCTTTACTGACCAAAGTTACAAAAAAATCAGCATCATGATGATAAATCCCTTGTACACCACGAGTCGTTCGAATATGTTCACACATTGGATGATCTCCCAAATACTCGTACCCCGGCTGCGGATATGGGACAAATCCGCCATAGCGCTCGACTTTCATCATCAAAACAACATACCATCCTGTTTTTAATCCCGGCCGTAGCTCCCCGAACATGAGGCCGGCAACAGCTCCCGACTTTTCTTGTATCCATTGCTCAAACTGTTTTCTTTCCAATCTCATTCTTCTTTCTCTCAAACGTGTTGCGAAAGACGAGCCACATGCAGCTGGTATAAACATGGCCCCCTCCCTGTTAAACCGTTTAGAGATGAGGGATCGAGGTCCGGTTAAAAAGCCCCCTTCTTTGGGTTCTACGGCCTCAGTCAAATCACCAACTGACATTCTCGTGGAACCCGATCCCTCCCAATTCTCCCTCACTAGGATCTTCTTCCCTTCGAATATGAATGTTTCATGTAAAGCTTTTGATTCTTTCATTTCAATCACCCCCCGCTGACTTTTGTCCCAAACGCAGTCACAAACTCCGAATGTCGTATTTTACTAACTCAGGTTTACTTCTCAAACACGCGACCCCAATACTATGTAAACAACAATACATGCCCATATATTACCACGCATTGTTGATTGATTGCAATTATATATTTTGCATATACCACTGTTTAAATATTTAATTTATTTTCTTGTGTACTAATAATCTATTTTTCTAGGTATCATGTAGTTATATATTTGTGCGAATATATTTAGAACGTATATTCCCATCAAGGATTACGTCCTATATAATGGACTGTAATACCTTTAATGACTTGGCTAAGGAGTTGTTATTATGAACCAACTTGAAGTGCTGCAGGTCAATATTGACTTCTTTTCAACAACTCTATTTGATGAGTACATAAATCATCCAAATCGGTTCTCCCTGGCGGACGTCCCTGATGAAGCTCTGTTATATCTCTTTCTACATGACGAACCCAAATTAAAGAAAAACCGATCCATCAAAACGAAGAAAGAGTATTTTCGGGATCTTCGTTCATTTCTTCAATTTGCATTTCTTCATGGCGGCCTGCGCCATTTGACGCCGGCATTAGTAGCTTCTTATCAAAGGGAGCTCGATAAGGATTATGCGGACGCCACATTGTTGAAGAGAACAACGGTCGTGAAACAATTTCTTCGATATCTGCAAAAGCTAAATGTTTTTACGATCGATTTAACGACCGAGCTAAAGCAAGTTGGTCAACGGCCTGACCTGGTTGTCAACCGAGATATGTATGATCATGAAACGAAGCAGATCCTGATTTATTTAGAACAGCATGATTTTCTCTTGTACGTTCTGTTTTTAATTCTCACTTCTACCGGCATGCGAATATTTGAAGTGGCCCATGCAAAATGGAGTGATGTTTTCTACTATCCACCCACAGGGCTGCATTACATTTCAATTGTTGGGAAAAACAATAAGCCGCGAGATATACCTCTGCAGCTTGATACATTTTCATATTTGTGTGAATACAGAAATCTCCGCGGCTTTACCCATGAGATTTCACCCTCTGACCCGACCGCATTCTTTCCCAAATCGAACGGGCAGCATTATAATTCCAGCTACTTATCCACTCGATTTGTAAACGCGCTGCAGCAATCGGATCTACCGTTTATCAAGTACCGGAAGGATCCCATCACTCCACATACATGTAGACATTTTTTCGCTTCTTGGCTGGATCGAATGGGTGCATCTATGAGGGCCATCCAAGATGCGTTGGATCATTCGCAGTCCAGAACAACCGAACGCTACTTATTACGTAATCGTCGTAAGGAAGAACACGCCACCATGCATGCGGGTCCGAATTTTCTTAGCACATTAAAATAGATTAGGCTTCGGGGGAGTTTTCGATGTTCATTTCTGAATGGTTGGCTTTAATTGTGAGTGGCATCGCAGCTGGAACGGATTTAAAGTGGAGGCGGATTCCGCATTTCCTAACAATCCCTAGTATCGTTACAGCGGTAGTTTTTCATTTCAGGGAAGGACTATCCGTTTGGGAGTTGGTTTGGGGCATTGTGCCGGCAGCCATCTTATATCTCATTGCAGTTGCTACTCATGGCCGAGGGCTTGGCGGCGGAGACATAATGCTTGTACTGCTCATTGGTATTGCCGTAGGGGGGATCTTTACATGGGTATGTTTGCTATTGGCATTCCTATTTGGAGCTATCGTGTTAGTCGGAACATTTCTGATATTTCAAAAACAAATCACCGAATATCCACTAGCTCCATTTCTCTTTCTAGGGCTACTTTGCTCCCAGCTGCTTCAACATGGACTTCAGTGAAAAGTTAAAAGAATAAAAAGAAGGCTATTTCATGATAAGACAAGCTCATCAATGAAATAGCCACCCTCTTCGATTATGTACAATCGAGTCGTAAGTGGTGATCCAAATGGAATCACGCGATTGCTTGATAAAGGAAAGAAACCTTGCGTTAGAACAATCACTGTTAAAGTGAACCTTGCATATAAGAAATAGACTTTGCGGAGTAAAGAGAATTGCTTTGCGTAATAAATGACTGCAAAAAGCAGTACCTTCAGACGAGCAACAAGTTACTCGAAAGGGAAATTCCAGCCGTAGGCTTTCGTAGCTTGCTCTACATAATAGAGAAATGACAACAGAGTGTCCAATGATACATCTCCATTTTATCCCATAATCTATTAATGTGCAACAAAAACTATGACTACCTAACCCGTCTCCCCTTTAAATTAAACATTGTTTCTTTTTTCTTTAATTCTGTCGAACACATCGTTAAGCTTATCGATTTTCCTTCGATCCTCTAATTCATAAATATAATCAAACAGTCTATAATCAGTTGCTGGATCTACTGCATGGCTGTTATATTTAAGGATCTCCATTATGCCACTGTGTTTAAGTAGATCATATCCTCCACCCTCAACTGAAATGGTTTGGAGGGAACGATACAGCATTAGAAGAACTGTCCGTTCATCGACGTGTATTTGAATAAAGTCTATATAAAAATCAGGATCATCCAAAATCGATTTATTTTTTATCACGAGGCCGAGAACTTTCCATACATAGCTCTGAATCTGAAAATAATCAGGAGGGTAATCAACACGATCCAGGGAGTCGTAGTACCGATTGTACATTTCTCTATATATCTCTAATTCCCCAATCTCTTTCCCTTGCCGACTCTCACGGGTCATTATTTTTATTCTTTTTTCTTGTTCCTCTTCCTCAATGTAACAAGCCCTCTTAAATTGCTCGTAAGCCTCTGAAATCAAACTTCTATTTTCAACTTCATTCATTTTCTTTAGCTCATCAATAAGTAAAAAAAAGGTACTCTCGAATCTCTGTATCCCAAAGCTTATTTTTTGTTGGTTAACAGACTCCTGGGCCAGTTTCAATTGATGTTCTGAATGCTCGTTTTGTTGCTTGGTTCCCTCTCGAACAATATCGAGTTGTGTTCTGGAGCTATTAAAGGCAGCAATTGCTACAATAAAAGTTGCGAACGTAAGGAACGGAACGGTAGACCCTGACAACCAGTCCCCAACTGGCCCCGCCTTTGCGATATCAAATTCTCCATCGCCATAATATTTTGCTAAGAACAATGTCAGGAGTGGTGCGATTAAAGTAAGAGGTAAAACAAGCAATTGCCAGTTATGTGAATCCTCTTTATCTTTTCCCATTTGATTAGACACGTACGCCCCACCTAAAACCAGTAAGATAACGTAAAAGAAAATCAGTACCATTTCATAGCTCCCCTGTGTGACTCAGCTTAATCTTTTAGTTCATTCAATTCAGGCTAAGTTTTCACTTCACTACTGGCCGCTTCCGACTAATAAACTCAAGTAGTTTGATTGTCTTTAAGATGATCTGAGCCCTCCGGATTTCTTTATATTCATCCTTCCGCAACTCTCCATAAACAAGGACATCCCGACCGATTAGTTCATCCGGCTTCAGCGGGAAATGTTTGAAATATTTCTCGAAAATCACCATAGTAAATGGGTGTTCACTGCCCGATTCCTCGAGGTCAACGTAAAAAACCTTCTCCATCTTTCTCGCGCTGCGGACAGTCCCATAGACAAAGTACTTCATCCCTCTAGGTACTCGATCTTCCCATAAGGTTGCGTAAGCTCGCTCTGTATTCAAAACGACCTGGGACATGGGTAACTTCAATCCCCCTCCCACCGAAAAATAAATAGATGCCAATACATCGGGCTCATAAGAGGTGAGGAGCTTCATCACACTTTTCATCGAACCAACACTTCCCGGTGATTCCCGATCGTCCTTGATTTTAACTTTATCCTCTTCCTTTTCTTTCTCTTCTTCCTTCTTATCGACAACTTTGGCCTCATAGTCCGGATCCAACCGACGTAGATTAACATTAATGACGTGCTTTGGGACCCCCTCTGCCTGCAGGATCACTTTCTGGTATTCTGTTGTTTTTTCTATAGCGGTTACCACATCCAGTTCAGCTTCATAAAATCCGCACTGAGGGGTATGCTTAGATTCTGATCCTTTCCCTACCGTCTTGAAGTGAGCTTTCCGTTTAGATTCGATTTCTTCAATAAAAATAACCGGCGCACGGCAGCCGGTATCAATACAAAAAAGGGAATACCCATGTTTAGCAGGGTCATATTCCTTCGCATGAATGACTCTTCCAGATTCCAAAAATGCGGTTAGCATGGAACGATCCACCCCTATTGAGTTATGAACAAACCATCTCTACGTTTTTAATTTGTTTTCCAATTTTTAGGTTTTTTATGCGGCGCCCAAACATAGCCATCTGACATTACCATTCCGTACTGGCCGTACCCTTCTTCATCGACGATCCAGCAAACACAATTTCTACTTTCTACATTCTTCACGTTTAAGGGTTCTGAAGGAGGAGCCGTTGATTTGCGTACAAGCGGATTCCAACCGTACTGGCCTCTAGTCACTTCGATACCCTCTTTACTTTGGTTGAGTACCCAGACCCCAAAGTGTTGAGTACCCGGACTGACGTACCAAACCATATCGGATCGATGAGGCTTACATGGAGCCTTATGCGGGTACCCATCGTAAATTGATTCCCAAAACCCATCATTGGTCCATGATTCAGAGCTCAAAACATATTCCGTATAGGCTTCGATATCATTACCTTGATCAAATTTCTCCGGTAATTGGTAAGCCGGCTGTTGTGCAGAATGTGAAGCACCTTTTAATCCTCTGCGCTCAGCTAGTACTATCAAATCTCCCATCTATATTCCTCTCCTTACTTCATCAAATTTTGGACAGTGCCAGGTAAAAACTGAAAAACGATACAAAAGACAACTATGCCGATTGCCCGAACGAGAAACGTTTGTTTCATTCGTGTGTTTCCCCGAATTCCATGTAGTTGGCGATAGGTAAGACACATGATGACTACGATGATAGTTATGATAATGGATGCTTTTTGAAGGACTCCAATGGTACCAAACAGAAATCCCTTCCAATCCCCGGATACGAGTTGATCACCTGCTGAATTACTCAAGTAATAGAGATATAAGTAAGGCAGAAATATAAACACCAATGTTATAAAACCCATTCCAGCTGCAAGATTTAAGAACATCTTTTGGGCGGGTGTGTGTTTGAGCATTCTAGCAATAATTCGACCGAATAAACACACGAGGGTCAACGTGATTGTAATAATGACTCCATATTGCTGAATCCAGGATACGATCCCTAGACTCGTTTGCTCCCACCACGTGTCGGAAAATAGTTCAATAGGATCAGTTACTGTTGGATTCATGTCATATCAACCCCTGCACAATTTTGCTACGTGTGCAAAATACATATGTAGCACTTACACATTACTATATATTGCCATTTTTGGCCTGTCAAGCATCCTACTTAAGTCTCAATAACTTTTCGTCATTTTTTTCTCCTTCCATCTAGTGATCGTTTCATATTTGGATAAATAAAACCTTTCTCCCCTCTGTCTTTTCACGGGCTTGGGACCGTCATCATCCTTCATGAGGATGGGCGACATTGGAGAAAGCGAGGATTAGCCCTCAGCTTCTCTTAATTCATATGGAGGAACGGTTGTAGTCCACAGTTTTTGGACTTCCCTTCCTCTTCCCTTCTTGATAAGAATCGATGCAACAAACTGATCTCCATTATCAAGGCCGGCAAGTTTTGAGTGTTGCAACATCGTGGTACTACCGTTTCCAATAATCTCACACAACGCGAGATCATGGCCGTGATGGTCCACCACTTGAAAATGCAGTAAATGTTGACCCTCCGTCCATGAATAACCCAGCTTGTTCTCAATGGATAATTCCATCTCGACTTGCTCCACTTCATCAACCTCAATCGTGAAGGGTACTTCGGTTTTCAACATACTAGGGAACTCAATGACCTTCCCATGTTCTGAAGCTCTCGGACTGGCATTAAGACGTTTTACAAAGTCCATATCAGGTTGCTGTGCTTCCTGCATGCCTTCAATCTTAGCGGGCGTGAACATCGTCGGTTCTGGTTGTTCCACCTCCAGATTCAGAACGAGTTGATTTTCGTCAATAATCAACTCCGGATCTGCTTCCATTACTAGCGGCGCGGCCGACACTAGTTCAGTCTTCATCGCAGGTAGAGAAGATAACGGATTGTGAGCGTTAATCTTAGCGTCCCACTCCAATTCCTCTATCCTTCGTTTATGCCAGGACATTCGCAATTCCAACTCCACGTTTTCGGACTCGAAGTGGTTTCGATCCCTAATCACGTTTGAGTGTTTGATCCACGCCCCAATCATTACAAATGGAACGGATCCTAGAATAATAATCCCTGAAACAATCAAACCGCCAACTGTATTCATGAACATTCCTCCCAAAAATGAATTAGAGGAACCCCTAAATGGAGTCCCTCACCTTTTCGATACCATGATCAGCTGCTTGCCATTCTTCAAACCGTTTCCAGTCCAGGTTCTCAATGATAGCTGGATCGAGACCTGCTAATTTCTTTCCTTTTTGCCATCGAGTGTGATTAAGACTCAAGAAACGCTCACACGCTTTAACCAATGGCATCGTGTAATAGTATTCATTTTTTGCGAAATACCATTTCACCGTGAGGGAAGAAAATAGCTTTACCGGCATTCTTCTCCTGTGCAACTCTTGTTGGATCTTCAAAAGCAACCTAGTTCGGAGAATCATTTGTAGCTGGGTGCGGTTTTGAACAATGAGATTGTGCTCCTTTTCATTCGCAGGAATAATCACTTTCCCATTCGGCAATTGATATGAACCTTTCGTTTGCATAAGATCCCTCCATTTTTGGAATTAAAAAAACCTCGATGAAGGTAACCTTGAGACTCCGCCAAAAGGCAAAAGTATCTCGTATAGGTCCCCTCATAGAGGTTTAAGTTCGCGTA
>FWWL01000669.1_pt1 | contig 91315 bp, 67 predicted proteins | sample 2228331 | NCBI WGS metagenome assembly FWWL01 (sample SAMEA103939775, study PRJEB20133) | metagenome | reverse complement strand
CGATGAATACCGATTGATGACCCATTCCCCTTCACCGGGCACAACAAGCGTGCCCCTCCGAACGATTTCTCGGAGGGACGTGCTTGTCACGTCCGCTTTTCAACCTTGGATGATCCACCCCAATTCATCGGATCCGACAAGCGGGGCCCTGCGACTCCAATCCATCGCGTTCCGGTCGGGGGAATTCATGAATCGCCCCTACGGCGCACCGTGCCCGCGGCGTACCGTAGGTTTTTTGCAAAAGTGGGGATGGATCGGGGGTCAGCCCGCTTGTTCGACAAATGGCCGCAACGCTTCGTAGGCCCGCCGCGCCGCGTCGAACCCCAGATGGCTGTGGCGACTCAGCTCCACATAAACTCCCTTGCCGTAACGAACCTGACGGAGGGCTGTGAACACCTCCGCTATGTCCAGCTCTCCCTCGCCGAACATGAGATGTTCGTGAAGGCCGCGGCGCATGTCTTCGATATGCACATTGACCAGGAGCGAACCGTGGAGCGTGATGATGTCGCTCAGCTTTCCCTCCTGCTGGCAAATGACGTGACCCGCATCAAGAGTGAGCCGACATCCTGTGTCGGGCGAGCGCTCGCGGAGTTCGTCGAATCGTTGGACGGTGTCAATAAACATTCCCGGTTCGGGCTCCAAACCAATCGGCATACCGAATGCGGCTGCCTCGTCGCAGAGACGTTTCAGGCCCTCTGTGAGCCAGCTCCACGCATCATTCTCCGCGACTTCCGGGTGCCTGATACCCGACCAAATTGATAGACAATCGGCGTTCAGCGCCACAGCGCAGCAAAGGGCGTGGCGATAAAACTGCATCCGCCGCTGTCGTTCCGCTGGAGTGGGCGAGATGAGACTCGGCTCATGCTTCCGCCAGGGGTCGAGGAGATAGCGCGCCCCGGTTTCGATAACGCACCGCATCTCCAGCCGATCGAGGACATCGCGAATCTCGTGCAGTTGCCGTTGCCAGTGGGGATTCGATGGCGAAAGGAGGTAGTGATCAATGGTCAGGGCGACACCACGGTATCCAATTTCCGCCAATCCGCGGATGGCCGTCACCGGCTCGTGATGGACAAGACCGTTGGTGTTGTAACCCAGGTACATGGCGGGCTTTTCCTCTCATCCGTACAACGCGACTAAGAGTTGGATTAGGTGCTGGCAATCCAGCGACCGGCCCAGGTGGCCGGAAGAATCAGGGCCAGCACGGGCAGGGCACCCAGCGGACCATGGGCTGTGAACACCACGGCCGCATCCAGAATGATAATCCCCATGACGGCCTGGGTGACGAGCCGCTGTACCCGCGCCGGTGACGGTGCCGCAAGGACCCATATCCCACGCAACAGCATCCAGCCGGCCAGGATGCCCAGGAGGGCGTACCACCGCCAGGAATCGATCACAAATCGCTCCGCTGTGACCGCGTATCCGGTGATTATGGCAAGACCTGCCATCATCGTCGCCAGCCCGCCGGCGAGCCAGCCACGGTGGGGGGTGTCGGCCTCGGTTCGGGCAAACGCTGTAATTCCCGCGACATAAACCGCCATTCCCACCGGCAACGGCAGCCACGCCCAGTTCCACGGTGACAGCGTGGTGCCAAGGACGAAGTTAATCCCGCGACACGTCCCCATCACGGCAGGGCCCAAAAAAGTTTTTTTCATCACGAAGTTGTAGACGACAATGGCCGCAGCCAGAAAAAGGGCCACGAGGATCGGTCGCACCGTTCCCGCACGCCAGGCCACATAGCCGCTGAGCACTACCCCCACCATCAAGAATCCCCATCCCAACCAGAAGGCCATCGAGGCGGGGACGAGTCCCGAGGGAATGGGACGCTGGGGCCGTTCCCGGGCATCAATCTCTCGATCGACCCAATCGTTGAGAACCACACCGGCGGCATAAAAAGTCACCCCCGCGAACACAAGCGGCCAGAGTAACGACAGGCTTTCTGGCGTGATGGGGGAATGACACAGGAAAAAGCCTGCCAGCACGTCGGCCGCGGCGGTAAACAGGTTGGGTAACCGAATAAGTTGACAGTACGCCCGAAAGGACTCGGCCGGCCCCACAAATCGGCGATCTCGCGTTGCTTGCCCAGCAGACTGTCTGATGCGGGTCACCTATTACGGCCTCCCTTGGTTGCCCGGGTTCTGCGAGGTTTCTTCAGCGGCATGTCCACCGGCTGGGTCGCCCACAACAAGAGGCAGCAAAACCTCCCTTGCACGTCGGCCTGCCTCGTCGGGATTGTCGATGTAGGGATAGAGTTCCACCGTGATCCAGCCATCGTAGCCGGTCCGTTTGATGGCTGAAATCACTGCCGAAAAGTCGATGGCGCCCTCGCCTGGCACCAGGTGGTGATGCACTCGTTCCGCGGAAATGTCTTCGATGTGGTAGTGTCGGGTCCACCGGGCCATGGTTTCCACCCAGTCTTGCGGGTCTTCACCCACGCAAAACGCATGGCCGATGTCAAAATTCAGTCCCACAGCCGGCGAGTCAATCCACGAGATGAACTCAAGGAACTGCTCGAATCGTTCGATCAGCAGTCCCGGTTCCGGCTCGATGAGTAAATTGACGCCGAGCTTTTCTGCAAGCTCGACACAGGGCATGAGTTCATCGTAAAAAATCCGCAGGGCATGGCGGCGGGTCATTCCCGGGGGCAGGGGGCCTCCCGGCTCCGTCTGAATTCCCGGTGCCCCCAGATCAGCAGCCAGGTGAAGCGCCCGGAGGGTGTGGTCTCGCCGAATCGCCCGATAAAACGGCTCCGGCTCGATCCACGACGGATGCCAGTACGGTTGCCGGACATCGCTGACACCCCGCATCATGAACGCGTTGATATTGGAAATTTGCAGGCGATGCTCTTCGAGAATGCTCCGCAACCGATCCACATCCGCCGGGAGCAGGCTGAGGGGCCAGGCGTGGGGAACATCCGCAAGAAGCTCCAGCCCCTCGTATCCCAGGGAGGCGATGCGGGCAGCCGTCTCCGCGAAAGAAAATCGTGTGTAAGCGTTACTGCTGTAGGCCAGTTTCATACGTTGGGATGTCCTTATCAGCGTTCCTCACATGCCCATCAATGCTGTCAATGACCGAACGAGCTATTCTACCCGCTCCTGAAGCCGCGCAATACAACAGTATCGCACGCGGTGGAAACGGAAAAAGCTACCTGCCCGCTACCACCGGGCTTTGCTGACTGGTCTCACCGCTCCACGCTTCCCCAATGGCTGGCGCCAATTAGTTTTCTGCCGCGTCTTGGGTATCAGATCTGATTCCATCTAACTGCTTGCGCTCCGATAGCTGCGGAGTGCGGCAAGAAAGACCAACCGACAGAGCACAAGCATCGCGACGGTGGCCACAATCGTAAATCCCGCCAGTGCCCAGTCCTGGGCTGTTTGCGGTTTGAGGGGCCGGGCAATGAAGCGAGCCGGGACGTTCACCGCCACAAGAACGGGAATGATAAATGTGAAAAACCAGCGGAAAGGTCGGCCGAAACGACCTTCATAAATCTCCATGGGATACCGCGCAAAGTTGACAATGTAGAACCAGAAATCGAAGAGCGTTTCATTTCGCCCGAGCCACACACTGGTGGACGCCATCATAAACATCAGCGAATACAGTATCAGCAAGCCGCAGATTATATACACGATATAGAGGGCTGTTGTGATGGCCGAAGGCACATAATTCATCTGCCTCAGCGAATAAAGCAGCAAAAACAGCCCGACGAGAAAATTTCCCGACGAAGACCATTCGACTCTTTGAAGCGACACAATAAACTGCGTGTCGATCGGTTTGAGGAGAAGAAAATCCAGGTTCCCCTGGCGGACAAAATTGCCGAAATTATCGGCGTTTGTCATGAAAAGCATGGCGGCCAGGCTGTTGATCATCAGGCCCGTGCCGGTGAAGGCAAAAAACTCATATTTGCCCCAGCCGGTCCCGACGCCCAGGGACGGCGTATATCGAAAGATGAGGATATAAAAACCCAGGTTCATAAACACCCAGGAAAGGGAAGAAAGAAATTCGATGATAAAATTAGCCCGGAAAGTCATGTCCCGAATAAGACTGTTGCGGGCAAATGTGCCAAACACGAGTAGATACTGTCGCAACGGAATCACGGTCAACCTCCGAAGCCGCTGTACCGCTTCAGGCCACGTTGAAGGGTCAGCTTGGCGAGCACCATAAAGGTGACCACCCAGGCCGCCTGAATCAGCAGTCCCATCACCAGTTCTTCACCCCGTACCTTTCCCAGAAACACGGCACTCGGAAAATAAGCGAGGTACTGCAGCGGTATCATCCGCACGATGGTGTAAAACGGTTGTGGCAGCATGTCAATGGGAAACATGTGCCCGGAAAAGAAAAAACTCAAAAGCATATAAATGAATAAAAGGGAGCTTACTTCCAGAAACCAGAATCCCAAGAGGCCGATGGTGGCTTCTAGGAAAAATCCCAGAAGAAAGGCCATTATCAAAGAGGCAACATAGGCGGCCCATTCCCAGCCGTGGGGCGTATGGAGAAAAAATCCGCGACAGAGATAAAAGACAATGGCAAATGGCACCGCGGCAATGCTGTAATAAACGAGTTTGTGCGCAACCCGATAGAAAAATAAAAATTCCAGCAGCCCAATTGGCTGAATAAGAAACTTTTTGATGCCGCCTTCACGAATTTCGCGAGTGATGCCGGAGGCCAGGCCCGGCATGCTGGAGAACGCGCGGCTGAGCATCGTCAGGAGGTAGTAGGCCACCATATCCTGGTAGCGGTAACCCACGATGCGCGTTTCCCCGCCAGAATTGCCCGGTACTGCCGCGAAGACGGCCGCCCAGAGAAACATTTGTGTGACGATGGGGAGAAAACGCATGAGCGTGCCCAGCATGAAGTCGCCGCGGTAGACAATCCGCTCCTGAATGCTGATGCGGAGAATGGTTCCCCAGAGGCGACATCGACCGAGAATTCGCCGGGAGAAAGTGTTGATGTCGAAAGGAACTGTGCTCATCGATGACCTAATGGATGATCCTCACCTGGTGTGGTTAAGTCGCGATTGACGGCTACTCATCCAGGGAATGTAAAGGGGAAGGTACGAGGGATTCTTCTCCCGTACGATGGGCGGAGGTGAACAACGTGGCGATCAGTTCCTCCAGGGGCGGGTCCTCGACGCTGACGTCTTCAGCAGTGTACTGCGCCAGGATGGCGCGCACGATTTCCGTGGCCTCCGTCCGTGGTACCCGAAGCTTGATCCGCGGCGGCTCCCTGAGGATCACCTGGCCGAAGCGACCAAGATCGCCGGCGGGCGTTCCGTTGGCAAAGCGGATTGTGATGATTTTGTACGCCCCGAGATGATCGACCAGGCTGCTCAGCGAGCCATCGTAAATGATGCGACCATCGAAGATAACGACGACCCTTCGGCACAGGGCCGCCACATCCTTCATGTAGTGGCTGGTCAGGATGACGGTGGTTTTCTTCTGGGCCTGGTACTCTCGGAGAAACTGCTGAATGGTGTATTGGGCCACCACGTCGAGCCCAATGGTCGGTTCATCCAGGAACAAAACTTCGGGCGAGTGCAGGAGAGCCGCAATGAGTTCCATCTTCATGCGTTCGCCCAGTGACAGCTCCCGCACCGGGCGGTGAATGAGATGCCGAACGCCCAGCATTTCCGTCAATTCATCACGGGTGCGGGTGAATTGGTCGGGTGGAATCTGGTAGATTTGCTGATGCAGGCGGAACGACTCGGCAGCCGGGAGGTCCCACCAAAGCTGATTTTTCTGACCCATCACGAGGGCGAATCGTCGTCGGTAGGAGTTTTCCCGCTTCCATGGCACATGGCCGAGCACGGTGGCCGTTCCCGCGGTGGGGGTGATGATTCCCGATAGCAGCTTGAGGGTGGTCGTCTTCCCCGCACCATTAGGGCCGAGAAAGGCAACGAATTCGCCCCGTTCCACCGTCAGACTGATGGATCGGACGGCGTGAATCACCTCGTACTCTGGGCGCAACAGCCCCCGGACGGCCGCCCAAAGGCCTTCTTTCTTTCGGCTGACTCGGTAGGTCTTCGACAGATTACAGATTTCAATCGCGCTCATACTTTCGATTATATGACCCGCCGCTTAATCGGGGGCATTGTTGACCTCATTCCCAGCCTTTCCCGGCAGAGCATACCTCGGAGGGACCCGCTTGTCGGGTCCGATTGATACCGATTGATGACCCATTCCCCTTCACCGGGCACAACAAGCGCCGCTCTGGGGTTCGCCGATAAGGGCGATTCATGAAGCACCCCGGCAACAGCTTGCGCTGCAGCCTCTCAAGCATCTTATAGGTTTTGAGAAGAGTCGGAATGGATGAGGCCCGCGGCCCGGAAGCGGCGACGTTTTGGGTATGTTACAATGAGCGCGCCCCGGCCTGGCGGCACAGATCGCAAGGCTTTTCCCCAAGTCTTTCTGGCGGGGTTGCGATGTCGCACGGGCTGGGCGCTGGGCGGGTGATTGGCCCTGTTCGGCCGTGGGTGGTGGTTGCAGTTTTGTTTGGTCTTTGAGTGTGGGGAGGTGTGATCATGCGTGCGGCTGTGATGTGGCTTGTGTGTTTGGGTGCGGGCTTGTGGGGCCTAGCGTCGAGAGCGGCGGAACCGTCGCAGCGGCCCAATTTTCTCATCATCATGGCGGATGACTGCACCTACAACGATTTACCCGTGTACGGCGGGAAAAACGCTTTCACCCCCAACATTGATCGGCTTGCTCGGGAGGGATTGGTCTTTGATCGGGCGTATTTGAGCATGGCGATGTGTCAGCCCTGCCGGGCCGAACTCTACACCGGCCTTTATCCGATGCGGAACGGGTGTTGCTGGAATCACTCGGCGTCGCGGCCGGGGATTCGCAGTCTGGCCCATTACCTTTCCGCGCTGGGCTACAGGACGGGGCTGGCGGGGAAGGTCCATGTCGAACCGAAAACGGTTTTTCCATTCGAAGACGTCCCGGGATTTTGCCCGAATTGCACCGCCGACCCTACGCCTCCGCACAATGTCGAGGGGATTCGAGAATTCATGACGCGGAAGAACGATCAACCCTTCTGCCTGATTGTGGCGTTGGTGGAGCCGCACGTTCCCTGGGTGATGGGGGATCGTTCCCGCTACCCGGTGCGGAACCTCAAGCTGCCGCCTCACATCGCGGACACACCGAAAACGCGGGAAGACTTTGCCGCGTATCTGGCGGAGATCACCTACATGGACAGTCAGGTGGGAGATATCCTGCGGGTGCTGGATGAAGCAGGGCTCCGCGATTCGACGCTCGTGCTGTTCACCTCGGAGCAGGGGGCCCAATTCCCCGGTTGCAAATGGACGAACTGGAACCTTGGGGTCCACACGGCGCTCATCGCGCGATGGCCGGGGCACGTGCCCGCCGGACGCCGGACAGCCGCCCTTGTGCAGTACGCGGACGTGGCCCCCACGCTCATTGAGCTTGCGGGCGGCAATCCCGCGGATTTTGGCCCCTTGGACGGGACGAGCTTTCGCGAAGTGCTGCTGGGCCTGAAAGACGAACATCGCCGGTACGCCTATTTTGCCCACAATAATTTTCCAGAAGGCCCGCCGTACCCCATTCGCTCCGTCACTGACGGCGAATGGCACTACATCCGCAATCTCACCCCGCAGGAAGTCTATATCGAGAAACACGTTATGGGTCAGCTCGGCGGTGCCACACCTCACAACAAGTACTGGCCGACGTGGATGGCCCACTCGTGGAACAATCCCACGATTTATGGGTTGGTCAAGCGCTACATGGTGCGTCCGGCAGAAGAGTTGTATCGGCTTTCGGAAGACCCTTATGAGATGACCAATCTTGCCGATCGGGCCGAGTTCGCCGAGGTCAAGGCCCGGCTGGCCAAAGAACTCGATCGCTGGCTGGCGGAGCAAAAGGACCCGGGCGTACCTCTCGACACCCCCGAGGCTCACAAAGCCATGAAGGAGGGACAGCCAATTTTTTGAATGGATCGCGGGTTAAGCTACCGAGCGTCTCGAGCATTCGCGAGCCAAAGGAAAATTCTTCGGCGTGGAAGCGGAAGAACGTAATGTGCCCACGCAAGCAAATGAAGATTGCCTCAGGCGGACCGCAAAGCTACCGTAAGGGTGTGTCCTCGCCAAACTGATGCCTCTGCAAGCCCGCACGGTGGGGGAGGCACACCTTCACAAATCCGCCCCGTGGGTCGTCGGTTTCGGCCCGCCCGGACTTATATCGAGTGATCCCTTATGACCACCGTAACCATTGCTGGACTTGTGCAAGAAAGATGGGCCTGTACAGATGTCCGTCAGCTCAGGATGCTCGTTTCCTCAAACGCGACCGCTTATACTAATGGTTGATTTGGCGGATAACTCGATTCAGTGCTATGACAAATTTCAAGTGTAGTTCGCTCTGACGGTTATGGGACAGAAAGGAAGGAGGGCGTCATGGCAGTGGGGCTAGCGGCTGCGATTCGCGAGCAAACGGGGATGATTCTCCTGGAACGGCTAGGGACGGGACCGTGCTTCGAAACCTGGCAGGCAGTGGCTTACACCGGAGTTCCTGCGCTGGTTAAAGTGTTCCGTGAGCCCTGGTTTTTAGACGCTGCGGAACTCGAACGCTTCCATGATTATCTCGACGAACTCACGATGATCGCTTGGCACCCGCACCTGAACCGACTCGTGGACTGGTGGAACGTCTCGGGCCGACTGGTCCTTTGGTACCAAGAGCCGGGTTCGGAAGTGCTTTTAGGCAGTTGGGCACGTTCCCCAGTTCCCACGCCACCTGAAAAACTCTTTCCTTCTCTCACGGATATAGCGAGTGCCCTCGATTATGTCGGCCGTATGGGGAGCTTTCATGGTTACCTCAAGCCCCATCATCTTTTGGAGTCCCTAGGGACTCGCTCCCTCGTCGAAACGGGACTTCTGCCTCTTCGTTTTTATCTTTGGAATCGCTTTCGTGTGCGCGTTTCCTGGGAATTTGTCCCGCCGGAACTCCAACGGGGTGAAAAGCCATCGCCGACCACGGAGCTCTACTCGCTCGGATTGATTTACCTCATGTTTCGCACGGGATGGCTGCCGGCGGCCCAGGAGTCTCCGCAAGTCGCGCAAGAGGACGAGGTCCTCGTCCAAGTCGGAAGGCTGGAAAAATGGGAGCGGGATTTGGTGCAACCCCTTCTTGCTCCGTCCCCTGCAGAGCGGCCGCAGTTCAGCCCGCTCGATTGGGTGCTCGCCTTGCGGCAGCGCTATTTTGAGATGTCTTCGGTTCCCTCCGGTCAGAAAGACGTGCACCACAAAGTGACGGAACTCGTCCTCGAAGATCGCGAGCTTACAACCGTTGAGCTTTCCCGACTTCAGCCCGGGGGAACTCTCTGGCTGACGTCACACGTTTATCACCTCCGAGAACCACTCGTCCTCTGGAAACCGCTCCGCATTTGTGGGCAGGGGAAAAAACCAGCGCGGATTGTGGTGCATGGTTGCCGAGTAGGCATGGAAATTCTCGCCTGCGGTGAGGTGGTTCTGGAGAATCTCGCCTTCCAGCATAAAGGAGAGGAGCCTGCCGATATCGTGCGGGTTCGTGCTGGAAAGCTCCTCGCCGAGCGCTGTGACTTCAAGGGGAATGGGGCGGATCAAGGAGTCAACATTACGGAACGAGGGGAGGGCATCATCCGCCACTGTGTATTTCGTGGCCTTGACACGGGAATCGCTGTAGGCGTTCATGGTCGCGCACAGATTGAGAACTGCCGCTGTGAGGGGAACCAATTTGCCGGGATTGTGGTTAACGAACATAGTCAGGCCGTCATCGCCAACTGTGAGATTCTGGAAAACGGGGAACAGGGGATCTACGTCGGGCTCCATGCCGCAGCCGAATTGGTGGATAATCGCTGTCTTCGCAACAAAGACGCTGGGATTGCCGTATTTGACTCGGCGCGGGTAAGCGTCCAGCGCAACGCGTGCGCACTCAATCGAGGAAACGGGATCAACATTGCCTCGGCAAAGCATGCGATCCTCACGGACAATACGTGTTCGCAAAACGGAGAATATGGGATCGGTTGTTACTCAGGTGAGACGGTCGCCATCACTTACAACCGGTGTGTTGGAAATCTCCGGGGGGGCATCGACTTAGGGGAGCTTCCCTCAGTTCAGGTGAGAGCCAATACGGTGGCTGGAAATCACGGGCCCGGTATCGAGATCTCCACCGGGTTAGTCAGTTATGAGTCGGCCGAACCTGAACAGAAACGCGTTTCCGCGGCGAGTGTCCTCGTCAGCGTAAACGTGTCTAGCCGCAATGACGGACCGGGCGTGTGGGTCCGCAAGGAGGCACAGGTGACACTGAGAGGAAATCAATGCATAAATAACGGAGGGCCGGGCATCCTCTTTTCCGACTCGAGCGGTGGCCGGGCAACAGGTAATCGATGCCAGGGGAATGCAGGCGGCGGGATTCGCGTAGAAGACTCGGCGGCTCCTTTTCTGGATGGCAACCTGACAGAAGACGAGAATGACCCAAACACTGGAATGGGAAAAGCCTAGGGGCCAGATGATGGGCTCCCACAGTGACCTGTCAGAGAGTTTCACCCGTGTCGCGGACAAGTCCGGGGAACCGAGCGGCGACATCAAAAAAGGCTTCCTCCTACCAAGCGGCTGAGTCTGACAACGGACATGTCCACGACGGGGGCGGCCACGAAAACCCTCGGTAGATTGGCACCATTCCTTCTCGATTACCTTCGCCCGTTGTTCAAAGCCAACGCCTTGCTGCCGGGTGGCCTCCTGCGTACGTTAGCGTTCTTCTCCAACCGAAAATGGCAATTCCTGTCTGCGGGTCTTACGGCGGGGCGTTAAGCCCGGACTCGGAGTGTTGTTAGCCCTTACGGCTCGACAAACCACTACACGGCCGTGGTTCCTCGTGCGAGTTTCCACAAGGGGATGGTGAAAGCGTGCGTAGGTGCGTAGCGTGTCTGAGTCGCGGTGCAAGGCCACCGGAAAACACAACGTCTCTTCCGATGGGCGGACCTGACAAACAGGTCCCTCCGGAATGGAGGTGCATGCTTCTCGTGTCCAGCGAGACTGCGCAAGCCGGTGTCCAGGTTCGCGCCCGTTTCCAGTAGCAGGGATAAAGCAAAGATGGGTCAGGCTACCGCCAGGCCTCGTAGTCTCTTGCCAGATAGCATAGGATGGAATGATAAGGCAGGCGGGTGGCGGGGCTCCCAGCGAGGCGGGGCACTTCCATCAAGGCGTCCAGTAACACACGCAAAATTTCTGGCCGGCCGTTGATCGTAAGTTGCCAGTCAAACGTCAACTGTGCTGATTCGGTGCGCGTTTGATGGCTCGGTCGGGCACGGATCAGATCGTCTTCACGCACGTGTGAGCAAACTGTTGCCCCAAAAAAGTAGATTTTTCCCATGAGTGAACCACTTCCGCAGATTCCTCTTCATCCGAACCCATTGGCGACGTCGGGACAGCTTGAGACGGAGGCTCGGCCGAGCGGCGGGCCATCACAGGGAGGACCTCGGGGTAAATGCAGCATGATTGCCCTGGGATGCCCGAAAAACCTCGTGGACGGGGAACGGATCCTCGGGCTGCTCCGCGATGCCGGCTGGGAGCTTGAACCGAACCCTGAAAGGGCCGATGTGGTCGTGGTCAACACGTGTGGTTTTCTCCGCTCCGCGCGGGAAGAATCCTTCGAGGCCATCGAGGAGATGCTCAAGCTGAAAAAGCGGGGCAAGATTCGAGGAGTTATTGTGGCGGGATGTCTCGCCGAACGAGACCGCGACGCGCTTCTCGACCGATTTCCGGAGGTGGATCAGGTCATCGGCGTGTTCAGCCGGGATGAAATCACCCGGGCGATTGCCCGCATTGAATCGGGAATTCAGGAACAGCGGACAATCTTTCAACCGGCGAGTGTGGTTCCGCTGGATGATCGTCGGCGGCTGCGGGTGACGCCGCGTCATCTGGCCTATCTGAAGATTTCCGAGGGCTGCGACCGACTCTGCACATTTTGCACCATTCCCCATATTCGGGGACGCCACGTGAGCAAGCCGATGGAGTTGATTCTGGCCGAGGCCCGGGAACTTGCGGCCGACGGCGTGAAAGAGTTGGTGATCGTTGCCCAGGACACCACCTACTACGGGATGGACCTGGTGGGGCGGCCGCTGCTTGCGGAACTTCTCAGCCAATTGCGGGAGATTCCCGGCTTCACATGGATCCGGCTCATGTATCTCTATCCGATGTATTTCACGGATGAGTTAATCGGCGTCCTCCGCGAAGGTGGCCCGATCATCCCTTATCTCGATCTGCCGCTCCAGCACATCAATGACACGATTCTGCGGCGGATGAAACGCCGCGTGACACGTGCCGAAACGGAGGCCCTGTTGGCGCGTTTACGGGAAAGCATTCCCCAGCTCGTTCTGAGAACGACAATGATCGTGGGCTTTCCGGGGGAGACGGAAGCTCAGTTCCAGGAGTTGGTGGAGTTTGTCAGGAAACAGCGCTTCGAGCGACTGGGAGTTTTTGAGTATTCGCGTGAGCCGGGGACTCCCGCCGCCCGGCTCAAAGATCACCTTCCCCGCCGTGTCATCCGTGCCCGGCGCGAGTACCTCATGGAGGTGCAGCAGGAGATCGCGTTTGAATGGGCGCGGTCTCAGGTTGGCCGAAAAATGATGGTCCTCCTTGACCAGCGCCATCCGGACCAGAAAGATGTCTGGCTGGGACGCACTTATGCGGATGCCCCGGAGATCGACGGGGCGGTTTATGTGACCGGGAGGAATCTGTCGCCCGGCCAGTTCGTGGAGTGCGAAATTGTGGCCGCGGAGGGATACGACCTTGTGGCTGCCCCGCTGGCGGAAGATGCAGCCGTGGCTTCCTGAACCAGGGGAGAACTCTACCATGAATACCCGCACGCGGAGGGAATGGTTGCTCCAAAGTGGAATGGCACTGGCGTCAATCGGACTGTCTGGCTTTGCGGGTGCCCTGGCCGAAGAAAGCACCCATGAGGGCGAAGCAAAGGGTGAGCAAAAGAAACCCGGAAGGCGGCGGTTTCGGGCAGCGTTATCGTGCTCTGCCATCGGAGTGCCGGCCGATCAGATGCAGAGCCTGGAATACGCGATCAAATATGGGTTCGAGGCAATCGAGCCGCAGCCGGAGTTTCTCGCCCGACTGTCTGATGACGAATTAGCCGGACTTCGCGAAAAAATGAAGGCCCACAACGTGGGTTGGTCGGCAGCGGGAGTGCCGGTGGATTTCCGGGGTTCGATCGAGCGGTTTACCTCCACGCTGCGCGGCTTCCCTAAGTACTGCGAGGTTCTTCAGCGGGCGGGGGTGGATCGATTGGGCACTTATCTCTCACCTACCTCTCGCGACCTCACCTATTTGCAGAACTTCCGTCTCCATGCCAAGCGTTTGCGGGCGATCGCCGACATCGTGGGCTGCTACGGCATGCGGCTGGGGCTGGAATACGTGGGGCCGAAGAAATCCTGGAGTGCCGGCCGATATCCCTTCATTCACACTCTGCGGGAAATGAAGGAACTCATCGCGGAGATCGATCATCCCTGTGTGGGCTTCACCCTGGATAGCTGGCACTGGTACACGGCTGGCGAGACGCGCGAGGACCTCCTCGGCCTGAGGGGCGATCAGGTCATCGTGGTGCACCTCAATGATGCCCCTGCCGGGATACCGGTGGATGAACAGCTCGATTCCGTGCGGGAGCTTCCCTGCGCGACGGGGGTGATCGATTTGAAGGGCTTTCTTTCGGCACTGGTGGAGATCGGATTCGATGGACCGGCCTATATCGAACCATTCAAGAGGGAACTGCGGCAGTTGCCACCGGAGCAGGCGGTGCGAGTGACGGCCGAGGCCATGCGGAAAGCACTCGCGCTCGTGGAGTAAAACGAACGTGATCCCCGGAAAGTGCGGTAGAGCGCGGAAGAGGCCAGCCCGAACGGCCGACGGCTTTATTCCAGCCCGACGGCTTGTTTCACACGGGCCTTCTCGCCGAGGCGCTTGAGCCCCTCGACCGTGACCGATGTCCCATCCAGAAATACCTCGCGGAGTTGAGGTAGCTTTTCCAGGAAGGGTACAGCCGCGTCGGTAATCCCCAGATTGCCGCTCAGATCGAGCGATTCCAAATGCGAAAGGTTGCTCAGATACTGCACGCCGACATCCGTCACCTGCGTTTGCGAGACATTGAGTTTTCGCAACGTGGATATTGCGGCAATATGTTCTAAACCGGCATCGGTGATCAACGTCTGAGCAAGAGAGAGTTCCTCCAGGGATGGCAGTTCCCGGAGGGATGTCAGGGCGGAATCATCTACCATCGTCTGGGGAAGATAGAGGACGCGGAGTGACGGGTGTGTGCGAAGCTGACTCAAAAAGGTGCCGCGGAGCGGCAGGTCCCGCAGAGAAAGCGTCCGCAGCTTCGTCCAACCTGCCACGACAGCCGCCAGGGCGTCGTCCGTAAGTGAGGTGCAGCGGAAGAGAGTGAGCGATTCCAGTGGTAGCCGCGCCAGGGCTTGAAAGCCATTGGGTGTGGCGGGGGATTCTTCAAGTGTGAAACTGATCAGTCGGGGGAATCGGCCCACAGCAGACAGGCAGGTGTCATCGATATGGTATCCCCGCAAGCGGAGGTCGGCCAATTGCGGGAGTTCTGCCAATCGGGTGAGCACCTGAGCGTTCACGCCGGCGCAGTTCCGCAGATCCAGCAGTCGTAACCGGGGCAGTTGGGAGAGCCTTTCCAACGCATCGGAGGAAAATTGAGTTTCGAGAAGGTAGAGGTGGGTGAGGGCAGGAAAATCGGCCAGAATACCGATGGCTCCATCAGTCAACTTGACAGAGCGCCGCAAATTGAGCGACCAAAGGCGGGGCAGATTTTTCAGTGCGGCAAGGGATTGATCGTCAATTTGTGTATTTTCCAGCCCCAGTTCCTCCAATGTGGTTTTCTGAGCGAGTTGTTGCACGCCAGCGGGCGTTACGCCGAACCCGGCCACGCGAAATCGCCGGAGGTGCGGCAATTGCACGACCAGCGCAATCTCGGCGTCGCTGCCACTGCGGCGTTCCCCGGCCAGGTCTACTCCGATGAGACGTCCCTGCTGGTCGAACTCCAGGCCAGCCTGGGCTGCCAGAAGACCATTGATGATCTTCGCGAATTCAGCGGGAACCGACTGCTTGGCCGCCTCGTCAGAGCCGGTCAGGGCGCGGACCCAATCGAGTTCGCTCGGGCCGCTAGGGGGGCGAGTGATGCCCTCGCCCTGGTTCGGAGATGAAACACCAGCCGGTGCGGCCTGCTTAGCTTCAGCGTTTTGGGAGGACCCTTGCTGTTTTACAGGCGCCGTTTTGCCCGTGGCGGTTCGATCTTGATCCGCTGGTCCGCGCCGACACCCCTGAACCAAAACGCAGGCCAGGACCGCCAGCACGATCATCCATGGCGAAGTCAGACGCATACACCGGTTTCCGACGAAGAAAGTCCGGCCGGTGACGCGAAACACCACCGGCCGAACGTGGGACGTCTCGCTGATGTTGCAATCAGCCAGCGTTCTCGGTTTCGTGATCGGTGGTGAGGCCCTGAATGAGCGGTCCACCAGAACTGCCCAAACCGCCCTTGAGCTCCTTCTCCTTTTCGCGTTCCTTTTCCTTTTTGGGTTCGGGGGCGGGTTCCGGCTCGGCGGCCTGCTGCTCCTCTTCTGCCCATTCCACCCGCTTTCGGGAGAGGCCGATCTTCCGCTCTTCTTTGTCCACGCGGAGGATTTTCACCTCGATTTCATCACCGACCTTGACGATTTCCTCGGGGTTATCCACTTTGTGGTCGGCCAGCTCGGAAATGTGCAGCAGACCTTCCAAACCGTCCTCCAGTCCGACAAAGACACCAAAGTTGGTGATCTTGGTGACTGTACCTTTGACGATTTGCCCCGGCTGGTATTTGGAGGGAATGTAGGTTTCCCAGGGATCTTCCGTGAGTTGCTTAAGCCCCAGGGCAATGCGACGGCGGTTCTTATCCACGGAGAGCACGCGGCATTCGATTTCCTGACCTTTCTGAAGTACTTCGCTGGGGTGCGTGATCTTGCGGGTCCAGGAGAGGTCGCTCACGTGGAGCAGGCCGTCGACGCCCTCTTCCAGTTCCACGAACGCGCCGTAATTTGTGATGTTCCGCACAATACCCTTGACCACGGAACCCACGGGATAACGCTCTTCCACGTTCTCCCAGGGATTCTGCATGGTCTGCTTGATGCCCAGGGAGATTTCCTGTTTTTCCTTGTCGATCCCGAGGACCACAACCTCCACTTCGTCGCCCACCTGGACCACTTCGCTGGGATGGTTGATCCGTCGTGTCCAGGACATTTCGCTGATGTGGACCAGGCCTTCGACCCCTTCTTCCAGCTTGACAAAGGCACCGTAGTTCATCACGTTGACCACGGTACCCTTCACGCGGCTGCCCACGGGATAGCGCAGCTCGATGTCTTCCCACGGGCTGGGAGTCTTCTGTTTGAGGCCGAGGGCGATTTTCTCTTTTTCGCGATTGACGTCGAGAATAACGACCTCGATTTCTTCATCGATGGACACCATTTCTGAGGGATGATTGATGCGCCCCCAGCTCATATCGGTGATGTGAAGCAGGCCATCGATGCCGCCCAAATCCACGAACACGCCGAAATCGGCGATATTCTTGACGATGCCCTTGCGACGCTGGCCGACCTCCAGTTCGGCGAGGAGCTGGGCCTTCTTTTCGGCACGCTCCTGCTCGATGAGCGCCCGTCGGCTGACGACGATATTCCGCCGCGATTCGTCAATTTTGAGGACCAGACACTGCACCGTGCGTCCGATGAATTCCCCAATGTCCGCGGGACGGCGGATATCCACCTGGCTGGCGGGCAGGAACACGTTCACACCGATATCGACCAGGAGGCCGCCCTTGATTTTTCGGGTGACGATGCCGGTCACGACGTCGCCTTCCTTGACCGTTTCCATCACCCGCATCCAGGCCCGGATTTTCTCCGCCTTGCGCTTGCTGAGGGTGATCATCCCACGATATTCGTCCCCCAGCCCGTACATGTCTTCAAGTTCTTCCACCAGAACGCTGACGGTTTGACCCGGCTTTGGCGGCTCTTCGTTTTCCGTCCATTCCGAAAGGGGGACGATGCCCTCGCTCTTGGAGCCGACATCGACGACCACAAAATCTTTTTCCACCCGGAGAACTCGCCCTTCGACAATCTGATTGACAGCGATCTCCGAGGCGGCCAGCGCGAGGGCCTCAGGATCCATGCCGCCATAAGCGGCTTCCAGTTCTTCCGGAGTGACTTCCACCTGGCGAATAAGGTTGCGATTGACCATTGGACAAACAACACCCTACAACAAAAAACGCTGCAGCAAGCGGAGGCGAGGGAGGTAAAATCCGATCGGCGAGCAACGCCGCTTACGAAGAAGCAGCGTCTCGGCTATCAAGCCCTTTTGGTTTGATTGAGAAATCCACGATCCGCATTACCGCTCCGGGTGACCGTCCCCCGCCCCATGCGAGGGATACCGCGGTCACCCATTAATGGACACAGTATAACACCATTCCCGCCACCCCACAATTGGAACGCCGGCGGAGGGAAGATTTGGCGGGACACCTTCCAGGGCGTCCGAGGAACCTCGGAGGGGCACGCTCGTCGTGCCCATTGAAGGGGAATAGGCCGTCAACCGTTGTTCATCGGACCTGACAGGCAGGTCCCTCCGGGAAATCCTTCGGAGGGGCACGCTTGTCGTGCCCGGTGAATAACACTGGATAATCCAACATCGCGAAGCGGACGTGACAAGCACGTCCCTCCGAGAGGTGGCTCCACAGGCAGGTCCCTCCGACGTTGTAGGGGCGATTCATGAATTGCCCCAACCGAAACGCGAGTGAATTGGAATGGATTATCCAAGGTTGAAAAGCGGACGTGACAAGCGGTCCCTCCATGGCAAGGTTCGGAGGGGCGGGTTCCATTCCGGCCGATCCACCCTACCAAGCCGTCCACCGTCTGCCCTGGCCAGCGCTCCCGATGACCGTGCAGAAACGGCAAGAAAAAAGTAAACTTGCATATCGGGCAGGGAGGTGCACCGGAATCCTGGACTACCGGGCACGAAGCATTTTTTTAGCGCCGTGCCGAACAAACTCCCATCGGATAAACTGGGCGGATTCGCGTCCCCCTTCGGAGAAAGTGGGGTTGCCCGAGGCCGATGCGGCAGGAATCCGTGCCGGAGGAATCCGTCAAAGGAAAGTTGAGAATTTACGATCGTGGCCACACTTCCACTCGTGGCTCATGTCATTGATCAAGTTTGACCAGCACACCCCCTCGGCATGACCGATTCGAGTCAGGGAATAGCAGTCCTCGGATCCACAGGCAGTATTGGTCGAAACGCGTTGGAGGTCATCGCTGCCTCGGAAGGCAGATTGCGCGCCGTAGTTTTGGTGGCGCGATCGAATACGCAGCTTCTGGAACGGCAAGCCCACGAGCATCGGCCGACGCTTGTCGTGGTGACTGATCCAGAGGCGGCGAGGCGGCACGGAGTTTGGAATCTACCGCCAGAGACGGAACTCCGCGTCGGGGAGGAGGCCGTGCTGGAGGCTGTCAGCTCGCCGACAGTGGATCGGGTCCTCTCCGCGTATGTGGGAATAGCCGGATTGCGAGCGACGTGGAAGGCCGTGGAGGCCGGTAAAACCGTGGCCCTCGCTAATAAGGAAAGTCTCGTTGTGGCAGGGCCGCTTATCACGCAGTTGGCGCAGCAAACGGGTGCCCAAATTCTCCCCGTGGATAGCGAGCACTCCGCCGTCTTCCAGGCGCTGCGGAGCGGTCAGCCGAAGGAGGTTCGGCGCATCATTTTGACGGCAAGCGGCGGGCCGTTTCGCACGAAAAAAAAGGAAGAGCTTGCCTCCGTCACGGTGGAAGAAGCTCTGGCGCACCCCACCTGGAAGATGGGCCGCAAGATTACGGTGGACTCTGCCACCTTGATGAACAAGGCCCTGGAGATCATCGAGGCCCGCTGGCTGTTTGGTGTGACCGCTGAGCAGATCGCGGTGGTGATCCATCCCCAGTCGATTGTCCATTCCATGGTGGAATTTGTGGATGGTTCGGTGATTGCCCAGCTCAGTCCGCCGGACATGCGGCTTCCCATTCAATATGCGCTGTATTATCCGGAGCGCTGTCCTGGAATTGCGCGAAAAATCGATTGGACGCAGGTTCTCGATCTTCGCTTCGAGCCGCCGGATCCGGAGCGTTTTCCTGCTATTCGGCTGGGGCTCGAAGCGGCTCGCCGCGGGGGGACGGCGGGGGCTGTCCTCAATGCAGCCAACGAGGCGGCGGTAGAATGCTTTTTACAGGGGCGGCTTCGGTTCGACCAGATTGTTCCGGCCTGCGAGGCAGTGCTGGAATCCCATCCGTTTGATCCTGAACCGACCTTGGAACGCATTTTTGAGTTGGATTCCTGGGCCCGAAGGGAGATTGCACATTGGACCTGACCAGCTTCATACTCGTGGCTTTTTTAGCAGGATCGGCCTGGCTCTACGTGCTGATGGTCGTGGTGGGGCTGGGACTGATCATCTTTGTTCACGAACTCGGCCATTTTCTGGTGGCCAAGGCGTGCGGGGTAAAATGCGAGAAGTTTTATCTCGGATTCGATATCTTTGGGCTACGGATTGCGCGGTTCCGCTGGGGTGAAACCGAATATGGGATTGGTATTCTTCCCCTGGGCGGATACGTGAAAATGCTCGGGCAGGAGGACAATCCGGCGCGGCTGCGTCAGGAACTCGAGCGTGCCAGGTCGGCGGGGCTGGCCCCGGACGCTGTCATCAGCGAAGAGGGAGTAACTGTGGCGGCAGCTCAGGCGGCCCTCTATGATCCCCGCAGTTACCTCGCCAAAAGTGTTCCCCAGCGAATGGCGATCATCTCCGCCGGGGTGATCATGAATCTCATCTTCGCGTTCATCGTGGCTGTCATTGCCTTTGCTATCGGAGTGGATGAGTTCCCCTGCACGGTGGGACAGGTTGCGCCGGGGGAAGGTGCATGGCGAGCGGGGATTCAGCCGGGCGACAGAATCATCGCCATCAACGGTAGGCAAACAATGCGATTTCAGGACATCCAGCAGACAATCCCCCTCACACGCCGTGGAGCAGAAGTCGCTCTTACCGTGGAGCGGCTCGGCAGATCCGCGGCCGACCAACTCGAAAAAAGCGTTTTTGACGTGCGGATCGTGCCCGACCGCATTCGCGTGATCCCCACGATTGGTGTGTCCAACGCATTCACCACAGAGCTGGCAGATCCTCCCTGTTTTCCAGGAAGTCCCGCTGCCGCGCTCGGCGACCAACTGAAACCGGGATGGAAGATCGTCCGCGTTAACGATCGCCCCATCGCCGATTATGCCGAGTTGCATCGCCAGTGGGCGCTGACCTGGGGCCAGTCTGTGGAGATCACTCTCGAATCTCCAGAGGAACCACACACGCAGGGGAATGAGGCGAAAAAAGTCACGCTGCGTCTCGATCCTTCCAGCGTGCGGGATTTGGGGCTTGTCCTGGAATATGGGCGGATTGTGGCCGTCCAGGCCGACTCGCCGGCAGCACAGGCTGGCATTCAACCGGGGGATGAACTCGTTGCGGTGGAATGTCCCGCCGACATCGTTTGGGACGGCGATCTTCTCGAGCTTCCCTATGTCCTGCAGAAGACGCTTCGGGAGCGGCAAGGTGCGAATGTTCCAGTTGTCCTCTCCATTCGTCGCTCCGCACAGGAAGAGCCAGCCTTCGTTGAGGACGATAGGGCATTGAAAGAGTCCCCCCACACAGCACCGCTGGGAGAGAATCACAGCGTGACGGTCCCGGCTCGGTTGGCCAGCTCTTTCGCCGAACTATACACCCCCGATAGCCCCTGGGAAATCCCGCAGCTTGGAATCGCCGTTGAGATCCTTCCGCGGGTGCGAGCAGTTCGGCCAAAATCACCCGCGGCCGAGGCCGGTATCCAGCCCGGCGACGTGATTGTGGCGGCCAAAACCATCTCGCCCCGGGCAAACGTTCAGAATGCCGACGCGCCTGCAGTGGAATCGGAACTCGAGGTCCGGTTCGACGTTCAGCGTGGCAACAACAAGGCCACCTGGGCCACGTTTTTCCATGAATTGCAGAAATTTCCGCTTGGGACACAGGTGGAACTCGTACTCCGCCGGGCAAAAGGGAGTGAGAAATCTCACGGTGATGCGTCTGATCCGGAAGCGGCACCTCAGGAGTTGACTGTTCGCCTGGAGCCTCATGTGCGAAACGACTGGTACTTTCCCGATCGGCAGCTCCTCTTTCAGCCGATGACGTTTCACATGCGGGCTGGCGGCTTTTTCCAGGCCATCGAAATGGGAGCCAGTGAAACGTGGACCTCGGTGACGCTGATCTATCGCATCCTCAATCGGTTGACTCGGGGAGATGTGTCACCGCGGGCACTTGTCGGGCCGATTGGCCTAGTGCAGACGGCCTATCGCGTGGCGTCTCAGGGCACGGGGCGATTCCTCCTCTTCCTCACCCTTCTGAGTGCCAACCTGGCGGTCGTCAATTTCCTGCCCATTCCTGTGCTGGACGGGGGCCATATGGTCTTTCTGCTGTACGAGGCCATCCGCGGCAAGCCGCCCAGCGAAGCGGTTTATGTCGGGCTTTCCTACCTCGGGCTGGCCATCATTCTGGGTATCATGCTCTGGGTTTTTGGACTCGATTTGGGACTCATTGCCCGTTGATTGCGGGTAATTGGAGGGCGGCGGCAGCACGGGGCACATTCCGCTCACCTTGCAGGGGAAGAGGAGATAAAATGACGGGCAGGGCAGCGTGCCAGGCCGTCCGCCGAATGATCTTGTGTTCCCGTTTCGATCCGAGGAAAGACCACCACTCCGGGGCGTCGCAGCGCGCGGTCTTTCGAATTATACCGACAGATTTCTTATAGCATGGTCGGTTCCGGTTTTTGCAGCGATACTATTTCGAGTTAAGGGAGGGCAAGGTTTCCCAGCGGCTCAAATGGTGCTGTCCTACAGGGCCTTGTCGAAGTAGAGAGGTCGATATGCTGACTCACCTGAAGATTGAGCGGTTTAAGTCCATCCGGTATTTGGAGCTGGAGTGCCGGCGAGTGAATCTTTTCATCGGCGGGCCGAATACCGGTAAATCCAATATCTTAGAAGCCCTGGGGCTGCTCTCCTGGTGCGGAAGCAATAGGACGAACCTTTCCGGTTTCGTGCGAGCTTCGCACCCCCAGCATCTCTTTTTTGATTTTATTACGGACGAAGCCGTGCGGATTGAATTTGGAGGAAAGCCTTCTGGGGTGCTTTCGTTGCGATTGGAAAATCAACAGTTCTGCTTCTTCTACGGTTCTCAAAATATCGGCCGCATTTCTGGGTTGGGTTCCGAAAGCCTAAGCGCGGAGAAGAGCAAACGTGACGAACTCTCCTTGATTCGCAAGTATCGGTTTCGACTTTCAGATTCAGCCATGACTGTACCTGGTCCTCTCTTTGTTCCAGACGGAGAAAATTTATTTGCCGTCATTTCTGGTTCGAAGGTTCTGCGAGAATGGGTGGCCGAGTTGTACCGTCCCTACGGCTTTTCGCTCGTCGTTAAGCCGCTGGAGGGCAGGTTCGAGTTGCAGAAACAGCAGAACGGAATGGCTATCAGTTTTCCCTTTGTTTCCACCTCCGAGACCCTTCAGCGGATTGTCTTTTATTACGTCGCGATGGCTTCCAATCGCGATGCGGTCTTGGTGTTTGAGGAGCCGGAGGCCCATGCCTTTCCGTACTACACCAAATATCTCGGCGAGCAGATTGCGGCCGACTCGTCCAACCAATATTTCATCGCGACCCACAATCCGTATCTCCTAACGGCGGTACTGGAAAAAGCCAATCGCAACGAAGTCGCGGTTTTCGCTGTCCAGTACAAGGACTATGAAACCAGGGCGACGGCTTTGACCGATGAGCAAATCAGTCGGCTTCTGGATGCGGATCCTTTTCTCGGATTGGACGCTGTGCTGGAGGCTGACTGATGCTCTACGTCGAGTGCTTTGCGGATGAGAAGCTGGTCCACAGCCTGGGTGTGCGACGGCGACACGTTCGCCACGCTAAATGTAAAGGCGAGGTCCTCAACAAACTGCGACAGCAACCAGCCGGGATTGGACTGGTCGATCAGGATCCTCATGCAGCCCAGCCTTCCGAACTGAACAATTACCGAGAGATAAAGCGCGGCGGAGGTTTGATCCTGCTTGAACACAGGGACGGATCAAACCGCCGGGTCATCATCCTGTGCCCGAGACTGGAAGAATGGCTTTACCAGCGAGCGGCGACTCGCGGTATTAATCCACAAAAATACGGGTTGCCCGGTTCAGCCCAGGAACTGAAAAAGATCCCTCATTACGAAACAAAGCAGCAGTTTCCCGAGTTCCTCCAACAGCTTCGCCAATTGGATGAGGAAATGGCTCTTCTTGAGGACTGGCTGCGGGAATTCACGGTGTGAGCAGCGTTTCCTTTTGGGGACCACTTCAAACCGTTGTCACCCCTGCAAAGGCAAGCCCGGCGACAGGAGAGTCTTCATTCCCAAATTGTGCGGGGGAGTTGAGGCCGATCGATCCTCCGCTGGCAGGAAACTGTTCCGGAATAGATGATCTATCCGATCTTCTCGGGCACGACAAGCGTGCCCCTCCGAAACATCCCTCGGAGGGACCTGCTCGTCAGGTCCGTCATTTTCGGAGGGACGTGCTTGTCACGTCGGCCCTCTTGGAGGGACCTGCTTGTCAGGTCCGCAGTTTGACATTGGATCATCCATTCCCTTTCCTCGGGCACGACGAGCGTGCCCCTCCGAAACATCCCTCGGAGGGACCTGCTTGTCAGGTCCGCAGTTTGACATTGGATCATCCATTCCCTTTCCGCGGGCACGACGAGCGTGCCCCTCCGAAGGACATCGCGGAAGAACCGGCTTGTTGGAGCCACATTCCAACGTTGGGAGAATCCCGAACGTTGGGAGAATCCATTGCTTCGACCGGGCTCCCATGCTCGGTTCAGTTGCCGGGTAAACGGCAGGGGCAATTCATGAATTGCCCCTACCAACACATTGCCCCGGTGGCATCGCACAGGTCTTTCCAAAGGTGCGGAGTGCGGAGGGTGCGGAGATTCGGGGTGCGAATGGGCATCCTCTGCCCGTCTTGCGTAGGGTGTCGAAATCGTTCACGATGACGATTTACCCTGCCACGTCATCCATGGAATTGACATTGCTATGTCTCCGCTTGCGCAGCGAATCGTTTTTGGTAGTTTCCTGGCGGGCGTTGCCCTGGTGTTGTGCTGGCTTGATGTGAATGCCGGCACACCGGACGGGTTGTGGTTATTTCCAGCCCTCGTCGTGCTTGTGTTTTTTTCAGGGAACGAGATTGTGGCGCTTTGTCGAGGTGCGGGGGTGGCACCCCTGGCCTGGCTTGTGCATCTGGGGAATTTTCTCACGATCAGCGCCACATGGGGGATGGCCCTGTTCTGGCAACGCTGGGAAGCCGCTCATCCTGATCGACTTGTGCGGTCGTGGGATATCGCGGCCGTCTCGAGCATGGCTGCCATGATGGCTTTGGCGGGAACAGTTTTTCTTGCTTTCCTGGTGGAAATGCAGCGCTACCGCCGTCCGGGAAGTGCCAACATCAACGTGGCCGGCACGGTGTACGCGGTGTGTTACATTGGGCTGCTGGCCAATTTCCTGGTGCAACTGCGGATGGCCTTTGGGATGGAGGCCCTGGCGTCCTTTTTGATGATTGTCAAACTGGGCGACACTGGGGCGTTTGCGGTGGGCAAATTTCTGGGGCGTCATCGGATGGCCCCGCAGCTCAGCCCCAAAAAGACGATTGAAGGGGCGGTGGGGGCCGTCGTGTTCGGGGTCACGGGGGCATTTGTGGCGTTTTACTGGCTATTGCCGCTGTTTGGACTGGAGACAATTAGGCCGCGATGGCAGGTGTGCCTTCTGTACGGCGTCCTGCTGGCTATCGTGGGAATGATTGGCGACCTGGCAGAGTCTCTCATCAAGCGAGATGCCCAGCAGAAGGACTCCAGCCGTCTCCTGCCCGGCCTCGGTGGGGCTCTCGATCTCATCGACTCGTCCCTGATGGCGGCGCCGGTGGCGTATCTTTTCTGGCTTTTCGGATGGCTGCAACGGTGAAGTTAAAGGGGGGCTTTCAAGCGGGAAACAGGTTGCGCGGACTCTCCGGTTGATGCCCGGCCGGACGGACCAGGCTTTCACTGGCTTTGCTGGCCGATATTCTTTTCCACGCGGACAGCCGCCGTGTCGAAGTGCGGGGCGGGAAGGGCAATCGCAGATGGAGGGGCCTGCGCAACAAAGTACTCGGCGAACCCCACGGCGTCCCACACGACACTGGCTGGGATGTAGCCGCGGAGCACAATTCCCGCCAGCATGTAGCAGGGCAAGAAGAGCACCCGGCGCCACAGAAATCGCCTGCCAGCCTGTCTAATGGTCAACCGGTGCCCCTGGGCGATTTCCATCAATTGGGGTAAAGACACCAGGCTCCGATGGGTGGGATCGTCCCAGAAATTAAGGCATCCGCGGATGCCAAACCATCCGTTGCGGGCGGGCGGGAAGCGGAGGGACCGGGCAGAAGGGACCTCAACATAGAGCAGGCCGCCGGGACGCAGTTTTGGCAGCAGGTCCTGGAACACTTTGACCGGCTGACGGAGATGCTCCAGCACGTGGGAGCAGAAGATCACGTCATAAGCAGCATCGGGAATAGCAGTAAGAACTGACGGTTGATCGAGATCCAGCGGAAAAAAACGGTCCATGGCCGCCTCGTCCGCGGCATCTCGATTCCACGTCTGGCAGTCCACTCCCTCGTACCGGCAGGAAGGAAAGTACCGTTTCGTGAGGGAAGGGCTGTGGTTGCCGCAACCGATGTCGAGAACGGTGGCCCCGGGCCGGGAAAGGACGTCACGCACGGCGAGGAAGCGGTGCGGGTATTCGAACCATGCATAAATCTTACGCAGCGTTTTCAAGAAGATATTCCCTGCGCTCATGGCGACTGCTTCTGGGCACGATATCAAGACAATCGATCAATTCTGAAAGATGCGTGATGCGGTAGTCCGGAGGGGCCTCCGCGAGGTCGGGGTGGTGACGAAAGTAGCCGTCGTATCGCACAATGCGAACGGTCTTCATGCCCAGCCGGGCGGCACCCCAAATGTCGCGTCGTGGGTGGTCGCCTACAAACACCACCCGCATGGGCTCAGTTTTCAACGCGCGACAGGCGGTCAAAAAAGGGAGCGGATCGGGTTTCCAGAACGGGCGGCCCAGTTCGTCGGTGCAGACAATGACATCCACCATGGAGGCCAGATCCAGAGCGGCGAGCTTTCTTCGCTGGACCTCCCGATGACCGTCCGTCACGATGCCCAGCCGAAAATGACGGCAGAGCTCGACGAGAACCTCGCGGGTCTCGGGGGGCAGCTCTATTTTGGGAACATGCGATCGCACCATGCGAACGAGCTGGGGAATCCAGCCTGGATCGAAGTTCAGGCGTCGCGCCGCGTGCTGGAAGACGCGGTCCCGGTCGATTTCCCAGTGGATGTGTTCCAGCAGGGACAGAATCTGATGCGGGGACCCAATTCCGCGATCGGCGAGAAATTCTGCCACCGTCGCGAAGGCACTGCGGATGAACGCGATTTCAGGATAAAGGGTATCGTCCAGGTCGAAAATAATCGCCTCGATCATCGGTCGGGTCTTCTGCAATCGGTCATGAGGGGCGATTTCGCGACAGCTCATCGCTCTGAGGCTCTCTGCATGGTTGGTGGAAGCAATGGGGGCGGAAAACTAACTCGGCCGTGTGTCCATGGGACAATCCTTGGACCGCGTCGCTATCTGAGTCATTCCCCCGAGGAACTTCCGAGGGCGACGGTGTTCTGGCAGTGGCTGCCGGGTAGGTTTTGATGATCTCGTTTCCGTGATAGAACAGATCGCCCAGGAATCGCCACAAATGAAGGTCCGCGATATAGTCGTCGGGATTGCCCTGAGCAGTCTGCCCAAGGCTTTCCAGCAGCAACGACCGGAGTAGTCGCCCGCCAGTGGCCTGATTGGAAAGCACCACCGCGGAACCCAGCCGAGGATTCACGTCAATGACGGCAGTCTTTTCACCTGCAATGATCTGGACATTGACCGGCCCGCGATGGCCTTCGTGAGCCAATGCAGCGAGGACACGGTCCGCCACCCCGGCGACTGCCTCATTTCGGACGGTGCAGGAGCGAAACGCCTCGCCACCCACCACCTTCTCTCGGATCCGCACCACCCGCACGATAAGATGGCCGGCGCGATTGATGTAGCCGTCCACACTGTATTCCGTGCCCGAGATAAATTCCTCCAGAAACATGGCAGGGTCGGCGAGCACCTGCCGTGCTTCCTCTCTGTTGTGGCAAAGCCGGGCGCCGATCGAGCCAAATCCCCGCGCCCGTTTGGCGAACAGGGGAAAGGGAGCCTGGTCCAGATCAGTTGGCTGAAAAACCCTGGGCACGGGAATTCCATGGCGTATCGCCCACTCGCCGAAGCGGAGTTTGTCAAAACACAGTTCCGCCACATGAACGGGCGGTGTGATCAGTGCGACGCCGATCTCTGCAAAGTGTTCCCGGTAAGGCGCGAGGGCCAGAACATCGATGTCAATGATTGGAATGACGACCCCGATTTCGTGACGCCGGCACAGTTCCAGCAGAATGCGGGGATACGAAGGATCGGCAATTGGGGGCACCTGGAAGGCTCCATCTGCAAATGCCCCCGCCGGTGTGATGGCTTCGCGATCGGCCACGTAGATCCTGGCCGTCCGAAACTCCGGAATCTCGTGCATGGCTTCGCGAAGCTGAAGAATGTGCCCCACCCATTTACCCCCACAGGTGACCAGAACATTGTGACGCAGCACGTGACGCATGGGGGACTCCTCAAGCAGCACGGCGATCTTGAGAACGGTCGGCTTCTCGGTGTCGGGGGCCTGTTCCCATTGGAGACGTGATTTCCGGGTTGCGAGGAAAGCGGGTTGAAAGTTCCCCCGTGGTGACACCTGTGGAGAGCTTCCAGGTGAGGTTTTCGTGTCCCGGATGCAAACCCAGGTCGTCCACGATTTTTACGTCCTGGCCAGCCCCGTCGAAAAGCATCCCGGTGGGCACTTTCCAGAGTGTCAGCGCCAGAATTTTCAAATCCAACAGAAGACTGAAGTGATCCACGTAGTACACGTCGTAAGCCAGACGCTCGCTGAACTTCAGGGCATTCCTTCCCATCACCTGCGCAAGGCCCGTGATCCCAGGCCGCATGTTATGGCGGCGAGCTTGTTCGGGGGTGTAGCGGGGTAGATATTCCACGAGCAATGGTCGCGGCCCGATGAGACTCATATCCCCACGCAGGACGTTCCACAGCTCAGGGAGTTCGTCCAAACTGAAGCGGCGAAGAAAACGTCCCAGCGGCGTCAGGCGTTCCGCATCGGGAAGAGGTGTGCCATCAGGACCGAACGCGTTCCGCATGGTGCGAAACTTATAGAGCGTGAACAGGCGACCGTACAGACCGGGCCGGACCTGACGAAAAAGAATGGGCCGACCCATGCTTATCCAGATGGCCAGGGCAATCATAGCCAAAAGTGGGGCCAGCAGCACAAGTGCGACTGCGGCTCCTGCGACATCAAAGACCCGTTTGATGGCTAGTTGAATTTCCCTCGACCTTACCGCCATTGGCCTGCTTCCATGCACGTGCCGCAAAACTTTCCGGAGGAAATGACGGGGACGCCTCTCGGTCAGGTACGTCCAGGCAATTTGGCAAACTGGCTCAAAAGCTTACGGGGAACCATCCCGGCAAATCAAGATGAGTTTTGGCATGGGCGGTGCTCGCAGATGACGTGGCGAAGGATGCCCAGGGCCTCGTCCACATCTTGCGAGTTGACATCCAAATGAGTGACCGCCCGAATCCGCTGCGGTGCCGTGGGCAGCATCAGCACGCCGTGGTCTTTGAGAAGCTGGGAAAGCTGGGCTGCTGTACCCCATTCTGGTGCCACGTCGAAGAGGAGAATGTTGGTTTCCACCGGGATGGGCATGAGGGTCAGGAATGGGATTTCCATCAATCCCGCGGCGAGTCGTCGGGCATTGGCGTGGTCTTCGGCCAGTCGGTCGATGTGATGTTCCAGAGCGTAAAGCGCAGCCGCGGCAAGGACGCCTACCTGCCGCATGCCACCACCGAGCACCTTGCGATGGCGTCGCGCTTCGGCGATCAGGTCTTTGGGACCCGCAAGGGCCGAGCCAACCGGTGCCCCGAGGCCTTTGCTGAAACATACGTTGACCGTGTCGAAAAGTTGCGCCCACTCATGGAGGGGGATTCCTGTAGCCACCGAGGCATTCCACAGCCGTGCTCCATCCAGATGGAGGGCCAGATGGTTGCGGCGTGCCCAGCCCACCAGTGTTTCCACAAGCGAAAACGGCTGGACGCGACCGCCCCCACGATTATGAGTGTTTTCCAGGGTCAGCAACCGCGTACGCACAAAATGGACGTTTTGCGGGCGGATCAGTCCCTCCAGTTGCTCGGGCTGCATGAGACCCCAGTAGCCCTGAACAGGTCGAGCGGCGACCCCACAGATCTGCGCGTAACCTCCCTGTTCGTAGTTGTAAATATGGGAGTCCGCTTCACAGATCATCTCGTCGCCAGGTCGGCAGTGCAGCCGCACCGCGATGAGATTGGACATCGTGCCAGACGGCACAAAGAGGGCGGCTTCCTTGTGAAGTAGCTCCGCGACACGCTCCTCGAGTCGTTGGACGGTTGGGTCATCGCCCAGCACATCATCGCCGACCTCGGCCGATGCCATCGCCGCCCGCATCCCGGGAGTTGGTCGGGTGACAGTGTCACTGCGGAAATCGAGAATCCGCTCCGTCTTCATGCGACGTTCCCCATAATCCCATAGCACCGGAGCCGTAGTTTATTTTGACTTTTTTCTCGCAGAACGTCCGCCGCCCGCTTTGTTTGCACGCCGTGTGCTCATCTCCGTCCCGTTAACCCGTTGAGATAGCGAGCGGTGCCGATTCTTCTTGGTCGCCTTTTTGCCATTATGAAATCCGGCCAGGGACTCTTCCACGATCCCCGGCGTGGGATGGCCGCGGTGGGCGATGAGCCGAAAATCGAGCTGGCGGCGTTCCAGATCGACATGCGCCACCGCCACCTGGACAAGGTCTCCCAGCCGAAACTGATTGCCCTTGCGCCGGCCGACCAGGGAGTGTGAAGTGCGATCGTAATCGTAGTAGTCGTCCTGGAGGGCTTCCACGGGGATGAAGCCATCCGCGGGAAGAGCAACTCCCTGGACAAACAGCCCATATTTTTCGACGCCGGTGATGATCCCTTCCATCTCCATGCCGATTCGCTCGCTGAGGAAGGAGAGGAGTTTCAATCGCGTCAACTCCCGCTCTGCCGCCTCGGCACGTTCTTCCCGATCCGAACAATGTTCACCAAGAGCAACCAGTTCCGCGGGATTGATCCGCGGGTTCTTCCCCAGCAGGAGGGCGTCCACCAGCCGGTGAATCGTCAGGTCGGGATACCGCCGGATGGGCGACGTGAAGTGGCAGTAGCACTCGCTCGCCAGGGCGTAATGGCCTTCTTCCAGAGGGCTGTAGATGGCCCGCTGAAGTGATCGCAAGACTGCGTAGTGGACCGCATACTGTTGGGGCTTGCCCGTGGCGTACTCCAGCAGTCCCTGCAGACCGAAACGGTCCTCCAGATCGCGAGGAGGAAATCCGAGTGCCTCCACAAATTCCCGCAGCAGGCGGAGCTTGCGCTCGGCCGGCGGTTTATGGATTCGTCGCAGAAACAACCAGCCGCGATCGCGAAGCGTCTCGGCCACGCTTTCATTGGCGGCCAGCATGAATTCCTCGATCATCTGATGGCTTTCCGTGTTCGGCACCAGATGCGCGCCGATGACCCGACCGCGACGATCGAGATTCACTTTGACCTCGGGCATGACAAGTTCCAGGGCTCCCCGTTCGCGTCGTCGCTGGCGGAGAATCCGGGCGAGATCGCGCATCCGTAGAAGAAGGTCATGGACTTTCGTGCCCCACGCTTTCTTATAAGCTTCTGGATTCTCCAGAAATGCATCCACCTGCTCGTAGGTGAGGCGTTTGTCGCTGCGGATGACCGACCGGTAGATTTTCACATCGGTTTTGACACCATCGGGTGTGTATTCAATGTAAACCGACTTGGTGAACCGGAGTTTGCCCGGCTGCAAACTTGCCAGGCCATTGGAGAGCAGTTCCGGCAACATGGGGATGACGCGGTCGGGCAAGTAGACGCTGGTTGCCCGTTCCCGCGCCTCTCGGTCGATGGCCGAGCCGGGAGGGACAAAGTAGGCCACATCGGCAATGTGCACCCCCAGCACCCACGTGCCGTCCTCGCGGCGCTCAAGGGAAATCGCGTCATCGAAGTCGCGGGCATCCTCGGGGTCGATCGTGATCGTTGTTTCGTGGGTTGCGTCGTAGCGGTCGGGCGGAATAGTTTCTTCAAACATCGCCGCCTGGGCCCGGGCTTCTTCCAGAACGTCGGGCGGAAATTCCTCCGGCAGATTGAATTCCCGCATAATCGTGAGGGTGTCCACGCCCGGCTTGCCCAAGGGGCCAAGCACCTCCACGATCACACCTTCACCGCTCCGATGATGGCTGGGGAAGCGGAGCATCTCGATGACGACCTTGTCGTCCGGCCGGACACCTCGCGCGCCGGGATCTCCCACGTAGATCGGCTGGGCGAATACGGTCCCGTCCACCTGGACAAAACCCTGCCCGTCATGCTCAAAATAGGTGCCGACGAAACGCGAATTCTGCCGTTCGAGGATTTCCACAATTTGACCGGCCAGCATGCGTTCTCCACGCCGATGACGATGGGCCAGCCGTACCCGCACAAGATCGCCGGTGGAGGCGTCCCCGGCCCAGTCTGCCGGGATGAAGATATCCTCAGGGGGCTCGGTGTCGCCGGGTTTGGCCTTGGGCCGAACAAATCCGTGCCCTGCCTCTTTGCGGCGAAAAATTCCGATGATTTCACCGCCCCGATACGGAGAATCATCGGTTTTGCGCTGACCTGCCAGGTACACGAGATGTCCCGATCCGAATTCGAGCAGCCCGGCTTTGACCAGCTCTTTGACCGCCTTTTTGACTAGGTGGGCCTCTTCACTGGGGATTTGCAGCGCTTTGGCGATCGCCCGCGGCTTGACCGGTTGATACTTGGGCGATCGCACGTGTTCCAGGATGGCGTTTTGCAGTTCTTCCATGGCTTGTTTCATAGGGAATAGTCTCCTCTTTTCGGCCAAATCGACCGACGACCGGATGAATTGTACAAGACCAGCGGTGACAATTGGCGGGAGGCCCCGTTTGTCTCACCGTAGTGGGAATGTTCGGACAAGCTCCACAAGGCGGGTGACAACCATCGTCGCCCGTTTCCGATAGGCACGCTCCTATCAGGAGAACGGTGCACGCGACTTATTTTCTGGGAAAAGTCCCGTCGAATTTTTCTCAACATTTCGTTTTCATAAAGTATAGACGCAAGTTTTGCAAATTCAATCCGCATCGAAGTTGAGCGCGGACCTGACAAGCAGGTCCCTCCGGAAGGGATCTATTCGGAGGGGCACGCCTGTCGTGCCCAATGAAGTGGAATTGTTTATCCAACATCGAAAAAAGCGGACCTGACAAGCAGGTTCCTCCGAGAGGAAGCTCACCGGTCTCAAAACCTTGCCCAAATTCCCAGGTCTTTTCCCGAGCGGAGGAAAGTTGGGATGGGTCGAACCAGACCGAATTCGCCTTGAGGGAGTGAGCCGTTGGCGGTGCGAAAAATCGATTGCCGGTCTCTGGGATTATTGCGAGGCAGAACTGCTCGCTGGACCCGGCCAGCGAGGATCGTCGGGTCCGAAGTATCCCCGGTAAATCTCGGCCGGGTATTTCTGAACGTTCTTCTCCATCTTTCGCAACACGGCCGTCGTGAGATCGATCCCCAGTCGGCTGGAAAGGGCCAGCAGATAGCAGAGAACGTCCGCCATCTCGTCGGCCACCGCCTCCCGCTGCGCAGGGTTCTGGGCGACCGCTTCTCCCTGCTCCGGAGTGAGCCACTGGAAATGTTCCATCAGTTCGGCGGCTTCCACGGCCAGCGCCATGACGAGGTTCTTCGGCGTGTGGAACGGCTCCCATGACCGCTCCTGAACGAATCGCTCGACGATCTCACGCAACCGGGCGACCGGCGTGTGGGCGTCGCTGGGCGGCAATGGAGAGCCTTCCAAAAACGTCATTGGCGTGATCACCGCAGTTACAGACCGGCCTTCAAAAGCGGAGCAGCCGCGAAGGCGGGCACTCCGCGGCTGCTCCTGGGGGCTGGGGCAATGGACGACTCTTTATTATTGCACAAGTCCTACGGTAAATCCAGTCCCAGGGCCTGCGCCAGTTTACTCCGGTAGTCCTCCAAATTGAGGGGGTTCCATTCATTCAGTCGAGTGATTCCCGCAACGGGAATCATCTCCACGAATGGCCGAAACCTTTGTTTCGCCAGTGAACCCAGCGGCTCTTTCTGTGGGGCAAGTCGGGCCCGCTCCAGAATCGCGTAATCCACGCTCAACCGACCGATCTTTACCCGTTGGAGGAGCGTCGGATCATCTTTCACCGCATCCTCCGCCTTTTGCCAAAGCTGGTTGGCTTCCACCAGCAGTTCGTCCGTGAGGTGGGGATGGGTGGGAGGAATCCAGATGCTGCAGTGGATGTTTTCCTTTTCCACGCGGTCGTGGAGGCCGTCGATGTACTGGCGGATGAACGGTGCGGCCGCCCCGTAGTAGCCTTCCAAGAACTCGTTCATGGCCAGATTTTCGTCGTAGTTAGGATTCCAGAGGAACTTGGCCGTCATGTAACCCCCGAGGGCAGCCAGTTCACTGTTGGGTGTGTTGTAGGTGTCCTGTTCAAAGATTCCTTTGACATTGTTTTCCACAAACAGCTTGATATTGTCGTTGCGCACCCGCTGGTTGGGAAACGGCAACAGGTAGTGCCGGAAATCGGTGACGTAGTCCCAAACCCACAGCCGGTTGCAGATTTTCGACCACCCTCGCAGGTCCTCCACGAATGCCTTGTTGGCCGGCAGATCGCAGGTGGCCAGCGGATGGGCAAAGCAGCACTCGATGGAGCACAAGCGAATGATCACATTGGGCCGGGGACGCATCGTCTTGGGCGGCTTTCGCGTCCATTGATAGGCCAGCGTTTCGATGGCCTTGTCGGGGAAGCGTTTTTCCACGGCCTCCGCCACGCGATTGACCATCTGAAGCACCGGGGCGATCTGGCTTCCTTCGGCCTTGGCCAGGGCCTGACATCTGTCGCATTCGCAGTAGTTGTACCAGTCGTTCTGAGAAACGGAGAACACGAACGCCTCAGGATCGCGCTCCATCGCCTTGAGGATCTCTTCCGTAACAATCCGAATGACATCCTCATTGGTGCAGCAGAGCTGCGTTCGGTCCTTCAGCCGTTTTCCTTTGACCAGCGCGAAATACTCGGGATGCTCATCGAAATATTTTTCCGGGGGGACCAGCCGATCGAAGGTGTGGACGAAAAAGCCACTTCCAAACCGGATCTTGCCGCCGTGTTGTGGCCCCAGCCGTCCCGACGAGGAATTGACCCGATTCCGGGCACACCAGTCTCCGTCAAAGCAGTCGTAAGTGAACGGCTCCCGGTATTCTAGGACGGGAACGATCGTTTCATCGAGAGGTCCGATGGTCAGGCGATTGTGGTGGGGAATTCGGCTGCAATCCGGGGTGAACCAGCGGCATCCCCAGTGATCCTCGAGCAACCCGTAGACCCCATAAAGCGTGCCCCGGGGCTCACCACCGGCAATGATCAGCCGTTGGCCAACCGTCTTGATGGTGTAACCTTCCTTGCCCAGCTTCTGCCAGTCAATTTCGACGCCGAGTTCCTGCAATCGGCGATTGTTGCCCAGCAGGATTTCCTGGTCGGCGGCGGGTTGAAAGCTGTCTGTCCGGATGGAGAGGTTCGCTCCGGTCATTTCGCGGATGAATTTGGCCAATTCATCCGCGGCATGACGCACGGGTTCGCTGGCCTTTTCAGGAATGACAATGTGATAGGACGATTGCCCACCCTCCGCAATAACGAGTTCCTGTCCGTACGCCGGACAGATGCCCACCGACACGATAGCCATCAGTAACATTCCCCAGGGAATCCGACGCATGGTGATCCTCCTCCGCAAAAGAAACTAAACCCGGTTTGTGCGACCCAAACAGGCGTTTCCCAGGGTACACGGCGATGACGCCTGCCGCAATAAGGGGAAGGTTGGCCCTATCCCCACTTTGTCCGCCCCCGGGAAAGGCCTGTAAAAGTCGGCAACGTCTTCAGAGGAGTGAGATTCAGCCCGGGGGGACTTTTCCCGGAGGGACCTGCCTGTCAGGTCTACGTTCCTCTGATTACATGGTAGGGGCAATTCATGAATTGCGCCTACAATGTCGGAGGGACCTGCCTGTGGAGCCGCCTCTCGGAGGGACCCGCTTGTCGGGTCCGCCTCTCGGAGGAACGTGCTTGTCGGGTCCGCCGTGCAACGTTCGATCATCCATTCCCATTTCCCCGGGCACGACAAGCGTGCCCCTCCGAAAGAATGTCGGAGGGACGTGCTCGTCACGTCCGCTTCGCGATGTTGGATTATCCACTGTTATTCACCGGGCACGACAGGCGTGCCTCTCCAAAAAAATGTTGGAGGGACCTGCCTGTCAGGTCCGTCATTCAACGGTCAACGTCTGCCAAGCGACCTCGTTGTCGCCTTCGATCGGCGTGAAATTCTCTCTTGCTTGCCAGAATCCCACAGAAGTGGGTGGGCTGCTGTCATGCTGAAATGGCGGTACCGAGGTCGGCTCACTGCCAATTTGGCAGCCGCACCAATTTGATATTGCCACCCAACTGCCTTGTGGTATTTAATGAGTGTCTCTCGGTGGGTGGACTGGGAGGGATGATCCCCATCGCCTCTGCCGAGAGACGTTGCACTATCCCACTCATTGGCAGCAGTTGACGGATCGTACACGTCGAGGGAACACGGAGGTTGCCCTGGATCACAAGTATCCGGTGACCATGGATGGTCGATGCGTCCATTCAAGCCGGCAGGTGCTGGCGGACGGGCCTTTCTCGTCCGCACCGTCCTGGAATCGGCCGGCCTCTTTGCGTCGCACTTGCTCACCTGGTGGCCAGGGTGGCGACCTCCTCGAAACTTACCTGCGGGTGGCGTTCCCGCCTTTTTCTGGAGGGTTTGCCGATGCGCGCTGTGATACTTTGGCCACCGCGCCACAGATGTCTGCTCTGGGGTTTGCTCGTCCTGGGACAGTGCGTGGGGTCGCTGACATTTCCTCCCGTCAGGGCAGATGATCTCGCTGGTCAGACAGTCCTTTTGGATTTTTACGCCGACTGGTGCGGTCCATGCCAGCAGATGATGCCCGTGGTGGAGGAGCTCCACCGGGCCGGTTACCCCGTGCGGAAAGTCAACATTGATCGAGAACCCGCGCTTGCGCAGCGCTTTCGCATCAACGCGGTGCCGACTTTTGTAATGATCGTCAATGGGAGGGAAGTGGACCGAATTGTCGGACCGGCCAGCCTCGATCAGCTTCGGCTGCTGTGTCGTTTGGCGCCGCAACGGCCGACTCAATTCATACCGGTACAGGTCCCTTCAGAAACAATCGCGAGAACAGCTTCGGGAAATTCCTCGGTTCCCCCACAATCGCCGATCAATGACGGTGGTTCTCAGCGGAAAGGGTTGCCCCCGTTTGACTCGCAGTGTCGGTTTGCTGCCCCGACGGACGAAGACCTTATTGCCGCGACGGTGCGGATTCGGATTGAAGATCCTCGAGGTCGGTCGACCGGCTCGGGCACAATCATCGATGCCCGAGGAGGCGAAGCCCTGATTATCACCTGTGGTCATCTCTTTCGGGAAAGCAAGGGGCAATTGCCGATTCAGGTGGATCTTTTTGGCCCGCGGCCTGTCCAAAACCTGCCCGCCCAGCTCATTCACTATGATGAAAAACTGGACATCGGCTTTTTGAGTATCCGGCCCAACCAGCCGGTGGTTGTCGCGCGAGTGGCCCCGCCAGGCTATCCGCTGGCGGTGGGTGATGCGATTTATTCCGTGGGGTGTGGGGAGGGGCAACCGCCGACGGTTTGGAAGGGGAAGGTAACGGCGATCGACAAATATTTGGGACCAGCGAACATCGAGGCTTCCCGGGCACCCGTGGTGGGACGCAGCGGAGGTGGCCTGTTTTCCAGCGAAGGCTTCCTCATCGGTGTGTGCAACGCCGCTGATCCACCCCTGGATGAAGGAATCTATCTGGCCCTGCGGGAAATTCATCGCTCGTTGGATCGGCTCAATCTGGCCATGGTCTATCGAACGGACGGAGCCACCGTAGCTCCCGCGACGTTGGTGCAGGCAACGCCCTCCCCCGTCCCAGCCCGGTCGGCCGGGGAACTTTCCAACGGGATGCGGGCATCAGAGGGCGTCGCACCAGAGCAGGCCAACGTGGCATCTAACACCGCTGGGGAAGGACAGCAAACGTCGGTGCTGGGAGCGGACGCTCGGCCGATTCCTTCGCAGGAGCTGGTACGTTCTCCTGAGGAAGTGACCCTCGCCGCAGGGCTGCCGTTGCCGATTGCTTTGAGCCAGAGTGCTGAACACGCGTCTTCCCAGCAGGAAATAAAACCCTCCGCTCCGGTCAATCGGGCACCTGCCGTGCCGATGTCCCATGTCGCAGCCACGGGAGGGGCATCTACGACAGGGCTGTCGCCGGAGGAGCGCGCAGCCTGGGAAGAAATCGCCAGGCGACGTGCGGCAGGGTACGAGATCGTATGTGTCGTTCGGCCGATGAATCAGCCCCAGGCCCCTAGTGAGGTCATAGTCCTTCGGGAGATGTCGCCGGAGTTTCTTGCCCTGCTGAGGCAGGAAGGGGTGAAGACGATCCTTCCCCGTGAGGAGAGCCGAATCGATGGCGCAGGGGCGCAGACAAACGTGGTTCCGCAGTTGTCGGATGGAAGAGCGGCGGTGCCCCTGGTGCCCATCACAGCCCAAGCACGAATCGACGACAGAGGCCATTCTGAGCGTGCCGTCCGGGGTCAGGGCGGTTTGTCGCCCGCCGTGGATATGAGCGGGATCGGCCTGCCGGCGGCGGTGATCGCAATTGCGCCTTCAGGTGGCGGCCGATAGGATCGTGAAGCGTGAAGTGAGGACACGAAAAGCGGCGAAGAAGCGTTAGGGCCAGCAAGAAAAAGAACTGGGCGGCTCAAGCCGCCCAGAATGGATGACACGCTTTTACTCGAGAGTCTCGGACGCTCAATTCTGGCTGGCTGGCGGAGTCCCGGAATCGCCCCCAGACACGCCCGCGGTTTCCGGTTCATCGGCGCTGGCTTCACCGGGCGGTGGCAATTCCGGCTTGCCGACCACACCTTCGAAGACCAGTTGTTTCTTGCCGCCGACGTCCTTGACCTTCACCACAATCGTGTCCTTGCCTTCGAACTCACCTTTAAGGAGCTCCTCGGCAAGCGGGTCTTCGATGTAATTCTCGATGGCACGCCGCAACGGTCGGGCACCAAAGTCGAGATTCGTACCCCGCTTGATGATGAGCTTCTTCGCCTCCTCGGTGAGCACGAGGGACAGGCCGCGTTCGGCCAGCCGCTGGCGGACCTTGCCCAACTCGAGTTCCACCACATCGCAGAGGTCTTTCTGCGTCAGATGCCGGAAGACGATGATGTCGTCCACCCGGTTGAGGAACTCGGGCCGGAACACCTTCTCGATCTGCTCGATGACACGCCGCTTCATGTTTTCGTAGCTGGTGTCATCGTCGGGCTTCTGGAAGCCGAAGGCGGCCTCATTCTTGATCGCCTCGGCACCCGCATTGGTGGTCATGATCAGGATCGTGTTCCGGAAGTCCACATTCCGGCCGAAGCTGTCCGTCAGACGCCCTTCCTCCATCACCTGGAGCAGCATGTTGAACACGTCCGGATGGGCCTTCTCGATCTCATCGAGGAGGATGACCGAGTACGGCCGACGCCGGATCTTTTCCGTGAGTTGTCCGCCCTCCTCGTAGCCGACGTAGCCCGGCGGCGCGCCGATGAGGCGGCTCACGTTGTGTTTCTCCATGTACTCGCTCATGTCAATCTGGATGAGGGCGTCCTCATCGCCGAACATGAACTCGGCCAGGGCCTTGGCAAGGAGGGTCTTACCGACACCCGTCGGCCCGGCGAAGATGAAGCATCCCACCGGCCGCTTGGGGTCTTTCAGACCGCTGCGGCTCCGCCGCACCGCCCGGGCGATCGACTTGATCGCCTCATCCTGGCTGACCACCCGCTTGTGCAACTCTTCCTCCATCTTGAGCAACCGGATGGAGTCCTCGGTGGTCATCCGGGTGAGCGGAATGCCGGTCATCTTGGAGACGACCTCGGCCACAACCTCGGCGTCCACGATGCCGTCAGCGGCAGCCGACTTCTCGCGCCACTCGCGCATCATGGTAGCCTTCTTTTTCTTGAGTTTGTCGGCCTGGTCGCGGAGTTTGGCGGCCTTTTCGAAGTCCTGATTGGCCACCGCCTCCTCTTTCTCCTTGTTGAGCCGCTCGATTTCCTCGTCAATTTCTTTGAGGTCGGGCGGCCGGGTCAGCGACTTCAGGTGCACCCTCGCACCGGCCTCGTCGATCACGTCGATGGCCTTGTCGGGCAGGCAGCGGCCGGTGATGTACCGGCTGGAGAGTTCCACCGCCGCGACAATTGCATCGTCGGTGATCTGCACGTGGTGGTGCTTCTCGTAGCGATCGCGGAGTCCTTTGAGGATTGCGATGGTTTCTTCCTTGGTGTTCGGTTCCACCATCACGACCTGGAACCGACGATCGAGGGCGCTGTCCTTCTCGATGTATTTACGGTACTCATCGAGTGTGGTGGCGCCGATGCACTGGATTTCGCCACGGGCCAGAGCCGGCTTGAGGACGTTGGAGGCGTCGATCGCGCCCTCCGCACCACCCGCACCGACCAGCGTGTGCAGCTCATCAATGAAGAGGATGACGTTCCCCGCCCGGCGGACTTCGTTCATGACCGCCTTGATCCGCTCCTCAAACTGACCGCGGTACTTGGTCCCCGCGACCATCATGGCCAGGTCGAGGACCACCACCCGTTTGTCGAGCAGGATCTCGGGCACATCACCCTTGACGATCCTCTGCGCGAAACCTTCCACGATGGCAGTCTTACCGACACCAGCCTCACCCAGGAGCACCGGGTTGTTCTTCGTCCGCCGGCAGAGAATCTGCATCGTGCGCTCGATTTCTTTTTCACGCCCGATCACCGGATCGAGCTTGCCTTGCCGGGCCAATTCGGTGAGATCCCGGCCGAAGCTGTCGAGCGCTGGAGTCCGGGATCGGCTTGCCCGCGCGGAAGGATCACCGCCGGTGACTTCCTCCTGGCTCAATCCGCCGGAACGATCGGGGGTTTCAGCGGCTTCACTTCCGTGACCGAGCAAATTGAGAACCTCCTCCCGAACCTCTTCCAGCTTGAGGCCGAGGTTCATCAATACCTGAGCCGCGACACCTTCCTGCTCACGCAGCAAGCCGAGCAGGAGGTGCTCGGTCCCGATGTAGTTGTGATTGAGATTTCGCGCCTCCTCGGTCGCGTACTCGATGACCTTGCGAGCGCGCGGGGTCAGCGGAAGCCGTCCCATGGTCACCATGTCGGGACCACTCTGGACGAGCTTTTCGACCTCGTTGCGAATCCGCTTGAGGTCCACATCCAGGTTGCGCAGCACGTTGGCCGCCACACCGCTCCCCTCCTTGATGAGGCCGAGCAAGATGTGCTCCGTGCCAACATATTCATGGTTGAACCGCTGCGCCTCCTGGTTGGCCAACTGCATGACCTTTCGGGCGCGATCAGTAAATCGTTCGAACATAGTCGTGCCTTCCTCTCACTGTTTTTCTCATTGAGAGCGATCGACTGTGAATCCGATCGCAGCTCAATGCTCGTTGCCCATTCGTTAATTGTACCGTTCACCGCCCTCCCGCGTGACTGCCGTCGTTTCACCGACGACAGCTTCTGGCCGGACGAAAGGGCGTCCAGCACCATAGCACTGCAACTCTCGTTCCGGCCAAAAAATCCGCAACATTTTTTCCTGCTTTCACATGGCTTCGTCTGTCAGCGAAGACTTTCCCTCTCGCGTGAGCCGTTTCCAGCTGCGTCTCCCCCACAAAAATCCTGCCACGCCAGTCCCGCCATTAAAAAATAGCCCGGCGGGGCACAAACGACTGAACGCCAATAAAAGTTTACCCCATCGGGCCATTTTCGCGAACTGCCAAGTTGGCAGTTGGTGTTGTCGTTTTTGCATCACGCTAATGCAGTTTCCGGTCTTTCTAACCATCCCCCAATGGAATTATACGTGCGATTTGGTTTTCGGTCCTCACCGGGCAGAGGATTTGGCCGTTCTTCTCTGCCTTTAGTATTGCGATGGATCTGTGCGATTGCTGGTTCGGTTCTGTTTCGACACGTCCTTTCGACCCGAAGTTCACAGATTCCGCTTGGCCGACGGGTTGCTCTACTGTGTCATGCCGCTTTGGCAGTCGGCGACCAGGACACGGCCGCCTCAACGTCCGCGGTACTTGTGGGCTGTGATGTCGGGTTTTCCTCGGTTTCGGTGCTTGCCCGGTGTGCCTCGCTCTCGGCCGTCGATAGCTGGTCGAGGATCTCCAGTTCTCGTTCGATTTCGAAAAGCCAGGGCGCCGCGCGTTCCACCTTCCGCAATTTGGAAAGGAGCGACCGAGCGGCGCGCAAACGGCCCTGGCGTCGCCACACCGAAGCCAGGAGAAGGGCGGCTTCGACGTCCTGCGGATCCCGCCGCAGCCGATTGCGGAGCAGCGACTCAGCCAGCGCCCGATCACCCCGAAGATACGCGTGCAGCGCCTGGGGGTACGTGTCGTCCAACTCGCGCTGGGTGGCGCGCTGCTCTTCCGTCCGAACGAATCGCCAGGAGAGCACAACGCCTGTGATCCACCCCGCACAGAACGCCAGCCAGAGGAAGTTTTTGATCTCTGGACTAACGAGTTCCGGCCAAAGCAAAGTGGTGGCCACAGCCACCTGAAAAATGGCGGAAAGCAAGACGCTCCCTATCCAGGCCGACCAGGTGGGCCGCACCAGAAGGGGGGCCAAACCGGGAACTAGCCAGAGATACCAACCGCGGCTTTTCATGAAATCAGCCCGTCAAAAACTTCCTGCTGCAAGCCATTGAGTTCCCCTCTAAATAGCCTTATCATATGCCTAACAATAGGGGGTCAGGTCTCGTGGCCGGCGTGTGGTTCGATTTTCGCTGGGAGAACTTGACCTGCAGATTCTCAAACTGCTGGGCAGTTTAGCCCGTTTTGGGGTGTCAGGGCAAGACGATCTGGCCCCGCGGCTGGGCCTGTAGCGGCGATTGCCGTCTTCGGGTGAGGGTTATTTTGGTAGGTTCAATTCATGAATTGCCTCTACCGGAAAAACAGGCGACACACGGGACACATTGGTTGGGGCTAATGTATGAATTGCAGCCACACGCCCGGACCTGTGGGCGGTCGCAACATGGGCATGGATCAGGATCTCACGCAGGCAATAATTCTGATTAATGGTCTGGTAACCGTGGCAGGGGGCTTGCCATTCGGGCCGGGGTTCGAGGCCCGGGGGCACCCGAGTCGGTGGCTCCCTTTTCAGGGTTACGGCCGGGCGGTACACTGAGTGGTGAGAGATTTGGTGGATGGGAAAAGAAAGGTTTGGTTTTGTCAGACTGGAGGTCGAATACCGCCTTTGCGGGATTTCCGGCGGGTGCTCGGTTGACGGGAAATTTGCGGAACGTGCGGAGCTGAGATGTCCATTACCAAAGAACAAAAGCGCGAGCTGATTGAGCAATTCCGGACCAGTGAGGCAGACACCGGTTCGCCCGAAGTTCAAATCGCGATTCTGACCACGCGGATCAAGGCTCTCACCGAGCATTTGAAGGTCCATCGCAAAGACTTCGCCAGCCGACGTGGCATGCTCATGATGGTCAGTCGGCGGCGGAAGCTTTTGGATTATCTCAAGCGGACGGCTCCGGATCGCTACTTCGCGATTATTCAGCGGCTCCAGCTCCGCAAGTGATTTTCCCCGCGAGCAGCACCCGGCTTGTGATTCCTCGGCATTTCGGCGACGGATGCCGCTTGGGCTTCTCGGCAGGCGGTATGGCGGCCTCTCAGAAGCGACCTGGTTGGAAAGGTGACAACATTGAAAGTCCGAGTTGAACGCCGTATTGGGGCTCAAACGTTATGGATTGAAACGGGGGAACTGGGGAGACAGGCTGCGGGCTGCTGTCTGACAGGCTATGGTGACACGGTGGTTCTGTGCGCGGTGACCACCGGCCCGCCGCGAGAGGGAATCGACTTCTTTCCGCTCAGTTGCGACTATCGGGAACGGTACGCGGCGGCAGGGAAGTTCCCTGGGGGATTTCTGAAGAGGGAAGGTCGCCTCACGCCCCGTGAAGTGCTCATCTCACGGTTGATCGACCGGCCCATCCGGCCCCTCTTTCCGGAAGGATTCATGGACGAGGTCCAGGTTCAGGCGATGGTCATGGCGGCCGACCGCCAGAATGACCCAGACGTTCTGGCGATGATCGGTTCGGCGGCTGCACTCGCCATATCGCCGATTCCGTTTTTGGGACCGGTGGGTTCGGTGCGGGTAGGACTCATCGAGGGCCAGATTGTGCCCTTCCCCACGCAGGAAATGCTCGACAAGAGCGAGCTGGACCTGGTCGTCTCCGGCACCGACGAAGGCATCGTGATGATTGAAGGCTTTGCCAAGGAAGTGCCGGAAGATGTGATGGGCGACGCCATCATGGCGGCCTACGAGTACGTCAAGCAGGTCATCGATCTCCAGAAAGAGTTGATCGCCCAGGTCCAACCGGTCAAGAATCCGTTTGAGCCGCTACCGCCCAGCCCGTTGTACGACCAACTCAAGGAGCGCTATTACGAGGAATTTAAGCAAGCCAAGCAGGTGCCTGGAAAACTGGACCGTGCCCAGGCCGTCGAGCAGCTCAAACAAAAGGCGCTCATGGAAATGATTCCCGATCCAACGGCGGAGGGAGCGCCGCCCATCGTCGAGTTTGAAAGGGCCTGGCACGAACTGGAACGGCGAGTGGTCCGCGATCTGATTCTCAGCGGCAAGCGGCCGGATGGACGCGGCGTCAAGGAACTCCGTCCGATCACGTGTAAAGTCGATGTCCTGCCGCGGGTGCATGGTTCCGCCCTGTTCCAGCGCGGTGAAACGCAGGCCATGATCACCGTCACGCTGGGCACCACCCGGGACCAGCAACTCGTGGACGGTATCATGGAGGAATACGGCAAGAAATTCATGCTGGACTACTACTTCCCGCCGTTTTCGGTGGGTGAATGCCGGCCGATTCGTGGACCAAGTCGGAGAGAGATCGGACACGGCAATCTCGCCGAGCGAAGCGTGGAGCCGGTCCTGCCCGACCCGGAGGTGTTCCCTTACACCATCCGAATCATTTCGGACATTCTGGAATCCAACGGTTCCAGCTCCATGGCCACGGTGTGCGGGGCCACGCTGGGATTGATGGCGGCGGGAGTTCCCATTCGCAATCCGGTGGCGGGCATTTCGATCGGGCTGATCAAAGAGTCGGACGACAACTGGCTTCTGCTCACCGATATCATCGGGGATGAAGACCACTTCGGTGATATGGATTTCAAGGTCGCGGGGACCCAGAACGGTGTCACCGGTATCCAGCTCGATTTGAAGGTTCGCTCGATTCATGAAGCGATCATCCGCGCGACCCTGGAGCAGGCCCGGGAAGCACGCATCGAGATCCTTCGCAAGATGCTGTCCGTAATCTCGCGGCCACGCGACGATATCTCGGTCTTCGCGCCGCGGTTGCTGCGGACCAAGATCGATCCCGACAAGATCGGCATGTTGATCGGGCCGGGTGGAAAAACAATCCGCAGCATTCAGGAGAAGACCAATTCCACCATCGAGGTAGAGGACGATGGGACCGTCACCATCGCGGCGTACAGTCTGGAAGACGCCCAGGCTGCGCTGAAACAGGTGGAGGCCGTCACGGCGACCATTGAGGTGGGGAAAATCTACGATGGCCGGGTCACCAGCATTAAGGACTTCGGCGCGTTCGTGGAGATTCTGCCCGGCAAGGACGGCCTGTGCCATATCAGCGAGCTGGCCGACGAATATGTGGCGAACGTATCCGACATCTGCAAGGTGGGTGACACGGTTCCCGTCAAGGTGATCGCCATTGATGATCAGGATCGGGTGAAGCTCAGTCGGAAGAGCGCACTCCGCGAACTTGCCCAAAAGCAGAAAGAGGCAGAAGGGGGTGGCTCGTCAACAGGTGCCACCACTCCCCCTCACCAGCCGCCGCAACGGCGACAGCCGCCCAGTCATCGACGGCGCACATAGGGTCAGCGGTTTCTGCTTCCCACGCGGTGCAGCAAACGCCGTGGGGAGGTTGTCGTCCGGCCGCACGCCCCGAGTCATCCCCAGTTTGTCTCCGCCGCGGTAAAGGTTCATCAAGGTAGGGTCTTAAGAGGGGTCAGTTTCAGCCCGGCGGGACCTCTCCCGGAGGGACGTGCTTACCGGGTCTATATTCTGCTGCTTAAACGGTAGGGGCAATTCATGAATTGCCCCTACAACGCCGGAGGGACGTGCTTGTCACGTCCGCTTTTCGACGCTGGATCATCCATTCCCTTTCCACGGGCACGACAAGCGTGCCCCTCCGAAGAAATCCCGGAGGGACCGGCTTACCGGGTCCGATCAACACCAATTGATGACCCATCGCTCCTTGCCGCACGCGACAAGCGTGCCCCTCCGAGGGGATCTGCATAGTATCCCGCTCCGCTTCCCGCCCATTTGTACCGGCTCGGTGCATCCTGTATGATGACAGGGAACGGCGAGTCATTCGTTCCGGGGTAATCAGGATGGTCGCCAACAGACCAGAGCGACGGGCTCCGGCAGCAGCAAGCTTCTCATTCGACGGAAGGGCACAATGGACGGCAATTCCTCCCGTGTGCGAGATGACGTGTCTCAGCGGCTGATCGACCAGTACACGGAGCTTGCGCGCCTGGCCGGTGCCCTCGCCCACGAAATTAAGAATCCCCTTTCGACCATCCGACTCAATCTCGAGCTATTGGCCGAGGATTTTGCCAATTCGGACAACCCGCGGGAACGGCGTGCACTCAACCGCATCCAGATCGTCCAGCGGGAATGTGAACGATTGCAAACCATTTTGGACGATTTTCTGAAATTCACGCGGGCGGATCGGCTGAATCTGGAACCGGCCAATTTGAATGAAGAAATCCGACGAGCTTTGCAGTTTTTTGAAGCGCAGGCGCGCGAGGCGAAGATCCGCATCATGGATTTTCTGGCCAGCAATTTGCCGACGGTGTTGCTGGATCGTGCAGCCTTTCAGACGGCGCTTCAGAATTTGTTGATCAACGCATTGCAGGCGATGCCCAAGGGGGGTGAGCTGGTTGTCCGCACGGTCCCATCCCCCGAGGGTGTGGTCATCGATTTGATCGACAACGGCTGCGGGATGGACCCCGAGACACTGGCCCATGCCTTCGACGCATTTTTTACGACGAAGCGCGGGGGCACCGGTTTGGGGCTGCCCACGGCCCGTCGTATCATCGAAGCCCATGGCGGATGTATCACGGCCCAGAGTGAAATTGGCCGCGGCACGCAAATGACCATCAAGCTTCCCATCCCCCGACAATTGCCAGGAGAGACAGTAGCGAGTGATGAGCGAGCGAGTGAGTCCCCCAGAACAGAAAAGCAGGTCAGCGGCGGTTGAAGCCAAGGACCGCCCGACCGCGCGAATCCTCATTATCGATAATGACCCCGGTCATGCGGAGGTCATGGCAGAGGCCCTGGAGCGGGAAGGGTACCGGTGTCGGGTGGCCACTTCAGGACCGGAGGGTGCAAAGCTCATCCGGGAGGAGGAGTTCGATGTCATCATCACGGACCTTGTGATGAACGAAATTGACGGTTTGGATATCCTCCGGCTGGCGAAGCAGGAACAACCTGAAGCGGAGGTCATCCTCGTCACCGGTCATGGAACGATCCAGTCTGCCGTCACCGCCATGCGGGAGGGGGCCTTCAACTATTTGCTCAAGCCGCTGGATCTGGCGCAACTGCGGGCGGTGACCGAAAAGGCGGTGGAAAGTGTTCAGCTCCGGCGGACCAATGTGGAACTCCATCGCCGGCTGGACGAAACGTTTGGATTCCAGGGCATTGTGGGCAACAGCCCGCAAATGCGCGCTGTTCTGGAAAAAGTCAAACGGATCGCCCCCACAAACGCCACGGTACTCATTCTCGGAGAAACGGGAACGGGCAAGGAACTCATCGCTCAGGCCATCCATCAGAACAGCCCGCGAAAGAACAAGCCGTTCGTGGCCCTCAATTGTGCAGCACTGAGTGAAAATATTTTGGAAAGTGAGCTGTTTGGTCACGTCAAGGGAGCATTTACGGATGCCTGTGCGGATCGGGTGGGAAAATTCGAGTATGCCCACGGCGGCACGCTGTTCCTGGACGAGGTGGGCGATATGCCCATGGCCACTCAGATCAAATTGCTGCGTGTTCTGGAAAACGGGGAAATCACCCGAGTGGGCTCCAACGATCCCATCAAGGTGAATGTTCGGGTGCTTTCGGCCACCAATCAAAACCTGGAGGCGCTGGTGGAGGAGGGACGCTTCCGCCGCGATCTTTACCACCGTCTCAATGTGGTGAGCATCCGACTGCCGAGTCTGGCAGAGCGGGCGGAGGACATCCCCATCCTGATCGACCACTTCATGAAAATGTTCGCCAAGAAGCATAACAAGCACATCAAGGGGATGACGCCCGCTGCCCGACGCCGTTTGCAAATGTATTCGTGGCCGGGAAATGTCCGGGAATTGCGCAACGTTATCGAAAGTATGACCGTTGTGGATTACGACGGCATCCTCGACGTGGATGATCTGCCCGAGCAATTCGCGGACGGCGACGCCCGTCGCACGGACGCCAACAATGTGTCGTTGGCGGCGCTGGTGGGAAAGCCGTTGGAAGAAATCGAGAAGATGTTCATCGCCGAGACGCTGCGCGCCACAGGGGGAAATCGCGAAGAGGCTGCGCGGCTACTCGGCATCGGTGAGCGGACGCTCTATCGCAAGATCAAGGAATATGGGTTATCGTGACTCTTTCCTCCTCTGCCGATCGCCCCAACAATTGTTGTTGTCGGGTATTGTTGAAGGAAACTGAGTCTCACTTTCTTAGGGGCGAGGGAACCAACCAACGGAGGTTCGGATGGCGAAGATTCGCCGTCTTCCCCAGAGCGTGATCAATAAAATCGCGGCTGGCGAGGTCATCGAACGCCCCGCCAGTGTCGTGAAGGAACTTGTCGAAAACTCTCTGGACGCCGGCGCAACGCGGATTGATGTTTCGGTCGCCAAGGGTGGGATTGAGTTCATCCGCGTGGCCGACAATGGTTGTGGCATCGCCTTTGAAGACCTGGAACTGGCCGTCGCCAGTCACGCGACAAGCAAGATCAGTGATGCGGAAGGCCTCTTCCACGTGCGGACGCTGGGGTTTCGTGGAGAAGCGCTCGCGTCCATCGCCGAGGTCAGCCATCTTCGTCTTCGCAGTCGTACTCCGGATTCAGACTCGGGCGGCGAAATCTACGTGGAAGGCGGCCTGGTGCGGTCCATTGCGCCGTGCGGGTGTCCCGTGGGAACGGTCGTCGAGGTCCGCCAGTTGTTCTTCAATACTCCTGTGCGGCGAAAATTCCTTCGTTCCACCACCACGGAACTGGGGCATATTTCGGAGACTGTGGCGAAGCTGGCGCTGGCCCATTTCCGGGTGCATTTCACGCTCACGCACAATGATCGGCCGGTGCTCCAGTTGCCGGCAGCCGGCGATCTTCTGGAACGCATAGCCGCCCTTTACGGGCAGGAGCTGGCCGACGCCCTCATTCCGGTGTCCAGTGAAGATGGGGCGGTGCGCTTGTACGGGTACGTGGCCCATCCGGCATTCAGTCGGCCGAATGCAAAAATGCAATTTTTGTTTTTGAACGGTCGAGCGATCCGCGATCGCAATCTTCAGCACGCCCTCAATGAGGCCTACCGGGGCCTTTTGACCGTGGGACGCCAGCCGGTCGCTTTTCTGGTGCTGGAAATGCCGCCGGAAATGGTGGACGTGAACGTCCATCCCACCAAGCAAGAGGTGCGTTTTCTGGACAGCGGGAGACTTTACAGCCAGCTTCTCAGCACGCTGCGAAGGGAATTCCTTAGCAGCGACCTAAGCACCCGCATTTCCGCGCCCATACCGGCTCAGGGCGGTGATTCCTGGCGGTCGGCTCACGATCCGGAAAAGGTTCGGGCCATGCGCCAACAGATCGTGGAATGGGCCAAGGGGGAACTTCAGCAGAGACTGGCGGGAGAAGTCACATCAACTGCAGAAGTGTCGCAGAATGTGGTGAGGCGACAGCCACTCGCGCCCCACCCCGATGAAACAGCACGACATGGCGTCGGCTTGAGAGAGTTTGGTGCCTGTGGGGAGCGTGGAGCCGAAGATGATGCAGGACTCGCCACAGCCACGGCGGGGCACCGTTCTGCCGGTTCGCGAATCGCGGAATCCATCCAGACTGCTGAAGCGTTGGGGCAAAAGCCGCAGCGGGGCGGGCATCCGGACCTGGGGCTCGGCAGCGATTTCGCACCGAAGGTGCTTCAAATTCACAATCGTTATTTGATTACAGAAAGCGACGAGGGCCTGGTGGTCATCGACCAGCACGCGCTGCACGAACGGATTTTGTACGAGCAGCTTCGACAGAGCCTCCAGGAGGGACCGCTCACCACCCAGCAGCTTCTCATCCCCGAACCTGTGGACCTCTCGCCCGTGGAGGCGGCCCTGGCCCTGGAAAACAGGGAGCTTCTCGCCGAGTTGGGACTTTCGATTGAGCCTTTCGGCGGGAGCACGGTGCTCGTGCACAGTTATCCGGCCATGCTGCGGCACATGTCGGCCGGGGATTTGCTTCGCTCGGTACTGGCCGCACTCGCCGAGGGAAGAAGCCAACCGGACCGCGCAACCTTGCTGGACAGCATTCTTCACAGCCTGGCGTGCAAAGCGGCAATCAAGGCGGGAGAACGGCTGGCCCCGGAGCAGGTGCAAGCACTTCTCGAGCAAAGCCGCCAGGTGCTCCATTCCCATCACTGTCCGCACGGTCGCCCGACAATGCTGGTCTTTTCACGCGAGGAGCTCGATCGCTACTTCCGCCGCACGTGACGAGCGGGCAGTTTTCTGCGCTGACGCGTTGCGGTTTTTGGAGCGGTCTACAAGGATGTCAGATGTGCCCTGTGAAGGGCAATTCATGAATGGCCCCTACGGCCGCTGTGTCTTATGCTCCGAAAATGATATCCAAGACATTGGGGTGGGCGATTCGTCAAAGAAATTGGGCGGAACTCTCCACAGTTGGAATATGGACCTGACAAGCAGGTTTTGAAGGGCGCTCCCCCGCGAATCCGTGTGGCCGTCCCGGCGCCATCGGTAGAGGAAAAACATAGATGTGTCGGGGCCCCGCATTGTTGCTTTTTGTCGGGACGCGCATCTATACTGATGGGGGACTATGATGGGCTTCAGCAGCGGGAGGGCACAACCTATGGCCTGGCCGTTTTTGCGAATCGGGAACCAGACGGCGTTCAGTGCAAGTGATCCCACGGATCCCTATCGTTTTGCCGTGGAACACGGTTTTGACGCCTTCGAATGGTTCAACGACAAGCGGCACGGCTGGGGCTGGTGTCAGGAAGACGCGGACGAGTACGACCGGCGACAGATTCGTCAGACGGGCGAAGAGAAGCACATCGCCTACAGCGTCCATGCCCGGTGCCAGGCGGACATCACCACACCAGAAGGTCGGGAGGATGTCCTCCGCAGCATCCAGTTTGCCAACGACATTGGCGCGAAGCTCGTGAACATCTACTTCCACGGGACGCAAGGTGTGCAAGGCTTCGCCGAGGCGCTGCGTCCTATTGTGGAAGCGGCGGCCCCTGCTCAGATCAAAACCAGCGTTGAAAATACGGTCTTCGTGGGGCCGGAAGAATTCAACGACCTGTTCGCGTTTCTTCGCGAAAAAGAGTGGTATGTTCCCGGTCAGGTGGGATTGTGCTTTGACATGGGACACGCCAATCTCTGCTCAGCGACGCGGAACAATTATGTTGGCTTTCTGGAAAAGTTGTCGTCCGACGTGCCCATCGTGCATCTACACGTCCACGAGAACTGGGGGGACGGCGATAGCCACCTGCCGCTTTTCACGGGGCCTGCCGGGATGGACGACACGGGCGTTCGCGCGATGTTCCGGATTCTCAAGGAACGGGGGTATGATGGGCTAATCATCATGGAGCAATGGCCTCAACCGGCCGAGCAGCTTCTGCACACGCGGCAGAGATTAAAAGAACTGCTTCTCTCGCTTTGAACGATTACTGGCTGCCTCTTGGCTGAGAAAGTGAAGCAGACGCCCCGCCGTTGAAAAACAGCGGGGATTCTGTGTTAATCTGCGATAGTTGCGCAAACTTTTCTTGTCGTGCTGTTTTTCTTTCCGGACAGCCCTCGAAAAAGCGATATTCTCGATACGAGCGGAAATGCTGTCCGTTTGAAGCACGGATGCGCTTTTGAAATCCTGGATGCTCTTTCCAGTTTACGGGGGACGCTATGAAAACACGGACGTTTTTGGCAGTTCTAGCGGCCGGTTGTTTTGTTACCGGGACGGCGATGGCGCAATGGGCACCCTCCGGAATGTACCCCAACGCCTGGGGAGGTGGTGTTCCAGTGGGATATTTCGAACAGGGTGGTCCGGCTCCCCAGACGCTCACTCCGGTTCCGGAGTCGCCTTCTACCGGCCCGACGGAAGCGTGTCCGACCGGCCGCCTGCCGGTCTGGCAGGTCTGGGGTGAATATCTTTATCTTCGTCCCTCCGACGTGGATGTGCCCTGGGCTGTTGCCATTAACGGGGCCATTCAGCAGGGAGATGTTCCCATTCAGGTCGGCCGAATTGCCAACGCCGATATCGACTTCGACTCCGGCTTTCGTGTTGGTGTCGGCCGAGTGGTGGACGAATGTTCCAGTGCCGGCGTCAGCTACACGTTCTTTGAAAGTCACTCCAACGATTCGCTCAGCACAGACGCCCCCCTTGTCCTGCGGTCCCTGGTGGCTCATCCGGGCACCCTGACGGCGGCTGCCGACTACCTCCGCGGTATCGCCAGCAACGACGTGGACTTCCAGTTGATCGATGCCGACTACCGCCACATCTTCCGCAGCAATTGCTATGGTTCGTGGAACTGGCTGGTCGGCGGTCGCTACGCTCAACTGGAACAGGATTTTTCGTCCACGTTCTTTAACAACGGTGTGGAAAATGTGCTCACCGACATCCGGTTTTATGGCGGTGGTATCCGGCTTGGATTGGAAGGCGAACGTCACTTCCAGAACTGCAATCTGATGGTGTATGGTCGCAGCGCCGCCAGCTTTGTGGCGGGAGACTTCCGTGCCCGGTATTTCCAGGGACAGTCCTTCACCAGTGTGGAAGTGGATACCAACTGGCGTGGTTCCCGGGTGGTGCCAATCCTCGATCTCGAATTGGGCAGCGGCTGGGTCAGCGACAACGGCTGCGTGATGTTCACCGTCGGCTACATGGTGAGCGCCTGGTTCAATGCAGTGGATGCTGACACCTTCATCCGAGGTGTGCAGAGCAACAACTTCAGTGACATGGACGACACAGTGGTGTTCGATGGTTTGGTGGGACGAGCGGAGATCCGCTTCTGATCGTTTGCTGACTCCAGCGTTTCCCGGAAACACCTGACATCGTTCCCGCTCGCACTCGCTGTTCGGCACGCAGCGAGTGTTGTCTTTTTTGTGAGACGTCTGGGTCGGCCAAGGGGGTCGCGGACTGATCAGGCCGGTATTATCGGAGAAACTGAATCGCGGCCAGCGCTGCAGCGACGAGCACGCCGCCGATGATCACAAGCCAGATCCACGCCGGCATGGGTGGGGCGCGACGCGGCCTGTCGCGGCGGACTATTGCCAGCAGAGGATCTTCCTTGACGTCTAAAGGCAACGTTATCGCGGCCCCCGATTCCGGTTCTCCAGGAAGGGCGCTTTCCTGGTTGGTATTCGCCGTATCGTTGGGCTCGCGGGTAAGTTCCTCCGGAATAGGCAGCGTTTCCACAATGGGTTTGGCCACCGGCAGCGTGGGTGTGGTGGCGGATTCTTCCAGCGGTCTGGCCTTGGGGAGCGGTGTACCGGCAGGCGTTTGCTGAAGGGCCTGCGCGACCGGCAAAGGCGTCGGCTTGCCGCTGGTTGGTTCGCTGATCGGTTTGGCGGACAGCAACTTTGTCCCTGGCGTTGGAACGGCGCCGGGTGCCGCCGTTGGCGCTGCTGGTGCACTGCGGCGGAGCGTGTTCTCATCGGCAATCTGATAGCCGTGATTGATCAGCCACAGCCGCAACGCGTCGGCTACCTGGGCTGCCGATTGATACCGGGCCGATGGCTTCTTGGCCATCATCTTCATGCAAATGGCCACAAGATCGTCGGGCACATCCGGGCGTTCGTTGCGGATGTCGGGCGGCATTTCCCGCTGATGCTTCATGACGCGCTGGGCCAGCGTTCCCTCGGGGAAAGGGGGATGTCCTGTCAGAAGGAAATAGAGCGTGCACCCCAAGCTGTAAATGTCCGCCCGAAGGTCCACCCGATGGCTGTCGATGGCCTGTTCCGGGGCGAGATAGTCGGCTGTCCCCAGCACGTTCTCATCGTAGGCGAGGGTGAGTGATGCGCGGTCGTCGTCCGAAAAGCGGGCCAGGCCCAAATCGAGCAACTTGACCACCCCCTTTTTGTCCACAAGAAGATTGGCAGGTTTGATGTCGCGATGGATGAGGCCCGCCTGATGGGCGTGATGGAGGCCTTCCGCTGCCTGGCGGATATATTCGGCTGCCATGTGAGGGGGCAGAGGGCCCTTCTCCCGGACCATCCGCTGGAGGTCCTGTCCCTCCACGTACTCCATCACCAGGTAATGGTTCGTACCGTCGCTGTCCACGTCGTAGGCGCGGACGATGTTGGGATGGTCGAGAGCGGCAGCCGCTTTCGCCTCACGGTGAAATCGCGCAAGATAAGAAGCGTCGTTGACACGGTGTTTGGGCAGAACCTTGATCGCCACCCGGCGCTGCATGAGCACGTGTTCAGCAAGGTACACGCTGCTCATCCCCCCGGTGCCCAGGTGATCGAGCAATTTGTACTTGCCCAGGAAAAAACCTTTGTAGCGTCCTTCCAGGAGTTTTCCGGCTTGCCATCGGGTGAGAAGGCCGGCCTCGACCAGTTTCTCCGCCAATTCCTCGGCGGTAAGCGTAGAACTTCCCTCAGGTGGCAACCATTGCTTGACCACCTTCTGCAACTGGTCGGTCTCGACCAGTTGGCTGCGCTTCAACAGATCGAGGAATTGCTCGACCGTCATCGGAAGTCTCGCTACCCGAGGTTTTCATCCCGCTGGCATAAGTGCCCAACCTTTCCGTCGTTTCACAATCGTACCGGGCCCACGTCACTCACTGGTTTTCCCGGACATCAACCCTTCCTTACGCGAGTCCGCTCATCTGCTGGCCAAAAGTATTGGGCAAAATTTGACACTCTCCTCCATCGCTATTTAACTTACCACTTTCCGGGAATTATTTCCACTTTCTGAAGTCCACCCTCTGTCAAAGTCGGCACGGCAGGCGGAGTTGTGCCTGCGGTGCAAAAGACGCTGGTCGGTCCGCTGCCAGCAGCACGGGCAAACCGGCCAGATTCCGGCGGGGATTCCGGATTACTGTCACACTACAGAGGACGTGGCCACATGGTCCCGTGGGGAGATTCATGAATCGCCCCTACCGTGGGTTGTTGGCAAACGGACGTGACAAGCATGTCCCTCCGCATGCGGACGGTTCCGCGCCTCTCACGGCCTGGGCGCGCTGGTGTATCATGGAAACTTCCTCCGCTTGGAAAGCGTTTCACTGGACCTGATTATTTCGCGCGGGAGATGGCCATGTCCTTGGTAATGAACGCATCTACTGGCAGAACTCTTTGGAGATCGCCGGGTCATTTGTCCGTTTGGCTTGCTTGGCTCTGGATGGTGGCGGCAACGGGCTCCACCTGGACAGAGGAGGCCGCGCTGCCGATTCCTTCGCAAGGACCGGCCAACGTGCCGGTTTTTCGAATCAATGCCTGCGAAGCGGGAGTGGTGCCGGACGGCAAGACTGACTGCACGGAGGCCCTCCAAAAGGCCCTGGACCGGGCGGGCAAGATGGGGGGCGGCATTGTGGAACTTCCTGCCGGGGTCTATCGCGTCCAGGGACATCTCGTCATCCCTGCCAACGTGACCCTCCAGGGGGTTTTCCAGACGGCTCCCACCACGGCGCGATGGGGTCAGCTCACACCGGCAGGAACAGTGCTCCTCGCATACGAGGGGAGAGGAAACGAACAAGGTGAGCCCTTTTTGCGACTAGGGGGCAGTCACGCGACGGTGGCCGGCCTTGCCATCGTTTACCCGGAATGGAACCCAAAGGACGTGCCCCCGGTGCCGTATCCTCCCTGCATTGCCTCCACTAACACCGAGAACGTTTCCATCCAAAACTGTCTTCTGGTCAATCCTTACGAGGGAATTCGGCTGATTCGGGCGCACCGGCATCTTGTGCGTAACGTCACGGGGTACCCCATCAAGCGGGGAATTTACGTCGATGAATGTTACGACATTGGTCGAATCGAGAACGTGCATTTCTGGCCGTTCGGGGTGAGCTATCGGCCGGACGACCCATACTGTCAGTGGATCAACCTGAACGGAGTGGCCTTCGAGTTTGCCCGCACGGACTGGCATTATGTGATCAACACCTTCTGTTTTGGATACGGGATTGGTTATAGGTTTTCTCAGTCAGCCCATGGGAGCGCCAACGGGAACTTTCTGGGGATCGGGGCCGATTCCTGTCAGCGAGCGGTGGTGGTGGAACAGGCTCAGCCACCGGGGTTGCTCATCACGAATGGAGAATTCGTTGGTCGATGGAGCAGCCAGGATTCGGTCACCCTCGACGTCGGTCCGCAGGTGCAGGGGAAGGTCAGTCTGGTTAACTGTTCATTTTGGGGGCCCATTGATCGGTGTGTGGTGATGCGAAGTCCACATGCCCAGCTAACGCTCTCCGCGTGCCATTTTTGTGAGTGGGATGTCGCGAATCAGGGGTCGCCCGCGGTCGAGATCCAGGCCGGGTTCGCCACCATTCAGGGATGCACATTCGATCGCGATACGGCCCAGCACATCCATATCCACAGCGGTGTCCGATCGGTCATCGTGACGGCCAACCAGGCGCCGGGCGGCTTGCGGGTGAATAACGAAGCGGGAAGCAAGGTGCAGATGGGCCTCAATGCGGAGGATCCCATCCAGTGGACGCCGGAAGCACGGCTTCATTACCGGTTGGATTTGGGCCAACCAGGGGATTCGCGGTATTTGCTCAATTGGTATGGTCCGGAAAAAAGCGAGCGAACCTTCCGCTGGAGCACATCCAAATCGCAGTTGGTGCTGCCCATCGAGCCTGGGCGGGCTTATGAGGTGCTTCTGGAGGTGAGTATTCCAAAAGCCCTGGAAGGTAAAGAAATAACGCTGCATCTTGGCGATCACGTGCTTGGGGTATTAAAGTCCGGGGAAAACAGAGTGCGTATTCCTCCCCAAGAAACTGAAAAACTCACGCTCCAAATTCGCTCGCCCGGTTGGGTGCCTGCCGAATTGAGCAAACAATCAACCGACCGGCGCGTCCTCGGGATACAAGTGTTTTCGCTTGTGATGAAAGGAGAAGGGGCCGACGAAAAAATCTTTGACGCAAACACCGGAGAATGGCAGACTCAGTGATTTGTGCCCCGTGTGAGCTTTTTCCGCGAATCAACGGGCGATTCGCCCTTGCGCTTGTGTGATAAGCGCGAATGCAGGCGATTTGATCGCGGGTGGCGATTGACAATCTCACCGACGGTGTGGCATATTAACGGCACGTTTGAATCAATTCGGTGCCACTTTCGGCAGGAATCGTCCTCGGAGGGGTTTGAAGGGCGTTCTTGCCATCGAGCAAGTGGAGGCAATCTGCGCCGACATAGGGGGAGCGCGTCCGCGCGGAATCTCTGGTTTCGGGAGGGAAGAATGGCCGAACTGGATCCCATGGAGCAGCGGTATCAGGAACGGCTCCGTCGCTATGTGACGGCCATGCGCAAGGGCAAGCCGGACCGCATTCCGATCCGGCCGTTCGTGGCGGAGTTCACGGCGGTCTATGCGGGCTACACGATCCAGGAAGTGACCCACGATTATCAGAAGGCCTTCGACGCCGTGATTCGGTGTGCGGCGGACTTCGATTGGGACGCCGTGGTGCCCAATATGGTCTACGTTTGGACGGGGCTCGTCCAGGCGATCAACCTGCGGTATTATGCCGTCCCTGGCGTCGATCTTCCTGCGGATGTTCCCTTTCAGTATTTGGAACCGCCTGAAGAAAACGCCTGGATGCGTCCCGACGAGTATGACGCGCTCATAGAAGATCCGACGGGCTACCTTTACAACGTGTGGTTGCCGCGGGTATCTCGGGACGTGGTTGCGCCCGGCCAGCCTAACACATTTCGCAACAACATGTCATTCGTGCTGGGTGCCATGGCGATGCTTGATTACTTCAACGCGCTGGGGCGACAGGTGGAACGATTGCGGCGGGAAACAGGTACGGTCTCGGCCATCTCGGGGATCCTCAAGGCACCTTTCGATATCCTTGCCGACAAGCTGCGTGGGTATAAGGGATTGTGTCTGGACCTCTATCGCCAGCCGGACAAAGTGCTCAAGGCCTGCGAAGCCCTTGCCCCGCACCTTCTCCACGTGGCCAAATCCGGTGCCGATCCACAGAAAAATGTTCCCATCGGCCTGTGGATGCATCGTGGATGCGTGCCATTTCTTTCGCCACAGCAATTTGAACGCTTTTACTGGCCAACGTTAAAGTGGATTATCGAATCCCTCTGGGCGGAAGGTTACCAGGTGCTGTTCTATGCCGAAGGGGAATGGAATCCCAATTTGAAATATATCGCACAACTCCCCGATTTAAGCATTGTCTATCATGTTGACCGGGGAGATATTTTTGAGGTGTATAAGGCAGTGGGGCACAAATTTTGTATCAGCGGCGGTATTCCGAATGACTTACTGGCTTTTGGCACTCCGCAGGATGTGCGCGAGTATTGCAAGAAGGTCATTGATGGCGTAGCGCGTGATGGTGGCTATATCATGGATGCCAGCGCTATCATGCAGAATGATGCCAAGATAGAAAACGTTCGGGCCATGACAGAGTTCACCCGCGAATACGGGGTATATTGAGTATCGAGTCTATTTCGGCGGAACGCATTCAGTAAAAAGCGGGCCGATTGCTGCATCGACAAAAATAGCCGATGGATGAAAAGAAATTCATCTAGCTGATATAGTTGCGGTACTTGTATCATCGCACGAGGTTATGGTCTGCTAAATTACATTAAACGAGGAACACTTTGCCGAGTCACGGAGGATCAAGAATAACGGTCGGTGGAGTGCTCATGAGGGAGATCTGCCATGGTAGACGAAACGCGCGAGAAGGATGTGTCCACGCAACCGGGTTGTGGGGTTCGCCCGCCTGGAACGTGCATTCCGTGGGATGAGAAACGCCGCGAATTGGGCGAGATAAAGGGCGATGAGGAATTAGTCAAGAGAATCTGGGAGAATATCGACGCGCTTGGTTACACGTATATCTGGCAGGTGTTGCTGTCATTTTAATCCATGCCGAAAAAGAGTTTTGGAAAGCTCTGGTGGAAAAGCCGTGATAACGGGGGAATTGGGTGAGGGGAGATGGCCCGCCCCCGCGTTCTCAGAGGATCGAGATAATGAGCGAAAAAACGCTTGCCGAGGCGATCGCGTGGTGTGATGAAGCGACGGCAATGCGGCTTATTCGGGAGCAGCTTGCCGCGGGTGTACCGGCTCAGGAGATCCTCGCGCAGTGTAACGAGGGGATGCTGGAACTGGGAAATCGCTTTGCCCGGGAGGAATGCTTTCTTCCGGACCTCATGTTCGGCGGTCTGATCATGAAGAACATCATGGCCGAGCTTGGCCCCCATCTCACCCGGGACGTGAAAGGGGGGGCCGCCGGACCGCGGGCGAAGGCGGTGATGGGCACCGTTCAGCACGATGTTCACGATATTGGAAAAGACATTGTGGTCATGATGTTGCGCGGGGCGGGATTTGAGGTCATCGATCTTGGGGTGGACGTGCCGCCCGAGCGATTTGTCCAGGCCATCCGAGAGCATCAGCCCTCCGTGGTGGGGATGAGTCTTCTTCTCACCACGTGTTATCCGTCGGTGACCGCCACGGTCAATGCAATTCGCGAGGCCGGGCTGCGGGATCAGGTGGCCATCATGGTGGGCGGGGCCGCAGCGAGTGAGCTTCTCGCCAAAAATGCCGGCTGCGATTTCTACGGCAAAACAGCGGTCGATGGGCTCAAGTTCGCCTGTCAGGTGGCAGGGATCAAATAGGGGCGCGGGGGCAAAATTCAACCGCCGGGCTGAATAACCGCCCGAACGTAAGCGTGTGATGCATTTCCACTTAACCTCTGGGAACGCGGCCGTCCATGGGCGTCCGCCTGGGAGCAAGATTCAGCCCGGAGGGAGCTCCTTCTCAGGCCAACATTCCGACGACGGCGTAGCCAGTTTCACCCACGGGGCCGCAACTCTCGTCAAACGGTAGGCGCAATTCACAAATTGCCCCTATCGAACGTTGGGCCGTGGGATCTCACACGATTCCGATCTAAGCATGATTAAAAATTGGGCCGCATCAGGTCGCGGGATGGCTTACGAAGGTGGGCCGCTGCGTGGCGATTCAAAGACTGCATCAAAAGATCCGCGCCAGGCAACCACCATCCACCACGATAACCTGCCCGGTGATGTACCGGCCGGCTTCGCTTGCCAAAAGCAGGGTGGGCCAGGCGACTTCCTCGGGCTGTCCCCACCGGCCCAGGGCCGTGCGGGAAACGATTTGCTCCTGCTGTTCCTTGCTGAGCAGAGTCATCGGCATTTCCGTGGCGATGGGACCGGGCGCAATACAGTTGACCGTGATGTTGAACGGCCCCAGGTCGAGGGCGCTCGCTTTGGCCATTCCCACCAGCGCCGCCTTGGTCGCCGAATAAGCATTGCGCTTGGCGGTGCTGGCAAGGGCCATCATGGAGGACATGTGGATGATCCTTCCCCAGCGACGTTCCTTCATTTTGGGAACCAGCGCCCGGGTTAGACGCATGGCATTGGTCAGATTGAGCTCCACGAGGTAGTCCCAGTCTTTATCCTGAATTTCGTCGATTGCCTGGGGAATATTCCAGCCCGCGTTATTGATCAGGATGTCGATATGCCCCATGCGGGCGAGGGCCTCGGCCGCGAGGCGATCGGTGTCCTCGCGTCGGGCAACATCGGCAGCCAGCCATTCCACTCGCTGCCCGGTGCTCTGCGAAAGCTCCTCGGCCGTCTTGCGGATGGCCTCTTCCGTGCGGCTGCAGATGAAGAGGTCGGCACCCGCCTGAGCGAAAACCTGGGCGATGGCCCGACCGATGCCGCGACTCGCTCCCGTGATCAAGGCAGTACGCCCCGCAAGGCTGAAGATGGTATCTTTCATGGCGATTTCCCTCATGAAGCCAGCACGTTGTGTTTTTCCCCGTGTGACAAAGCCCATTGCAGGCCCGGCCGATGATGCTGCAGGCTGGGTTATTCGGCTGGATTTTCCAGATACGTGTACCCTTCCAGTCCGGACTCATAGAAACGCAGCAATCTTCCGGCCTGGCGATCGTCGATGCGGCCTCGCCGAATCGCTTCTTCGAGGCTGTTTCTCAGCCGAACCACAAGGGTGTTGGGATCGAATTCCACGTAGGAGAGCACTTCGCGAACAGTATCGCCGTTGATCACCGTCTCCACCACGACATCGCCGTCTTCATCGAGTCCGACGTGGACGGCATTGGTATCACCGAACAGATTGTGGAGATCGCCGAGAATCTCCTGATACGCCCCCACGAGAAAGACACCGATGTAATACGGCTCGCCGCGGAACTCGTGGAGTGGCAGCGATCGCTTGACATCATGCCGATCAATGAAACGGTCGATTTTGCCGTCGGAGTCGCAGGTGATGTCTGCCAGGATGCCGCGGCGCGTCGGTTGTTCTGTCAGACGGTGAATGGGCATGATGGGAAAGAGCTGTTTGATGGCCCAGCTATCCGGCAGGGATTGAAAGAGTGAAAAATTGCAGAAGTACGTTTCGCTGAGCAGGGATTCCAGGACTTCCAGTTCCTCGGGAACGTAGTCCAAATGCTGCATCAGCCGGTAAATCTTGCGGCAGATGGCCCAGTAAATGTTCTCAGCGAAGGCCCGTTCTTCAAGCGACATGTAGCCATTATTGAAGAGGTTGATGGTGTTTTCCAGGGCTTCCTGGGCATCGTGGAAGCTTTCCAGCAAGTTGCGGACATTGAGGGCTTCGTACGTTTGCAGGAGGTCGTGCAGACACTGCTCCGCATCCTCGGGGATTTTCTCGGGAATTCCATTTTCACCGCGATCGGCAACCCCCAGCACATTGAAAACCAGAACACTGTTGTAGGCGACGACGGCCCGACCGCTTTCGGAGAAAATCGTAGGATGCGGTACACCCGCATCATCGCACACTTGCTGGATGTGGTAGACCACGTCGTTCGCGTATTCTTCCAGGGTGTAATTGACGCTGGACTCAAAGGTGGTCTGGGAGCCGTCGTAATCCACACCCAGTCCACCGCCCACATCCAGATACTGCAAGCCGGCGCCCTGCTTGTAGAGATCGGCGTAAACTCGGGCACCTTCGGTAAGGGCGGCCTTGATGTGGCGGATGTTCGTGATCTGGCTTCCCAGATGAAAGTGAAGGAGCTTGAAGCAGTCGGCCATCTCGTGCTCTTTCAGCTCCCGCAAGGCCCGCAGGATTTCGCTCACCGTCAGGCCGAATTTGGAACGATGGCCCCCCGAAGATTGCCATCGTCCGGAACCCATCGCCGCCAGTTTGACACGGACACCGATATTCGGGCGAACGCCCACCTCCCGCGCATAACGCAGGATCAACTCTAGGTCAGTGTATTTTTCCACGACCAGGAAAATGTTGCGGCCCATCTTTTGGGCCAGCATGGCCGTTTCGATGAACCGGGCGTCCTTGAACCCATTGCAGACGATGGGGGTGTCGTTATCGGCAAGCGCGATGACTGCCAGCAATTCGGGCTTGCTGCCGGCTTCCAAGCCGAATTTGTACGGGGCTCCGTAACGGAGGATCTCTTCCACCACCTGCCGCTGCTGATTCACCTTAATGGGGTAAACGAGGTGGTATCCGCCGGTGTAGTTGTGGTCGCGGATCGCATCGCTGAAAGCGTTTTTGATCTCTCCCAGACGGTGCTTGAGAATGCCCCCGAACCGGAGCAGAACCGGAGTCTGGATGCCGCGAACGACCAAGCGATCGACGAGGTGTTTGAGGTCGATGGAGCGCTTGGGGTCTTTTTCCGGGTGCACGCAGACATGCCCAGCGGCGTTGACGGAGAAATACCCCTTACCCCAGCTCCGGACCTCATAGAGCTCCTCGGCATCGGCCACCGTCCACCGGCGTGCTTGGGCATCGAGTTGCAGCATGGGCGTGGTCCCCCTCTCCCTGGTCCAAGGGTCTGGAATGACTTTGTCGAAATGGCCGTTCGGATTGGTGAAATGATTCTCGAACCTCTCCCTCATCGTTCAAGAAAAAACACTCGCGGTTGACCGGTTATCAGTCCGGGGTTCCAAGGGAAGCTGCGTCCAGCAGCCAACCCGGAGGTCTCGAGTCTGCCGCCTCGTTGGGACCGACTTTCTCCCTGGCCGAACCACCACAACTCCGCGACGACGCACGATCTTCCTTCAATAACCGTATCGTATTCAATTACCGCCCAGTGAAAAGGGGGTAAAAAAGAGCCTGACCGCGAAAACGGCGTGCAGGCCCCACGGCGTACCGAACGGGAGACGCGGCGAAAAAGCACAGGGCCGAAATCGGGGCCAATCAAGCCTTTCCGGAGACTTCCCGGTTGCTTTTCAGCGCGTTGTCGCGGGGCCATTGACCGTAGTTTCAGGGGCGTCCATTTCCTCGACAAATTCGCCACGACCCGCCAGGTCCTTCTCCACGGCATGACATCGAACGTAGTGGCCGCCGAGATTCAGAATCCGCGGAGGTTCCGTGCGACAGATATCCATCCGGCGAGGACACCGTGGATGAAAGCGACAACCCGCCGGAGGATTGTCGGGACTGGGCGGATCGCCTTCCAGAATGATTCGCTGTCGGCCGCTCTTCGGATCCATCGTCGGAATCGCTGACAGGAGCGCCTGCGTGTAGGGATGGAGAGGTTCGGCATACAGTCGTCGGCTGTCGGCAAGCTCCACGATCTCGCCCAGGTACATCACCGCCACGCGGTCGGAAAGGTATTCCACCACGGACAAATCGTGGGAAATAAAGAGATACGTGAGGTGACGTTTTTCTCGCAATTCGACCAGCAAATTGATGATTTGCGACTGGATGGACACATCCAGGGCGGAGAGCGGCTCGTCAAGGACGACGAAGTCCGGTCGAAGGACAAGCGCCCGGGCGATGCTCACTCGCTGGCGCTGTCCCCCGGACAGTTCGTGAGGATAGCGTGTCATCATGTCGGGATCGAGTCCGACTTCGCGGAGGATGGCGGCCACCAGTTCCCGGCGTCTTCGCTGCTGTTCCGCCTGCGAGAGCCGCTGGGGAACCGCGGACGGATCGTCTTTTTTCTTCTCCTGAAGTAGGTCGGGATGGACGATGAGCCCTTCCTCGACGATGCTGCCGATGGTCATTCGTGGATTGAGGGAGCTGAACGGATCCTGAAACACGATTTGCATGAGCCGCCGGAGGTTGCGAAGTTCGGGACCGCGGCAGGTCACAATATTCCGTCTAGCAAAAAAAATGTCCCCGCTGGTCGGTTCGATGAGGCGGAGGATCGTTCGGCCGAGGGTTGTCTTGCCGCAACCCGATTCGCCCACCAGGCCGAGCGTCTCGCCCTTGCGGATGGCAAACGAGACGTCGTCCACTGCCCGGGTGTAGCGCGTGATACGGGAAAGCAGCCCTTCCCGCTTGGGAAAGTACTTCTTGAGGTGACGAACGTGAAGGAGGATCTGGTCAGCCATTGTTTCGATTGGTCGGAACGTCGTCGAACGAAAGTTCCCCAGCAAAATGACACCGCACCCAGTGGCCGGGGGCCAGGACGCGGAGTTCTGGTTCCTGCTGCCGGCAAATCTCCTGACAGTAATCGCAGCGGGGATGAAACTTGCAACCGGGCGGGAAATCCTTGGGATTGGGGACATTCCCCTTGATGGTGGCCAGCTTTTTCCCTTTATCTTCTCCCAGGCGGGGACGCGATCGGAGAAGGCCCACCGTGTATGGGTGGAGCGGCTGCGTGAACAGGGTTTCCACGGGAGCCCGCTCCACAATTTTGGAGGCGTACATGACCGCCACCTCGTGTGCCAGCTCCGCGACCACCCCCAGATCGTGGGTGATGATGAGGATGGCCATTCGTTGCTTCTGCTGAATTTCTCGAAGAAGCTCCAAAATCTGAGCCTGAATGGTGACGTCCAGGGCCGTGGTGGGTTCGTCGGCGATGAGCAGTTTTGGCCGGCACGCCAGGGCCATGGCGATCATCACGCGCTGCCGCATCCCCCCAGAAAACTGGTGCGGGTAGTCCCGCCAGCGTTTTTCCGCGTCGGGAATCCCCACCTGCTTGAGTGAGTCAATCATCAATTGTTTGGCACGTTCCGCGGAGATTCGGCCGCCGCGGTTTCCCTCTTCGCGGTGGTGGAGTCGGATCGCCTCCAGGATCTGGGAACCCACCGTGAAAACCGGATTGAGGGAAGTCATCGGCTCCTGAAAGATCATGGCAATTTTGCCGCCCCGCACTTTCCGCATCTCTGGCTCACTGAGTTGGGTGAGGACGCGGACGCCGTCTTCATCGTGGTAGGTGATCTTGCCGCCGACGATTTGGCCGGGCGGCGCCACCAGCCGCATGATCGACAGGGCGGTCACCGACTTGCCGCACCCCGATTCACCGACCAGCCCCAGCGTTCGTCCCGGATATATCTCCAGCGAGACGTCATCCACGGCGCGGAGAGTGGCTTCCTCGGTGAAGAAGTATGTGCGGAGGTTCTCCACCCGGAGCAGGGGATCCAGCCGTGTCGTTTGACTCTGGATGTTTTCGGATTGGGCAGAAACGGGCATGGATCGTATCTCGTGCAGTCTGTCGCGTTTATTTCTTGGCACCTATCGGCAAACTCGTGCGGTGGGCCATTTCCTATTCCGCCGCAGACGCTAAATGCGCAGTCGGGGATCCATGGCGTCGCGAAGTCCGTTACCCACCAGGTTGAAGGCCGTCACGGTAATAAACATCGCCAGCGAGGGGAAGACCACCAGCCACCAGTAGTGATAGTTCTCACTTCCCTGGCGGAGAAGCAAGCCCCAGCTTGGGGCAGGGAGGCGGACGCCAAAACCCAGCAGACTTAACCCCGCCTCGGTGATGATGGCGCCTGCAATCCCGAAGGGGGCGGCGACCATCGCCGGGGAAAGCGAATTCGGCAACACGTGCCAGAACAGCACGCGGAGGTTCGTCGCGCCAGTCGCTCGGGCGGCCGCAACATAGTCAAGATTTCGCTGTTTCAGGACCTCGCCCCGAATCAGCCGGGCGACGGTCGGCCAACCGGTCAATCCGATCACCACCATGATGATGTAAATGCTCTGGCCCAACAGACCCACGAGAGTCAGGATCAAAAAGAATGCCGGAAACAGCATGATCACCTCGATGATACGCGAGATGAGGATGTCCACGAACCCACCATAATAGCCCGCAATAGCCCCCAACACGATCCCAATGACCATGTAAATGCCCACCGCCACGAAACCAACTGTGAGGGAAATCCGCAGACCGTAGATCATCCTCACGAGGACATCCCGGCCCACGTCGTCTGTGCCCAAAATGTGAGGAAAGCCATCGTTGCTCTTTCGCCAGAACAGGACTTGCTCCCCGGTGTTGGGATTTGTTGTGAACCGCGGCTTGCGGTAAAACGGGGGTTTGACGGGGGAGTCCATATCCTGCTCGGTCGGCCCGAAAGGAATCAGGGGATACACAGCCCGAGCTGTCCCCTGACGGGCAAACTCCTCTTCCGGGAATGTTCGGGCACGGTAGCGATTGTCGGGGCGGACGCCGGGAATCATGAAAATGCCGCCAAGTCCCAGAATGGCCAGGGCGTAGACCGCGGCGTACTTTCCCACAGGAAGCAGCTTCTCCGGATAACGGCGACGGTAGCGAAGAGCGTGGATGACCACGCCAATCAGCCAGGGGAAAAAGGCCACCATCGCCAGGTTGAACCAGTAGTCCACCGTTTCCTCGGGATTGAAGAGTGCGCGGAACCACGGCCAGGCCGTCCCGCGCTCGTCGTGGTAGTAAAACGGAATATTGCAGGCCAGCACGGGGGCGAAAATGGCAATCAGAAAAAGCACCGCCAGAACCCACAAAGACCCTACCGAGAACGGGTTCTTGCGGAACTGCTTCCAAACGATCTGCCAGTAGGACTGACCGGAGGTCATTTCTCCTCACCCTGAGCGGAAAAGGTAATCCGCGGATCCACCAGCACGTAGAGAATGTCCGTCAAAAGGATGCTCAACAGAACGATAATGGCGTCGATATAGATGAGCGCCATCAGCGTGGGATAGTCTTTCTGTTCTATGGATTCCCAGCTCAGACGACCCATTCCGTGTATTCCAAAGATGTACTCGACGAGAACGCTCCCGCCCAAAAGCGCGGGCAAAAAGCTGGAAAACAACGTGAGAATGGGAATGAGCGCGTTCCGCAAAGCGTGTTTGAAGATCACGGTAAATTCGGAAAGCCCTTTGGCCCGAGCAGTACGGATATAGTCCTGCGAGATGACCTCCAGCATGCTCGTCCGAGCATACATCGCCAGCCCCGCCAGACTGAAAAGCGACAGACACATAACAGGCAGGAAAGCATGCCAGAGGTAGTCCAGAAGGTATCGTGGCCAGGAAAAGTTTTCCGCACCTTGGGAGTGCAACCCAATCATGGGAAACCATTTGAGATAATCCCCGTAGCAAAAAAAGAGCAACAGTAACATGGCGGCAACAAAGGACGGGATGGAATAAAGAAGAAAAAGCGTCAGACTGATCGCGCGATCCGTCAGGGTGTTGCGTTTGACAGCGGCAATGATCCCGGCGGGGATGGCGATCAGGTAGGTGACCAGCTCGGCCATCAGCATGAGCGGCGCCGAGACGATCACCGCATTCCAGATCTTGGTGGCCACGGGTTCCCGGGTTTTGGTGGCCGACCGACCGAACTGGAACGTGACCAGACGCCACACCATGTGGGCATACTGAGTATCTGTGAACACGTAGGCCACTCGAAGGAGAAAAGGCGGCTCGTAGCGCTGCCGGTAAAGCTCATAATGGGCGATCCAGTTTTCCGCCACTTCCTCCACGAGGGACTCGGGAGCATCGGCGGGCACATCCAGCCGAAGCGGCTCGCGGACCAGCCGTCGCAGGGCCAGGCTGGCCACGAATTTTTCCCGAAGTGTCGAATCACCCAGAAGTTTTTCCGCGAAGAAACGAACTGTTTGCGGATCGAGGTAATCGAGCTCTTCAAGGAGCTGAGTTTGGGACATCTGGCAAAGGGCGTGGAAACGAGATTCCAGTTCGGCACGTTCCGTGCTGCTGAGAGGCCGGGTGGTGGATTCTGTTCGCTTCCACCACAGCCGCCAGGCGCCGACCACGTACGGTGTTTCCTCCTCTCTTGGCCGGGCGGAATAGGTAAAGACGAACGGTTCCACCACCATGGAATTCAAGGCATGGATGAGTCCGATTTTGACCTGCCGATCCACATCTGGGGACTCGAGCAGCCGGACGGCAAATGGGACGCCGTGATGGCCCAGGTCCTCGCAGAATACCTGCACGTAGGCCGCCACGGCCTGGGCGAGGCGGGCATGTTCCGCGGGATCTTCCAGGCGAGCGCGAAACCGAGGAATCCCGAGCGAACGGAGAAACGCGAGACGCTCGTGGCCGTTCGGCAGCCGCGTCGGATCATGGGCCAGGACGGCCAGTTCGGCAGCGATCTGGGATTGGCTGGCTACCCGATAGTATCCGGCCCAGTACACCGCCTGCGAATAATCGCGAAAATACCGGAAGTTAAGCAGGAGAGGCCGATCGAGCTTGAGATCCCGCTTTTGAATAAGATACGCCTCGCGGGTTTGAGTGGTCTGGCCGGCCAGCCCGGTGGCCCCAAGCTGCATCAAAAGGGGATCTCCCGGCGCAAGTTGCATGATGCAGAATGACACCACCGTGATCCCGAACAAGGTGGGGATCATCAGCAGAAGGCGGCGGACAATATAACTCCACACGGGTCGCTGAACTCTCCTCAGCAGGTCAAGCCGGATGTGACGAATGTATGCCGACGTCTGTTGCCGTTCCCCGCACCCCAGGCATCACGGTCCCACGGCACGCGGCCGGGACGCATACCATTCGCGGCTGTCGTAGCAGGGACGAATCTTGTAAAACTTGATGTTTTGCAGCCGGGTATCGTACCCTCCCGTCGCCCGATCTGTGAACAGGAAAGTGTAGGGTTGATCTTCGTAAATCCGTCGGTGGATTTGCTTGTATAGCTCGTGCTGTTTTTGCTCGTCCATGGTCACACGCAGTTCCTCGATGAGCTTGTCCACCTCCGGGTTGCGGTAGGCCACGTGATTGGAACTGTCGGGAACCTCCGCCTGGCTGGAATGCCACAGTTGGAAGGGATCCTGCTTCCAGGAGAGCGCCCAGCCCAGCATGGCTGCTTCATACTCCCGTTTGCGGAGTTTTTGCAGCATCAGATTCCACTTGGTGGGCGCGATCTGGACGTCGATGCCGATTTTCCGACACTCCTCTTTGATAATCTCGGCGATCTGTCGGTAGCTGGGAGCGTCGGTGTAGATCATGAGTTCGAAGCGGGCAGGAACCTTGACGCCATCAATCACTTTATCCAGCACGCCGTCATTGTCCGTGTCCTGCCAGCCTGCCTTGGTAAGTAGCTCTTTGGCCTTGGTTGGATCGTAAGGAATGGGCGGAAGCGAGCTATCGTAAGAGCTGCTGCCAGGGAGGAAAGGTCCTGTGGTCCGTTCCGCCAGTCCGCGGAAGACCTTCTCGATGATTGTGTCCACGGGAATGACGTAGGCCAGAGCCCAGCGGAATTCCTTGTCCCGGAAGACCGGTTTCGTCAGGTTGTAGCCGATGTACCGGTAGCCCGGATATGCAAAGTCCACCAGGTTCACTTTCTTCGCCAAAACGTTGGGATGTTGCTTAGCCTGGAGAAACTGGTCTTTGTCGGGGATTCCAGCGAAATCAAGTTGATTTTGCAGGAGCATTTGGGTGTTGGTGTTGGGGTTGGAGATACACCGGTAGACAACACCGCTGAAGTAGTAAGGATTCCCCCAGTAATCGGGATTCCGTACCAACACAAGCCGCTGCTGGGAAACCCATTCTTTGAAAATCATTGGGCCGGTACCGCACATCATCTTGTTGGCCCAGTGGTTGTTAAAGCCGTCGGCGAACTCTTTGGACGAGAAATCAAAAGAGATCGGTTCCCCAGTGGCGTTCACCGAAAAAACGTGCCGCGGAATGATCGGCACGCCGCCCAGCGTGAATTCTTTGGCCAAAAAATAGGGCTTCTTCCACCGGACCTTCACGGTGTACTTGTCCACCGCCCGATATTCGATCATCGACCGCTGGCTTTCGTCTGTGGCGGTGGGATCTTCGTAATAACTGCGAATATGGGCGGCCTCGACATTGGGATTGAGGACGCAATCGAACGTGAACGTGACGTCGCGGGAGGTCAGTTCAGCCTCGGGAAGTGGTTTACCATTCGGCAACTTCATGGGGTGCCACTTCACCCCTTTGCGGAGGTGAATGGTAAATTCGAGATTTTTCTCGTCGAACTCCCATTTCTCTGCGAGCACCGGCTCCCACTCGTCGGGATTGTCAAACCGCGGTTCCGCCAGAGTTTCGTACACCCGCGATTGGAACGCCTCGGAGACAGTATCCGATGCCGTGATCGGGTTGAGGGTATCTGGGTCGTCTGGGTAACTGAGTAAAAGCACATCGTTTTCGGCGGGGGGAACACCAGCTCGGGTAAGACGTGGTTTGGCAGGGCTGGTCCCGCCCGCCGATTCAGCCGCGCTTTGCGATATTCCCTTGCTCTCTTGGGCGGAGCTTCCGGAGTCGGTCCGGCTGCATCCCACCAGAGTGAGGCCGATGCACAAAGCGGCCAGCGTAAAGCGAATTCTCCAATTCTGCCACACACACCTTGCGGTTAGCGGATGCAAAGTGATCGCGGCATGATTTTGATGCTCGGCCATGGAAAGCACCTCAGACGGGATGATTTAACTCCATTGCGTAGTGTACGGTGTACGCAGAGCGGAACCGCGAAAATCTCCAGAAAACAGCCCTTTCGGGTTCCCGTTCCTTCCATTGTTCCCTGGAGTCTCGCGCTTCGCCGCCCTGTTGGCTTGACTCCACGGTGTCTTTGCCGCATGTTAGGAAAGAAGTGTTGCGCCGTCAATAACGACTGTTCAAGACCGGGAAAAATAATAAAGATGCGCAAAACGCGGGGAGGTGCTGGTTTTAGCCTGCATGTTCTTCATCCAGGGCGTCATTTTTGATCAGGTGAAAGTGGTTCCATCGAGCAAACCCGTTGCAGGATTGAGGTGAATTTATCATGACTACCGACAATTCTCCGCCGGTCGTGGCTGCGGTGGTTCCCCCGCAACCTCCGATCGTCGTTCGTCGCTGGAGTGTGGGGGCCATTATCGTTATTGTCCTGTTGCTGCTGGGGCTCATTTTTTCCGCCTTTCTGAACATGATGCTGCTGGGGATGGTCGGGCTTCGTCTGTTCGAGACGCCGAAAGTGCGGGAGGAATATTTCTCACATTCCAAAACAGCCCGGGACAAAGTGGTCATTATGTCGCTGGAGGGCCTCATCCTGGACGGCCGGGGGTTCATGAAGGACCAGATCGACCAGGTCATTGAGGACGAGTCGGTCAAGGCGGTGGTGCTGCGGATTAATTCGCCGGGGGGAACCGTCAGTGGCGCCGATTACATTTACCACCATCTCAAGAAGATGAAAGAAAAGCGGAACATTCCGCTGGTGGTGAGTATGGGGGCCATCGCGGCCAGTGGGGGCTATTATGTGGCCATGGCCGTGGGGGATACACCCCGCTCGATCTACGCCGAACCGACAACCTGGACCGGTTCCATCGGTGTGGTCATCCCGCATTACAACGCCGCGGAGCTCGCCGAAAAAATCGGCATCCAGGAGGATTCGGTGGCCAGCCATCGGTTGAAGACGATGGGGAGTATTCTCCGGCCGATGACCGAGGAAGAGCGGAAAATCTTCCAGGGGCTTGTTGACGAGAGCTTTGAAAGGTTTAAAGAGATTGTCAAATCCGGCCGACCTGTCTTTCGCAAACAAGCGGCCCTACTGGATAAGTTGGCCACCGGCCAGGTGTTCACAGCCCAGCAGGCCAAGGCCGATGGCTTGATCGACGAGATCGGGTTCCTTGAAGATGCGGTTGACCGCGCGATCGAACTGGCCGGGCTCGATCCGGAGAATGTCCGGGTGGTCCAGTACAAAAAGGAACCGACCATGGCGGACATCCTCTTCGGGGACACGGTGCGTTTCACAATCCGACCAGCCGGCGCGGATTGGTCGTGGCTGCTGGAATTGAGCGTTCCCCGAGCCTATTATCTCTTCTGGCAGGGACCCGCGCTTCTCCGCAGCGGATCGTGAAGACGCGGCTTGTCGCGGCAAGCTGACCTCATGCCGGGCCCGAGATGATGGACCGGCGTCAATTGCCTGCGTCACAGATGCCCACGCTCACTGACCAACGGCGGCACGAAGCGGTTCGGCAGGGGGGTACTGCTGGCCATCTTCGGTGAAGCACCGCAGTTGCCTGGCCGACACGTAAACAGTATCCCCTTCCGCAAGTGCAAGTTGCGACAGGTGATGGGGATCAATTTCGGCGAGGAAAAGTTCCCCCGATTGGGCCATCAGCCACAATTTCACCAGTCCTCCCGCCGTGTGAATCCGCTGAACCACGGCCGGGAAAGCGTGCTTATGAGGAATCGTGCTGAGGGCGAATTCGTGCGGTCGAACGAAGACCACCACCTCTTCACCGGCCGACAGGGCCTCGGAGGTGCCAAATTCCACGCGGGAACCACGGCGAATCCCGCGAAACCTGTTCACGGTGCCGATGAATTCGGTGACAAACGCTGATTGCGGCTGGTGATAAACTTCTTCCGGCGTGCCCACCTGCTCGATTCGGCCAGCGTTGAGGACGACCACACGGTCCGCGAGCTCCAGAGCCTCGTCCTGATCGTGGGTGACGAACACGCTTGTCAGACCGATCTCGTCATGCAATCCACGCAGCCAGGTGCGGAGTTGCCGACGAACCTTGGCATCCAGGGCTCCGAACGGTTCATCCAGGAGAAGTACCTGCGGGCGGATGGCCAGTGCCCGGGCCAGGGCCACCCGCTGACGCTGCCCACCCGACAGTTGATGCGGATACCGCTCGGCGAACGGCTCCAGTTGTACCAGCCGCAAAAGCTCCCGCACTCGCGCGTCGATGTCAGCGGGAGAAAGCCGCAGCCGCCGCCGCTGAACGCGAAGTCCAAAAGCGATATTCTCATAGACCGTCATGTGCCGAAACAGTGCGTAATGCTGGAATACAAACCCCACTCCCCGCTGGGACGCCGGCCGATAGGTGACGTCTTTACCATCGAACAGCAGACGGCCGGAGCCAGGGTCGGGTGCTTCCAGGCCGGCTATGATTCGCAGAAGTGTCGTCTTTCCCGAACCGGAAGGTCCCAGCAGTGCCACGAGTTCTCCCGCATGAATGGTCAGATTCACGCGATCGAGAGCGCGAAATTTGCCGAAGGTTTTGGAGATTTCGATCACTTCGATGCGCATGGGAAAGACGCCTCCTCAAAAAGACAATCTTGCCCGCGGTTGAGCTTCCGATTGATGCGGTGTTGCCAGACGGTCTTCACGACCAGGGTCACCAGCCCTACTCCGGTGAGCAGCGAAGCAACGGCAAACGCGGCAGAGAACTGGTACTCGTTGTAAAGGAGTTCCACATACAGGGGCAGAGTCACGGTGAACCCGCGGATGTGTCCCGAAACGACCGAAACCGCACCGAATTCCCCGAGAGATCGTGCGGTGCACAGAATCACTCCATAGAGGAGCGCCCAGCGAATCTTGGGAAGCGTGACGTGATAAAAGATCTGCCAGCCGTTGGCGCCAAGCAGTCGAGCGGCTTCTTCCTCCTCGCTCCCTTCGGTTTCCATCAGGGTCTTCACTTCCCTGACCACAAGCGGCAGGGTGACGAAGGCGGTTGCCAGGACAATACCCGGAAATGCGAAAATGACCCGAACACCCCAGCGTTCCAGAATCGCTCCCAACCACCCATGCTGCCCAAAGACCAGAATGAGCAGCAACCCCACCACGACCGGCGAGATGGAAAGAGGCAAATCAATAAGGCTGATCAGCGCGTTGCGGCCGAAAAAGCGGTATTTGCTCAGGCACCACGCCGCGGACAGTCCAAACGCGGTATTGATGGCAACGCAGAGTGCGGTGACTGACAGGCTGAGCCGCACCGCCGCCAGGGCCTCCGGATTGCTGATTGCCGCACAGTAAACATGCCATCCTTGACGGAACGCCTCTGCAAAAACGACGACCAGAGGGAGCACAAGAAATACTCCCAGGATCAGCACCGTGGTCAGGATGAGACCGAGACGCAAAAGAACCCCAACTGGCGAACTCCGTATAAGCCCAGAATAGGGGTGCGATGGCTCGGCGCTGGCCGCCGTGAAACCATTGGTCGGCGAGCTAGATCGCGACGGAGCGAGGGAAAGACACCTCAATGACTGTTTCATGCGACGCTCCCTTCCTGCCAGCGCAACTGCCAGTTGTGGAGAGCGTTTATGGTCACGAGAATGCCCAGGGATGCCAGCAGCATGATCGCTGCAATGACGGCCGCCCCGTGATAGTCGTACTGCTCAAGCTTGATGACGATGAGGAGTGGTGCAATCTCTGTGCGATGGGGAAGGTTGCCTGCGATGAAGATGATGGAGCCGTACTCACCCACCGCCCGGGCAAACGCCAGAGACATGCCCGTGAGCAGCGCCGGGCGCAGAGAAGGAAAAGTTACCCGCCAGAATGTCACAATCGGTCCGGCACCCAGGCTTGCCGCGGCCTCTTCCCAGTCCGAAGGAAGATCGGCAATGGCAGGTTGAAGGGTTCTCACCACGAATGGCAACCCAATATAGATCATGGCAATGAGAATTCCCCAGCGCGTGTAGGCCAGGGAAAAGCCCCACTGCTCCGTGATCGCTCCCAGCCATGAGCCGGGAGCGAAAAGGGCTGTCAGGGCGATTCCAGAAACGGCTGTGGGCAGGGCAAAGGGTAAATCAACGAGTGCATCGAGGAAGCCTCGGCCGGGGAATGTATATCGTACAAGAACCCACGCGACGACAAACCCGAGCACCGCGTCCACCATCGCGGCAGCCAGGGCGGAGCCAAGGCTCAGACGGATGGCCGACCAAACCCGCGGTTCCCACAGGGTGCTCCAGCCGGTTCCGCTGGCCAGAAACGTCGTGAAGGCCGCCAGGGGCAGGATGACCATCGCGCCGAGGTAGCTCACGGTGATCCCCAGCGTGAGGCCAAAGCCGGGCAACGTCGGATGTCTCTCCCGTACTCTAAAAGGCACCAAAAACCTCCTCCACCGAATCAGCGCGAAACCGAGGTCTGCGCTTCCATAATGCGGTCGAATGTACCACCGTCGTCGAAGTGTTCCTTTTGGGCCTTTGCCCAGCCCCCAAACACGTCGTCCACGGTGAACATCTCCACGGGGCGAAAGACGTCTTCAAATTCTTGGGCTACCGTGGGATTTACGGGCCGATAGTAGTGACGCCCAATGATCCGCTGGGCTTCGGGCGTGTAGAGGAATTGCAAATAGGCCTCCGCCACGGCACGCGTTCCCCTCCGGTCCACAACGCCATCGACCACGGCCACGGGGGGCTCGGCAAGAATGCTCACGGAAGGCACCACCAGCTCGACGTTTTCCCCGCCCACTTCCCGGGTGGCCAGGAGGGCCTCGTTTTCCCAAGCGATGAGCACGTCGCCAATTCCCCGCTGAATGAAGGTGTTGGTGGCCCCGCGTGCCCCCGTGTCCATCACCTTCACCCGCGAGAAAATCGCCCGCACAAACTCAAACGCCTTTTCCTGGGCCTTTTGGACCTCGGGAGCCGAGGCGTTTTTCACTTTGGAGAGATCCCCTAACTCGCGTTTGAGGGCATATCCCCACGCTGCCAGATAATTCCATCGTGCCCCGCCGGAAGTCTTTGGATTGGGAGTCACCACATCGACGTCGGCCCTGGTGAGGTCCTCCCAATCCTGGATGTTTTTGGGATTACCTTTTCGGACAAGGAAAACAATGGTGGAGACGTACGGGCAACTACGATGGGGCAAACGCTCCTGCCAATTCGCGGCGATGAGGCCCGTTCGGGCAGCGATGACGTCGATATCGTATGCGAGGGCCAGGGTCACCACGTCAGCCTGGAGGCCGTCGATCACCGCTCGTGCCTGCTTTCCAGAACCACCATGCGACTGACGGATCTCGACCTGCTGACCAGTTTTGGCCAGCCAATATTGGGCAAATGAAGCGTTGATCTCTCTGTAAAGCTCTCGAGTAGGGTCGTACGAGACGTTAAGCAGCACGAGGCGGGAGTCTGACCTGCCGCACCCGCTCACCGTTGCTGCGGCGCAAAGGGCCACCAGCGCGAAGGCCGCCAGGCATGCTCTCCAGTGGATAGGAAAACGCAGCTTTGCATTTGTCGTGGTGGGCATGAGTGGTGAAACTCCACGTTGGACGGTGTTCTCATTTGAGATTGGCCAAGCGCCACGCGCGGTGAATCGACGGCTGACGGCAATGCCGCACATGCGCGGGCAGTGGGCCAAAGGTGAAGGCGTCACGCACGATGCATGCCAGTGGCGAATAGCGAGTCGCAAGTGACGTCTACGTAAGGAAATATGTCTTTGGCCGGGTTTTCAGGGTCAATCAATCCGTGAAATATAACGGTATGAACTGGAATCGAAGACGCGGGTCCGTTATATTTAACGGAAAGTCTCCGTCAGCGTTCTCCCGACGAAGAATCATTGCGAAAAATCCTCGCCGCTTATTCAAAACCGTTATCTGTCACGGAAATCTCGCGCAGGGGTTGGCAAATACTGCTTATGATGGATGAGAACACGCTCCTTGTTGAAGTCTGGCGGGAAGCCTGCCGCCATATCGAGATCGCCGAATCGGTGGCGGGAATCGCGACAGTCCTCAAAAACCGCATCCCGTTTCAGGTCATGGTGGTCCGCCGGTTGAAACCGTCCGACTCGGTTCTTGAGACCGTCGCCGTCGCGCCGACCGTTCCCCCGTGGTTGGGGCAGAGAGTAACCCCCCTTTCGCGTGCTGCACTCTCCCGTCTTATGCAGTGGTGTTTGGGGCGGGACGTGTTGAAAATGCTGCCCAATCGGCCAGATCTTTGCGGCGTGGATTTGGAAAGCTTGCTTGGGAACGCTCCCGCGGCTGTCCTGGTCGGCGGCTTGGTCTCGGACGGGAAGGCGACGGGGATTGCGTTGCTGGTGGAAAGAGAAAATGGGCCACCGTTTAGGACCCCTCACGTTCAACTCTTTCGCGAGGTTCTGGAGCCGTTGGCGGTCAGCCTGGAGAACGATGCCCGAGTCCGCGAGTTGGCCGTCCTCCGCGAAGCCGCCGAAGCCGAGCGACAGTCCCTTCTGGCGCGTCTGGGTCGAAAGTCGCTGGGCGACACCATTGTGGGAGCAGACGGTGGCCTCAAGCACGTCATGGAACGCGTGGAATTGGTGGCTCGATCGGATGTGCCGGTGCTTTTGCTGGGAGAAACGGGTACCGGAAAGGAGCTTATCGCGCGGACGATCCATCTTCGCTCTCCTCGGGCGAAGGCGCCCTTTCTTCGCGTAAATTGCGGCGCGATCCCTCCCGAACTGGTGGACTCCCAGCTCTTCGGTCACGAAAAGGGAAGTTTCACGGGGGCGGTGGAAACGCATCAGGGGTGGTTTGAGAGGGCGGATGGAGGCACGCTTTTTTTGGACGAAATTGGAGAACTCCCCCTGGACGCCCAGGTGCGTCTTCTGCAGGTTCTTCAGGACGGAACGTTTGAGCGCGTTGGTGGCCGACATCCCATCACCGTGGACGTGCGGATCATCGCCGCCACACATCGGAACCTGCAGGAGATGGTGCGGGCGGGTCGGTTTCGCGAAGATCTGTGGTACCGCCTGGCGGTTTTTCCGATCTTTCTCCCGCCGCTCCGCGACCGGCCCGAGGATATCCCGGCGCTTGCCCGGCATTTTGCCGAGCGGGCGGCGGTGCGGTTCAATTTGCCGCTCCAACTGCCCACTGAGGAAGACATTCGTCTTCTTATGAGCTACGACTGGCCGGGAAACATTCGGGAACTGGCGGCGGTCATTGATCGCGCGGCCATTTTGGGCGACGGCCGGGGCCTGCAGGTAGCCAAAGCCCTGGGAATCGGCACCTCGCCCGGTGCCACGGATCACCAGAAGGAGAATTTCCAGGACGAGGCCTTTCCCACACTGGAGGAAGTCAATCGTCGCCACATTGAAGAAGCCCTTCGGCGGTGCGCCGGGAGAATCGAGGGGCCCAAAGGGGCGGCGGCTTTACTGGGGATCAATCCCCACACGTTGCGCTCCAGAATGCGCAAACTGGGCATTCGATGGCAAGTCTATCGCAGGAAGTCTGGGGCGTGACTCCACAGCCACGAACTGCGGGCAGATCGATGCAAATGCAAGCATGAAGCGGGTGGGCTGAAACAAACTCCGAGATTGACGAGATTGCGTTGGGAATGCCTCGGGAAAATCGCACGCGTTGCATGAGTCTTGTCTTCCCCCGGGTTGGCGAACACCAACTGGCCGTGGTAGCGTAATGGTGTTATCAGTATCGGCATGCCAAATTTGTGTCGTGAGCGCTAGAACTAATTGGCATTTGCGATGGGAGAGGCTCAATGCGTGTACTTGCAAGACTTGCCTGTGTTTTGGTGGTTGCCCTGGCATGTGCAGGATGTCCTAAGCCGCAGCCGGCCCCGCAAAGTAGTGAAGAGCCCAAACAACCGGTTGCCAAGGAACCCAAGCCGACGCAGCCGACTGTTAGTATTGACCCGGCCCTTGTTAAGAAACTGGAAGAGCGAGTAACCGAGCTAAATGGCAAGCTTGAGCGAGACGCGAACGGCAATCCGCTAGCCGTGGACCTCTTCCAGCGGCAGACGACCGATCAGGACCTGGCCCTGATCGCGCAGATCCCGACCATCCAGCGGCTGAGCTTGTGGGGCGCCGACATCACGGACGCAGGTATCCAGGAGTTGACGAAGCTCCCCAACCTTCAGGTGCTCGTTCTGGAGAATACCAGCATCACCAACGACGGAATGAAGTTCCTGGGGCAGATCAAGAGTTTGCGGTCGCTCAATTTACGGCGGAGCACCAATTTGACAGACGATGGTCTCCAGCATCTGGTGACGCTGGAAAATCTTCAGGAATTGGCGCTGCTGTACAACAATTTTTCCGATGCCGGGATGAAATGGGTGGGACAGCTCAAGAAGCTCCGCAACCTGGACCTGCGGGGATGTGTCATGATCACGGATGCGGGCCTCGAACAACTGAAGGACCTGAAAGAATTGCGGGCCCTTAAGTTGCGGAACCAACCCAGCGTTACCGATGCGGGCATCGCCACAATCGCCCAGTTGACCAATTTGAAAGACCTCGCTTTGGAAGATGCCGGGATTACAGACGCCGGCGTCAAGCAGCTTGCATCGCTCACCAATCTGGAGGCACTCAACCTCATGCGGTGTTACGGGGTGACGGATGATGGGATTGCCTTGCTCAAGCCGCTCACCAAATTGCAGCGCCTTTTCCTGCGGGGACTTTACATCTCCGGCCATGGACTGAAGGCGCTCACCGATACACAGAATCTCCAGGAACTGGATCTGGCGGAAACGCAGGCGGACGACACCACTGCTGAGGCCCTGCTCAATTTTCCCAACTTGAAGGTTCTGGATCTCTGGCATACCCAGATCACCGATGCCGGCCTGGCCCATCTCGGCAAGCTCAAGCAACTGGAAGAACTGGTCCTGGACGGAACCCGCATCACCAGTGCCGGGCTGGCCCACCTGAGCAATCTGACACAACTCCGCACGCTCTCACTCAAAGAGTGTGATGACATCACAGACGAGGCCGTGCCTCATCTCGCGAAGCTGGCGTCCCTCAAAAAGTTGTCGCTTCAGCAGAGCGGCTTGAGTGAAGGCGGAATCAATCAGCTTCGGGAAAAATTGACCGGCTGCACGGTCGAATTCTGATCCAAGGACTCCGAAAACGCGAAGAGGCATCCCGCACGAATTTACGCAAAGCGAAGACGTTCAATCCTGGGGCGACAGGAAAACGAGCAAGCGGGGTGTCGTTAAAACACCCCGCTTGTTTTTTAGTGCCGGGCAATGCAAGGTGGCAGGTGAATGGAGCGTGGCTCAGAATGGCTCAAGCAAGCGGATGATTTCCGCCATTGGGCCCGGGCCAGGTTTTTTTAAATCAGTCGAGCGGCTTGACGCGGATGTTGCGGTAGGCCACCGGACCGTGATTCCCCTGCAGCATGATGGGGCCACGGGGTACTTCCTTGCCTGTCACGCCGCCGGGGGTCTGGGAGGGTAACTCCAGGTTCTCGTGAATGACCTGGCCGTTGAGCACCACTTTCACCAGCTTGCCGTTGGCGGTTTTCTTGCCCGTCGCGTCAAAACGCGGGGCGCGGTACTCGATGACGTACTTTTGCCACTCGCCAGGTTGCTTGGAAGCATTCACCTTGGGAACGGCAATGCTGTAGAGCGCGCCCATGTCTCCCATGCCCAGCTTTTCCTTGCCGTAGCTATCGAGGACCTGAATCTCATACTCGCCCATAACGTAGATGCCGGAGTTTGAACCCTTCGGGACCATCACTTCAATCTCGATGATGGCATCGCCGAAGGTCTGCTCGGTGTAGATGTCCACGCCATGAGAACCGACGTTCACGAGTTCTTCCCCACCGGGTTTGCAGATGAGGGCGCGGGGATCATTCGGATCGACGGACGCCGTTCCCACCTGCCATTTGCTTTGCTCGGGGCTTCCCTTGAGCTTCCAGCCCGGTAGACCCGGCTTGATCGGAATGGTGATCCAACCGTCTTCTGCAACCGCCGAGGCGGCCATTCCCGTCACCAGAACACCACACACCAGCCAACACGCGGACTTCCTCATGGTGCCATCTCCTTGTTAGAGGACCGACAACCAACACGTCCCATGGCCCCACAGCCAATGGGACTGATCACGTTCGAGGATTGACAAATCTCGATTGTTCGGCGGGATTCCTGTTATCAGGGAAGTTATTCCGGTTGGTAATCGGGATTTGGGGTTGGTAGCTGGGCATCGACCTCTTTCAACCATTTTTCCAGGACCGCCCGGAGCTGAGCAGCCTTTTGCGGGAAACGGTCAGTGAGGTCCTGTGATTCCTGGGGATCGTCCTTGAGATTGTACAGCTCTCCATGATTATCCTCATAGAAGTGGATGTATTTCCAGTCACCGTGCCGCACCGCACTGTAGGGAGTAGCGCCGCCCGGATGGTAGTGCGGATAGTGCCAGAAGAGGGCGCGATCAGGCAACGACCCCTCGCCGCGAAGCACATTGGCTACGCTGATGCCGTCGGAATGGTGCGAAGGATCGTCGGCGAGGCCGAGCATGTCGAGAACGGTGGGATAGAGATCGATCGTCATGATCGGTTGATGGGAAACGCTCCCTGGAGCGGTCACCCCAGGCCACCGAATGATCCAGGGAACGCGGACGCCACCCTCATAAGCCGATCCTTTTCCGGCCCGCAGGCCGATGTTGTGGGTCACGGGCCGTTTCTGGCACGCGGGCAGAACCAGTCCACCGTTGTCGGACGTGAAGATGACGATCGTTCGTTCGGTCAGTTGCAGGCTATCGAGAGTTTCGAGAATTCGGCCGACGCTTTGGTCCAAACTGTGAATCATGGCGGCATAGACCGGGCATTGCTGACCGTTCAGGTTGTCTCCCCGGGCGTTAGCTTCTGCGAGCTTCTTTTCGTAATAGCGAACAAGCTGTTCCTTGGCCTGAAGCGGCGTATGCACGGCATAATGAGCAAAGTACAGGAAAAAGGGCTTTCCCTTGTTGGCGGTAATGAACTTCATGGCTTCATCGGTGAGGCGATCGGTGAGATATTCCCCCTCGTGACCGCCCTCCAGCGGAACGCGGCGGTCTGCTTTTCCGTACGGCCAGAAGTAACTGCCGGGCGACCCCCACTGCGTTCCCCCGATATTCAAATCAAACCCCTGATGCTGGGGAAAGTAGGGCGGATCCCCCAGGTGCCATTTTCCCACGTGGGCTGTGGCGTAACCCGCTTCATGAAGTCGTTCCGCCAGGGTGAGCTCTTCGAGGGGAAGGTACATTCTCCAATCGGGAATGCGGAGTTTTGCCCGTGGTCGCACATGACCGGGGATCCAGTCGGTGAGGTGCAAGCGTGCCGGATACTTGCCCGTTAGAAGAGCTGCCCGAGTGGGTGAACACACCGTACACGCGGCATAGCCCTGGGTAAAGCGCATTCCCTGCGAGGCAAGGCGATCGATGTGGGGTGTTTCGTAAAAGCGGCTGCCGGTACATCCGAGATCGGTGGCTCCCAGGTCATCCACCAGAATGACCACCACGTTCCACGGTTTTTGTGGCGGTTCTTTGGCCAGGGCGGTACCACTCAAGGCAAGTAGCAACCCCAGCCCCACAGCTCTTTTCAGCCCGTACATGGCAAAACCTCCCCGAGGATGTCACAAGTTAGCCAGGGCGAGTCAACGTGTTTTCGCCCCCATTATAAACCGCGATGGCGGCAAAAGCACCGTGGCGGAAGGAGAAAGCAAAAACTGGCTTCTCTTTCCAAAGAGGAGTGATTTCCGAAAGAGTATCATCCTGATCACCTGGGAGCTGCACACCGCCGCGGGCGATACACTGCTCCGCTCTTTGACAAGAGCGAGGGGCTAATTTTCGTTGTCCGCGGAGTACGCCAGTTGGCCGTCGATCCACACGGCCCGAACGGTCGCCTGGGGAGCGAGCACGGCTTCCACAGGGTCTCTTTCGGCGATCCGATCCTCCAATTTGACGACCGTGATTTGGGCGGAGGCCCCGTCGCGCAGATATCCCCACCCTTGCCATCCCAGCACCTTTGCTGGTTGAGATGTTGCCATGGCGAGGATTTCCGAGCCAGGCATATGGGGAAAGAGTTCCCGTACAGTTTGCAGCTCCCGCAAGATACTCAGGTCCGGATTGGTCGCGCGACTGTCCGTCCCGAGAATCACGGGAATCCCGGCCGCGAGGTATTCGTCGAGGGGATACCCCGCATGGCCGAAGCGGCGGTAGGTTCGCGGACAGAACACCACCGCAGCCCGCCGGGCCGATCGCTGGAGCAAACTCCGCTCAAGCGATGTCAGATGATTCCCGTGGACGATGAGAAGGGGAGAACTCTCGGAAAGGATGGCGATATACTCGGCCCAACTCGTACCGCTTCCGAAAAGAGACCGGGTATTGATCCCCAGATCAGCGAACATCTTATGAAATGGGCCCGTCTGATGTTGGAGAAGCTCTTGTTCTTCTGCGGTCTCTGCAAGGTGGATGGCCACTGGAAGAGCCCGAGCGTTGGCGTATGAAACGAGTTGCCGCAACACGGTAGGCGGGACGGTGTATGGCGCATGGGGAGTGATTCCCGCATCCAGTCCCAGCAGCGTACATGCCCAGCGATGCAGATCGAGTCGGGAAATGAGTTCCCCTACCGTATCTTCTCGCACGGCGATGCATTCCAGGAGGCTGAGCACGCGCGGACGTGGCCCTGAAGGCAAGCGTCGGTCGGGGAGGAATGTTTCCACCCACCACGCAGGCCAGCCAGGCTGCGCGATATCAACAATCCCGCACGCACCGCCTGCCACGCATTCTTCGATTCCACGGGAGATGGCCTCCGCCGGACGATAGTCTGCCGATCGACGGAACGCGACAACGGTGGGAATCCATTCCCACAGGGATTGCCCTTCTTTAAAACCTCGGTTCCAGCCGCTCAGCTCCAGATGGGTGTGGGCATTGATCAATCCGGGTAGGATCGCGCAGCCGGGATAGGCGTGCTCTTCGACGACGATGTCGGCATGTTCCGGCAGGCTGGCCCGCAATTTGTCCACCACACGAGCAGAAGAGGAATCCTCTCCCACGGCCAGCACGCGGTCCCGGTACAACAGGACACTGCCAAACCGGCGAGGCGATTCTCCGGGAGAAATGACCCAGTCAGCGGATAGTCGATAAAGTCGGAACTCGAGCATCACTTCCGTGGTGGGAGTCGTGTCGGTATTGCCTTAAGGTCCGCAACCTGTTCTGAACGAATTTCCGGACCGACCTCAGTCGGCGTCATGCTCGGGGGTCGGCCGATCTGGCGAGTGCGGGATCATCCAGGAGACGATCAGTCCTGCGGCGAGAATGCCGGCGGCCACGATCGGCCCACGAAACATCAGTCCGTCCTCCGTCCAACTGGCCAGGGATTCCAGCCAGGGATGCTGCCGGTAGACCTCGGCCGTAATCGATCCCAAAACCAGCCCCAGGCCATTATGCATGGCATGGTACACCACACAGGGATAAAGGCTGCCGGTGCGGAGGGCAAGCATTCCCAGGACCAATCCGGCAACGAATGCCACCACCGACTGCTGCATGAGGGCGTGAGTGAGGGCGAAAAACACGGCGGAGTACACGACGGCTTCCAGAGGCCGCAAACCGCTCCGAAAGCCGGAGAGCACGAATCCTCGGAAGGCGAGTTCCTCGCACACGGCCGGTACGAGAGCCATCACGAACAGCAGGGTAGGCCAGTCCGGCACGCTTGTGGAGAGTTGCTTGAGGTACTCCGCGATGGCCGGATCGAGAGGGTACAGCTTTGTCACCCAGAGTTTGAATGTGCTGAATGCGGGACACAGAGCAACGGCCAGCAATGCGGCACCCAAAACGTGTCGCCAACGTGGCCAGCGAAGGAGCAGTGTCTCGCGCGGCCGGTCCACAAACAGTCCCGTCATCACCCCCACCGGCAGGAGGACCACAACCAACTGCGTGATGAGCGCCTGTTGCATGAAACTGAGTGTCAGCGAAGTCCGGGCGAGAGCTTGTGTCAGCACAAAACGAACCAGCAGAATGCTGACCCCGCACAAAAGTGCCAGTGCCGGGGTTGGGACGGAACGCCGGCGTGTGGCGTATCGCAGCCAGGCAGTGAGATCAAATCGCTCACTCTCCCGGAAGAGTACTTGCTCTCGATTGAACTGCTGAACAGACCAGCGGAGCATGAGAAGGCATCCCCCCAGAGTGACCGCGGTCACCGGGGCGACGAAGCGGAGGGCCTCAGCAATCTGCCCCTCGATGAGTGTCTTCAGCAGCAAGACCAGACCCGTAATCGGAATAAGGGCGGTGCCCAGGTCCAGCTCAAGGCCTCGCGCCATGGGGAGGCCGACGAGCGGTAACGTCACAAAAAGCAGCGGCATCAGATAGTACTGGCCCTCTTTTGTGCTGCGTGCAAATGCGGCGATGCCCAACGCCAAGCAACTAAATGCGGCTGAAGTCGGCAACAGGGCCAGTCCCAGCCACAAGACCGAGGACAATGGGGGCGCGGAAAACTGCGGCAGGTTGCCGAACGCCAGCCACCCTGTCAGCCCCATGCTGACCAGGTTGAGGACCGCGGTCGCCATGCTGAAAAGCGTGATGGCCGCCAGCTTGCCGAGGACGATTTCCTTTCGACTGGCAGGGCTGGAAAGAAGCGTTTCCAGCGTTCCGCGCTCTTTCTCTCCGGCACACAGATCCACGGCGGGGTAGAACGAGCCAGTGAGAGACCAGATGACCAGCAGGACAGGGAAAATCTTGGCCCAAACGGCAGCCCCCTGAAGCGATGTCCCCGCCGAGACATCCGCGATTTCAAGGCGGAAGGGGCGCGCGGCCTCGGGCGGCAATTGGGCGGCTGCCAGGTTGGCGATCATCACCTGGGTACTCCATTGCTCCAGGACGCGCTGCAGTCGATTGTAGGCGGTTTGAGATCTTTCCTGCGCCGAAGAGTAATAAATCTGGGGCGACGGAATCGCGGACCGCGCCACGATGACCGGCTGGCCCTTCCCAGGCGGAATCCCCCCGGAGTGACTTAATTCGTCGTGGTCTTTTGACCCGGTACTTTCAAAATGAGTGTCTGCCGGATTCCGAATATCCCCAGGGAAATGCGCCGTCAATTGACGGCGGATCTCTTCCCGAAATCGCGCAAGCTCGCCGGCGAATCCTGGCGGAAAGACCAGGACGGCGTCAAAATCCTGCGATGTGATGGCCTCCTTGGCGAGGGTTTCCCAGCCCTCGGGCGCTCGGAGAAGACCGTGATCCTCGGGTTCCTCGCGGAAAAACGTGAGCTCCAAAAGGCGGGCTTCCGCGGGACTGGCGAAAAACATTTCACAAAAGCGATTGTTTTCAAACAGCGGTGGATCGAGCGGTTCCCGAGCGCCGATGACCAGAATCCGACTGGGCTTTTCGCCCATGAACTGGGCAATTTGAAAGAAGCTCAAACCCAGGAGCGGATAGAGGAACACCGGGAGCACCGCCACCATGAAGATCGTCCGGCGATCACGCAACTGATCGCGGATTTCGCGGGCGAAGATGATGCGAACGTTACGCCACGTCATGTCGGACGGTTGAGTGCGGGTGATCCTGTGTGAGTGTCGTGTTCAGTTCCCACCGCGTCGCGATCGCACGGCTCGCGGTGACTTTCTTGATGGGCCACTGTCGGCTGGCCATTTTCCAATTCGACCTGGGTGATCAGGCGGAAGAAAAGCTCTTCCAGATCGTGCTCGCGGTACTTTTCGCGAAGTTCCGGCAATGTACCCGCCGCCAGAATCTTTCCGCGATAGAGGATGGCGATGCGGTCACAGAGTTTTTCCGCCTCGCGCATGATATGCGTGGAGAAAATCACGCATTTTCCCTGGTCTCGCAACTCTGCGATGGTTTTGAGCAGCGCTCTTGCCACCAGGACGTCCAATCCGGCAGTCGGTTCATCGAAAATGAGTACGGGAGGGTCGTGAATGAGGGCGCGGGCGACGGACACCTTCTGCTTCATCCCGGTGGACATCTTGGCTCCCAGGACATCGCGAATCTCCCACATTCGCAGCCGGTTGAAAAGCTCCTCCATGCGAGCCCGTAACACGTCCCGCGGCAACCCGTAGAGAAGTCCAAAATATTCCACCATCTCCCAGGCCGTCATGCGGTCATAGACGGCCGTGTTGACGGACATGAACCCGATCGACCGGCGAACCTCATCGGGCTGTGTTAAGCAATCGTAGCCGTTGACCACTGCCCGGCCGGAGGTCGGCCTCAGCAGCGTGGCGAGGATCCGCAGGGTGGTGGTTTTACCCGCCCCATTGGGGCCTAACAGGCCGAAAACCTCGCCTGGTCGGGCAACGAAACTGAGCCCTTCCAGGGCCACAATCCGCCCCCGACGGAGGTCCTCATAGTGTTTGGCGAGATTTTCCACCACAACGCTGCACATCAAAAACGCTCGTTTTCAGCTTGTTAAAATCATCCGGGAATTTGAGGTGCTCTAAGCCGGCACTCGTGCGGCCTTGTAACATAAACCGCTGAATGTTCGCACATGAAGTCCGTTGGCCACTCTTAAAAGGGGCCATTGGCGGCCCGGCGCAAGCCTGAAGTCGCTGGTCCAGGACTTTTCGCGGTCACTGCCCGCGGCCGGGGCGACTGGCGCAGGCCCACACCCGATCGGTTGCAACCCATCTGAACTTTTCTTTTCGGCTTCAGAAGATTGTACCACGCGAGAACCCAAGCCAGCCGGTGAGAACGTCACCCCGCGAAAAACCGTAAGCGGAAAACCGCATTCCGCGGCCGCCCGACAGACATCGCTGTTACGACTGATTCAGGCTTCGGAACAGCACTGTTTTCACGTGACCGGACACAATGGACCACCAAAAGTGGCATTGTCACCGGGAAACCCAATCTGGACAATGCCGGTCGGTGCTGCCCGACGAATGTGAGCGACGCACGGTCGAGTCGGAGAATTAGGAAAAATGGGATGAGTCAACCTGTTCGCATCCTTGCAATATTACTTTTTGTGACTTGCGTTCCGGAGGGGCTGTCTTTCGCGGTGACGCCGGGCATGGTGTCAGCGGACGACATCTCCGGTGCGCCGCCGGACGCGTCGCACAACGGGTATCCCGCGGAGGTGAACCTCCTGGCGCAGTCGCAAGCGCAGCGGATGAATTCTCTTCGCTCGCCGCTTCGAGTCGCCCGTGCGCAAGAACCAGCAGCCACCGCGCAGCCTGATGCAGGGGGAGGCACGCCGCCGCTTTCGCCGGTAACGCCTGGAGCCGGGGCGCAGTCGCCCGCCGAGCCTTCCGTGCCCGCACTGTCCGCCGAAGACCTTCAGCTTCGGATTCAGCGGATTCAGTCTGATCCCAGTCTGGATGAGGCCCTCAAATCCCAGATTGTCGGGATCTATGAGCGCGCCCTCCAGGAACTTGCGGCGGCTGACAAGGCCAGAGCTCGCGCGGAGCAATTTCGCCAGCAGCGGGAGTCCATTACCCAGGAAATTAAAAAGCTGGAAGCAGAGCTTGCTTCCCTGGAAGCAGCCGCGGGCACTATCAATGCGGACGACCTGTCGCTAGAAGACATTCAGAAAGCGGCCCAGGAGGCCGAGGAACGGCTCAATGCGGCGCGGAGTGCCCGTGACTCCGTTGAGGCGGAGGTGACCCGACGTAACTCCTCGCGACAGTCCGCCAAGCAGAGGGCCGACGCGGCGCAGAAACGGATCGAGGCTGCCCGGCAAGCGCTGGGGACGGCCGCCAAAGCAGATCAGATGCCTGCTCTGGCGGAGGCGGAACGTGTTCTCCATCAGGCGGAATGGGAATCGGCACGCTGGGAAGCCGAGGCTAGCAAGGAAGAACTCGCCTATTACGACAAGGCTGACGAGGCCCTCCTCCCTTTGCAGAGACGTCTGGCGGCGCAGCGGTTGCGTGTGGCGGAAGGCGAATTCCAGCAGTGGCAGCAGATCCTGGCTCAGCGGCGTCAGGCCGAGGCGGTCTCTCGCGCGGAAAAAGCCAAACAAAGGCGGGAGCAGCTTCCGCCCGCTCTTCGCACGGTGGCTGAACAGGTGGAAAAATCGGCTGCCGAAGTGGCCCAGCTCACGGCGAAGGTTAATTCCGTATCGGCTGAACTCACCCGGGCCAATCAGCAACTGGAAGAGCTTAAGCAGCAATTTCAGACCACCAGGGACCGGATGGGTGTCGTGGGGATGACGGGGGCACTGGGACTTTGGTTGCGGGCGCAGCGGGCGAAACTTCCCGACACTTACACCCTCTGGCAGAGAATTCGCAAGCGCCAGGAAGACATTCGCCAGGCCCAGTGGAACCTGCTGGAATTGAGCGATCGGCACGCGCAGGCACCGCCACTCGAGGAAGAAATCGCACGCTGGCGAAGTCGCCTGATGGGTGAGGATCTTGATCATCATCCGGAGTGGGAGGAAGTCCTCCGGGAGCTGCTCACGGAGTCTTATTCACTGCTCGAACAGCAGGTCAAACTCTACAATCGCTGGCTCAATGACCTGGTGGATTTAGACAACACGGAGAGGGCGACCATCCGGCTGATCGAAGAGTACCGCCGGTTTATCGACGAGCACATTCTGTGGATTCCCAACACCCCCGCCTTTGAACCATCACAGTGGTCTGAGCATTTCCGCCTCACGCTGGGTGTGATCAACACGCTGGTTGGGGTCGAAACATGGTCTGAAATTGGGGGAATTATTGAGCGGGATGTGGTCAATAACCCCAGTCTGTGGATGTCCACCGTTTTGCTCTTATTGATTTGGGGTCTGCTTCTTTTCCGATTGAGAAAAATTCTGCCCGATCTAGCCGCCCGAGTCAGCCGAGGAGCCTTCTACGGATTCTGGCCAACGCTCCACGCGGTAGCCATTACAGTGGCGGAAACGCTCTGGCTCCCCTCGGCTCTTTTCTTTGTGGCGTGGCGACTGGTGTCGCCTTTGGAAAGCACTTCGTTGAGTTTGGTCATTGCGGCGGGGCTGCGCTCGGTGGCTGAGTTCTTGCTGGTCTTCGATGGGTTGCGTCGGGTCGCGGCCGCCGGCGGTTTGGGGGAAGCTCACTTCGGCTGGCCACCGAATCTCGCGATGGCCCTCCGCCGTCACCTCCGCTGGTTCATCCTCCTGGGAGTGGTTGTCACGTATTTCTGCGTAGCCATTCATGCCAGTAATGACCAGCGGTGGGAAGCCGGCCCAGGGCGTTTGGCCTTCCTGGCGATGATGGCTCTTTATGCGGTGATGGCGGCGATCCTCTTCCGCCCGCGGGGGTCCGTCTGGGAAGCGGTGCGCATTCACAACGACAGAGGATGGTTCTATCGAGGGCGGACGGTCTGGTGGCTTGCCGGGGTGGGAACCCCAATTGTTCTGGCCGTGCTTTCTTTGCTTGGCTACAGCTACACGGCCATCGAGCTGGCCCAGCGATTCCGAGAGACGATCATCCTGCCGTTAGGACTGGGCGTCTTGGAAGAGCTTTTTAACCGCTGGCTTGTTGTTCGCAAGCAGCGGATTGGCCTCAGTCGTGCCCGGCAAAAACGTATGATGGAAGCTCAGAGTACTGAAGCTGCCACGGAAAGCGGCGGGGTCGTGGCGCCACCCGCGGAATCCGAGCCCGATCTTTCCCTGGTCGGTTCCCAAACGCGGCGACTGTTCGGCACGCTTCAGGTCGTGCTCGCGGTGTTCCTGCTGTGGTGGATCTGGGCAGACGTTCTGCCGGCCCTGGGAATGTTACGGCAGGTGCGATTGTGGGGGGGAACTCCGGCGGCAGTCTCCGCGGCGGAAGCGACATCGGCTGCACCTGTGGGGACTGTGTCGGTCCAGGAGGGGGCTCAAGCGGCAACCCTGCCGGTTCCGGTAAGGGCGGTCACTCTGGCGGATGTGCTCCTGGCCGTTGTCACGCTTGTGATTGGTGCGATGTTCGCGAAGAATATCGCGGGTCTTATGGAGATTGTGCTTCCGCAGAGATTGCCCGTCGATCCGGGTCTACGCTATGCCCTGCACACGGTGGCATCGTATCTAGTCATCGGAGTGGCCATTATCTTGGCCTGTGGACGCCTGGGGTTGCAGTGGTCGCAGGCCCAGTGGTTGGTGGCGGCTCTGGGTGTCGGGTTGGGATTCGGATTGCAAGAAATCTTCGCAAATTTTGTCTCCGGTCTCATTATTCTCTTTGAAAGACCGATTAGGGTGGGCGATTTGGTCACGGTGGGCGAGTTTTCGGGAGTCGTCACGAAAATCCGCATCCGCGCAACGACAATCCTCAATTTTGAGCGTCGCGAACTGATCATTCCCAATAAGGAGTTCATCACGGGAAAAGTCATCAACTGGACGTTGAGTGATCGCACCAATCGCGTCGAAGTAGCTGTGCGTGTGGCGTATGGAACCGATCCCGATCGGGTGATCTCGCTGCTTCTCGATGTCGCCAAAAACCATCCTCATGTCATGTCAGATCCGGCGCCCGTTGTGCTGTTTGAGGGATTTGGCGATAGCTCGCTCAATTTCCGGCTCTTTGCGTATGTGGCGAATTATGACAATCGTCTGGCCGTGATTAACGGGCTCCATGCCGCGGTGTACCGCCGGTTGACGGAAGAGGGCATCTCGATCCCCTTCCCGCAGCGGGACATCCACATTTATTACACAGAACAACCGCGATCCAATCAGTCCAGCGGAGCAGGCGAAGCGTCCTCTTCTCCCGAATCACAGATTCCCCCTCAGGATAAAGGCCCCATTTGACGTGGGTATTGCCCGGACTTTGAGGACCCGGTTCCACTCAATGCTGAATCTTCGTTAGGACGCATATGTCAGGTCCGTCGGAGTTTCTTCACGTTTTGCCGCGACCACGAAAGCGTTCCGCTGTTTGGGGAATTCATAAATCGCCCCTACAACGCCGGAGGGACCTGCTTGTCAGGTCCGATCAGCACCGATCGATGACCCATCGTCCTTCGCCGGGCACGACAAGCGTGCCCCTCCGACTTTTCG
>FWWL01000666.1_pt1 | contig 91340 bp, 76 predicted proteins | sample 2228331 | NCBI WGS metagenome assembly FWWL01 (sample SAMEA103939775, study PRJEB20133) | metagenome | reverse complement strand
TTAACCGCTAGCCCATAAACCTCGGTGAGCAGTTACAAATTTTAAAAAATCTTTGTGGCTTTGTGTGAACTTCTTAAGCCGATGAGACAAGGTAGGTAGTTACATTTACGCGAAACGAGGGTTTTTTCTTTGCCCATTTGCTGATTTTTTGATTTGCCCATTTTGCAGATTTCTCAAGGAGAGCAGACGATGTTGGATTGGGGCGTGCAAGTCATTCTCTGGTTGCAGGGGCACTTCAGCCCGGCCCTGGATGGGGTCTTCAAGGCCATCACGTTCCTGGGGGAGGAGGATTTCTACCTGTTGTTCATGGCTTTCCTCTACTGGTGCGTGGATCGTGCTCTGGGGGCGCGGGCGACGCTGTTGTTGCTCTTTTCCAATTACACTAACACGGTGTTTAAAGAGTGGTTCCGCATGCCGCGGCCCTTTGCGTATGATGCACGGGTGCGCGCCATCAAGCCGGTTGGGGGCTATGGGCTTCCCAGCGGACATGCACAGAACACGGTTGCGATTTGGGGCTTTTTCATGACCCTGTGGCGTCAGCCGCTCTTTTGGGGCCTGAGCCTGGCCTTCATGCTGCTCATGGGGCTTTCGCGGGTGTATCTGGGCGTGCATTTCCCCACCGACGTGCTGGCCGGGTATGTCCTGGGGGCCGCGGTGCTGTGGGCATTTCTCTATCTGGAGAGGACGCTCAAGCCGATGGTGGCGCGCTGGAGCCTGGGCTTGCGTCTCTTCATGTTGTCTTTCCTGGCACTCACACTGGCTTTGGGGCTGCACACGGAGGATGGCATGACGGTGAGCGGCGCGTTCTTCGGCCTGATGCTGGGCATGGTGTTGGAACGTGAAAAGCTGCACTTCTCCGCTGAGGGGGAGCTGATGCAGCGCCTCTTGCGCTTCTGGCTGGGCTTTGCGGTGTTGCTGGGGTTGCGCTTTAGCCTCAAGGCCCTTTTCGCTGATTGGGAGCCTGTTTTGCTGTGGCGCTTCCTGCGCTACACCCTGATCGGCCTGTGGGCTGCCGCCGGTGCCCCGTGGGTGTTCCTGCGCCTGGGCTGGGCACAACGGGAAAAGCGGGCAGCGTGACCTCTCCTCTGGCGTGCCTGGTGATGGGCAAACAAAAGCCGCGGGGCGCTTGTCCCCGCGGCTTTTACGTGAGCGATCAGGCCCGGCGCAGGCGTCGCGCGGCGACCAGCACCACAATCAAGAGCAAGCCGACCGCGCCAAAGAGCAGCACATCACCCAGGCCACCCGTGTTGGGGACCTGCCCCGAACCCGGCGTCGTGGTGGTGCCCGGTCGCGGCGTGCGGGTTGGCGTGGGCGCAGGCGTGTTGGTGCGCCTCGGCTGAGGCGTGGGCGTTGGCGTCTGCGCGCCTAACACCGGCGTTGCTGTGGCCGTCGGCGTGGCCTGGATTTCACCACCCGGCGTGGGCGTCGGCGTCTCCTGCTGTTCTGGGGGCGGCGTCGCCGTGGGCGGGAGCGGGGTTGGGGTGGGCGTGATGGGCGTTGCCGTCGGCGTCAGGGCCAGGATGGCCTCGGCGGTCGCTGTGGCGTTCATCGCAATCAACACCGCCTCATTCGTGGCGCGGATCGCTGCGGCTTGTTGTTCACGGCGGCGTTGCACACCGGGGTTAATGACCAGCGCCCAAACGATGAAGGTGATGATCGCCAGAACGAGAATGCCCCCTAAGATCGCGGCTACGATGATGAAGGTGCGATCGGGACCACCGCCACCGGCTGCCCCTCCCTCTTCTTCCTCAAGAGCCTCATCCTCAAAGGATAATTCTTCGCCAAAAACGTTGTCCAGGTCGTCCGCCATTCGACGCCTCCTCGGATTGGAAATGGGTCTGGAATCTCTTACCCTGTGCTGATTAAAGCACTGCTTAACTATACCATAACAAAGAAAAAGCTACAACTACAGCAAGCGTTCCAGATTCACCAGCGGAATCTGGATCAGCTCTTCGCCCACCCTGACGCGCACGCCGGGCAGGCGGGCCCCTGTTTCCAGCGTGATGAGGCTTTGTGGCAGTTCCTCGACGATGCCGGTCACGCCCAGATAGGGGGCGCGCAGGGCGCGCACGCGCGCGCCTACAACCAACTGAGCTTCCGGATTGGGTGGGGCGGGAGGTTGGCCGGGAAGCGGCACAAACACATAAGGCCGTTCCACGGGCCACAAGGCCCGCAAGCGCCCACAGACCGCGCCTTCGCGTCCGGAAAGGGACTTGAGCAGCTCAAAAGCTGCGCTGGACATGGGCATTTCGCCGACCCCTTCGGTGGCGACGATGGCGAAATTCACCGCCTGGGCGCGTGGAATCAGGTCCGCCGGTACGCTGCCGACGATGATGCCGCGCACTTTTGCTTCCTCCGCGGCGGCTAGCACGTCCTCATTGAGCGGCCCACCGCCGATGATGATGGCGCCGCTGACCGCATTATCCACCGTCTTGGCGCGGATGGGCTGTTTGGCGGCTTTCACCAGGCATTTCAACACCCCAAATCCTTCCCGCTGATTGCCCCAGGCGGCCTGAACGTAGGCCCCGTTGGCCTCGATCATCACCCCCTCGTTGGGCCACACCTCGGAGATGGCCCCAGGTACCAGCGCCGGCAGCTCGTAGTAAGTCGGATCTGCTTCAATCAACATGCGCCCGCGCCCGATGCCGGTCACCGTCCCCTCAATGGGACTGCGGCAGGTGTGCACGGTCAGGCCGCCCTTTTCGGCCACGATCTGATTGGCCTTGACGCGCTGGCCCTTTTTCACCTTCAGGTAGGATTTGATGGCCTTGGCGTCTACCTCCAGCGTCTCGCTCACGTTTAACAGACGGAAATCCGGCGGCACCAGCGCGCGGGCAATGACCTGCGATTGCTCCACAAACTCGGTCAACTGCACCAGCACTTCGCCCTGCCTCGGCAGGCGGCGCGGAATCTGGACCTGCGTGAAAGGACTGATGATGCTGTAAGGGGTAACCATGCTTTAGCCTCCCACGTCCCAGAACCAGCGTTGCACAACTTCACGCCGATCATCCGCACTGACCGGCAGCGTGAGGGGACGCCCGCGCCCATCCACCACCAGGCCAACCAGGCCACCCTGAACACGCACCTTGCCCCCGCGTCCGGGTCCCAGGCCAATATCGAAGCGGCGCAACGGCTTAATGTCCAGCAGCGCGCTTTGACCCGGTAACAGGGGCCAGATTTCCAGGTCCCCCTGGCGCGCCTCGACATCCAGGACGCCGCCATCTTCGTAAGCAATGTGGATCTTGAGAATCGTCTCCCCTGGATTGGCCTTGCCGACCGGCGAGATGACGGTGCCCAACGGCACGAGGGTGCCGGAGTTCAGGGCCGAGGCGGCAGCGACAGGCGAAACGCTGGCCAGCGCCCCCAGGGCCGGCGCGGCGCGGTGTTGATCCAGCAGGACGCGCGTGATCCCCACCGGCTCCAGACCGTCCAGCACCGCCAGCAAAATGTGACCGGGCCGCGGCATGGTGACAATTCCCCCGCCCGAAACCACAATCGGATCGAGACGCGGCATCAAGCCGGGGTAGAGCTGCGCTTTGCCCGTCGTCCAGGTGGGGCGTGCGACCGCCATCAGGTTGCGCAAGGCTTCGCGCACGACCGCCTGTTCCACCCAAAGCTCGCGCGGATCTTGCGGCACGGTCCAGGGGTAGATGGTGCGATTATGCAGCACGGCCAGCACATCCTCGTCGGCCATCTCCTCGGGCAGCCAGCGGGTGATGCGCTCCAGGCCGTACTCCTCCACCCACTTCAGCGGTCCCAAAACCAGGCCTTCCCCACCGCGGATCGAGAAAAACAAGCGCTTGTTGAACGTCGCCGCCACCGTCGCACTGGCGGCACCCAAATCCACCCCCAGGGTCCCGCGATCCAGCGCACTCTCCTGATGCCACAGGTACTCGACCAGACGGCCAAACGCCAGCGCCGTCGGTTGGACCGGCGCATTGCTCCACTCCATCAGGCGTTCGGCGCCGGGGGAGAGATTAAAGCGCCGCTCAATGTAGATGCGTTCCAGGGCTTCCTGCGCCGGGCCGAGATGTTCCTGATCCAGGGCGGGCCGCACATTATCCACCACCGTGAGCGTGGTAATCGTCTCGAAAAGCTTTTTCACGACCCCCGCCACGCGGCGATTGCCGGCGTAAATCACATTTGGGCGCTGGCCCTGATCAATCATCGAAATCCCCAGGCGCAGCGCTTCCGCCAGCTCCACCACCGGCTGCGCGGCGCCTCCATCCACCCCGCCGACCAGCAGCACCACATCGGGATGCAAATCGCGCACGGTACGCGCCCAATGCTCCTCAGGCGAGGTCAGGCTGCCCTCGCGCATCACCGTGCCGATCACCTGGGCGTAGGTGCCCGTCACCGCGCGCCGGGCGCTCTCCAGACTCATCTCGCGCACCAGCCCGGCCAGCAGCACCCGCAGCGGCTCCGGCGCGCTCATCGTCACCACAAACGCATCCACCCCGCCCATCCCCTCGTAAGGCGTGATGATGCGCGCACTGGCGAACAACTGGCGTCCCACCACGCGCTCGATCTCCTCGACCGCATGGAACACCCCGATGCTCATATCATTCCAGGGGGGATTGTTGGTGGTCAGGGTTGCCGCCTGCGCGACCAGGCGATAACTATCCTCGACGCGCTCGAAGAGCAGGACCTTGGTCATCACTGCTCCGCAATCGGCAACCAGGATGGAGTCTATCGTGTTCTCTTCCGCCATGCGCTTACGACCCCGTAATGAGAGATAGCACCAGGTTGGCCACGAAAGCCAGGCGATTCACCAACATGGTCAGGGCTGACGTCAAAGCTCCCGCGTAGGCCACAGCCAGCCCCGCCACCACGATATACCGGCTCAGGCGTTTCAGCCATATCTGCCAGGCCTGCGCCTGCTCGCGCTGCGGCTCCGGACGGGAAGAGAAGCCCAACAAAGCGATGATCGTCCCCACTAGCACCAGCAAGCCGTTCAGCGCACTTCCCAGCCCGGCGCGCAGGGAGAGGCCGCTGCCGGTGGCATCAATCTGGGGAATCACCGTTCCCAACAGCGCCCCCGCAAAAGCCACCGCCACCCCGCTCCCCAACAGCACCGCCATGGCCACATTGCCGATGCGGGCCGCGCGGGGAAAGCCCTTGAAGAGCAGCGTTGCCCCCAGGAGGATGGGAATCGCATAAAACAACCGCATATCCGTGAGATCAGGGTTGAACATGGGGAGCAGCCAGGTATCTACCACATAGCGCAGCACCAGCGCCATCGCGTAACCGGCCCCGATCCCCACAATGATCGCCAGCGTCCAGCGGTAGAACACCGAATCGCCGAGCAAATAACTCAGCACCAGCACCGTCACCGCGGCCCCGATCAAACCGGCGAGCAGCTCTAGTGGATTAGCCATGTCCTAAGCCGCTCCTTTCTTGCGCGTCATAATCACCAACCCCGCCCCCAAAATCAACAACCCGGCCGTCACCCACTGAGCGCCGACCAGCGCATTCAACTGGCGCCGCGCCAGGGGATGATGCTTCTCTAACGGCTCGCCATAGCGTTGCATCAGATAGCGGCTCCCATCCTGGACGCCCACCATCACCCCGCGCAGGTTCTCGATTTCCAGATACGGGATCATCAGGCTCCCCACCGCGTTACTGACCCCCACCACAATGGGCATGCGCGGGCCGACCGTATTCTGCTCCAGCCACCAGCGCAGATGATCCGAGCGTGCCGCGAGCACAATCAACAAATCGTACTCATTGAGCGATAAATACGTCGCGATGCCGGTTGTTGTCCCAGGCAAATACCCCGGCGTTTTCCAGGGCTCTTGCCAGGCGGGGTTCGTTTTCAGGTTGTTGATGAGGCCCACGGCTTCAGGGAGGGTGCTCACCCAATCCACCTGGACTTCACGCGCGGCCAGGTGATCGAGCAGCGGCTCCGTCATGAACGCCATCTCCGCTTCCTCCGCGGGGCCATATTCCACCGCCACCAGCACCCGTGCGCCGGCGGGCAGCGCCTCCAGCGTCTTGGATACATGCGTCACGCCGGGCGCTTCGGGCAACGGGACGCTGACCGGCACCGGGAAGCCGAGCAACACCCACAAGATAACCACCAACAGCGCAGCCGTAACAAAGACACGGCCCAACGTTTCCCCGACACCGGCGCGCGCACGCCGCGGCGCCACACTGCGTTGCGTGCTGCGCGGCTGCTCCAGCAGCGACTTCCACATCTGGGCGCGTTCCAGCACCACCGCGGGCAGATCGTAGCGCGGCACGGGCTTGTAATCCGCCGGAATATCCACCACTGCTTCTGGTTGCAGCAGGCCTTTCATGCCGGAAAGCGGGCCGCCTTCCGTCTCCGTGGCCTGACTGATGAACTGCTCCAGCGTCATTCCCTCTGGGCGAGGGGGCCCGCTGGGCTTGAGTTCCTGCAGCCAGTCAGGAATTTCAGCGCGGACGAGGTCCCCTTCCAGGCCCTGCAGGCTTTCCTCCAGGGCCGCAGCATCGGTGAAGACCGTGCCGATGGCGGTTCCATCGCCTACTTCGCCAAAACTATCTTCGGGGCGGAGTGCGCGCAACCATTCTGGCACGTTCGCGCGCGCCAGCTCATCCGTGGTGGGCTTGCGCGGCTCTGGAATCGGCGTCAGATCGGGGATAGCCCCGCCCTCGAAGGTTTCCTTATCCGGGATGAGGAAAGCCCCCTGCCCTGGAGCTGAGGGCAAATCCTGAGGCGCCAGGGCTTTGAGCCAATCCGGAACCTCCTCGGTCTCCGGCGCGGCTTCGACCTCTTTGGCGCCGGGCAACCACAACCCCGCGGCGCCGGACGGCGCCGGCCCTTCGATGATCAGCTCCTCTCCCCCGCCTGCGACAACTTCTCCGGCGCTGGCCACCTTACTCAGCCAATCGGGCAGCCCCGCGGCCTCCTCCTCGACGGGGAGCGGCGCTTCTTCCGCTGCCGGTGCGCCCAGGCCGCCCAGCCAGTCGGGCAGCCCCGCGGCCTCCTCCTCCTCGACGGGGTGCGGCGCCTCTTCCGCTGCCGATGCGCCCAGGCCGCTCAGCCAATCGGGCAGCCCCGCGGCCTCCTCCTCGGCGGGCAGCGGCGCTTCTTCCGCCGCCGCTGCGCCCAGCACGCCCAGCCAATCGGGCAGCCCCGCGGCCTCCTCCTCGGCGGGGGCCGTTTCTTCTGATCCTGCTTGTAGACCCAGAAGCCAATCGGGCAATTCAACTGCCGGTACCGGCGCTTCAGTTTCTTCGTCTGTGGCAGGGTAAGTCGTAGGGGGCGGGGTTTCATCCACCAGGCCGCTCAGCCATTCCGGCAGCTCGCCAAGTTGCCCCGTGCGGCCCAAATCTGAGCGCACCGGCAGGGAGATCTGGCGCGCCGATTCTTCAGCGTCTCCTGGTGGCTCCGCCTGTCCCTGCGAGCGTGGAATGACGGACTCCGCGGGAACCAGGCGCGTGTGGCAATAGTCGCAGAAGACGTTACCCGCCGGATTCATGCGATGACAGGACGGACAGCGAATCTGCGTGCGCTGCAGCGGGGCGCCGCAGGAACTGCAGAAGCGGTTTCCGTCCGGGTTAATGGTGCCACATTTGGTGCAACGGATCATTTATTCTTCGCTCTGTGGACGATCTATGCCGGCGAAGAAGCGCAGCCCGGCCAGGATGGTGCCCAGGGCTACGCCCAACACCAACCCACGCAGACCGGCCATCGCCGGTACTTTTTGAATCCAACCCGAGACTGCCCCCAGCAAGGGCAGGACCGGGATCATGCCGACCAGGGTGAACACGGCCACGCTGATGAAGAGCACGGTTTCTCCCAGCGGACGAACGCGGGCCATGCGAATACCCGCCAGGATCAGGGTGATGGCTAACAGACCCATCAACGCGGCTTCTCCGGGGATGAGCAGGGCATTCACCAAAAACTGGCTGTAGGCGCTGTCCGCCCCGAAGGTGAAAACCACGATAAAAGTGCCCAGGGCGGAAAGCACTGTGAGCAGGCCCAGCATCCCCTGTTGTTTGAACTTTTTCATGCGCGCCAGGTTGACGCGGAGCAGGTGAAGGAAGGCTAGCATGAACGCAAACGCGGCGATGATCATCGCCCATTGCAGCAAGAGCAGGCGTAGCTCGCGCAGGGGCGATACCGGGATGAGCGTGCCCAACAGAATCAGCACGCCGGTTAGAATGCCTACAAAGGTCGTTCCCCATCGTTTGAGCATGGGTTAGTGCCTCCCTATGCCGAGAAGACTGAACAAGCCGGTTAAGACCAGTGCGGCGATCAAGATCCAGCGCAGCAGGTCCTGCGTCCACAGGCTGGCGCGATGCAGGGGCGTTTCCATGGTGGAAACACTGCCGGAGAAGAAATCTTCTCCGATCGCCAGCTCGTCATTACCCATCGCCGGGTACAGCGCTGCCAGGGCCTGGGGCGAGACCGCCGCGCCCATGGTGGAAACACCCTGCCGCTCCCCGGCATCCACCAGGAAACTCACCTCCTGGTCAAAAACGCCCATCACGATATTGGAGCCGCCTTCCCCTTTGTGCAATTGCATGGCGCTCATCGCCGCGTAAGTGATGGGCGAGGCGGCCACGTACTGGACCAACGTGGGGCGGTACCGTTTCACGTTTCCGATGCGCGCGTAGGCGCGGCGCATCATGTCATCTGCCAGCACGTACAGGGTGGGGTTGCCGGTGCTGATGATGGGGGGCGTGTCGTAAGCGGCTGCCATGTTCAACAACTGGCCGAGCCCTTGCAGCGCCGTGATGGACGTGAGCGCGTCCTGGCCGGTGATGTCGCCGCGTCCCAGGGTCAGGTGCAGGAGGGTGCCACCCTCTGCGGAGCGTCCAACCTCTTCGGCCAGGGCGTGAAACAGGGGGAAACGTCGCACGCCTAACGCATGACGACGCTGGCGCACAACATAAAACACCAGGCTGAGGCTGGCAATCAACGTAGCGATCAGGGCCAGACTTGTTGGACTCATGACTCAGGCAATCCTTCCAGTTCGCGTTGCAGAGCGGCGGGATCGCGTAACAGCACAGAAAAATGCGCCTGCCGCTCCTCAGGCACGAAAGGGGCGAGCAGCTCCAGCAACGGCGTCAACCAGGAGCCCCCTATCCGCAGCACCTCCAGGCCTAGCCAGACCGGAGTCTCCAGGCCGTTACGGCGGACCCATTTGATCCAGGATGGCGTCTCCCCGGTGCGCATGGCGTCTCGATGCCCCCATTCACAAAAACAGTTTAGACACAAGCTTGAAAAATGCAAGTCTGTGTTTTTAAGTATAGCACGGTTTAAACAGTGTGGCAAAAAAATTGCCACGCCCTTGAACCTTTGATGCTGCGCGTGCGCGGAGCGCGTGATGCCACCGCTTTTGATGGAAAGAGCGGGGCGACTGAGCGCCGCCCCACCCATGGACTGGTGCTACATGAGCCAGCAAGCATGCCGCGGGAAGTTCAACACCACCTCATCGCCCGCACGTGGCAGGCTCAGCTCGCGCGAGTTGAACAAATCTGCGGAGATGACGATGTCTGGAGTGAGCTGGATACGCATGCGAACGATAGCCCCCAGGAAAATGAGCGTATCCACCCGCCCCTGGATCTGGTTGTAATCGTCCTGAGGGGCTGGCCCAAGCGCAAATTCCTCCGGGCGGATGGCCAGCCGCGGCTTGTCGGTGATGGGGCGCATCGGGGCGTTGGCGTCCAGCCTGATGAGCTGCCCGCCGAGACGGCACGTGGACGCCTGAACATCCAGCGCCTCGATCGGCAGGACGTTGAGCTGCCCCACAAACGAGGCGACAAATTCCGTGGCCGGGTAATTGTAAATCTCCGTAGGCGCCCCCACCTGTTCGATGCGGCTGCGGTTCATCACCACCACGCGATCGGAGAGCGAGAGCGCCTCCTCCTGGTCATGGGTCACGTAAACGGTGGTAATGCCCAGGGCCTGTTGGATGCGGCGGATTTCGAGGCGTAACTCCGCGCGGATTTTGGCGTCCAGCGCCGAGAGCGGCTCATCCAGGAGCAGCACCCGCGGACGGATGGCCAGGGCGCGCGCCAGCGCGACACGCTGCTGCTGTCCACCCGAAAGCTGGTACGGATAGCGCTCCCCGTAATCCTCCAGGTGAATCAGGGCGAGCATTTCCGCTACGCGCTGCTTAATGGCCTCGGATGGCACCCTGCGCACTTCCAGGCCGAACCCGATGTTTTGTGCTACGGTCATGTTGGGGAAAAGGGCATAGGACTGAAATACCATCCCAACGTTGCGCTGATGGGGTGGCTTGTTCGTAATCTCTTCCCCGTCCAGCACAATGCGCCCACTGGTGGGAAGCTCAAACCCCGCGATCATGCGCAGGGTTGTGGTCTTACCACAGCCGCTCGGACCCAGAAAAGAGACAAATTCCCCTTGCTCAATCGCCAGATTGAAATCACTCACCGCGACGGTGGAGCCGAACGTTTTTGAGACATGTTCCAACGTCAAAAAGCTCATGCTACACTCCTCTTCAGCGCGCACCGGCCAGTTGGCCTTCAGCGCGTCCGCGATTGAATAACTGAATCAGGCCCATACAGGCCCACGTGAGCAGAAAACTGATAATCGCCAGGGATGAAGACTCGTACGTTTTGTTCTGACCCACCAGGGACATGTAAGGCCCGAAGGCCTTGATGCCCACAATGAAGCTCGCCATGGTATATTCCCCAATCACGGTCGCCAGGGTGAGGAACGCGCCACTCAAAATGGCTGCGCGCAAATTGGGGAAGACGATGCGCAGCAAAATGGTGCCCCAACCGGCGCCGAGACTTTGAGCTGCTTCCGTGAGGGTACGGATGTCAATTGCAGCCAACCCTGTATCCACCGCGCGGTAGGTGTAGGGCAGGGTCAGGACCACGTAGCCGGCGACCAGCAACACATGGGTGCCGGTGAAAGTGTTGGTCAGGCGGAAGGGCGCGCCGCTGAAGACGCGAATCAGGCCAAAAACAAGCACAATCGCCGGCACCACAAAGGGCAACATGCTGATGAACTCCGCCACGGGACGGAGCTGTGGCAGGCGTAAACGGATCCAATACGCCGTGGGGACGACCAGCAGAATGCTCACCAGGATGGTGTAAATCCCCATCTGGAGCGAAAAGCCGAAAGTGCGCCAGAAGTTTACATCGTTGAAGATGCGTTCATACGCCAGGAAGGTCAGCGCGCCCTTTTTGGCCCGCAGCGAAAAATCAAATGTCGCAATCAGCGGCACGAAGAAATACAGCACCCCCAGCGCGATCCATAACCATGACCAGAGTTTGCCAAACAGGCTGCGGAGTTTCATGATCGCAACCACCTTTCACTGCGCCGACGCAGCAGGAAATAAATCCCCATGGCCAGGGCCATCACGAACACCATCCCCATCGCCAGCGCATACCCCAGGCCGGGATTGTAAAGAATATCGCCTTTGATCTGCGAACCGATGACGATGGTGACCAGATTGATGAAGCCGCCGGTCAGGGAGAGCGCCGTGGCGTAAGCGCCAAAGGAGTTCCCGAACAGCAGGATCATGGTGCCCAGGATAGAGGGCAGGAGGATAGGCAGAGCCACCCGCCGCCAGTATTGGGTGGACGTGGCGCCCAGATTGAGCGCCGCTTCGCGCCACTCCCGCCGCAATCCATCCAGGGCGGGCGTCATGATGAGCACCATAAGCGGGAATTGGAAGTAAAGATACGTGAGACTCAGTCCCCAAAAAGAATAAAGATTGAATCCGCGAGCGTATAAGTCCAAACCCAGCAGGGTCTTCAAGAGCACCGTAACCATGCCGGTACGTCCCAAGGTGGCGATGAAGGCGAAGGCCAGGGGGACGCCGGCAAAATTGGAAGCCACACCGGAGAAAGTGAGCAGCGCCGTGCGCACCCAGCGCGGCAGGCCGCCCAGCGTCACGGCGTAAGCCAGCATGAAGCCGAACAATCCGCCCAGCACCGCCGTGACCAGACTGATGCGAATGGTCACCCAGTAGGCGCTGATGATGGAGGGGGTGAACAGATCGGCAAAATTTTTGAGCGTAAAGTGCCCGGCGTTGTCGCGGAAAGCGCCCACGAGGAGGTACCCCGAAGGCAACACAATGAACAGAAACGTAAACACCAGGAAGGGAATGACCCCAATCCAGTTGCGCCAGGCAGAGGGGGAGGGACGCGCTGCGCGCGCGTCCCTCATCTTGCTATCGCTTGCGGGGAGCAGGCTGTTATTTGACATCGGCACCCACGACGTCCATCCACTTTTCAGCGATGACCTTCTTGGCGTTGTTGATCTGCTCGATGGTGGGGAACACCGCCTTCGCGTAGGCCTCCGCCGGCGGCAGCTTGGCCGCGATTTCAGCCGGGATTACGCCGCGCGCTGCCAGGTCATTGTAGCGGATGGGGTGGCAGCCGCCCTTCAGCCAGATCAGTTGCCCTTCATCAGAATAGAGGAATTCCATCCACAATTTGGCCGCGTTGGGGTGCGGGGCGTAAGCGGAGATAGCCTGGATGTAGACACCGGCAATGACCCCACTCTTGGGAATCACCACCTCAATTTCGGGGTTCCCCGCCAGGGCTTCTTTGTCGGCCAGGGCGTTGTAGTCCCAGCGCATAATAATGGGGGTCTCGCCCTTCGCCACCGTGGCTTGCTTGGCGATCACGGGCACGAAATTGCCCATCTCGTTCAGGCGCTTGAAGAACTCCAGGCCCGGCTCCACATTGTCCAGCGAGCCGCCATTGGCCAGAGCCGCCGCATACACACTCATCTGCGCCTGCGCGGAAGCGCGCGGATCGCCGGCCAGGGCTACCTGGCCCTTGTACTCCGGCTTGAGCAGGTCGGCCCAATCCTGCGGGACGTTTTGCACCACGTCCTTGTTCACCTCAAAGGCCATCACCCCGTAGTAATCGCCATACCAATAGCCATCGGGATGCTTGGCATCAACCGGGATGGTATCCCACGTGGCGACTTTGTAGGGCATAACCAACCCTTCTTCAACGAGCTGCGGGCCAAAACCAAAGCCCACATCAATCACATCTGGGGCTTGCGGTCCTTTGTTGTCGCGGTTCGCCTTAATGGCTTCGATTTCATCCGCGGAGCCAGCATCGGGGTTCAGCTCGTTGACCTGCAGGCCGTACTTCGCCTTGAAGGTTTCGATGGCTTCGCCGTAATTGCACCAGTCATGGGGAAGGGCAATCACGGTCAACATTCCTTCCGCTTTGGCCTTGGAAACCAGGTCATCGCCGGCGGGAGCCGTCGGCTTGGGCGTGCAGGCCACAAGGACCAACGCCACCAGGAGCAACAGGGCTGTAACACGGTACCACTTGCGCATCGAGTTTCTCCTTTCTGGAATAATGTGGATGGGTAATGGTGCGCGTCAGGCGCGCGTAAAATTATAGGCATTTAGCCTGATAGTCAAATCAAACCAGGACTACCTTTTTCCCTGCTTTGTGATAAACTATGCATGGCTAATCAATTGCGACAATGCCGGATATTATCTTGATGCGTTTAAGGAGGCTCTATGACTTACCCTATCGAATCACTGCTTGCGGCACGGTTGTTCTTAAGCCCGCAGCTTGTCGGTGACCGTCTGTTTTTTGTGAGCGACCTCTCCGGACGCTTGAGCCTGTACGCCATGGACTACGGCGGCAGTGTGCCTGAACCCCTGCTCCCGCCGGCAATTGCGCTCCACAATCCCGCACTGATGGACGGGTATCCTTTCATCGTCTATCCTAAACTGGGCAAGATCATCGTGATGCTCGATCGTGATGGGGATGAGAATTATCAGCCCTACGTGATCCCCATGGATGGCGGCATCCCGGAGCCGCTGTTTGGTGAGCGCTTCGCCAACATGCAGCTCTCGCTGGTCTACCGCGATCTGGAGCACAATGTGCTCGGTATCGGAGTGGATCAGCGCACGGTGCCGGAAATGCTCAGTTTCCTGGTCCATCTGGACACGATGGAGCTGATTCCGCTGGGGGAAAGCCTCTACGGCAACACCATCATGGCCGTTTCTGCGGATCATCGGACGGTGCTCCTGGCTGATGGTTACACCGAAGGGGATGTGGTCCTCTACCTGTGGCGGGCAGGGGAGGGAGAGCGCCGCCTGCTCTACGGCCAGCCGCTCGCTGCGCGCACGGCGGGCGAGAGCGTGCCGCTCACGGGGTTCCGCGCTGCCGCTTTCACGGCGCATGGACGTGGGCTTTTGCTCATCGGCGCGCTCTTTGAGGACCGTTACGGCCTCATCTACATGCCGTTAGATGACCCGCAGGCCCTGCAGCCGGTGCCCGTGGAGGGCTTTGTGCATCAGGGCATTGGGGAAATGGTCGAGCTGATGGAGCTGGAAGGGGATCGCTTCATGATCAAGTACAATATCAATGGCGTTTCGTACGCCTACGAGGGCCGCTTCGACGAGGCCGCGCGGCGCTTCGTCATTGATACCGTGCTCACGGGAGTTGGCGAGTTGAGCGATGGCGTGGTGCAATCCATCCAGTACGAGCCTGCCAGCGGACGGTATGCCCTGGCCTTTTCCAGCGCCACGTCGCCGGTGCAGCTCTACACGATCGAAAAGGGCGTGGGGGTTATTCAACACACGCGCGAGCGCATCCTGGGGATTCCGCAGGCGTTGCTTGCGCGCGGCGAGGATGCGACTTTCGTGAGTCACGACGGCCTGACGGTCGCCGCCCGCCTCTACCTGCCCGCGGAAGGCCTGGGCTTTGCGGCGCCTTATCCGGTGATTTTCTACATTCACGGTGGCCCCCAGAGTCAGGAAAAGCCCGATTTCACCTGGTTCTCCATGCCGCTCATTCAGTACTTCACCCTGAACGGCTTTGCGGTGTTCGTGCCTAACGTGCGGGGCAGCAGCGGTTACGGTATGGACTACGTCAAGCGCGTGGATCGTGATTGGGGCGGGCAGGATCGCCTGGACCACGTGGCGGCCTTTGAGCATCTCAAGCGCGACCCGCGGCTGGATATGACTCGCGTCGGTGTGATGGGGCGCTCTTACGGCGGGTACATGACCCTCACGCTGGTGGGGCGCCATCCGGAGTTGTGGAAAGCGGCCTGCGACATGTTCGGCCCGTACAACCTGCTCTCCTTCCTGGAGCGCATCCCGGAAACGTGGAAGACTTATTTCCACATCGTCCTGGGCGATCCGGAAAAGGATCGCGAGTTCCTGGTGGAGCGTTCGCCCAGCACGTACCTGCACAATCTCGCCTGTCCGCTGCTTGTCATTCAGGGGCGCAATGACCCACGCGTGCGCGCGGCTGAATCCGAGGACCTGGTCGCGGCCCTGCGCGCGCAGGGGAAGGATGTGGAGCTCGTCATCTTTGAGGATGAGGGCCATGACGTCATCAAGTTCCCTAACAAAGTGCGCTGTTACACGGAGATAGTCGCATTTTTCAAGCGCCACTTGAGGCAGTGAGGTTGCGCTTAGATTTTTCGTTTTTGGGCCGGGCGACTGGACAAAAAAGAGAAATCAGGTATACTCACGCAGCGGATTTATGGAGAGATGCAGTAAAAGTTCGGAGGACATAACAAGTGGCAAACACGAAGACGGCCCAGAAGCAAATTCGTAGCTCGTATCGCAAGTGGCTGCGCAATCGTTACGTGCGCGGCCAGATGCGCGGTGCTTTGAAGCAGGTACGCCAGGCGATCGCCGCCGGCGATGCTGAACTTGCGCAGTCGCTGCTGCCGCACATGATGAGCCAACTGGATAAGGCTGCCAAGAAGGATATCATCCACAAGAACAAGGCGGCCCGTCTCAAGTCGCGCATCATGCGGCAGATTAACGAGCTGCAAAAGTCAGCTTAACACCCGCGTCTTTCACCTGTCTGGCAATTGAACGCAGGATGGCCCTGACCATCCTGCGTTTCTTGCCCGTTATTCCTCGCTGTGGCCCTGGCCCCGCGTTTTTCCCATCCCTGGGACGTTACGCCTGAACAGGCGCGCGCTTTGCAGGCCGCGCTGCGCGACGCCGTACGTCAGGAACCCCTGAAGGCGTTGCCCCGCCTGGTGGCTGGCGTGGATGTGAGCTACTGCAACGAACGGGCGCGCGCGGCGGTCGCGGTGCTGGCTTATCCGACCCTGGAGCTGTGTGAGCTGGTCACGGCTGAGCGCGTGGTCCATTTCCCCTATCTCCCAGGCTTGCTGGCGTTTCGTGAGTTGCCGGCAATTCTGGACGCGCTGGCGCGCCTGCGAACCCAGCCGGACGTGTTGCTGTGCGATGCACACGGTAGCGCGCATCCCCTGCGCTTTGGCCTGGCGGCCCACCTTGGCGTGCTGTTGGATTGGCCCACGCTTGGTTGTGCCAAATCCCTGCTGTGCGGAACGTATGCGCCAGTTGCCGAGGAGCGGGGGAGCTGGTCACCGATTCACATGGGAGAGGGGGAGGTAGTCGGCGCCGCCCTGCGCACGCAAGCGCGGATGCGCCCGGTTTTCGTCTCCCCCGGTCACCGCGTGACGTTGGAGGATGCGTTGCAGCTTGTGCTCACCTGCACGCCGCGTTTCCGCTTGCCTCGGCCTTTGCGCCTGGCTCACCAGGCGTCAAAACAGGGCTGCGCCGATGACCAGTCCCACCATCAACCCCAGACCGGGAAGCAGGACGCGGCGTAGGCGAGGCTCCGCCGTAAACCAGATGATGCTGCCCTTGAAGAGGGTGTTGACGGTGGCGGCGATGGTGATACCGCGGGCGGCGATGTCCATCTCCAGGTTGCCCAGACGCGCCAGTTCGGTCAGCGAGAGCAGGATGGCGTCCACGGTCGTCAATCCACCCAGAGCACTGGAAATGTACACGCCTATGGCCCCAGAGTAAAGCTGTGCGACGCGCGCGATGAGCAGGATGAGGGCGTAAAGCAGGGCAAATTTGAAGGCTGGCCCCAGTTTGAAGGGGTTGGTCAGGTCCACTTTGGTGGTTGGTTTGTGCTGCTCGCCGCGCCACAGGTAGAGACTGTACAGGCTGCCCACAGCTACGCCTATGATCATGGGTGGCCAGAGGAGGCGCAGCAACGGCCCATAGATGATGCCCACGATCACTATGATGCGCGCAAACATCATGGTCCAGGCCAGGCAGATGCCCATCGCGAAGGCGCGCGCCATGTCGGGAGCTTCACGGCTCCGCTGGGTGAAGCTCAGCGTGAGCGCCGTGCTCGACACCAGCCCGCCCAGTATGCCGGTGAGGCTGATGGCTTGTTCGCTTTTAATCACTTTCATGAGGGCGTAGCCACAAAAGCTCAGACCGGAGATGAGTACGACCATTTGCCATATTTTGTATGGATTCACGGCGTCCCAGGGGGCCGGGCCAATGGCTTTGTTGGGGAGCACAGGCAACACGATGGCTGTGATGACTGCAAACTTGAGGGTGGCGTATACGTCCTCGCGTGTGAGCCGCTGCGCAAAGGTGTGGATTTCCGGCTTGAGGGAGAGGAGCGCCATGGTCGTGACGCCCAGGGCGACGGCCAGCGGGCGTTGTTGCCAATAGCACAGAGCGCCGCTGAGATAGGTGAGCAGGGTGGCGACCTCGCTGGTCAGGCCACGTTCTCCGTGGGTTGCTTCGACGTAGTAGCCTGCTACAACCAGGCCGCCAAAGATGATGCTGATGCTAATGAAACCGAGGGGATTGTCGAGCTGGTCTCCTGCCATGGCGGCAACGGCGCCGAGCAGGCTGATCAAGGCGTGCGTGCGAACGCCGGCCATTTGCGGGTTTTCTTTTTCTCGCGCGGCGTATTCTCGCTCCAGGCCGATCAGTAAGCCGATGAACAGGGCCAGACCAAAACGGGTGAAAAGCTCAAGTTCAGGTGTCATGGGCGCTCGCGTGTGTGGATTAAGGTTATAACGGCCCGGTCAACAAAACCAGGGTGGACCGCGCCGGTAGGGTATACGTGGGCGTGCGCACCGCTTGCGCATGTTCCGGCGGCGTGTAATCTTCGGGGGTGGGGCGCGACGTGTCCACGATGCGTCGCCAACTGAGACCGGGGGGCAGGAAGGGGAGCTCGAAGGTGAGCGGTTCCCAGTAGGCATTGAACGCCGCGTAGAGCGTCGGACGTCCTTCCCAGCGCAGCTCAAACGCCAGGCTGTGTGAGACGTGGGACCAGTCGGGATCGTTCAAGGTGACGCCGTGCCAGATAATCTGCAAGGGGGCTTGGGGATCGGGTGACCAGAAGAGCTCGGCGCGCAGGGCCGGATGCGCCTGCTTGAGGCTCAGCAGCCCCTGGACGAAGCGCCACAGGTCCTGCCGTGTAGCCAGCGCGCTCCAGTCGAACCACACCAGCGGCCCTTCCTGACAGTAGGCGTTGTTGTTGCCCTGCTGCGTGCGTGCAATTTCATCTCCCATCAAGAGCATCGGCGTTCCCTGGGCGAGCAGCAGCGTGGTGAAGAAATTGCGCATCTGGCGCTGACGCAGGGCCAGGATGTTGGGATCATCGGTTGGCCCTTCCACGCCGCAGTTCCAGCTAAAATTCTCATCCGCCCCATCGCGGTTGGCTTCGCCGTTTGCCTCGTTGTGCTTGGTGTTGTAACTGACCAGGTCGTGCAGCGTAAAGCCATCGTGACAGGTGACGAAGTTGATGCTGCGATTGGGCTCGCGATCGGGCTGGGGATAAAGGTCGGGGCTGCCGTTGAGGCGCGCGGCGAAAGCCCGCACCGTCCCCTCATCGCCGCGCCAGAAACGGCGCACATCATCGCGGAAACGCCCGTTCCATTCTGCCCACCGGTGGCCGATAAACGAGCCGACCTGATACAACCCGGCGGCATCCCAGGCCTCGGCGATGATTTTTGTCCCCGCCAGCACCGGGTCCGACTCGATCTCCCACAGCAAAGGGGGACTGGGCAGAGGGTGGCCCCACTCATCGCGCGTCAGAACCGAGGCTAGATCGAAGCGGAATCCATCCACGTGCATTTCACGCACCCAGTAGCGCAGGCAGTCGCGGATGAGGCGCCGCACGATGGAATGGTTCGCGTTCAACGTGTTGCTGCAGCCGGTGAAGTTAGCGTAATGGGGCCAGCGTCCCTGATGGGGAATGTAGTAGGCGCGGTTCTCCAGCCCCCGGAAGCACAGCGTGGGCCCGTGCTCATCCCCTTCCGCGGTGTGATTGAAAACCACGTCCAGAATGACCTCGATGCCGGCGCGGTGACAGGCTTTCACCAGCGCCCGGAACTCCTCCACCGGCCCTAACGGGTCGCGTCGCGCGCTGTACAGCGCGTGGGGGGCGAAAAAGCCGATGGGACTATAGCCCCACACGTTCCGCTTACCTTCAGGTGCATCCTGCGGATCGAATTGCTGTACGGGTAACAGCTCGATGGCGGTGATGCCCAGGCGTTTGAGATAGGGAATTTTCTCGATCAGCCCCGCGTATGTGCCACGCAGGGCTTCTGGTAATCCCGACGAGGGCGCGCCGGTGAAATTGCCAACGTGCAGTTCGTAGATGACGGTCTCGCGAAAGTCGCGCTGCAGCGGATGGTCCCCTTCCCAGTTATAGGCCCAGGAATCCACCACCACGTTTTTCATGGCATAAGGTGCGTTGTCACCCGGTCGGGCTGCCGCCTGCCGATCGTAGTTGCGACCAACAGCGATGCCGCGCGCGTAAGGGTCAAGCAAGACTTTTTGCCCGTCAAAAAACAGACCCTCTTCCGGCTTGTAAGGCCCGTGCGCGCGGTAGGCGTAGAGCTGCCCGGCCTGGACGCCTGGAATGAACATGTGCCAGTAGTAGAAAGTGCGATTGAGGCGCGGATCGAAAGTGAAGGTGTGGGAGGGGCGGGCATCATCCACATCGTCGAAAAAGAGCAGTTCCAGCGCGGTGCAGTTTTTGGAAAAGACACAGAAATTCACTCCGCCCGGGTAGACGCGCGCCCCAATGGGATGCGACCGGCCAGGCTGTGGTTGTCCCAGTTCCATACTCCCCTCCTTGTGGCCTGGTGGCCCTTACGCGCCGCTGTGGCGCTCAAGCGTGCGCCGTCGCAACTGCCCGCAGCCCGCGCGGATATCGCTGCCGCGACTGAGGCGCAGCGTGAAGGGCACCCGGCGCTGCTCCAATAGCGCCGTGAAGGCGCGGATCCGCTCTGCCGTCGGCGCACGGCCCGCGAAACCCTCCGTCGGATTCAAAGCAATCAGATTGACGTGAATCAACATCCCTGCCGTGCGTTCGGCCAGAGCTTTAGCCTGTTCTGGCGTATCCGTCAGCTCCTCAATCAGGACCCACTCCAGCGTCACGCGGCGATTGGTGCGCGCCAGATACGTGCGGATCGCCTTGAACAACACGTCCAGCGGATAACGGCGATTGATGGGCATAATCTGGTCGCGCACCTCGTCCGTGGCCGCGTGCAGCGACACCGCCAGATTCACCTGCAGCCCTTCCTCCGCGAAGCGCTCAATCGCCGGCGCGATGCCGACCGTGCTCACCGTGATGTGGCGCTGGCCCATCCCGAAGCCGTCGGGATCGGTGAGGCGCCGCAGCGCCGTGAGCGTCGCGTCGTAGTTGAGGAATGGTTCCCCCATCCCCATGAGCACGATATTGTTGAGGCGGTCATGGCGGGCCAGCAACTCGCGCTGCAGATGAAGCGCCTGCATCACGATCTCGCCGGCGCTCAACTGTCGCCGGAACCCCATCTGCCCCGTTGCGCAGAAGGCGCACCCTGCGGCGCAGCCCACCTGCGTCGAGAGGCAGGCGCTGTTGCGGTCAATGTAGTGCATCAACACCACCTCGACCTGTTCGCCATCCTCCATCTGCAGCAAATCCTTGCGCGTCTCCCCATCCAGCGAGACCTGTTGCGCGAGTACGGGGGGCACAAACAGGTGCGTTTCCGCCTCCAGGCGAGCGCGCAGCCCCTTGGGGAGATTACTCATCGCTTCAATGTTCGTGACCAGCTTTTGGTAAAGCCAGGTCCACACCTGCCGCGCGCGGTAACGCGGCTCATTCCAACTGGCCAGCAGCGCCTCCAACTCCGCGAAACTCAGCTCATACAAATTGGGACGATTCATAACACCTCCTGCCAGGCCTCCAGCAAAGCTGGCAACCCGCTAAACACCAGGTCGGGGTGTACCGGCGAGAGGTGCAACATCTCCTCCGTCGTCACCCCGGAGAGCACCAGCGCCGTGAGCATGTCCAGGCGCAGCCCCCCGATGATATCCGTTTCCGGGCGGTCACCGATCACCAGCGTCGTTTGGGGCGCCACGTCCATGCGCTGCACCGCGTAGCGGTACAACAAAGGCTCCGGCTTTCCCACCACAAACGGCGCCTTTCCCGTAGCCGCTTGCAACGCTGCCAACTGGGCCCCATTCCCGTGCACAATTCCGTTCTCGGTTGGATACGTCCGGTCGGGATTCGTCCCTACAAAATGAGCCCCACGGTGGATCAGGCGCGTCGCCGTCGCCAGCTTCTCCCAGCTCAAATGGCGATCCCATCCCACCGCGACCACATCCGCCGCGCTGCCATCGGAGAGCGTCAGGCCGCGTTGGGTCAACGCCTGGAGCAGCCCCTCTCCGCCGATCGCGTAAACCCGCGCGCCCGGCCAGGTTTCCGCGATGAAATCCGCCGTCCCCATCGCGGAGCTCAGCACATGCTCAGCGCTCGTCTTCACCCCCATGCGTGCCAGTTTCTCCACGTACTGTTCGGGCGTCTTGGAGGCGTTATTCGTCACCAACTGATACGCGATGCGGTGCTCCTCCAAAAAAGCGAAAAACGCCTGCAAACCGGGCAAAGGCTCATCCCCCTTCCAGAGCACGCCGTCCATATCGCAAATCACGCCCTGCACCTCGTGCAAGCGGGCGTAAGGCGCCGGGCGCGGCAAAGCGCGCAAGCGGGCGTACGTTGCGGGGGTATCCACATCGGTCAATGTCTGTGCCTCTGGCCAGGGCATTTCTTTTAGCTGATGGGGGTACACGGTAAAGAGGGCGCGTCCGCCAACATCGCCGCTCAACCTTGCCAGGTCAGGGAAGAGCGTCCGCGCAAACAAAACCGGGTTACGCCGTTCACCCCCAACCACCGGCACCACAATCGCCGCATCCCCCTGGCGGTAACGCGCCACCAGAGCGCGCAAGAACGCGGGCGTAAGCAAGGGCAAATCGGCGGGGATAAAGATCGCCGCCTCGACATCCGGGGGCAGGCTGCTAACGCCCAGATTGAGGCTGGTGCTCAGGCCCTCTTCCCAGCGGTAATTCGTGAACACCTGAACCGGACGCCCGGCCAGGGCCTGGCCCACCGTCTCGGCCTGAGCGCCGACAATCACATGAATTGGCGCCAGCTCCGCCGTCCAGGCCACATCCGCAATGTGGGCGACAAGCGGGCGCCCTTCCCACTCCAACAACGGCTTGGGCTGACCAAAGCGGCTCGATCCGCCCGCCGCTAAAATGACTGCTGCAATGCGCATCTTAAACTCTCCCTTGGTTAAAAAAGTCTATTGGTGTGAGCTAGCCAAAGTCTGGCTGTTTTCCGCTACGAAAACACAAGGCAACTGTGCAGGCCCTGGTGACTGAAAGCGCTTCTGGGAGCTTTGCGCCGGGTGTTTACCTCCCTGTGGTCCACCCTTAAGGGGGACGTTGGTCTGCTCAGGCGAGCGGATACTCGAAGCGCCGCGAAGGGTACGGTCGCCTGGGCAGGGACAAGCCCTGCCTTACAGCAGGGGCGGTTTTAACCGCTAGCAATACGCCTCGGTGAGCAGTTACGGATGGATATTAATTAGCGTGCCCACCTCGGCGTGTTCGTACACCCACGCTGCATCCTCTGTGCGCATAATCACACAGCCCGCGCTGGCCGGTTTCCCGATGGGCGTTCCCCAATAAGTCCCATGAATCCCGTACCCCTGGTAAAAATACAACACATAGGGGACTTTCGGGTAAAAATACCCTGGCCCTTCCATATCATCGTAAAGCAGCTTAATCCACACCCTGAACTGTCCCACCGGCGTGGGCGTGTTCCACTTACCCGTGGAAACCGTAAATTCCTTGAGGAGTTTATTCCCACGGTAAGCATAGAGCTTTTGTTCGCTCAAATCCACATCAATCCAGAACGTTGGCGTCGGCGTTGGTGTGGGCCAGGCCGTAGGATAAGGCGTCGCCGTGGCCGTAGGCGTCGGCGTAGACGTGCGCGTCGGGCGCGGCGTCGCCGTGGGGGTAAAGGTGGGTGGCGGCTGTTTTGTGGGAATGGGCGTTGCTGTCGGCCAGGGCGTTGCCGTTGGTGGGCGCGGTGTTGGGATCAGCGTGGGTAAAGGCGAGTACAGCGTGAACGTGCCGTTGGAGATGGCCGCCAGCGGATCACCCCCCTGTTCTGCGGCAGCTACAAAAAAGCGCAGGCCCAGGGCCAGCAGTGCCAGCAGCACCAGGGTTATGAGCAAAAAAGCGCGTAAGGCGATGCTCCTCATCTCAGTACCCATCGTGAATGATCACCAGCGTATGCAACGGCGCCCACTCGTACAACCACTGCGCATCCTCAACTCGCATATTGATACAACCGTGGCTGGCCGGCATACCTAACTTTTTGTTCCAGGGAGCGCCGTGAATTCCGTAGCCCTCGTGAAAATACATCACATAGGGCACATTAGAGATGTAGTAATCTCTACCTTGCATATCATCATAACGCAACTTCAAATAGATGCGGTACTTACCGGTCACCGTGGGCGTTTCACGCTTCCCCGAAGAAATCACAAACGTGCGTACCAGGTGCGTATCTTCATAAGCGTAAAGGCGTTGGGCGCGCAAATTCACAGAAATCCAGCGCCAATCTTCGGGCAAGGGCGTAGGCGTGGGCGTGCCGTTGGGGGTAGGGGTGGCGGTAGACGTGGGCCTGGGCGTAGATGTCGGGCGCGGCGTGACCGTTGGTGGGGGCGACGGCGTGGGTTGTGGTGGGACGATCGTGACCTGCTCTGGCGTCGCGCTCACGCTTGGAGCCACGTCGCGCGTGGATGCAGGCAGCGGGACGCTGAGCGCCGCCTGCCCCATCCACACCCAACCGAGGACGGCCAGCATCAAAAACACAACCACCACGCTCCTTTTCCGCACGTTCCTGTCAACCTTTCCCATAACTTTACCTGCTTTTATTATGTATTCTACTTCAAGGCGTGTGAATCTCCAAATGATGGCGTTTTGAAGGCCTTTGTGTTATCTCATTGAAGGCCTTTATGTTATCTCAGGCCCTTGCGCTCGCTTCGCGGGTTGACCAGGGCTCTCCTGAGTTCGCTCATCTGGAAATCCCCCAGGCTGGCGGAGCCAACCTTCCTACCAGATGAACATGCAGCGTGCGCGTTTTTAGCAAACAAGTTCCGCTTCCCCCTCTATCCCGATGAGACGCCTTGCCATGGGAGAATGGGCAGCAAATCCCGTGGGGGTGAACCTAATTCGCCGGACGACGGCCGATACCTGGCTAGACTTATCGGCTCGTCCCAGGGCTCAACTTTTGAAAAGCCTTTTTGCCCGCGGACAGAAGAGGTATAGAACATGGCGGTTGACAAAATTCGCAAGTCTGGTAGTATTCCAGCCCGTCGCCACGGCGACAGCACATTGAAAAGATGCGATTCAAAACCGGTCCGCAAGCGAACTTGCGGCGTTGACAAAAACGCGGGATGTGGTAAACTCCCGCCCCGTGCGGTGAGAGCGTAGCAGCAAATCTCGCCGCCGGAGCCGAAAAAGCGCCGCTTGACAAAAAAGCGGTCGGTGGTAGAATCCAGCCTTGCCCGTTGCGAGCGGGCGGCACTTTGAAAGTAGCTAAAGAGGCCCTGTTACAAAGCGCGCTAAGCGCTCCAGTAATGGCCCCTTAGAGCACCTTAACAGCTGAAGAGTGATAGGAAGCAAAGCAGCGAGAAAAGGTAAGCCTTGCGATAACTTTCTGTAGCGGAAGCTATATAAGCCAAATCTACGGAGAGTTTGATCGTGGCTCAGGATGAACGCTAGCGGCGCGCCTAATGCATGCAAGTCGAGCGGGGCACCTTCGGGTGCTCAGCGGCAAACGGGTGAGTAACACGTAGGTAACTTACCCCGAAGTTCGGGATAACGCCTGGAAACGGGTGCTAATACCGGATGAGCCTGATGAGGGAGGGGCTTATCAGGGAAAGCGGAAGCGCTTCGGGAGAGGCCTGCGGCCCATCAGCTAGTTGGTAGGGTAAAGGCCTACCAAGGCGATGACGGGTAGGGGGCGTGAGAGCGCGACCCTCCACAATGGGACTGAGACACGGCCCATACTCCTACGGGAGGCAGCAGCAGGGAATATTGCGCAATGGGCGAAAGCCTGACGCAGCGACGCCGCGTGGGTGAAGAAGGCCTTCGGGTTGTAAAGCCCTTTTCTGGGGGAAGAGAGAGGACGGTACCCCAGGAATAAGCGTCGGCTAACTACGTGCCAGCAGCCGCGGTAACACGTAGGACGCGAGCGTTATCCGGATTCACTGGGCGTAAAGCGCTTGCAGGCGGTCTGGTAAGTTGGACGTGAAAGCCCCGTGCTTAACACGGGGAGGCCGTTCAATACTGTCAGACTAGAGTACGGCAGAGGAGAGTGGAATTCCCGGTGTAGCGGTAAAATGCATAGATATCGGGAGGAACACCAGTGGCGAAGGCGACTCTCTGGGCCGAAACTGACGCTCAGAAGCGAAAGCCAGGGGAGCAAACAGGATTAGAGACCCTGGTAGTCCTGGCCCTAAACGATGGGTGCTGGGTGTGGGGGTGAACAACCTCCGTGCCGAAGCAAACGCGATAAGCACCCCGCCTGGGGACTACGGCCGCAAGGCTAAAACTCAAACGAATTGACGGGTCCCCGCACAAGCAGCGGAGCGTGTGGTTCAATTCGATGCAACACGAAGAACCTTACCTGGGTTTGACATGCAGGTGGTAGGGAACCGAAAGGGGACCGACCCGCGAGGGAGCCTGCACAGGTGCTGCATGGCTGTCGTCAGCTCGTGCCGTGAGGTGTCGGGTTAAGTCCCGTAACGAGCGCAACCCTCGTCCTTAGTTACAAGTGTCTAAGGAGACCGCCGGCGATAAGTCGGAGGAAGGTGGGGATGACGTCAAGTCAGCATGGCCCTTTGATGCCCAGGGCTACACACACGCTACAATGGTCGGTACAAAGGGGAGCGAGGCCGTGAGGTGGAGCGAAACCCAGCAAAGCCGATCGTAGTTCGGATTGGAGGCTGCAACCCGCCTCCATGAAGCCGGAGTTGCTAGTAACCGCGCGTCAGCATAGTGCGGTGAATACGTTCCCGGGGATTGTACACACCGCCCGTCACGTCATGGGAGTCGGCAATACCTGAAGCCGGTAGCTTAACCGCAAGGGGAGCGCCGTCGAGGGTAGGGCTGGCGACTGGGACGAAGTCGTAACAAGGTAGCGGTACCGGAAGGTGCGGCTGGATCACCTCCTTTCTAAGGAAGACGGGCTCGAGAGGGATTTCGGGTCAAGTCAAGAAGGTGGCTTGCCGAGGAGCTGAAGCTTCCTATCACTTTTCAGAGGTTAAGGCAGGGGCCTGTAGCTCAGTCGGTTAGAGCACTCCTCTGATAAGGGAGTGGTCCGTGGTTCGAGTCCACGCAGGCCCACTTCTGAGCGGGGATGTAGCTCAGATGGGAGAGCGCCTCCCTTGCACGGAGGAGGCCAGGGGTTCGAGTCCCCTCATCTCCACAGGTGTGAGGGGAAAAGAGCGAGGAGAGAGGGAGAGCGGCTTGGCGGAGCGCGGTAGCGTGTAGGGAGAAGTAGCGAGGTGTGCGCAGGGGATAAACGGCCTGGGTACACCGGGCCGTTTTGCATGATTAACAGGGTAGGAAGGGTGACACGTTGGCGGGTGCGGTCTTGAGGAAGACGGCAGCCGCCAGGGGGTGACCCTGGGGAGCGCGGGGAGACCGCGCGGGACGTTAACAGTCGAATACGTGAAACGATAAAGAAGAACAAGCAAGTAAAGCAAGATATGAGAACTTCAATTTCTCCATATCACGGTGTAAGCTACTAAGAGCGTACGGTGGATGCCTGGGCACTAGAAGCCGAAGAAGGACGCGGTACACTGCGAAAAGCCTCGGAGAGCCGTGTGCGGGCGATAGAATCCGGGGGTATCCGAATGGGGAAACCCGCCTGGGCAATACCCAGGCACCGGCGGCTGAACACATAGGCCGTCAGGAGGGAACGCGGGGAACTGAAACATCTAAGTACCCGCAGGAAAAGAGAGAATTCCCTGAGTAGTGGCGAGCGAAAGGGGAGAAGCCCAAACCGCAGCGCGTAAGCGCGGGCGGGGTTGTAGGACCCGACATAAGGGAGTGAGAAAGGCGTTGGCTAGCAGAACAGCACTGGGAAGGCTGGCCAAAGAGGGTGAAAGCCCCGTAAGCGAAAGCGAACGCCCTCCCGTCGGAGATCCTGAGTACCACGGGGCACGCTAATCCCGTGGGAAGCAGGGAGGCCCACCTCCCAAGGCTAAATACTTCTAGTGACCGATAGCGAACAAGTACCGTGAGGGAAAGGTGAAAAGCACCCCGGTGAGGGGAGTGAAATAGAACCTGAAACCGTACGCTTACAAGCAGTCGGAGGGCCATGCAAGTCAGAGGACTTGTACGCCTGACGGCGTGCCTTTTGGAGAATGAGCCAGCGAGTTACTCTCTGTCGCAAGGTTAAGGCAGAGACAGCCGGAGCCGCAGGGAAACCGAGTCTGAAAAGGGCGCAGAGTGGCAGGGAGTAGACACGAAACCGGGTGAGCTACCCATGGTCAGGCTGAAGCGGAGCTAAACCTCCGTGGAGGGCCGAACCTTTCTCCGTTGCAAAGGGGTGGGAGGAACTGTGGGTAGAGGTGATATGCCAAACGAACTCGGAGATAGCTTGTTCTCCCCGAAATAGCTTTAGGGCTAGCCTTGTGGGTTTAGTAGTGGAGGTAGAGCTCTGGATGGGCTAGGGGGCTCACGCCTACCGACCCCAACCAAACTGCAAATGCCACTACTTAAGACCACAGGAGTCGGACTGCGAATGATGAGATCCGTAGTCGAGAGGGAAAGAGCCCAGACCATCGGCTAAGGTCCCTAAGTGCGAGCTAAGTGGGAAACGATGTGGGGTTGCTCAGACAGCCAGGAGGTTAGCTTAGAAGCAGCTATCCTTTAAAGAGTGCGTAATAGCTCACTGGTCGAGCGATCCTGCGCGGAAAATATAACGGGGCTAAAGCTCGGCACCGAAGCCATGGGTCAGCGCGGATGCGCTGGCAGTAGGGGAGCGTTCTGTCAGCGGGGAAGCCGTACCGGAAGGAGCGGTGGAGCAGACAGAAGTGAGAATGCTGGCATGAGTAGCGAGAAACACGTGAGAACCGTGTTCGCCGTAAGTCTAAGGGTTCCGACGGAAGGTCAATCCGCGTCGGGTTAGTCGGGCCTAAGCCGAGGCCGAAAGGCGTAGGCGATGGACATCCGGTTAATAGTCCGGAACCACCTCAAAGGGAGCGAAGGGGTGACGCAGAGGGGTAGGCCAGCCAGGTGATGGAATACCTGGTTCAAGCCGGTAGGGCGAAGATGGGTGCAGGGAAAGCCGTGCCCGGAGTCCGAGAGGTGAAGAGGAGCGCAAGCGAAGTGGTTGAGCCCCGCTGCCAAGAAAAGCCTCTAAGCGTTAGACACCTTGGGGTGCCCGTACCGCAAACCGACACAGGTAGACGGGTAGAGAATACCAAGGCGAACGGGAGAACCCTCGTTAAGGAATTAGGCAAAATAGCCCCGTAACTTCGGGAGAAGGGGCGCCCTGCTGGGTGAGGTATGAACATACGGAGCCTGGTGGGGCCGCAGTGAAAGGGTCCTAGCGACTGGTTACCAAAACCACAGGTCTCTGCGAACTCGGAAGAGGACGTATAGGGGCTGACACCTGCCCAGTGCCGGAAGGTTAAGGGGAGGGGTGATGAGCTCTGAACCGAAGCCCCGGTGAACGGCGGCCGTAACTATAACGGTCCTAAGGTAGCGAAATTCCTTGTCGGGTAAGTTCCGACCCGCACGAATGGTGTAACGACTAGGACGCTGTCTCAACGAGGGACCCGGCGAAATTGAAGTCGCGGTAAAGATGCCGTGTACCCACAGCAGGACAAAAAGACCCCGTGGAGCTTTACTGCAGCTTGGCACTGGATTAGGGTTGAACCTGTGTAGGATAGGTGGGAGGCGGAGAAGCTGGGACGCCAGTCTCGGTGGAGCCGACGGTGAAATACCACCCTGGTTCAATCTTGATTCTAACCTTTGGCCGTAAGCCGGCAAGGGGACCGTGCCAGGTGGGCAGTTTGACTGGGGTGGTCGCCTCCTAAAGAGTACCGGAGGCGCCCAAAGGTTCCCTCAGGTGGAATGGAAACCCACCGGAGAGTGCAAAGGCAGAAGGGAGCTTGACTGCAAGGCCCACAAGCCGCGCAGAGTCGAAAGACGGGCTTAGTGATCCCACGGTACCGAGTGGAAGGGCCGTGGCTTACCGGATAAAAGCTACCCCGGGGATAACAGGGTGGTGAGGCCCAAGAGTTCACATCGACGGCCTCGCTCGCCACCTCGATGTCGGCTCGTCACATCCTGGGGCTGGACAAGGTCCCAAGGGTCGGACTGTTCGTCCGTTAAAGTGGCACGCGAGCTGGGTTCAGACCGTCGTGAGACAGGTCGGTCTCTATCCGCTGTGGGCGCAGGGGGTTTGAGAGGGTCTGCCCTCAGTACGAGAGGACCAGGGTGGACGGACCTCTGGTGTGTCAGTTGTACCGCCAGGTGCATAGCTGAGTAGCCAAGTTCGGCAGGGATAACCGCTGAAAGCATCTAAGTGGGAAACCCGCCTCAAGATAAGACCCCCCATCCCGTGAAGGGAGTAAGGCCGCTGGGAGACGACCAGTTAGATAGGCAGGGAGTGTAAGCGCAGCAATGCGTTGAGCTAACCTGTACTAAAGGCCGAGGGCTTCACCGTGGTATGGAGAACTTGGAGTTCTCATAGGAGTTTCACGGATTCGACGGAGAAGAGAGAGAGAGGAAAATGGTCTCTTGGTGATAAGAGCGGCGGGGGTACACCCGGTCCCATCCCGAACCCGGAAGTTAAGCCCGCCAGCGCCGATGGTACTTGGGGGGTAGCTCCCTGGGAGAGTAGGTCATCGCCAAGAGACCTTTTCTATTTTTGGGAGGTAACTACTCAGGCGTGGCAATTGAAATCGCCTCTGATGGGCTTATAGCCTGGCGTCCCTGACCTCCCTGTAGTCTCCCCTAAAAAGGGGGACGGTGACCCGCTAAGGTGAGCGGATACCTGAAGCGCAGCGAAGGGTACGATCGCCCGGTGCGTAGCGCCCTGCAGGCGCGGTTTTAACCGCTAGCCAATAAGCCTCGGTGAGCAGTTATTTTGGGAGTATGGTATTCCCCCTTGGGGGGATGAAGTTTCGGGAGTGAATAAACGGGCATGAAACGAAATTTTCTGCTTGCGGCACTTTTGGTCTTTGCGGTTGTAAGTGCTTTGCCTCTTTCCCCTTTACGCGCGGCGGTGGCGTTAAAATCCAGCCCCGCTGAGGCTTTGCCCCCCTGTTACGAGACGCAGGGGCGTGTTGAGGAAGGGCGCTTCCGCAGTCGCGCCATGTATGAGACGGTCACCTATCTTGTTTATCTCCCCCCCTGCTATGACGTGTACAGTGACCGCCGTTTCCCTGTGCTTTATCTGTTTCATGGCTGGCCGATGAATCAGACGCATTGGGTCAATTTAGGGATGACCGACCTGGCCGATCGCTGGATTGCCTGGCATTTGGTGGCGCCTTTTATCATCGTGATGCCCGGTGTGGGGCCGGATGGTTTTTATATTCGCACCAGCGGCGGAAATGATTCTTTTGAGGGGATGGTGGTCAATGAGCTCGTCCCTCTGATTGATGAGACTTATCGCACTTGGCAGGACCCCGCGGCGCGGGCGGTTGGTGGAATTTCGCGCGGCGCGGTCTGGTCGTTGGAGATCGGTTTGCGTCATCCTGATTTGTTCGGCATCATCGGGGCTCACAGTCCGGCGCTGGCTCTGAATAATCCCTGGCGTGAGCATGACCCTTATTATTTGATTCGGGACGGCGCCCCAGGGCAGCGTCTGTATCTGGATGGCGGCACCAACGATTGGGCGAATGCTGAGGCAAAAAAGTTCGCCGCAGTGGCTCAGGAGGCTGGCGCTGATGTGACGTTGCAGACGCACGTCGGTGCCCATGTGGATGCGCTGTGGGCGAGTGCTTTGGGAGATTATTTGTTCTTCTATACGCGCACCTGGCCGGATGGGCCCCAAGGCTTGCCAAGGATCCCCGGCCCGGATGAGGTGCCCGGTAATGTGCCACTCCTGCCTGAAACGCAGCCTTAATATGCAAGGCGGTGAGGTTGCGCTGTTTCGGGCGAGGCTGATGTGACGCTGCGGTGGTGGGTAACCACCGCAGCGCACTTTGATGGGGATGGACAACGTTTGCTGCTGGCCTTGCCGTGTCCCTTTTCCCCCATAAAGGTTTAAAAAATTACCCCCGTTTTTGACTCTTACCCAGGGCGCCATATAATTGTAAGAAGACAGTAACTGCTTACTCATAGCGATTGGAATCGCTTCTGATGGGCTTAGCAATACGGCGACCGCGTAGGTCGTGAATGCCCGAAGCGCAGCGACGGGTACGATCGCCTGGGGCCGGGACAAGCCCGGCTCCTACAGGCCGATGAAACAAGGTAGACAGTTACAAAAGACAGCTTTTGTGCGGGATGGTGCTATGGAGAGGGAACGTGTGCTGCTGATTGGGCCGATGAATGGCGTGGTTGATACCTGCCGCACTGTGCTGGATCGTGCCGGATATGCTGTGGTGGGGATGGCACGGAATGCGCAGGAGGCCTTACTCCTGGCGCAACAGGTCAAGCCTCACCTGTACGTGTTTGAACTCGCCCCCCATGCTGATCTGGGGGAGGATGTTATCAGACAGTTGAAAGTCCGACATGCAGCCCCTTTGTTACTCATCACCTCTGCTTTGACGCCCGTTCAGCTTGCCGATTTCGTTGCGGCTGGCGTTGATGCTTATGAAATCTCCCCCTTATCGGAAGCGCACTTGCTTGAGCTTGTGCGTTTGCTTATTTTCCCGCCCCTAATGCGCGTCACTGATGACACGCTTCCTCCTGATGAGCAACCTTCTCCAGGTCAGGGTGTGCTGAAAGCGGCTAAGATGGCGCGTTGGGAATATTGGCTGAGCCCTGATCTGGATGACGTGCTTTTTATGGATGCCGCAGTTGAGGCTATCACCGGTTATGCCCCAGCCGAGTTTCAGCAAGACCCCTCGTTGTTGCTGCGGATCGTGCATCCTTTAGACCGCGCGGGAATGGCCCAGCATTGTTTGACGGCGCGGGAGCACCCCTTGCTTTACACGGAGCTGGTGTATCGCATCGTTGACCGGGCCGGAGCTACGCATTGGGTACAGCATATCTGCACCCCACTGTATGAGGGCGATCAGTACCGTGGCCGGCGGATCGTATGCCTGGATGTAACTCCGCTGCAGGATGTGGAGCAGCGCTTCCGGGTTATTTTTAACGAGGCCCCCATTGGCATCGCGCTGGTGGATCTGCAAGGGCGTTTTGTTGAAGTCAATGTCAGCTTCTGTCGGATGTTGGGGTATACGCCCGCTGAGTTGAAAGGCATGACGTTTAACGACTTGACCTACCCCGAAGATCGCGCTTTGAGCCTGGAATACTATCATGCGCTGTTACAGGGCGAAATGACTTCGGCTTCGTTTGAGAAGCGTTATGTGCGCAAGAACGGCAGGACGATTTGGGTTGCCGTGAGCACTACCCTGGTGAGCGACGTACAGGGGCGGCCCCTTTACTTCCTTACGATGTTCCAGAATGTGACGGCGCGTAAGGAAATGGACGCCCTGATCCGCTTGCAGAGTGCCGCTCTGCAGGCCGCCGCGAATGGTATTGTGATTACCGATAAGGATGGCTCGATCCTCTGGGCCAATCCAGCCATGGAACGCATGACGGGATACACGCTGGCCGAAATGCGCGGCCAGAATCCGCGCTTGTTCAAATCCGGGTACCAGGATCGCGAGTTTTACCAGCACCTGTGGGATACCATTCTCAGCGGGAGAGTATGGCAGGGCGAGCTGATTAATCGCCGTAAGGATGGTTCGCTTTACCACGAGGAACTGACCATTACGCCTTTGTTAAGGGCGGATGGCACACCCGAACACTTTATTGCCGTGAAGCAGGATGTGACGGCGCGTAAACAGGCGGAGCAGGCGCGTGAGCAGGCTCTGGCTTCGGAAAAACAGCTCCGTTTGCGCGCGGAGGCCCTGGCGCGGGCCAGTGCCGCGCTGACCCGCACCCTTGACCTGGATGCTTTGCTGGTTCAGATTCTGGAAGCGGCTGTGGCGGCTATCCCCGCGGCGGAAAAGGGGAGTGTGCTGCTTCCCGATGAGACGGGCAAGGCCTTGTATGTTCATGCCGCAACAGGCTACACGACCCCTGAAATCAAGCGCTTGCGCTTTGAGCGGGGCTATGCCATGGAGGCTTTCCGGCAAAAAATTCCCATTGTGGTGTCAGATGTGTTCAATGGTTATCAGGTTTTTGCTGATATCCCCGAAGTCGGTGGCCTGCGCTCGGCGCTGGCGGTGCCCCTGAAGCTTAAGCAGCGCGTTTTGGGGGTGCTGTGCCTGGACAACGCGACGCGCACTGAGGCGTTTAACGCGGATGATGTGACGTTGCTGGAGAGTTTTGCGGCGCAGGCCGCGCTTGCCCTGGACAATGCACGCATGTTCGCCCAGGTGCAACGAGAACGTGAGACCCTGCACTTCCTCTACGACTTGTCGCGCCGTTTAAGCGAGGCGCAAAAGGTGGAGGATGTGGTCAGCGCCGTGATGGATGGCTGCAAGTGGTTTGACGCGGACTGGTGTGAGTTGTTGCTGGCAGATGATGAAACCACGCTCTACCGCTGTGAGGGCGGGAAGGCCCAGCCGCGAGCACTGGATGTAAAAGCCGCCGAGATGTTGCTTACCCGTGGACTGGGCGCCTGGGCGCTGGCACAGCGTCAGGCCGTGTTGGTGCAGGATACGCAGACCGATGCGCGTTGGGAGCCACGTCCTGATTGGGATAAGGACACGCCCCCCGTGCGTACGGTACTGTGTTTGCCGTTGGGGCAGCGTGGTGGACAGGTGCGCGGCTGGCTTGCTTGTTATCATCATGCTCCGCTGCATTTCAAGTCAGATCAGTTGGGTTTATTTGTGGAAATGGGGGAACGGGTTTCCAGCGTGCTGGAGGCCCTGCATTTGCGCGCGCTCCAGGCGCGCTACCTGGAACGCCAGCGCCGCCTGACGTATCTGGCTTCGCTGCTGAATCGCGAACTGGAATTGCCTGCACTGGAACGGGTCTTCCTGCCCGCGGTGCTGGACTTGATTGGGGCAGAAGCGGGTACGGTGGCCCTCTACAACGAACAGCGCCAGGCTTTTGTGGAACCGTACCATCATCAGCTCCCTGCTTCTGTAGTGTGGGACACCTGGCCCGCGGATAAAGGGGTGACCGGGCGCCTGGTGCGTGAGGGACGGGGCGCGGTTATTCGGGATTATCTTAGTCAACCGGAGTCTCTGGCGGAATGGAAAGCCATCCCCTTGCGCTCAGGGGTCAGCATTCCCCTGTATCTTGAAGGCACTTTGCTGGGCCTCCTGGAAGGCTATCGCTTTGAAAACCCTATTCCTTTTACCGAGACCGATCTTGAGCTGGCCACTTACGCTGGTGAATTGTTCGCGGTTGCCGTGCAGCGTGCCCGGCTTTACGACGCCGAGCGCGATCAGCGCGTGTGGGCTTCCGCGTTGCTGGATGCAACAACGGCGCTCAGTCAACATCTCGAACTGGAGCAAGTTCTGGATATCATCATGGAACAGGCTGAGCGCGTGGTAGCGGGTGAGGCTTTTAACATCATGCTTGTGGACGAACAGGATCCGTCCTGGGCGCGCGTGGTGCGTCGCCGTGATCGTCTCGGTTTGCGCGCGGTCACGGATGAGGTGGTGCACATTTCCGATTTCCCCCTCCTCCAGAGCATGGTGGAAACCAGCGCGCCGGTTCTGGTGAATGACACGGCGCAAGATGCGCGCTGGCGCGGAGAATTGACGATGATACGGGGATACCTGGGAGCTCCCATCCTCTTGGGGACGCGCCTGCTGGGCTTCCTCAATGTGAACAGCACCCAGGCCGGGCGTTTTTCGGAAAAAGATGTTGAGCGCTTACGCGGTTTTGCGGCGCAGGCCGCCATTGCTTTGGAGAATGCGCGCTTGTATCGGCAGTTGCAGGCCCACGCGGACACTCTGGAAGTGCGTGTGCGAGAACGCACCCAGGCCCTGAACCGCCGTTTGCAGCAGCAACGTTTGGAAGCCGAGGTGGCGCGTGACGTCAATGCGCTGACCTCTTTACGTGAAATGTTGCAGCGCACGGTGGATCTCATTGTGGAACGGCTGGGCATGTACCACGCCACCATTTTCCTTGTGGATGAAGAGAACTCCCAACGTTTGCGACGCATGGCTTCTGCCGGTTACGCTGCTGGACAGATTCTGGCATTTGATCCGTATATCAGCATCACTCAGGGCCTGGTTGGCACTGCAGCGCGGACCGGAGCATTGGTGCGCAGTTCCGATGTGCGCCTGGATCCTCGTCACCGTTACAACCCCTACTTGCCCGAAACGCGCTCGGAAATCGCCCTGCCGTTGCGCACCAACGAAGGCATCATTGGCGTGCTCGATGTGCAATCCAAACAAGTGGATGCGTTTGATATGGATGACGCCTTGAGCTTGCAAATTCTGGCCGATCAGATTGCCTTGAGTTACCAACGGCTCAAACATGCGTCATTGGCACAGGAACAGTACGCGCGTTTACAGGCCGTTTTGCAGAGCACATCGGATGGGATCCTCGTTGCTCTTTCCGATGGGACGCTCGAACGTTACAATGCGGCTGTTGAGCGCTGGCTACAGATGTTTGACCGCGAGCAACGCGCGCGTTTTTACGCGCTGGTGCGTGATCTGGCTGAGCGTGCCGCGGAACGTCCTCAGGCGGATGTGCGCCTGGGCCCTTATGACTTGCAGTTCAAGGCGATGCCGATCCAGGACCATGGCAGTGGCGAGGTGGTAATCAGCATCCATGACATTACTGAATTGAAAGCCCTGGATCGCATGAAGACAGAATTTGTGTCCAATGTCTCGCACGAATTGCGCACGCCGGTCACCACAATTCTGTTATACGCCTCGTTGCTCCAGAAAAGCCGAGGGGAGGAACAACAGGAGTACCTTGAGGCGATCGCTGCCGAGGCCAAACGCCAGGCGGCGCTGGTGGAGGACATCCTTACGCTCTCGCGCTTTGACGCGGGCCGCGTGGAGCTGCGTTTGCGCCCCACGGAGCTCAATGCGTTTGCGGTGGAGGTGGTCAATACCCACCGTGCGCTGGCACGTGCCGCACAGCTCACACTGGAGTTTGTTCCCGCTCCACAGGAGGTGGTGGTCCAGGCTGATGCGGAGAAACTGACGCAGGTGCTCAATAACCTGGTTGAAAACGCTTTGCGCTATACGCCGGCGGGCGGGCAGGTGACCGTGAGCGTTGGCCGTGAGGGCGATGGAGCGCGTCGCTGGGGGCTTTTGCGGGTTCAGGATACCGGCGTTGGTATCCCGCCCGACGAATTGCCCCACATTTTTGAGCGCTTCTATCGCGGCAGTCATCCCCAAAAGCATCAGATTCAGGGGACGGGTCTGGGCCTGGCCATCGTGGATGAACTGGTCAGGCTTCACCAGGGACGCATCAAAGTGGACAGCGCAGTCGGCAAGGGGAGTACTTTTACGGTGTACCTTCCTCTGGTTGAAGAGGCGGCTTAACAAGACAAGGAGCGGGTATGGCGCCTCATGTGTTGATTGTGGAAGATGAAAAATTGCTGGCCAAAGCGATTGCGGCGACGCTGCGCAACGCCGGCCTGGATGTCACGGTGGCCCATAACGGTGATGAGGCCCTGGAACTCGTGCGGCAATTGCATCCTGATGTGGTGCTGCTGGATGTCATGTTGCCGGGCAAAAGCGGCATTGACATTTGTGCCACGATGAAAACCCAACCGCTTACGGCTGATATCCCCGTTATCATGGTAAGTGCTCGCTCGACGCCACAGGATCGCATGCGCGGACTGATCGCTGGTGCTGAACAGTATCTCACCAAGCCTTTTAGCCCGACAGAACTGTTGGAGCTGATCCACCATGTCCTGCAGGGCCGCTCAGGGCGTGACTGGCAGGGGCAAAAGCCCATCCTGGGGGCCATGCCCACCGATCAGCTTGTGATTTATGCTGAAGAACTCAGCCAGCTCTACCGCCAGATCCGCCAGGAAAACGCGGAGCTGGAGCGGCTTCATCAGCAGCTCAAGGAAACCGCGCGCCTGAAGGATGCCTTCTTCAAAGCCGTAGCTCAGGATATAGGCGCGTTGTTGTTTCCCTTACAACGGGCGCTGCAACAATTGGACGAGCAGCCCCAGGCGGCGCGTAAAGCGCTGGAGCACCTGACCCATGCGTTGGGGCAGTATGTCAAAACGCTGGTTGAATTGATCAACCTGACCGCGCGTCCGGCTGTTCCCCCGCCTGTACGGTACAATTTGCTCAAGACTCTGCCCTGGGTAGTGCAGGCGCATATCCTGGAATCTCAAGCGCGTGGTGTGAACGTGCGAACCCACTGGCCCGATCGTTTACCGGTGGTAATTGGGGATATGGACCTGACCCAGGCAGCCCTGGAGTACCTGTTCGTCAATGCCTTGCATGTTGTGGCGGATCAGGGGGAGCTGACGGTGAGGGCTTTTTCTCAGCAGGAAGGGGAAACGCTCCAGGTGGTCGTTCAAATGACCAGCACCCCCGTGCGTGTGCCCGCCGAAGTGCTCCTGCGCCTCGCCGCCAGTGAGATCTTGTCCGCCAATGATGTCACCTGGGCCTTGCAATTGATGGGCTGGAGTTTGCGCTGGAGCTTTTTGCGCTATGTGAGCGCGCTCCAAGGGGGCCGGGTACGGCTTTTCCAACCTGGAGAGAGCTGCACGTTGCTTTTGGCTCTGCCCGCAAAGGCCGAGCCTCCTGCTGGGTCAGGGGCTGGAGCGTAAAGCGCTTATCCCCGTCCGACCAGGGCCGCTTCCAGTGCTTCGCCAACCGAGCGCACAGGGATGGCTTCCAACCCCTCCGGCAGCTTGAGCTTTTGTCGGCTCAGCGCGCACGGGATGATGACGCGCCGGAAGCCCAGGTGTTTCGCCTCGCGGAGACGCGCTTCCAGGTGTCCTACGGAGCGCACTTCGCCGGATAGCCCCACTTCACCCACCAGCGCCAGGTCAGCGGCGACCGGCCGATCGCGTACGCTGGAGGCCAGTGCTGCCGCCAGAGCCAGATCCGCCGCCGGTTCTTCAATTTGCAAGCCGCCGATGACATTGGCGAACACGTCCTGATCGCCCAGGCGCAACCCCACGCGCCGGCTCAAGACGGCGATGACCAGCAGCAGGCGGTTGAAGTCCATCCCGTTAGTGGTGCGGCGCGGATTGCCAAAACTGCTCTGACTGACCAGCGCCTGCACTTCCACCAGCAGCGGACGCGCTCCTTCCATGGTGATGGCAATGGCCGAACCTGGCACATTCACGGCACGTTCGGCCAGGAAAATTTCCGAGGGATTGGGGACTTCTACCATGCCTTCATCGCGCATTTCGAATACGCCCACTTCTGACGTGGCGCCGAAGCGGTTTTTGACGCTGCGCAGCAAGCGGTAGGTGTGGAAACGATCGCCTTCCAGGTATAAAACCGTATCCACAATGTGCTCCAAGACTTTTGGTCCGGCCAGCGCGCCCTCCTTGGTGACGTGACCCACCAGGAAAACGGGGATGCCGGTGCGCTTGGCCCAACGCTGGAAGCGCGTGGCGCACTCGCGCACCTGGCTGACGCTGCCCGCCGGTGAGCTCATCTCCTCCGCTTGCATGGTTTGCACCGAGTCCACAATCACGGCACGAAGATTGGGCAGCAGGGCATCGGCTTCCTGGAGCACGGCTTCCAGTTCGGTTTCGGGCAGGAGGTGGATGGCGTCACCGCGGATGCCCAGGCGATCGGCGCGGAGTTTGATCTGACGCGGCGACTCTTCGCCGGAAATGTAAAGGACCGGGGCGCTGGCCGTGCCCAGCATGGCGGCCACCTGGAGCAACAGGGTGGACTTGCCAATGCCTGGTTCTCCGCCGATGAGCACCAGGGAGCCAGGGACCAGGCCGCCCCCCAGCACGCGCGCAAATTCGCTCAGGACGATCGGGATGCGTTGTGTGTCCTGGTTTTCCACGGCGCTGAGCGGCGCGGGGCGAACCCGAATGCCACCGGTGCGCGTTTCGCTTTTCAGGTTTTCTTCTGGTTCCAGGACCGTTTCGACCAGGGAATCCCAGGCCCCGCAGTGAGGACAGCGGCCCAGGGGGCGCGCGAAGCTCCAGTTGCATTGTTGACAGACCCAGCGTGTTTCCGGTTTGGCCATCGCTTCCTCGCCTGTGCATCGTGAAATGGTGTGTGGTGATGTCTTCAGCGCAGGTGATGGAGGTTGCTTTTCCCGGCTTATCCGCCACCCGTGCTGTGCCTGGCGCCCGCTTGCGGGTTGCCGGCAGCCCAAGTTTAGCATAATCGGGGCAGGTGTCCAGGGGTAAGAAATGCGCACGTAACTGCTCACCGAGGCTTATTGGCTAGCGGTTAAAACCGCGCCTGTTGTAGGGGCACAGGGCTTGCCTCTGCCCCAGGCTTGCCCCTGCCCCCTGGGCGGGATAAATCCCGCCTCTACGGGTATCCGCTCGCCTTAGCGGGCCACTGTCCCTTTTTAGGGGGGACTACAGGGGGGTCAGGGACGCCAGGCTATAAGCCCATCAGAGGCGATTTCAATCGCCACGCCTGAGTAGTTACATGCACACAAACCTACCATCGTGGGGACGTGGCAACACTGTGTATCGGACGCGGCAACACTGCGTAAGGGCGCAACAGCGCTGCGCTCCTACGCATGGTGGGACGCAGTCGCCCCAGGGCGGTCGGGGCGTTTGACGCGCGCACGCCCCGTTTTATACTTGATGGCGGAGGGACGGGCATGGAGCGGATGCTGGCGGATGCGATGCTGGGGAAGCTGGCGCGCTGGTTGCGCTTGCTGGGCTTCGATGTGGAGTATGCGCAGCTAGATGATGCGGCGCTGGCGGCGCGGGCGCGCGCGGAGGGCCGTCTGCTGCTGACACGCGATCACGCACTGGCTGCCCGACGCGGTTTGCGCGTTCTGTTGATCACGTCCGAGGTTTTGGAAGAACAGGTGGCGCAAGTGCTGGAGACGGTGGGGCTTCCCGCTTCTGACGCGGTGCCGCGGTGTATGGTGTGCAATGTGCCGCTGGAGGTGCTCTCGCGCGCCGAGGCAGCGCTCCATGTCCCGCCTTACGTTGCGCGCACGCAGACGCGTTTCCGCCGTTGTCCGCGCTGTGGACGTATCACCTGGCCAGCCACGCATTGGGAGGGGATCCGCGAACGCCTGGCCCGCGCCGGCGTGCGCGTGTCGTTTTGGGAGACGTAGGCGTTGCCTTGCACATTCCTGTGCTCTCTCTCAAGGTGGGGACGGAACAGATCCCCGAAGCGCTGCGAAGGAACGTCCGTCGGCGCGCGGCGCCCTCTCAACCCGCGGTTCCCATCGCTGGATTGTGTCGTTGCCTCTATGTCTCATAGCCACGTCTTGCGGTAATGTCTCTGAGGCGCTTGCGGTGGCTTGCATTGCGGCGGCGCTGCTCGATGAGGCTGGCGAGCACTGACGGGGCTTAGCCGCCAGGCCCGCGCTACCGTGAGCCCTCTTCCTTCCCAAAAAAAGGTTGGGCAGGATTGCCCCCTTATTACATGCCGGGAATCCCCTCCAGGGTGCCGGTGAAGGTGTAGCGAGCCCCCAGGATCAGCGCCATGAGCGCCGCTGCGATCAGGCCGCCCCAGAGCAGGGCGGGCAGGGCTTCGCGCCAGGAGGTGAAGCGGTTGTCGTAGCCCAACGCCATGACGATGATCATGGTGCCTAGCAGGGAGAGCAGGACGATGACGGCCAGGGCACTGTACAGGGCCAGGGGGTAGAGCAGAATGCCCGCACGGGTGTAGATGAGCGCGGCCTGGAGTAGTCCAAGGCTGATGAGGGTGCCAAAGTCGCGCCAGGTGAGGGCGGGGCGGGCTTCACCATCCGCCCAGAGGGTGAGGTTGAAGGCCGGGACGAGGATGATGCTCATGCCCAGGCCCACCAGGGTACCGGTGAGCAGGCGCAGCCAGGGTTGCGGCAGGTACAGGAGCGGCATGCCGGTCATAAGGTTGTAGTAGGAGTTGAAGCCGTCAAAGCCCCACAGGGCGACGAAGCTCAGCAGGGTGAGGATGATGCTCCAGTGGGGGAAGTGTTGCGGTCGGCGCCGCTTCCAGAGGCCCCATTGGACGATGAGCCCGGTCAGGGCGGCGGTGAAGGTGCCGGTGCAACGCTGGCAAAGGACGCTTTGATGGTCGTGGATGAAGAAGGAGTGCGAGGGGATGCGGTGACAGACGACGGCACCGATGATGCCGATTTTCTCCAGGATGTCCGGCGGGGTGAGGGCGAGGAAAGCCAGGGATGTTGCCGCAAGGAGCAGGATGGCCAGCCAGACGCGACGGCGCAGGGCGCTGGGTGTTGCATTCATGGGTTCCTCCTGGTTTTGAGTTGGTTGTGAAAGATTATACCACCGCAGGAGAGAGTCGGTGTCGGGCGCGTCATGGGGACGATGCCTGGCGGTGAGGGTGTGAATTTGACAAATTGTTGAAATTTTGCTAAAGTCTTAAACATGAGCGTGCCCCATTTGCGCTCTGGTTCATCCATCACTTGAAAGGAGGAGAGTATGTTTAAACGCTTTGTGCTTCCTATGCTTCTTGTGAGCACGATGCTCCTCGCCATGGTCGGCTGCGGTGGCGGCAAAGGCACGATTAAGATCGGCTTGCAAGGCCCCATGACGGGCGATTACGCCTATGAGGGCAAGGGGTTCAAGCAGGCCGTCGAGCTGATGGTCGAGCAGACCAATGCCGCGGGCGGGATCAATGGCAAGAAGGTGGAGCTGATTGTCGAGGATGACGCAGGCGATCCGACGCAATCGGCGCTGGTGGCCCAGCGCCTGGTGGATGCGGGGGTCGTGGCTGTGATCGGCGCGTACAACTCCACCGCCACGGAGCCGGCCTCCGAGATCTACAACGAGGCGGGGATTTTGCACATTACCCCCTCGTCCACCGCGGTGCGCCTGACGCAAAAGGGCTTCAAGCGCTTCTTCCGCGTCTGCTTCCTGGATGACCGGCAGGGGTTGTTTGCAGCCAAGTTCATGCAGGAAGTCCTCAAGGCCAAACGGGTGGGCATCCTGCACGACAATTCCACGTATGCGCAAGGCCTGGCCGAGGAGACGCGCGCTTATGCCGAGCAGTTGGGGCTGGAGGTCGCTTTCTTTGATGCCATCAATCCGAACGACAAGGACTTCACGCCCATCCTCACGCGCATCGGTGCGGCCAACCTGGATGCGGTGTACTTCACCGGCTATCACTCGCAGGCCGGGCTACTGCTCAAGCAGTCCGCAGAGCTGGGCCTGAAGGTGCAGTGGATCGGCGGCAATGCGGCCAACAACCCGGTCATGGTGGAGATCGCCGGCGTGGAGAACGCTAAGGGCATGTTCGTCACGACCGAGCCGCTGCCCAAGGATCTCAACTATCCGGAGGCGAAGAAGTTTGTGGCCGATTATAAGGCCAAATACGGCGAAGAGCCGGATAGCGTCTGGACGATCATGGCGGCGGAGGCTTTCAATGTGATCCGCTACGCCATGGAGCAGACCAAGTCCACCGATCCCGCGGTGCTGGCGGATTACCTGCACACTCAGTTCAAGAACGTGAACGGCCTGACGGGGCCGATTCTGGGCTTTGATGAGAAGGGGGACCGCATCGGCACCATCCACGTGGCCTACGTCATTGACGACCAGGGCAACTTTGTGTTGTACGAGAAGCAGCCCTCTCCGTAGGGTGACATAGATGCCAGAGGGGGTGCTCTGTTCGTGGTGGCAGAGCGCCCCCACCTCTTTTTTGGAGGGGGACTTTTATGGTTTTGCTACAACAGTTGATTAATGGCATCACGATCGGGGCGTTTTACGCGCTGGTGGCTTTGGGCTACACCATGGTCTACGGCGTGCTCAAGATGATCAACTTTGCCCACGGGGATTTATTCATGTGGGGGGCTTATCTGGGCCTCACCGGTTTGAGCGTCCTGGTGGCGCTGATCGGACAGGGTCAACCCTGGATGATTGCGCCCGTGTTGGTGATGGTGATGCTGCTGGTTGCCCTGATGGGCGTGCTGGTCGAGCGTGTCGCTTATCGCCCGCTGCGCACGGCGGGACGTCTGGCGCCCATCATTTCCGCATTGGGCGTGGCCTTCATCCTGGAGTCGCTGGTGCGCAATGTCTATGGGGCGCGCTGGCGCACCATGCCCGGTGGCGTGTTGCCATCGGGCGGCTTGATGCTGGGGGAAAGTGTACGCATCAGCGTGACCCAACTGGTGGTTTTAGGGGTGGCTCTGATGTTGATGGCGGCCTTGTACGTGTTTGTTCAGCGCACGCGCGTCGGTACGGCGATGCGCGCGGTCGCACTGGACCACACGGTGGCGCGCCTGATGGGCATTGACGTGGATCAGATCATCGCCACCGTCTTCCTCATCGGGCCGGGGTTAGGTGGCATTGCCGGCCTGACGGTTGGCTTGTATTACGGCTCCTTCGACTTCACGCTGGGATGGACTTTTGGCCTCAAGGCTTTTATCGCGGCCATCCTGGGCGGTATTGGCAACATTCCCGGCGCCATGCTGGGGGGGATGTTGCTGGGCTTGATCGAAACGTTAGCCTCCGGATACATTTCGCCCCAATGGAAGGATGTGATCGCCTACGTGATCCTCATCCTCATCCTGATGTTCCGTCCCACGGGGCTGTTGGGCGAACGGGTGGCGGAGAAGGTGTAAGGAGGCAAGATGACTATCAAGGCGACTCGTTGGCGGACCTTGTGGGCCATGCTGCAGGCGCGGCCCTGGCTATGGCAGTTTGCGCTGCTGGTACTGCTTTTCCTGTTGCCCCTGCCGCTGGGCAACTACTATCGCACCGTGCTCTGGCGCACGGGGCTGTACGTCATGTTGGGCCTGAGCCTGAACCTGATTGTGGGCTACGCCGGCCTGTTCCAGTTGGGCCATGCGGCATTCTTTGCGATCGGCGCGTACACGGCGGCGCTGCTCAATTTGCGGCTGGGGCTTCCCCTGGTGTACACCTTTCCTGTGGCTGTGCTGGTAGCCGGATTTTTCGGCTATCTCATCACGCGGCCCATTCTGCATCTGCGTGGCGACTACCTGGCTATCGTTACCATTGCTTTTGGGGAAGTGGTCCGTCTGGCTTTGGTGAACAACCTCTTCGGCATCACGGGGGGGGCCAATGGCCTCAGCGGGATCGCGCGCCCGGTGCTCTTCGGCCTTACCTTGCGTCAACCGTTACAGCATTATTACTTGCTGCTCTTTTTCCTGATCATTACCGTCATTGCCATGCAACGCCTGGAACAGTCGCGCCTGGGGCGGGCCTGGATGTACATTCGCGAGGATGAGGCCGCCGCGGAAGCGATGGGGCTGGACACGACGAACCTCAAATTGCTGGCGTTCGTCCTGGGCTCTGGCTGGGCCGGCCTGGCGGGTGCGCTTTACGCCGGACAGTTAACGGTGATTTCGCCCGATATGGGGCGCTTCATGGAGTCGGTCATCATGTTCTGCATTGTGGTGCTGGGTGGGGCGGGCTCCATCCCCGGCGTGGTGGTGGGCGCGCTGGGCATGGTGACCCTGCCGGAGCTTTTCCGCGTGCTCAAGGACTGGCGCGACGCCTGGATGGGGCTGGCGATGGTCGCCATGATGATCGCCCGCCCGGAGGGCCTGTGGCCGAGTCGCCGCATCCGCATGGAAATTCGCGAGGAGGATGAGGCATGACCACCGGGCCGCAAGCAGAGGTTTTGCTGGATGTTCGCAATGTGAGCAAGGCGTTCGGCGGCTTGTTGGCCGTGGATCACGTGAATTTTCAGGTGCGCACGGGCGAGATCATGGGCCTCATCGGGCCGAACGGCGCGGGTAAAACAACCATCTTTAATCTGGTTACTGGATTTTACACGCCTACGGAGGGGGAGATCTGGTTCCGTGGACGGTGTATCGCCCGGCCTCCGCGTCGCGGCGCGTCCGCGGTGTGTCCGCATACGATTACGCGGCAGGGCATCGCGCGCACCTTCCAGACGATTCGCCTTTTCAAGAACCTGACGGTACTGGAAAACGTCATGGCGGGGCTGCATCACCGCACCCGGGTTGGGGTGTGGGGCGCGCTCTTGCGCACACGCGCCCAGCGGAACGAAGAGGCCTTCATCCGCAAGGAAGCAGAACACTGGCTGGACTTCATGGGGCTGCTTTCCTACCGTGATGAGCTGGCCAAAAACCTGCCGTACGGTGACCAGCGCCGCCTGGAGATCGCGCGCGCCCTGGCGACACAGCCAACGCTGCTCACTCTGGACGAGCCCGCCGCCGGCCTCAACGAGCAGGAGACCGCCGCCCTGGTGGCCCTGATTCGCGACATCCGGGCGCAGAGCATCACGGTGCTCCTGATCGAGCACGATATGAAGATGGTGATGGGGCTGTGCGAGCGGCTGGTGGTGGTGGATCACGGGCGCAAAATCGCTGAGGGGACGCCGGCGCAGGTCCAGCGCGACCCGGCGGTGATTGCGGCTTACCTGGGCACGGAGGAGGGGTGACATGAGCCTGTTGCGCATCGAAAACCTGCACGTCTACTATGGCCATGTCCACGCGCTCAAGGGGATCTCGCTGGAGGTCAACAAGGGCGAGATCGTCACCCTGCTCGGCGCCAACGGCGCGGGCAAATCCACCACCCTGCGTGCCATTTCCGGTCTGGTTTCCATGCGGGAAGGAGACATTGTTTTTGACGGGCAATCGCTCAAGGGCATGGCGGCGCATCGCATTGTGCAACGCGGCTTGACGCACGCGCCGGAGGGGCGCTTGATTTTTTCCACTCTCACGGTGGATGAGAATCTGGCGATGGGGGCTTACGTGCTGGGCAATGATCGCGAGGCCATCGAGCGCAACCGCGCGCGCGTGTTCGAGCTGTTCCCGCGCCTGGCGGAACGGCGCCATCAATTGGGCGGCACGCTTTCCGGGGGAGAGCAGCAGATGCTCACCATCGCCCGCGCGCTGATGTCCAATCCGCGCCTGCTGTTGTTGGATGAGCCTTCGCTGGGGCTGGCGCCCCTGCTCGTGCGCCTGATTTTCGAGACCATTCAAGAGATCAACGCCAGGGGGGTGACGGTCCTGCTGGTGGAGCAGAACGCGCGCGCGGCCCTCAAGATTGCGCATCGTGCTTACGTGTTGGAGACGGGGCGCATCACGCTTTCCGGTTCGGCGCAGGCGCTGCTCGCTGATGAGCGGGTGCGCAAGGCTTACCTGGGCGAGGGGTAAACCGGCGACCATGTCCACCCGTGAGGTGTGGGGGTATGGGCTGGTGATCCTTGCGGCAGCCTTGTGGGCGACCATGGGGCTGTTCTACAAGGGCTTGATGGCGAGTTTCGCCCTGCCGCCCTTGATGCTGGTGTTCTGGCGCGCCGCGGTTGCCGCGGGCGCGCTTTTCATTTTTCTGGCGCTGCGGCGTCAGCCCTTGCGCATCGCGCGGCGTGACGTGGTGTTGTTCGTGGGCTTCGGCGCGATTGGCGTGGCGGCTTTTTACGCGGCTTACATTCACGCCATTGACTGGGCCGGCATGGGGATTGCCGCGGTCTTGATGTACACGGCGCCGGTCTGGGTGACGCTGTACGGCGCGCTGGTGGAGCGGGAAACGCTCACGTGGGGGCAGGCGCTGGCTTTGGCCCTGGCGCTGGCGGGGTGCGCGCTGGTGGGGCGCCTGTACGATGGGGCGGGCCTGCGGCTCAATCTGCGCGGCATCCTGGCGGGCCTGGTGGCGGGGGTGACTTACGGTAGCTACATCCTGTTCAGCAAACGCGCCGCGCAGCGGGGCTATTCCCCGTGGCAGGCCCTGGCCTACGCTTTGAGCATCGGCGCTTTGTGTCTGTTGCCCTGGCAGTCTGAAGTCAGCCTGTTGCCGCTGCGCGAGCCACGCCTGGCGCTCTGGCTCCTCGTGCTGGGCCTGGTGCCCACCCTGGGCGGTGGCGTGGCCTTCAACGCGGCGCTGCACATCGTCAGCGCCAGCCACGCGAGCATCATCGCCACCCTGGAGCCGGTCCTGGCGGCCTTGCTGGGCTGGGCGGTGTGGGGGGAACGCCTGGAGGTGCCGCAGCGTTACGGGGCGCTGCTCATTTTGCTGGCCGTGATTGTGCTGCAGACGCAGCGCGCCGCGTCCGCAGACTGAAGCCGGGGCTTTTATCCTGAAAAATGGGCGTGTCCATTGATTTTTGGCGGTGGGCGTGTTATAATCTCTTCGGAAGCCAGAGCCGTGAGCTACAGACTTCCAAATTTGAGGGAGAGTCATGAGCTTACAAGAAACTTTACAAAGCTATAGCTTACGTGGACGTGCATGGTTGCGTGCGCGCGTGAGTGAACCCGCGCGCTACGGCGCGCATCTCGGCGTGATCGCAGGGATGCTGCTCGTTGTCTTTTTTGGCCGTGTGGCCCTGACGCCTGTCAGCGGTTCGGTGGTGTCCGCTTCCCCCACGTCAACCCCTGTGACCAGCGACATGTTGAGCCGTTCGCTGGAGGCACTGCTTGACGCGGCGCCTGAGCTTAGCCTTTCTGAGTTGCCGGTCGAGCCGCCCGCTGCACCGGAGGTGAAGGAGGCCGCCTATGTGCTGCAGCGCCAGGCGCAACCGCACACGGAAATCCCCGAACGCGAGCGCCTGAGCGTGATCGAACACAAAGTGCAACCCGGCGAATCCGTGTTCAGCATTGCTGAAAAGTATCACCTTTCGCCCTACACCATCGTGTGGAGCAACATTGAGGCCCTGCCCGCGCCGTGGCTGATCCAGCCCGGCCTGACGCTTTACATCCTGCCGGTGGATGGTGTGTATCATACCGTCATGGCAGGCGAGACACCCCAGGATATTGCCGCCAAATACGGCGTGACGGTAGAGGCCCTTTACAACAAGTGGAATTCCATCCGCCCCAATGAGCCGCTCACGCCGGGGACCCTGCTGGTAATCCCCGACGGTGAGGGGGAGGATGTCTCATGGGAACCGCCGCAGGCTGTGCCGGGCGCGGCGGTGAGCTGGGGCTATTGCGGCGGGGTGGCTGTTTCCGGGCCGGGGTCTGCCGGCTGGTTTACGCTGCCCACCGGTTCCTATTATGTCTCCGGCTGGCGCTTCCACGATCCCGGCAATCCCACCCATATCGGCCTGGACTATGGCTGCTGGGAAGGTGCCCCGATCTACGCGGCGGATAACGGCGTGGTCGTGTGGGCCGGCTGGGGTGGTGGTTACGGTAATCTGGTACAGATCAACCACGGCAACGGGTACGTCACCTATTACGCGCACCTGAGTCAGATCTGGGTGGATTGTGGTACGCCCGTGTACCAGGGGCAGATCATTGGGCTGTGCGGGAATACCGGCTATTCTTTCGGTTCCCACCTGCACTACGAGATTCGCCTGTGGGGTGTGCCGCAGGATCCGGAGCTGTTCCAACCTTAAGCGGATGCAGCGGAGGCTTATGGCCTTACTTTCGGATACGACGGGCTACATTCTTGCGAGTGTAGCCCGTTTGTTTGTGTTGCTTTGGACCTGGGAGCTTGAGCCGCAGCGCCTGCAACAGGTCCTGTTACGGCGTGCGCCTCATCTGGCCCTGTTGGGATTGGGGTTGCTGCTCTGGTTCATTGCTCAGGCCCCTTTCCAGGCAGAGCCTGTGGCGGCGCTGCCCGTAGACACGCTGATAACAGTGTCCGCTTCCCCGGCGCGCTCAGAAGTGGCTGCTTTGCGCGCGGCATCCGTGCTTGAGGCCATGCCTGCCGGGAACGCTGAAGGCGCCGCCTCTCTGGCGCTGACACGCCGTGTGCTGGTCACCACGCAGCACGTCAACCAAAAACCGGTGCGTTCGGGCATCATCTGGTACACCGCGCAGATCGGCGACACGGTGGAGCGGGTGGCGGAGCGTTTCGGCCTGCAACCGACGACCATCATCTGGGCCAATGAGCGCGTCGAGAAGTTGCCCCATCAGCTTTTGCCGGGGCAGCGCCTGCGCATTTTACCTGTGGATGGGGTTTATCACCTGGTCCAACCGGGCGAGACGCTTGCCAGCATCGCAAAGGTCTATAGCACGACCGTGGAAAGTATCGTGCAGTGTCCTTACAACCCATTTCCGGGGCCGGTCCCTCTGCCCGTTGAGCCGGGCACAGCTTTGATCGTGCCCGGCGGGGTGAAGCCGCAGACGTATCGTACAGTCACGCCTTATACTGGCCCGATTCCGGATGACGCGGTAGGAACGGGTACCTTTATCTGGCCGGTGCCACCGGATTTCGGGTTTCTCTCGCAGTGGTACTGGTGGGGGCATCGCGCGGTGGACCTGGCTGCGCCGCTCGGCACGGCGGTGCGCGCCGCCGACCGTGGCTATGTCACGTATGCCGGCTGGGTGGATAACGGCTACGGCAATCTGGTGGTCATTGATCATCAGAACGGCTACGAGACCTACTACGGACACTTCGAGACCATCCTGGTCGAAGAGGGGCAGCGTGTGGAGCAGGGCCAGGTGCTGGGGATGATGGGCAGCACCGGGCGCTCCAGCGGTCCCCATGTGCACTTCGAGATCCGCTACCAGGGGGCCGCAGTCAATCCTTTCCGGCACTTGCCAGCCTGGACGGGGTACATCTGGTGGTAAATGGAGCGTTGCCGCTCCACATTGCATGTTTTGCCCGTTTTGTTCTATAATTTGATGGATGGGGGCCGCTGCTCCCATCCACCAAACGGTGAGCCATCTTGTGCAAGGAGGTTTTCGATATGAAGCACCACCTGTACCTTTCATTGACACCGGAAGCTCTCATTGCTTCAATGCTTTCGCCGGAAGAATTTGGCACCTATTACGCGGTAGGGAGCGCCAAAAAGTCGCGTGGGCAGGCTATTTTCTGCGAAATTGACCCGTCTTTTCGCCACGGCGAATTACCCATTGATGAAGGGTTCCGTCGCTGCGTGCCCCATGAGGATGGCGCGCCCAAGCGCTCCGTCTACATCTCCGTTTACCGTGTACTGGAGCGCATTGACCTCAATGCCATCATGAAGCTCTATCTGGTCACCCAGGATGGGCGCGTGTTGGGCATCAATGGGAGCGAGACTTTGCCGGAAGAGACGGCGGGGCTGCATCTGTATCAGGAAATCGCGCCGGTGCACCCGCTGGTGGTCAGCACCCTGGGGCCCAGGGAGTTCTATGAGCTGATCGTCAAGAATCCGCTTTCCCTTCTCACCCTACCTGCGGTCGCTTTTGCAGAGCTCAAGTTGGGTGATCTGGCCACGAATCCCGAATACGGCAGTGTGGGCGATTTGCCCTATCCCAACATTGACCACTTGCGCCAATGTCTGGTTGACCTGCGCACCAAGACCGTGCACACCAAGATGGTGGACCGCATTGCTTCGGCCAATTTCCCGTATCGCACCCTCAAGAGCGGCATTTACATCGGCAATGCAGAAAAGTTGCTATGCTTTGCCCTGCCTTCGCGGGAGGAATTGCGCGCCAAACATTACTATTGGTGGCGCTCTGCGGAATTGTGAGTTGACAGGCGGGACCCCCTGGTTCAAGGGCTACCCGCCTGTATTGTGTCAACTGCAAGCCAACTTTTTAACTTTTTGCGGGAGGTATTTTTATGTCAGACACAATCTGGTTAATCGTAGGCATGGTGTTAGGTCTGACGGCTGTTGGTGTGGCCGTGTACATTTACCTCTGGGTTCAGCGGCAGAGCGCTGGTTCGGAGCGGGCGCAGCAGGTGGCGGGCTGGATCCGCGACGGGGCCATCTCCTACCTGCGCAAGCTCTACACGGCGCTGATTATGCTGGCGACGGGGTTGGCGCTCATCATCGCGCTGGTCTTCAGTGCCCAGACTCAGGACCCCGGTTTCGGCTTCACGATGGCCGGCGCTTTTGTGCTGGGGGCTTTCCTCTCGTCCGTGGCGGGGTACATGGGCATGACCATTGCCGTCCTGGCCAATGTGCGCACGGCGGTGGCGGCGGAAAAGGGCCTCAATCCCGCCTTCAACGTTGCGTTCCGCGCCGGTTCCGTGCTCGGCCTGGCGATGGTGGGCATCGGCATCTTCGGTATGAGCCTGCTTTATCTGCTCACCCGCACGCCGGAAATCGTGTTGGGCTTTAGTTTCGGCGCTTCGACCCTGGCCTTGCTGGCGAAGGCCGGCGGTGGCATCTACACCAAGACCGCGGACATTGCCGCTGACCTGGTTGGCAAGGTCGAAATCGGCATTCCGGAGGATGATCCACGCAACCCGGCGGTGATTGCGGATAACGTCGGCGACAACGTTGGTGATGTGGCCGGCATGGGCGCGGACATTTTCGACAGTTACGTGGCCAGTGCTGTGGCGGTGATGTTGTTGGGGGCCACTTTCCAGGGTGAGACGCGCGGTCAGTACATCGTCTTTCCCCTGATCCTTTACACGCTGGGCATGCTCTCCTCGCTGTTGGGCTTCCAGCTCGTGCGCGTGAAGGAAGGGGGGAAGCCCGGCGTCGCCCTGAACAATGGCACGCTTTTCACCTGTGCCATTTTTGCCGTGCTCGTTGTCGCTCTGGGGCTGATTTTCCGCTATGACTGGGCTGCGATCCTGGCTGCCCTGGCCGGCATGGCTACGGGGATGATTATCGGCTTTTCATCCGACTTCTTCACGGGTGACGATCGCCCACCGGTAGTGGAAACGGCGCGAGTGTCGGCCTCTGGCTCGGCGATTACCATTATCACGGGTTTCAGCTATGGCCTGATCAGCATCGTCCCCTCTATCTTGGGCATTGTGGTGGCAACCTTGATCGCTTACTTTGTAGGGCAACAATCGCAGGTCATTAACGGTGTCTACGGCGTGGGGGTGGCCGCGGTCGGCATGCTGGCGGTGAGCGGCATGATCGTCTCTGCGGATGCTTACGGCCCTATTGTGGATAACGCTCGCGGTATCGCGGAAATGGCGGGTATGTCGGAAAAGGTCATTGACACCGCAGACGTGTTGGATGCAGCCGGGAACACTGCCAAGGCCATCACCAAAGGCTTTGCTATTGGCGCTGCTGCCCTGACCGTGCTGGCGCTTTTCGCGGCTTACGCGGAAGAAATGGCTGCTGAAGGGATTTCCATTCAATTGAGTTTGCGCAATCCCCTGGTGATTGGCGGCATCTTCCTCGGCGCCATGACGCCGCCGCTCTTCAGCGCCCTGACCATGCTCGCAGTGACGCGCAACGCCTTCAAGATGATTGAGGAAATTCGTGAGCAGTTCCGCCGCGATCCGGGTATCCTGGCGGGCACGTCCCTGCCGGATTACAAGACGTGCGTGGCCATGGCGGCGCAGGGAGCGCTCACCTCGCTCATCCTGCCCGCTTTCCTGGCGGTGATCCTGCCCCTCATCGTGGGCATGGTGTTGGGGCCGGAGGCGCTGGGCGCCTTCCTGGGCGGGGCCATCATTACCGGCATCATCTTCGCCTTGCTCATGGCCAACGCGGGTGGCCTGTGGGATAACGCCAAGAAGTACATTGAAAGCGGCTTCTTCGGTGGCAAGGGCTCGGAAGCCCACAAGGCCGGCGTGGTCGGCGATACGGTCGGCGATCCCTTCAAGGACACGGCTGGCCCCTCGCTCAACACCCTTATCACGGTAATGAGCCTGGTCTCCTCGCTCTTTGTGCCCATCATCGCCATGTTCCACTTGTTTTAAGGGGATCTGGGTGCAGGTTAGACCTGGCAACCGGTTTTTCTGAAAGGGTTAGTTTTTTGGAAGGGTGGGCGACGGTATGACCGTCGCCCACCGTTACTTGGAGCTGGACAACATCTGCCCCGCTTTTGGGGGTGCGCAGGAGGTGTTTGTGACCGGAATCCCCTGGATCAGCGAGGAGGAAGTCCGCGCGTTGTACGGCACAGTTGCGGATGTGTCCCATGACTTCGACCACATTCTGCGCGTGCTGGTGCTGGCGGAGCGGATTGCCCGTGCCGAGGGCGCCGATCTGAGCATTGTGCGCGCGGCGGCGCTGCTGCACGATTGGGGGCGCGCGGAGGCTGAGGCGCGCGGCGTGGATCATGCGCAGTACGCAGCGGAGCGGGCGCGCGCGTGGCTCCTTTCCCGTGATGCCGACCCCGCCTGGGTGGAGGCCGTCTGTTACGCGATTGCCAGCCATCGCTACCTCACCGGCCCGGCGCCTGCAAGCATCGAGGCGCAGGTGCTCTTCGATGCCGATAAGCTGGACGCGATGGGGGCAATCGGCATCGCGCGCGCCTATGCCTTCAGCGGCCTGCATCACCAGCGCCTGTACGCGCCTGTGCGGGGGACGCTCCACGAGCGTTCCCATGAGCACACGCCTTATCACGAATTCGTGTTCAAGCTGTCCAGGTTGCGCGACCGCCTGTTCACGCCTACGGCACGCGCTATCGCGCAGGAGCGCCATGCTTTCATGGAAGCTTTCTTTGCGCGTCTGGAGGCCGAGCTGCGCGGCGAGGCGTAAACCAAAAAGGCGGTGAGCTGATGCTCACCGCCTGATTGCGTCTGGATGGGCGCGGCTACGCCGACTTGAGCTGGATGACCTCGCGTCGTGGGTAGGGGATGGTGATGCCTTCCTCGCGGAAGGTGGCGTGCAGGCGCTTCTGCAGCTCGCGGGCAATGGCCCACTGCTTGCCCGGTTCGGTCTTGATGAGCACCCGCATGGTGATGGCCCAGTCCCCCAGGCTGACGGGGCCCTGGACCAGCGGCGGCTCCAGAATCTGCCCCTTGTAGGCCGGGTCCTGCGCCAGCTCGGCGCTGACGCGCTGCATCACCGCGATGACGTGATCGAGATTCTCCTCGTAGGAGACCCCAACTTCCACGCGGGCCTGCGACCAGCTCCGCGTGTGGTTCGAGACGATGCGGATCTCTCCATTGGGGATGATGTGTAGCCGCCCGTTCAGGTCGCGCACGGCGGTGGTGCGCAGGGTCATGCGTTCCACCGTGCCGAGAACATCCCCCATCTCAATGACATCGCCGATGCCGAACTGGTTTTCCAGCAGAATGAACAGGCCGGCCACCATGTCGGCGATGAGGGTCTGCAGGCCCAGGCTTAAGGCCAGGCCGCCAACGCCCAGGCCCGTGAGCATGGGGGTAATGTCCACGCCCAGGTGGCTGATGATCATCAGGCCGAAGATAATGCCCAGCAACACGTTGAGCGTCCACTTGCCGATTTGAATCAGGGTATAGATGTGTTGCTGGCGTTCGGCACTCAGGCTTGTATTGTTCGCGACCAGAGTCCGCGCGCGGCGACTGAGGTAATGCACCAGAAGGTAAGCCGCGACGCCCAGCACCAGGATGGTGGTGAGGGGCACCAAAAAGGCCAGGACGGCGTTCAGGATAGCCGTGGCTGTGGTCATGCTTCCTCCTCACTGCTCTGGTCTTTGGAGCGCAGGTGCGGGAAGAGCAGCACCTCGCGGATGGTGCGACGATCGGTGAACAGCATGGCCAGGCGATCCACGCCCATCCCCATACCGCCGGTGGTGGGCATGCCGTACTTCAGGGCGCGCAGAAAATCCGTATCCATGGGATGGGCCTCTTCGTCCGCGTCGCGTCCCTGCTCCAGGAAGCGCTGTTCCTGCACAAAGGGATCGTTGAGCTCGCTGAAGGCGTTGCCGACCTCCATGCCGCCGATGAACAGCTCGAAGCGTTCGACGTGGGTGGGGTCGTCCTCGCGTTGCTTGGCCAGGGGCGAGATGTCCACCGGATAATCACACACGAACGTCGGCTGGATAAGGTTGGGTTCGGCTTCGGAAAGCAGATGATCCACCAGCTTGCCCCAGGAGGCGCTTTCGGGGGCGGCGTAGCCGCGCGCGCGCATCGCCTGACGCAGCGCGTCGGCATCCGGGTAGGCGACGTAGTCAATCCCCGTGGTTTCGCGGATCAGCTCGCGCAGGGTGACGCGGCGGAAGGGCGGGGTCAGGTCAATGGTGTGCCCCTGGTAGGGGATCTGGCGCGTGCCGTGCACCTGCTCGGCGACGAAGGACAACATCTGTTCCGCGGTTTCCATCATGCCGTAGTAGTCGGTGTAGGCGCAGTAGAGTTCAAGCTGGGTGAACTCCGGGTTGTGCTTGAAGGAGATGCCCTCATTGCGGAAGTCGCGCCCGATTTCGTACACGCGCTCGTACATGCCGACCAGCAGCCGCTTCAGGTACAGTTCAAACGCAATGCGCAGGTAGAGCTGCTGCTTGAGCTGGTTGTGGTAGGTGACGAAAGGGCGCGCCGCCGCGCCGCCGTAAATCGGGTGCAGGATGGGCGTTTCGACTTCCAGGTAATCGTGCTCATCGAGCCACTGCCGCAGGGCGCGGATGACGCGCGCGCGCGTGCGGAAGATTTCGCGCACCTCCGGATTAACGGCCAGGTCCGCGTAGCGCTGACGATAGCGCTCCTCCACGTCGGCAAAGGCGCCGTAACGCACTACCTCCCCATCCTTTTCGTACTCCTTGGGGATGGGCAGAGGGGTGATGGCTTTGGCCAGCATGCGCAGGCTGAGTGCCTGGACGCTGATCTCTCCGGTTTTGGTGCGCATCAGGGGGCCGCGCGCCTCGACAAAATCCCCCAGGTCGAAGGTCTCTTTAAACAGCGTGTACAGCTCCTCGCCCAGGTCGTTCAGACGCAGGAAGAGCTGGAGCTTGCCCCAGCCATCTTCGATGTGGGCGAAAGCCACTTTGCCCATGATGCGGATGCTGACCAGCCGTCCGGCGACGGTGACCTCCGGTGCGGGTTCACCAGTGTTTTCGGCAGCGGTGTAAGCAGCGATGGCCTGGCTGGTGGTGTGGGTGCGGTAACTGCGCAGCGGGTAGGGCGTCATGCCCTTTGCTTGCAGGCGGCGCAGTTTTTCAACCCTTTGTAGTTCCAGATCATTGAGATCCATGCGCACGTACTCCTTTCTGGGATTCCCTAAACAAAGAACAAGCCCATACAGGGTATGGGCTTGCCTGACGGGAGGGATGGTTTACTCGATACTGACAATCTCGAAGGTGATGGGCCCATCAGGCGCCTGGACGACGGCTTTTTCTCCTACACGCTTCCCGGTCAAGGCCTTACCCAGCGGGGATTCATGGGAGATCTTGCCCTGGGCGGGGTCGGCTTCCATGGAGCCCACGATGTGGTAGACCTCCAGCGGGCCGCCGCCTTCTTCGCGCACCGTTACCTTGCGCCCGATGCCGGCAACGTTAGGTGCCGTTTCGCTCGTGTCCACAACAACCGCATCGCGCAGCATTTGTTCCAGGTCGAGGATGCGGCCCTCTACGAAGGCCTGTTCGCGTTGCGCGTCCTCAAGCTCCGCATTTTCGATCAGTTCGCCTTCACCCAAAGCATCGTGCAGGCGTCGCGCGACTTCCTGACGGCGTACCGTCGTCAGGTATTCCAGTTCGGCTTTGAGTTGTTGATACCCTTCAGGTGTCAGGTAAACGGGGCGCTGACTCATGTGCCTGTGTGCCTCCATAACAGTTGACATATAAAAAAAACCCTGAGGGCCATCGGCCCTCACGGCGAAATAACTATACCACAAAAGTTTGAATTTGCCAAGTACAAATTGTGCGCCGGGACCGCGGCGTCCGTCGAGGCGTGCGCGTGTGGGGGATGGGGCGCATGGCACGTGGAACAAAGCGCCTGGCTAATAAATACGTCCGTTAAACGGGACTTTTGACCCCGCTCACAGGGCATTTGGGGTAGTCCAGGCGTTTACGTCCAGGCGGATCGAGCAACGCAATGGGTGTGGGTGCTACCGAATCGCACGGGACCTGAGTGCGTTAACGGGATGCCTGTGCCAGCCCGCTCGCCAGGAATGACCACGACCTCCCCCCAGGGCATGAATATGCTTTTAGGCGTGTTAAACATGGACATTTGAACTTTGACACCGCTCCCCTCTTTTCGTACAATAGTTGTATGACAACCACGCCGGGATGGTCTGAGGCGTGTGGATGGAGGCGGTACCTTGGGGGCAGCACTGCCATGCCCCCAAACATGTAGATCACTTCTTTAAGCTGGTTTATCACCCATTTCACACAGGAGGAAAGCGATGTACAAAAAACTCTTCATCCCTGGCCCGACGCATGTGCGTGATGAGATTCTGCAGGCTCAAACCGCGCCCATGATCGGCCACCGCGCGAAGGAGTACAGTGACCTGCAGGGGGCTGTGACTCCCAAGCTCCAGCAAATGCTCTATACCGAACAGCCGGTCTTCATCTTCGCCAGTTCCGGCACCGGCGTGATGGAAGGGTCCATCCGCCAGGCAGTGCGCCCGGGCAAGCGCGCCCTCGTTACGGTGTGTGGCGCTTTCTCCCAGCGCTGGTACGAGATCGCGGTAGCGAACGGCGTCCCCACCGACCGCATTGACGTGGAATGGGGCAAGGGCTTCACCCCCGCCATGGTCGAGGAGGCGCTGAGCAAGGGCGATTACGACGCGGTCACTGTGACCCTGAACGAAACCTCCACCGGTGTGCAGAACCCCGTGGCCGAGATCGCCCAGATGGTGCGCGCCAAATTCCCCGAAACCATGGTGCTGGTGGACGCGGTCTCCGGGATGGGCGGCATCAAGATCGAGTTCGATGCCTGGGGCGCGGATGTGGTGCTCTCCAGCTCGCAGAAGTGCTTCGCGCTACCGCCGGGATTGGCCTTCGCCGTCGTCAGCGAGCGCATGTTCTCCCGCGCGGGTGAAGTGCCCAACCGCGGCTACTATTTCGACTTTCTTGACATGCTCAAGTACTACAAGAAGAACCAGACCCCGGCCACTCCCGCCATCAGCCTGATCTACGCGCTCAACAAGCAACTGGATGACATCCTGGCCGAGGGCCTGGAGAACCGCTGGGCACGCCACCTGGAGATGGCGCGCATCACGCAGGACTGGGTACGCAAGTACTGGGGCCTCTTCGCCGATGAGCAGTTCCTCTCCGTGACTGTCACCACCGGCGTGAACAGCCGTGGGGTCAGCATTGCCGACCTCAACAAGGAGCTGGGCAAGCGCGGCGCGACCATCTCCAACGGATATGGCGACCTCAAGGAAAAGACCTTCCGCATTGCGCACATGGGCGATCTCACCGTGGACGACATCCGCTGGGTGTTGCATGAGATCGAGGACATCCTGGGCCTGGCTTAGCTCACATCTCTGGAGGACGACATGGCAAAGCTGTTAGTTTGTGACCCGATGGACCCCGAAGCCGTCGAAAAGATGCGCGCGGCGGGGATCGAAGTGGATGTACGCGACACCATCACGCCCGAAGAGCTGGAGCAGGTCATCGCGGAGTACGATGCGATGGTGGTGCGCAGCCGCACTAAGGTGCGCCAGCCCCTCATTGACAAGGCGACGCGCCTCAAGGTCATCATCCGCGGTGGGGTGGGCCTGGATAACATTGACGCCGACTACGCCCGCCAGAAGGGCATCAAGGTGCTCAACACCCCGCGCGCCAACTCCGCCGCCGTCGCGGAACTGGTCCTGGGCCTGATGTTCGCCCTGGCGCGTCACATCACCGTCGCCGATGCGACGATGAAGGCCGGGCGCTGGGAAAAGAAAGCCCTGGAAGGCACGGAAATCGCCGGCAAGACCCTGGGCCTCATCGGCTTTGGGCGCATTGGCCAGATCCTGGCGCAGAAGGCGCTGGCCCTGGGCATGCACGTGCTGGCCTACGATCCCTACGTCACCATCGCCATGGAGGGCGTGCGGGCGGCTTCGGTGGATGAGATCCTCACGCAGGCCGACTTCATCTCGCTGCATGTGCCGGTCACGCCGGAGACCAAAAACATGATCAGCGCCGCCCAACTCGCACAGATGAAGCCCACCGCCTACCTCATCAATGCGGCGCGCGGCGGTGTGGTGGATGAGGCAGCCCTCTACGAGGCGCTGGTCAACAAGCAGATTGCCGGTGCGGCGCTGGACGTCTTCACCGAGGAGCCGCCCAAGTCCGAGGCCCTGCTCAAGCTGATCGCCCTGCCCAACGTGGTGGCGACACCGCACCTGGGCGCCTCGACCGCCGAGGCGCTGGCGCGCGTGGGCGGTGAGGTGGCCGATCTGGCGATCGAGCACCTGGCGTAAGGAGGGGGCATGGCAACCATTAAGCCTTTCCGCGGCATTCGCTACAATCCGGAGCGCATCGCCGATCTTTCCGATGTCATCACGCAGCCCTATGACCGCATCCACGATGCAGAGCAGAGGGCCTATTACGCACAGCATCCCTACAACTTCTGCCGCATCATCTACGGCCTGCGCGAACCGGACCTGCCCGATAACAACGTCTACACGCGCGCGCTGGCCTACGCCCAGACCTGGATGGCGGAGGGCATTCTGATGCGCGAGCCGCAGCCGGCCCTCTACGTGCTGGAGCAGGTGGCGACGGCGCCCGATGGCCGCACCTACGTGCGGCGCGGTTTTGCCGCCGCCCTGGAACTGAGCCACTTCGATGAGGGCATCATCCTCCCGCATGAGCGCACCCTCAGCGGCCCCAAGCAGGACCGCCTGAACCTGACGCGCGTCACCCGTACCTCCTGGGAGCACATCTTCATCCTGTATCCGGATGAGCAGCAGCGCATCAACGCCATGCTGGAAAGCTACACCATGCACCACGCGCCCGTCGTGGTGCGCGAGCGCGTCATCGAACCGGCGGTGGAGCAGCGCTTCTGGGTGGTGCGCGACCCGCTCATCATCCAGAGCGTGATGGAAGAGATGGGCCCCAAGCGCAACCTCATCATCGCGGATGGGCACCACCGCTACGAAACGGCGCTCAATTACCGCGAGGAGATGCGCGCGCGCTATCCCGACGCGCCGGCCAACGCCGCCTTCAATTACGTGATGGCCACCTTCGTCAGCATGAGCGATCCGGGCCTGGTGATTTTGCCCACGCATCGCCTCATCTACAACTATCACCGCATGGATAGCAAGGCCTTGCTCAAGGCGCTGGAGCCGTACTTCATCATCACCGCGCAGCCCGACCGCGCGGCGATGGAAGCCGGCCTGGCCCAGGCGACGGCGGAACAGCCGCGCTTTGGCTTCTACGATGGGAGCTACTACCTGCTCACCCTCAAGACGCTGGACACCATGGCGGAGCTGGTGCCCGATCGCGACCCGGCCTGGCGCGCCCTGGATGTGGCCGTGCTGCACGAGATTGTCATCGAGCACGTCATGGGCCTCACCAAGGAGAGCGTGGCGCGCAAGGAGAACCTGGATTACCTGCGCGATCCCAACCCCGGCTACCGCGCGGTGGACGAGGGCCGCGCCAACTTCATGTTCCTGCTCAACGGCACACGCATGGAGCAGGTGCGCGCCTGTACCGTGGCGGGCGAAAAGATGCCGCAAAAGTCTACCGACTTCTACCCCAAGATCATCAGCGGCCTGGTGGCCATGTCGCTGGAGGGCGAGCTCGATTAGTGACACCGGATGGGGGGCCAGGGCCAGCATGCGCTGGCCCTGGCTTGTTTTGTGTCCCCTTTTGTGTTATGCTTGCACATGTGGGGACGTTCTGTCCTGACATGTGACCATTCGGGTTACAAAAACGACAACCCGTGAACGGGGTTAAAATAAAAATCCGGTTTACCGGACGTATGGGTAGAGGCGTTGCACTACAACGTTTTTACAAGGCGAGTGATCGCCTGGCGCTTTCGCATCTTTTTCCCAGGAGGCACACCATGACAAATTGGCTACTGGTGTTCGATCTGGATGATACCCTGTACCCGTTTGAGAGCGGGATTTTTGAGTTTGTACGCGAGCGCATTCAGGAGTGGCTGATGCACACGCTTCGCATTTCACATGAAGAAGCCGAACGCCTGCGCCAGCACTACTATCACACCTACGGCACCACCCTGGCCGGCGTACGCGCCGAGCATCCCGAACTGGACACGGCGGAGTATATCGAGGATTACCTGGCTTTCGTGCATGCCGTGCCGATCGAGCGCTACGTGCAGCCCGATGCGGCCCTGGATGCCATGCTCAGCCGCCTGGACGCGCCCAAGGCCATCTTCACCAACGCGATCCGGGATTGGGCCGAGCGCGTCACCGACGCGCTCGGGGTGCGTCATCACTTCTCGACCATTGTGGATGTATGCGCCACGCAGTACGTGTCCAAACCGGCGCCTTACGCTTACACCGTCCTGCTGGAGACCCTGCAGGTGCCGCCGCAGCGCTGTGTGATGCTGGATGATCAGGCGCGCAATTTGCGTCCGGCGGCCCAGATGGGCATGCGCACCGTCCTGGTCAACGCGACGGCACCCGCCACCGACGAGTTCGACTACGTCGCGCCGACGATTTACGCCACCGAGTCCTGGTTGCAGCAAGTGCTGCGTGATGGGGAGGCGTAAAATGCGCCGCGCCTATCGCCTGCAGAACCCTATCCAGCACTACGCCTGGGGGACGCGCGGCGCGGACGCCTTCATCCCGCGCCTGCTGGGCATCCCCCCCGCTCCCGATCAACCTTACGCCGAGCTGTGGATGGGCGCCCATCCGCAGGCGCCCTCGCGGGTACTCGTCAACGGCGAACCCGTGCCCCTCCCCGACTGGCTGGCACAGGCGCCTGCAGCGCGTCTGGGTGACGCGCCCGCCCTGCCCTTCCTGTTCAAAGTGCTGTCCATCGCCGAGCCGCTCTCTATCCAGGCCCATCCCGATGCGGAGCTGGCGCCGCGCCTGCACGCGCGTGACCCGCTCCACTACCCCGACCCTTACGCCAAGCCGGAGCTGGTGCTGGCGCTGGATCGGCTGGAGGCGCTGGTGGGCTTCCTGCCCTGGGAGCAGTGGGGCGCTCTGGCCGCGGCGCTGCCGGAGCTGGTGGCCTTTGTCCCCCAGCCCCTGCCGCAGACAGCGGAGGCCCTGCGCGCCTGGTACACCTCCCTGGTGCGACGTGCCCAGGCGGAACCGTCGGCGCTGCTGGCCCTGCAGGAGGCGCTGGCCGCGCGCCTGCGCACCACGGCGGCGCGCTGGCCGACCGCGGCCCTCTTCCTCACCCTGAAAGAACGCTACCCCGGCCCGGATGTGGGCCTGGTGACGAGCCTGCTGCTCAACCCCATCACGCTGGCGGCGGGCGAGGCGCTCTTCCTGGCGCCCGGCCTGCCGCACGCCTACCTGCGCGGCAATGCGCTGGAGTGCATGGCCAATTCGGATAATGTCGTGCGGGCGGGGCTTACCTCTAAGTTTGTGGACGTGGATACCTGGTTGGCGGTGCTGGATTTCGCGGCGCGCGCGCCGCAAACGGTAGGGCAGGAGGCGTGGCACGGCCGCAGCTACCTTGTGCCTCAGGCCGCGTTTGCGGTGACGCAGGTGCGCGCGCCGGCGGGAGCCTGGCGCGGCGCGCACTGGCACGGCCCGGCCTTGTTCTTCGTGCTCGATGGGACGGTGCAGACGGAGGAGGGGGAGGTCTTGCGCCGCGGGGAGGCGGCATTCCTTCCCGCCCGGCCCGGCGCGCTGCGCTGGCGCTATGCGACGGATGCCGAGGTGTATCTGGTCTCCAGCGCCGCCCCCGCGATCGAGGCGCTTTCAGGCCTCGTCGCTGGGACGCTCGATGAGGAGGGCGTAGACGTCACGCCGTGACCAGCCGGAGGCGGTGGCCACGTCACGTGCGGCCTGGGAGGGGGTCAGCCCCTGAGAAAGGGCGGCAGCCAACGCGGCACGGACGCGCGGCTCGTCCCACGTAGCGCTGGCTTGCGGCGCACCGGCGATGACGAGGGTGTACTCTCCGCGCGGCGCTTTTTCATCCACATAAGCTAAAGCCTCTGGCAAAGTGCCCCGCCAAACTTCTTCGTAGTGCTTGGTGAGCTCGCGACAGAGGGCGATGCGCCGCGGCCCCCACACCTCCAGCATCGCCGCCAGGGTGGCGCGCAGGCGATGGGGCGCCTCGTAGCAGATGAGGGTGGCGTGCACGCCGGCGACTTCTTCCAGCACGGCGCGCTTTTCGCTGGCCTGCCGCGGCAGGAAGCCCAGGAACAGAAAGCGATCCGTCGGCAGGCCGGAGACGACGAGGGCGGCGCTGTGCGCCGAGGGGCCCGGCACGGCGACGACCGGCACGCCGTGCTCGATGGCGGCCCGCACCAGGGTGTAGCCCGGATCGGAGATGCCGGGCATGCCCGCTTCGGAGATGAGGGCGACATCCCCCGCGTCCAGGGCGCGCAGCAGCGCCTCTTGTTTGCGCTCTTCGTTGCCCTCAAAGAACGAGGTGAGCGGGGTGGTGATGCCGTAGTGCTCCAGCAGGTGCCGCGCCGTGCGCGTGTCCTCCGCGGCGATCAGGCTGACCTCGCGCAGGATGCGCACGGCGCGTAACGTGATGTCCTCCAGGTTGCCAATCGGCGTGGCAACGATGTACAGCGTCCCCATGCAGCTCAGGGCAGTTTGGTGAAAGTGATATAGGCCATGGCCTGCGTGCAGACGTTGCCCGGGAAGCTCAGGGTGATCTTGGGCGAGATGGGCGCCTTGGGATTGGCCTTGTCGTACAGTTGGACGCTGAAAACGCCCATGGAGCGGATCAGCTCGGTGGTGCTGAAGGCGTATTCCCAGCCGGAGGCGCCGTAGAGACTCGCCGAGCCGGAGTAAACCACTTCGTTCAGGCCACCGCCGGTAATGCGGATGGGGTAGCCGGATAAGTGGTTGCCACTGTCGTCTAACACGATACCGCTCACCCCGGTCCAGGTGCACCCGTAGTAGGGCGTGGTGTAGATGATGTTGTAGTTAAACGGCAGGGGCGTCGGCGTGGGCGTCGGCGTCCTGGTGGGCGTGGGCGTGATGGGCGTCGGCGTCCAGGTGGCTTGCGGACGCGGCGTGGGCGTTTCGGTGGGCGTGGGCGTGGCCGTTGGCCCTTCCGTCGGCGTGGGGGACGGCGTGGGCGTCCAGGTCGGCGGCAGGGTCGGGGATGGGGTGAGCGTGGGCGTGTCCGTGGGACGCGGGGTGGGTGGCCCGCTGGGCGTCGGCAGGACAAGCAGCGTGGGCAGCGGCTCCGGCGTCTGGAACATGGGCGGAATGTAGATGTGCAAGCCGATCATGACCATGACCACCACGGCCAGGCCGGTCAGTAATAGCATGACGACCGTCAGAAAGTTGAAAATGCGGGCTCCCATTCCGACCTCCTTGAAAATCTCCAAATCAGCAAATCAGCAAATCAGCAAGTCTGCAAGCTGTGCGTGTGTCGTTACGGCGTGGGGGTGACGAAGCGCTCGATGGTGGCGCTTGCCCACAGGCCGGCCAGCCAGTCGCGCAGGGCCTTATCCTGCAGCAGGACGCGGTGCTCGGGGCTGATGGCCCGCTCGCCTTTATCCAGCACCTGCACGATGTGATAGCCCAGGGCGCTGTGAATGACGCCGCTGATCTGCCCCGGCTCCAGCGCGAAGGCCGCCTGCTCCACTTCGGACGCGGTCAGCACGCCACGCGGGAAGTATCCGAGTTCCCCGCCGTTGATGCGGGTATTCAGGTCCTGGGAAACTTGCATGGCCAGTTGGGCAAAATCGGCCCCCGCCTGGAGTTGCGCCAGCACCTGTTCGGCTTCCTCCTGGGTGGCGAGCAGGATGTGGCGCGCGCGCACGTGTTCCGCGCTTTGGGGGACGTTTTCCACCACCTGGCTGGCGATCTTGGAGATGAGCAGTTGGCGCTTGAGCTCCGCCCGCAAGTTCTCCAGCGTTAAGCCCTCCTGAGCCAGGCGGGCGGCGAAGACATCGGGGCCAAGTTCGGCCTCCAGGGACTGGACGGAGGCGTCAACCTCGTCATCGCTCACGCTCAGGCCAGCCTGGATGGCTGCCTGTTCCATCAACACCTGCTCGATCATCTGGTCCAGAATCCAGGCGCGCGCTTCCGCCAGGCGTTGTTGACCTTCCGCCGTGCTGGCATCCAGGCCCTGGGCGACCAGGGTGGTTTCATAGCTGGCCACCTGGCGCTCGTAATCCGCCAGCAGGATGGGAATGCCGTTGCCCCGTGCGGCCATCGGCTCCAGGGTGGGGGTGGGAGTAGGGACTGGGCTGGGCGGTTCCAGGTGCACCGTCGGCGTGGGCGTTGGCAGGGCCGACGGCTGAGCGCACGCGCTCAGGACGCTCAGCATTGCGATCCAGAGTAGAGCCATTCGTTTCATGGTATAGGACCTCCAAAAAATCAACTTCTTACACTCAGATTATAGACGCAGGCGGCAGTTTGTCCAATGGGAACACAACAGCAACGGCGCGCTCACCAGCGCGCCGTTGTGTTGGGGCAGGCTTTTTTAGCGCTCTTGTTGCGTGGCGACCCAGCGTTGCGCCAGCCAGGGCAGCACCAGGGCCTGGAGCACCGCCACGGGCAGGCCGGGCAGCAGCGTGGCCTGCAGGAAAGCCGCGTTGATGACCCGTCCCATGAGCAGCACGACGGCCAGGTAGGCCAGACGTCCCGCTACCAGGGCCGCCACCATCGCCGCCCAGGGGGACCAGCGCGCCTTTTCGCGCAGCAGGCCCGCCGTCAGGCCGTAGACCGCCAGCTCGATCGTCATGGCGGGCAGGAAAGCCGGCCCGGGACGCCCCGAAACGATGAAGTTCGCTGCCGGAGCCAGCAATCCCACCAGCCCACCGCCGATCCAGCCGTAGGCCAGGCCGGCCAGGAAGACCGGCCAATGCATCGGCAGGAGCATGAGCACCGGCAGACCCCAGACATGGGCCAGGGAGGGCAGGGCCACGGCCAGGGCTACCAGCAGCGCCTGGAAGGCCAGACTGCGCCAGCGCAGGGCCGGCAGGGTCGTCGCCTTGACTGAGTCTACATACGTTGTCATCGCTCACCTCCAAAAAGAAATCTATGGCATCGCGTTTGCTGCGTTCCTGGCAGGGAACGCTACACGCTACTGCTTGCCGCGCGCAGTCCTTTGCTCGTCAACTGCCACACCCGCTGCGCACTGATGCCCGTACACGTAGCGGCCAGCGCGCAACCCTCACATCCGCCGCCACAGCGCACCGTCATCTTCAAATAGCCCTGGCGCGTCAGCTCCTCCACCATGGACGCGACCAGCACCTCCGAGACGCCCAGGCGCTGCGCGATATCGCGCTGGGAGAGCGTCTCCTCTTGAGCCAGAAGCCGTAACACCTCGCGTAACATCCTTCACCTCGTCATCAAATAAATCGCCAGCAGCACCAGCGCGATGCCCAGCGTATTGAGCAGCGTCGGCACCTCCCCCAGCACCAGCGCACCCCACAACGCCCCGCTCACCGGCTCCAGGAGCGCCACCACGCTCACCACCTGCGTGCTCACCTGCAACCTCAAGCCCTGGAAGTACAGGAAATACCCTATCCCCAGCGACACCGTGCCCAGGCCGAGCAAGAGCGGCCAATGCGTCTGGATGAGCGCGGCCTCCGTGCGCAGTCCCCAGGGCAACAGCGCCAGCGCCGCCAGGCCCGTGCTCCACCACGTCTGCGTGAGCGCCGGCACCGTGCCGCGCAATTTACCGCCCAGCAACAGCGCCGCCGCGAACGCCATCCCCGAAGCCACCCCCGCCCACAATCCGATGCCACCCGTGGGCAGGCTGCCCTCCTCCAGCACCCCGGCGATGAGCACCATGCCCACCAGGGCCAGCACCAGGCCGGGCGTGCGATAGCGCGGCTTTGTCTCGTGCAACCAGCGCGGCCCCCAAAAAGCCGTGTAGAGCGGGGCCGTGTTCACCAGCAGCGCCGCGTTCGCCACCGTCGTGTGCTGGATCGCGAAGACGTACAACAAAGCCGCCCCGCTGATCGCGGCCCCCAATCCCACCAGATACTTCACCATATGCCGGTACGAGCGCACCTGCAACGTCTGGCGATGCCAGGGCAGGAGCAGCGTGAAGAAGAGAAAAGCACCGCCGGCGCGAAAAAACGCGATACTCAACACCGGCAGCGCGCTCAGCGCGCGCGTGAAGAGCACCGTCGTGCTGAACGCCAGCGCGCCCAACGCCACCAACCCAATCCCCAGCGCCGTTGTGCCGTGTGCGGTGCGTGTCATGACTGCCATGCCTGGGCCTCCTGAAGCCAGAGATAAGCCTCAGTGTAGCACAATTTGCCCAAGCTGATAAATCACAATCCCGGTTCCCAGCGAGAGCGCCAGATAGAGCGCCACCACGCCCAGCAACCAGCGCCCGTCCGCCAGCTCCTGTTTGAGCGCCGCCACCGTCGCCGCGCAGGGGATGAACACCATCTGCGCCACCAGATAACCCACCGCAGCGGGCAACGTGAGCAGGGAGCGCAACACCTCCAGCTCCCCATACAACACCCCCAACGTCGCCAGCGTGTTCTCCTTGGCGATAAAACTCGTGAACAGCGCCATCAACAGCGGCCAGGGAACCCCCATCAGTCGCGCCACCGGCTCCAGCGCCTGCCCCAGGCGCCCCAGGTAACTCGTCAACGGGTCACCACTGGGAAAATACGCCAGCGCCGCCATCACCACCGAGACCGCCAGGATGACCGTGGCTGCTTTCTGCACAAACGCGCGCACATTATGCCACACGTACAACCCCAGCGTGCGCGGATTGGGCGCATGGTACAATGGCATCTCCATCACAAACGCCACCGTCTCGCCGCGGAAAACCAGCCGATGGAACGCCAACCCCAGCACGAACAACAGCCCCAGATTCACCAGCACCAGGCCGAGCATGGCCCACGTCGCTGCCGTGCCGAAGAAAAGTGGCGCCAGCGTCCCCAACACGGCCAGACGGGCTGCGCACGGCACCAGAGGGGCCAGGACCATCGTCAACAAACGCCCGTTGCGCGACTCAATGATGCGTGTCCCCAACACCGCCGGCACATTGCACCCGAAGCCCAGCAACAGCGGCATAAAACTCTTTCCGTGCAGGCCCAGGCGATGCATCACCGTATCCATCAAGTACGCGATGCGCGCCATATAGCCCGTATCCTCCAGCAACCCCAAAAACACGTAAAAAATCACCAGCAAGGGCAGGAAGGTGATCACCATACCCGCGCCGCCGAGCACCCCCTGCACCAGCAACGCGCTCACCCAGCCGGGCGCGCCCTGCAGCACCTGCTCGAACGTTCCCCCCAAAGCCTCCAACCAGCCAGCCAGCAGCTCCTGCACCGGCAGCGCCAGATGATAGGTCAGCCAGAACGTGCTCCCCAGGATGACGAGCAAACTCACACTGCCCCAAAGCGGGTGCGTGAGCACCGTATCCAGGCGGCGTGTCCAGCTCAACTCCCCCTGGCGTGGCTGTTGCACCGCCGCGCGCACCATGCGCGCCACCCAGGCATAGCGGGCACCCACAATATCCAGCAGCGCATCCTCATGTGTGTACAGCAACGCCTGCAATTGCTGCCACGCCTCAGGCGGCATCGCCTGTTGTAACTGCTCCAGCAGCGCCGCATCGCCCTCCAGCACCTTCAAAGCAGCCCAGGTTAAAGGGTAGGGGGAAGGGAGATACAGCTCCACCAGGCGCATCGTCTCTTCCAGCACCTCGGCATGGCGCGGCAAAATGACGGGGCGCCTCGGCTCGTAAGGCGCGGCGCCGTTCACCATGCGGGCCACTGTCGCGCGCAACGCTGCAATCCCGCGCCCCCGTCCCGCGGCCATGGGGACCACCGGCACGCCCAGCGCGGCCTCCAGGACATGCGGCTCCACCTGGAGCCCCTCCCCTTCCGCCACATCCATCATATTCAGCGCCACCAGCACCGGCGCGGGCAGCAGCAACAACTCGGCGACCAGGTACAAACTCCGCTCCAGATTCGCCGCATCCACCACCGCGATCACCACATCGGGCCGCTCGTGGAGGATGAACTCCCGCGCGATCCGCTCCTCCTCCGAATTGGCCGTGAGGCTATACGTGCCGGGCAGATCCACCAGCGTGTAAACCGTCTCGCCCTCGCGCCACGTCCCGCGCTTCTGTTCCACCGTTTTCCCCGGCCAATTCCCTACATGTTGATTCATCCCCGTCAGGGCATTAAAAACCGTCGTCTTGCCGACGTTTGGCTGACCCGCCAGCGCGATCACAGGCGTATCGCGACGGCTTGTGAGCGTTTCCTGTCCCGAAGGCAGCGGATGGCAGCAGCTCATGCCCCCTCCACCGCAACCAGCAGGACATGCGCCGCCTCACCGCGTCCCAGCGCAATCTGAGAACCGCGCACGCTCACGATCAACGGCCCGTGACCGTGATTGCGCACCATCTCCACCGTAGCGCCGGGCGTAAAGCCCAGCGTCGCCAGGCGGCTTACCAGGCCATGCCCGCCGTGCAATGTAGTGACAACCCCTTTCTGTCCATCCGCAAGCTGGTCAAGCGACATCATAACCACCTCTCCGTAAATAAAGATGAAATAAAGATGTAACTGCCGCCTGGGCGGGATAAATCCCGCCCCTACACCTGGACGACATAAATCCCGTCCCTACACCTGGACGGTAACTGCCTACTCATAGCGATTGAAATCGCCCCTGATGGGCTTATAGCCGGGCGTTCCTGCCCCCCTGTAGTCCCCCCTGAAAGGAAACCACAGGGGAACCAGGGGGCGCGTCACGGCACGCCAGGGGGAGCCCCGGGCGGGCTTTCCAGGGGGATCACATACAGCGCAAGGGCCACAGTCGCGGGCAGCTCGATCGGGCGCCCTTCGATGCGCACGTGCGCGCCGGCCTGATCCCACTGCTCCACGCTGAACACCGTCCCAGGGCGCAGCATCAGGTCCTGCAGCGTGCGCAGGACCGCCGCCGATTCCGGCGCGACGCGCACCAGCCGCACCGGCACCCCGACCGGTGCCTCATCCAGCCGCACGTGCGGCACCTCTTCCCCGTGGGGTGGGATGGGTCCGCCGTGCGGGCACTGGTCCGGATACCCCATCAACTGGGCCAGGCGCTCCGTCACCGTCTCCGGAGCCGCGTGCTCCAGACGCCCGGCCACCTCGTGCGCCTCATCCCACGGCACCCCCAGCCAATCCGTCAAAAAGCGCTCCCACAGGCGATGGCGACGCACCAGCGCCAGGGCCAGCGCCTCACCGCTCTCGGTGAGCGTCACCCCGCGGTAGGGATGGTACACCGCCCAGCCCTGGGCCACCAGACGCTGCACCATCTCATGCACTGTCATCGCCGAAAGCGCCAGGCGCTCCTGCAGCGCCGACAGGGGGAGCGGCACCTCGCGTCCCCGCCGCAGGCGATAAATCGCGCCGAGATAATCCTCCGCCGCTTCGCGTACCATCCTGAACTCCGGTTTAAAGTTTAAGGTGTACCTTAAAACCGAATTATAACCAGCTCCAGCGGGAAGTCAAGGAAAAAGCCGCGCGCTTTGAAAACTCGTAACTGCCACCGTGGCTTATGGGCTAGCGGTTAAAACCGCACTTGTTGTGGGGGCAGGGGCAAGCCCTGCCCCCTGGGCGGCATAAATCCCGCCCCTACACCTGGACGACATAAATCCCGCCCCTACGGGTACCTCGCCTTAGCGGGCCACCGTTCCCCCTTTTTAGGGGGACTACAGGGGGGCAGGGACGCCAGGCTACAAGCCCGTCAGAGGCGATTTCAATGCCACGCCTGAGTAGTTACGAAAACTCAAGCCTGGCGCGGATTGATGGACATCGTGACGGCGATCACGTGGCGGCCAATGGTGTGGGGAGGAAGGCGCGGCGCGGCGCCACTATGCCCGCTGCGCATTGCCCCCCTATTGACACGCCCTGATCATCTGTGCTATAATACATACAGACCGGTCGGTATGATCTTCATCCCCCACGGACGGGTCACAGCGGAGGTGAGATGCCACAGGCACGGGCGGAGGAGACCTATCGCGCCCTGTTGGATGCGGCGCAGGCGGCTTTTGCCGAGCTGGGCTATGCGGAGGCGGGCGTGGCCGAGATTTGTCGTCGCGCCGGGGTGAGCAAGGGCGCCTTCTACCATCATTTCCCCAGCAAACAGGCGCTCTTTTTGGCCCTGCTGGAGCGCTGGCTGAGCCAGCTTGATGCCAGCCTGGACCAGTTCATAAACCGACCCCAATGCGTGCCGGAGAAGCTGCAGGCCTTGCCCGCGCTGGTGGATGTGGTGCTGGCGGCGGGACGGGAGCAGTTGCCGCTTTTCCTGGATTTCTGGGCGCAGGCGGTGCGTGATCCCGTGGTCTCCGCTGCCATGGTGGGCCACTATCACCATTACCAGGCGCGCTTCGCGCAGATGCTGGCCACCGGCGTGGCGGAAGGCTCGCTGCGCTCCGTGGATACGGAGGCCCTGGCGCGTGCCCTGGTAGCCCTGGGCGTGGGGACGGTGTTGCAGGGCCTGCTCGATCCGGCGCTGGACGGCAGGCGCACGGCTGCGCAGGGCATCGAGGCCCTGTTGGATGGGATCAGGAGGGAGCGATGACGCGGGTTTTGGTGACGGGAGCCTGGGGCAATATCGGCGTGAGCGCGGTGGAGGCGCTCCTGGCGGAGGGACACACAGTGCGCGCTTTTGATTTGCCGACACCGCGCAATCAACGCCTGGCCCGGCGTTATGCGGAGCGGGTGGAAACGGTGTGGGGCGATCTGCGCGACCGCACGGATGTGGCGCGCGCGGTTGCGGGTCAGGAAGTGGTAGCGCATCTGGCTTTCATCATCCCCAAACTCTCGGCCACCGGCCTGGAATCCGAGCGGGTGCCTGAGCTGGCCCGTGCAGTGAATGTGGGCGGGACAGCAATCCTGCTGCAAGCGATGCGCACTCAGGCGCAGCCCCCGCGCCTGGTGTTTACCTCCTCGGTGCACGTGTTTGGTCCGCCACGCCTGGAGCAGCCCTGCGTCACGGCGGAGGATGAGCCGCGCCCGCAGGAACATTACGCGCATCACAAAGTGGAATGCGAGGCCCTGGTGCGCGCCTCCGGGCTCCCATGGACGATTTTGCGCTTTGGTGCAGCTTTGCCCCTGGCGCTGCGCCTGGATCCGGGGATGTTCGACGTTCCGCTGACAAATCGTATCGAGTTTTTGCACACGCGCGACGCAGGCCTGGCCGTGGCGCGCGCCGTGACGTGTCCGGCGGTGTGGGGGCAGGTATGGCTGATCGCCGGCGGGCCGCGCTGTCGCTTCCTCTACGGGGAGCTGGTGGAGCGTGTTTTGAACGCGATGGGCATCGGCATGTTGCCGGAGGAGGCCTTTGCGCAGACTCCCTTTGCCACGGACTGGATGGACACGGCCCCTGGCGAGGCCTTGTTGCACTATCAACAGCACACCCTGGATGATTACATTCGGGAGATGCTGCTCTTGTTGGGGCCACGGCGCTGGCTGATGCGCCTGGCACGTCCCTGGGTCCGCGCTGCACTCCTGCGCCGTTCGCCCTACTACCGCGCGGCGCGTACCGCCCGGCGTACGCCCAGGGCTGTCCACGCCTGAGGCGGGACATTTTTCGCAAACCTCCCCCCTTTTTGCGCAAAAATCAGTGTGCGAAACGCTTTTTGAAAGGACGTGGGATGAGGCTACACCTGACTGCCTGTCAATGCAATGTGCGTGGGATACCTGACAAAAAACAGGTTTTGAATATACTAAAGGCAGTACTTTAACAGGGGGTTGCAGACATTCGATCCGCTTTGAGGATACTGAAAGCGTAAGCAACAAATGGCTTTTCGCATGGTACAAGGTTGTTGCAGACATTCGATCCGCTTTGAGGATACTGGAGCCCCGCATCAAAAAATCTGCAAATCTGCAAATCGAGCCACGAAGTACGCCGCAGGTTACGTCATGAGGTGTTGCAAGTCGAAAAGGCTGCTCGTGAACAATGTTGAAAGCCACGTTTCCGTTGCTCGCCGATTTATCGGCGGGCAAAAATGACGACGAATAAATTCGGCTTAAATCCGATGGCAGCGTTGGATGGATTCGCTTCAGGTCCAATGTCCCCGATGGCGCCGCAAACGTGTTGTTCATTTGCCGACTTGCCGATTTCCCGACTTGCCCGATCTGCACACTTTCCCCTTTTCCCCGCCTGTGATACAATAGCGGCGTGACTGTGCATACCTGGCTTGAAGACCTAAACGACAAACAACGCGCCGCGGTAACCGCTCCCGTCGGGCCCGTGCTGGTATTGGCCGGACCGGGATCGGGCAAAACGCGCGTGCTTACCTACCGCATCGCCTACCTGCTGGCCGAACTGGGCTACTCCCCCTGGCAGCTCATGGCGGTCACCTTCACCAACCGCGCCGCGGGCGAAATGTGCGAGCGCCTGAGCCGCATGCTGGGCGCGGAAGCTGGCCGCGCGCTTACCGTCGGCACCTTCCACGCCACCTGCGCCCGCATCTTGCGCCGTGAGGCCATCCACATCGGCCTGAGCCCCGACTTCCTCATCTACGATGCGGATGACCAACTTAGCCTTATGAAACAAGTCCTGGCGGACCTTAACCTGGACGAAAAACGCTATCCGCCGCAGGGCGTGCTCAACGCCGTCTCGCGCGCCAAAAACGACCTCATCCTCCCCGCCCAGTACCCGGCCCGTACCCTTTACGATACCGTGGTCCAGCGCGCCTACACCCGTTACCAGGAACTGCTGCGCACCAATCACGCCCTGGATTTTGACGATCTCCTCCTGGAAGTCGTGCTCCTCTTCGACCAGCACCCGGACGTACTGGAAAGCTACCGCCAGCGCTATCGCTACATTCTGGTTGATGAATTCCAAGACACCAACATCGCCCAATATGTCATCCTGCGCCAGTTGACCCAAACCGCGCGCAACCTCTACGCTGTGGCGGATGAAGACCAGGCCATCTACTCCTGGCGCGGGGCGGATTACCGCAACATCGCGCGCCTGCGCGAGGACTACCCGGAGCTGCGCCAGATCCTGCTGGACGTGAACTATCGTTCCACCCAGCGCATCCTCGACGCGGCCCAGGCGGTCATTGCCCACAATCGCCACCGCACCCCCAAACACCTCGTCACCTGCAAGGGGGAAGGAACCCCGCCCATCCTGCACGAAGCTTACGATGAACACGACGAAGCCCTGTACGTGGCGCGGGAAGTCCAGCGCCTCCTGGCGCGCCACCCGGCGAACGCCATCGCCATCATGTACCGCACCAACGCGCAATCCCGCACCTTTGAAGAAATCTTCATCCACATGGGCATTCCCTATCGCCTGGTGGGCGGGACGCGCTTCTACGCACGCCGCGAAATCAAAGACATCCTGGCCTTTCTGCGCCTCACCCTCAACCCCGATGACGATGTGAGCTTCCTGCGCGTCGTCAACGTCCCGCCGCGCGGCATTGGCAAACAAACCCTGGCCCAGCTCCAGGCCCTCACCGCCGAGGCGGGCAGCCTCTACCGCGCCGCCCCGCTTCTCATGGCCCAGGCCAGCCGTTCCCTCCGCTCCCTGGAGCGCTTCCTCATGATGCTGGAAGACTGGCGCGCCGTGGCCCAGAGCGGCTCCCTGCGCGCCCTGCTCGACCGCATCCTCCTGGATACGGACTACGAACACTACGTGCGCGACGGCACCGAAGAGGGCGAGGCGCGCTGGGAAAACGTCCTGGAACTGCGCAACGTCGTCGCCGAAGCGGACATGATGCCGCTGCAGGACTTCCTCATCGAAGTGGCGCTGGTAGCAGACGTGGACCAGATGGAGACCGAGCGCTCTCAGGCCGTCACCCTCCTCACCCTGCACAGCGCCAAAGGGCTGGAATTCCCCATCGTGTTCATCGTCGGTGTGGAGGAAGGCTTCCTGCCGCACAGCCGCGCCACCGACGAGGAACAGGTGGCGGAAGAGCGGCGTCTCTTCTACGTGGGCATGACGCGCGCCATGGACCTGCTCTATCTCACCCACGCGCGCGTGCGCCGCACCTATGGCGACCTGCAGACGCGGGAACCCTCCCGTTTTCTGGACGCCCTGGAGAAGCCGCGGCCCGCGTCACGGCAGCGCACCGCCACCCCCTCCTGGAGCGAGGCCGGCTGGCAGGCCGCGCGCACTGCGGCGGCGACCCAGTACCGCACGGGCGACCGCGTCCGTCACGCGCGCTTTGGCCTAGGGCAGGTGCTGGAAAGCCGCCTGGAACGCGGCCAGGAAGTCATCACTGTTCTTTTTGAAGGGGAAAGTGCGCCGCGCATGTTGCTGGTCGGTGTTGCTCCCCTGGAGCGGGCTTAACGGGCCACCCAGGGACGGGCCGCGCCGCCGCTCGTTTTTGGGGGCCGGCGTGTCCCGCGCAAATGATGATTCAACGCGCGCGGAAGCGCGCTGAAGTGGAGGCGAAAAATGCTGCGAGCAAAAGCCTGGTTGGTGGGAATAGGAGGCATGCTCCTCATGGCCGTGCTCTTGCTGAGCGCTGCCGTGGCCCTGCCCGGTCCGGCCCGGGCACGTCCCTGGCTGGAGACCCTGCAGGAGCAGGAGCCGAACGACACTTGGGCGCAGGCCAACCCCTTGCCCGTGCCCGGCATTGGGGAAGGGACCATCGCCACCCTGGGGGATACCGACTTCTTCACCATCACCGTCACGCCGGGCGATGAGCTAAGCGCCGTGCTCACGGACTATACCGCTTCGCTGTGGCTGACGCTTTACGATGCCCAGGCCCGTTACGTGACCGCGCAATCCACCTCCGCCAATCACCGCGCGGAGATCAAATGGACGGCGCTGGACGGGCTCTACTACCTGCGCGTGACGCGCGTCACCACCACGACGGGCTACCTGCTCGAAGTGGTGCAAATCGCGCCCACCCCGTCGCCCACGCCCACCCAGACGCCCACCATCACGCCGACGCCTGGGCCCAAACCGCCCACGCCTACCCCGACCCCCGTCTGGTACAAGGGCTATGACGCCTACGAGCCGAACAACAACTTCGATCAGGCGCCGCTGCTCGCGCCGGGCGTGGCCTACGCCCTCAACTTCATCCCCTGGATCAACTGGCCGGAGGACTACGACTTCTTCCGCATCCGCGTCAAGCGTGGCCTGATCTACACCTGCGAAACCTTCGACCTGGATAACGGCCTGGACACGACCCTGACGCTTTACAGCGAACCGGACTTCAACAAGCAGCTCATGTACAACGACGACCGCGAACGCGGCGATTTGAGCAGTCGCGTGGCCTATTACAGCACCTACACAGGGTTCCTATACATCCTGGTGCGTCCGGCGCAGAAACTCCTGCCGGAAGAATACGCCCAAAGCAACTACAAACTGCGCTGCACCTTCTCCGCACCGGTCGTGCCCACGCCGCGCCCTACCACCTATCCCACCGCCACGCCGCGTCCCACGCAGACGGCGCAGCCTACCGTCACGCCGGGCGCGGGCGGCGCGGTGATCCTCAACGTGCGCCTGCAGAGCCAGCCAGGAGCGCCCACACCGCCTGTTCCCGAACCGCGCACCCTGGAGGTGCTGGTCTATGTGGATACGAATCGCGACGGGCAGGCTCAGGCAGAGGAAGGCGTGGAGGGCCTGCTCGTCTGGGCGGGTGAGCTGCGCACCGGTCAGGAAATAGCGCGCGCCTTCACCGACGTAAGCGGACGGGCCACCCTCGTGGTGAAAGGCGCGGTACGTTTACAGATTCCCTCGCTGGGGCTTGACCGCTACGTGGACGCGGACGGAGTACAACTCACGGTGCGCCTGGCCGCTCCCGGCCTGCCGCAGCGCGTGCCTTAAAAAGGGGAGGAGCGCATGAGCAACGACTACACACCTATCCCGCAGGATCCGATGCCCACGCCGCCATCCCCTGCCCCTGCACCGGTGAAGCGGGGCGCGGTCTGGCAGGAGTGGCTCTTGCCGCTGGCTGTGCTGGCCGGCTTCTTCCTGCTCATCTTTGCGGCGGCGCTGATCATCCCGCGCCTGCGCCCGCAGACGCACAGCGGCCAGCGTGCGGCCGTTTTCACCAAGCGGCTCACGTTCACCTCCCCCTTAGCCCCCTGGGACTACACCCCCGTGCTGGCGGTGGATGGGACGGCGCGCGTGCCCGCCCTGCCGCAGACGCTGCAGGTGGGGGCGCAGCGCTTCGCCGTGGCGCCGGTCAAGCCGGAGCTGGGGCACTGGCCCGTGCCGACGGCGCCGGATCAGGCCGCCTGGTTGTACGGGACCCAGGTCAACTACGTGCTGGGCATCGCCTACCGCGAGGACCTGGCCAGCGCGTGGCAGAGCCTGGATGAGTCCGCGGTGTTAACGTTAACGCTGGACAATGGGATCGTGCTGCAGTTTGGTCCTCCGCAGGTCACGCTGGAGGCGCCAACGGCAGCGCTTTTCGCGCAGCGCCAGCCCGGCCTGACGGCGTTGCTCCTGGGCGGGCCGGAAGGGGAGGCGCGTTGGGTACTGCGCGCGCCCTATCTCCCCTCGGTCACCCTGGCGACGGGGCAGACCCAGAGCGCCGGCGATGTCCTCATCACGGTGCAGCGCGTCGAGCTGGTGGAACGCAAGCCGGAGCGCTTCCTGGTGGTGGATTATCAGCTCAGCTACAGCGGGATGGCGTCCCTGACGCCGGATCAGCTCCGCCTTGTGCTTGAGGACGGGAACGGGGCGCGCTATCAGGCGGAGCCGCTGGTGCTGGAGGGGCATCCCGCGCCCTTGACGCAGTCCCTCACGGCGGGAGCGGCACTGAGCGCGAGCGCGGTGTACCGGCTGGCGGACCAGCCGGTCCTGCCCCTGGCGTGGTTGGTGTACGTTGGTCAGACCTCGGAGACACCTTTGCGCTTCGCGCTGGGGTATGTACCGGCGCAACCCGCGCCCGCCCAGGCCCAGGTGAGCGTGAGCCAGGCCTGGTACGAGCCGGAGCAGAACGCGCTGCGCATCAGCGGCACGGTGCGCAACCTGGGGGCGCTGCCCTTGCTGGTCAACGGCACGCAGTTCCGCCTCACCTCGGCGCAGGGCGAGGCCACGCTGCGCTCCTTCTCGCCCATGCTGCCTTGGAGCCTGTCGGGCGGCGAGCAGGAGTCCTTCGAGGTGGTGTTTGACCGCCCGGCGGGCGTGCAGACCGTGACCTTCGAGGCCCTGGGCTTCGTCTTCCAGATCAGCGGCTTGCCGTAGGGGGGGATACCCCGACCGCGCTGGCATCAATGGCGTGCCTGGACGCGCTTACGGCTTGACTTTCTGGGCTTTCTTCGCATAATGTAAATGTGAGTCTACTGCAGGCCCGCTCGGCGGCGAGCATCGGCAGAGACCAAACGCTTTTCTTAATGCAAACGGGAGGCGAACGTGGAAGGTCGCGTTTTAATCATTGAGGACGATGCTGCTAACATTGCCATTTTGCGCGAGCATTTGAACGAAGCGCAAATCAAAGTGGAAGAGAGCCACACGGGACAGGAGGGCATCGAAAAAGCCCTGCGCCTGATTCCCGAAGGCATCATTATCAGCACCAGCCTGCCGGACATGCCGGGATCAGAGGTGGTCAAGCAATTGCGCTCCATGACCCGCACGCGCCACATCTTCATGATGCTGCTGGCGGATGAGAACCTGCATCACGAGCTGCTGAGCGGTCTGGAAGTGGGGGTGGATGACTTTGTCCCCTCGCCGTTTGATCCGGACGAGGTGACCTTGCGCGTGCGCAACGCGCTGCGGCGCGCCACCAGCTCCAACCGCACGGATCCCATCACCGGCCTGCCCTCTGGCCCCCTGCTGCAGGAGCAACTGCGCTACCTGGTGCAGCGCGACCCCGAAGGCACCTGGGCGCTCATCCGTTTCCGCGTCGCCTACCTGGACCCGTTCCGCGAGGTGTACGGCTTCATGGCGGCGGAGGATTTCCTGCGCGGCGTGGCCCGCATCCTCTCCGAAGTGATGGGGCACACCATGAGCGAGATGGACTTCCTGGCCTATGGCGGTCACGATGACTTTATCGTCGTCACCCAGCGCGAGCGTTACGAGGCCCTGCGCGACGAGGTGATGCGCCTGTTTGCTGAAGAAGTCGGCTCGCACTACAACTTCATTGACCGCGACCAGGGCTACATCCTGTACGAGGGGCAGAAAATCCCGCTCGCGGAGCTGCGCGTGCGCATGGTCACCCCCGAAGTGGACGGGCCATTCTACGACATTCGCTCCCTCACCGAGGCGTTGAGCGGCAATTAACGCGCTGTTGCACCCCTGTGCAACGTTTTGCTTCACACAGCACAGCACCCTGCGCCCCGCCTCACACGGGGCGCAGGACATTTTTCAGGGGCTGATGAGGCACTCGTGACCCCACTGGTCGTGTTCACATTGGGTTGGGCGCTGGGGAGCGTGGCGTTTGACGCCGCGCGCCTGCGCACGATCTGGCTGGCACTCCTGCTCCCCGTGGCCCTGGTGCTGGCCTACGGCTGGCGCACGCCGTGGGCGCGCAAGACGGCATGGGCTGTGCTGGGCGTGCTGATCGGCGCCGCGCGCATGTGGCTGGCGCAGCCGGTGCTGGATGCGACGCACGTGGCGGCTTTTCGCGACACGGGCGAGGTGACGGTGTGCGGCGTGGTGCACGCCGAGCCGGACATGCGCCCCCTGTACGCCCAGGTGCGCGTGCGCGTGGACCAGCTCACCGCGGCGGACGGCAGGGACCAGGCGGCGCATGGCGATCTCCTGGCGCAGGTGCCGGTCTATACGGCGTTGCAGTATGGTGATCGCGTGTGCCTGCGCGGCGCACTGCAGCCCCCGCCTGTGGTGGAGGGCTTCGATTACCGCGCGTATCTGGCGCGGCGCGGCGTGTACGTGCTCATGCGCTGGCCCACGGTGACGCTTGTCGCGTCGGGACAGGGCAACCCCATCCTGGCGGCGATCTATCGCTTGAAGGCGCATGCCTGGCGCACGCTGTTGCGCCTTTTGCCTGAGCCTCAGGCCTCACTGCTGGCGGGCATTTTGCTCGGCATCGAGAGCGGCATCCCGCGCTCGCTGCAACAGGCCTTCGCGGATACCGGCACGAGTCACATTGTCGCCATTTCCGGCTTCAACATTTCCATCATCGCGGGGGTCTTTGCGTCGCTGGCGCGCCGGCTGGGACGCGGCAAGGGTGAATTCTGGCTGGCGGCGGGGGGCGTGGCATTTTACACCATCTTGGTGGGGGCCTCGGCGTCGGTGGTGCGCGCTGCCTTGATGGGGTGCGTGGTGTTAGCGGCGCGCGCTTGGGAGCGGCGTGTGCACGGCCCCACGTCTCTGGCGACCGCGGCCCTGGTCATGGCGGCGCTGGATGCTTACGTCTGGTGGGATGCGGGCTTCCTGCTGAGCCTGAGCGCCACGGCCGGGCTGCTGCTCTTCACCGATCCCTTGACGCAGGGCTTTTTGCGCGTGCTGACGCGCCTGTTGGGGCCGACCTGGGGCAAGCGCGTGGTGGGGTGGCTCAGCGAGGCGCTCATCGTCACGCTGGCCGCGCAGGTGACGACCCTGCCCATTCTGCTGGCCCTTTTCAAGCGGCTGTCCCTCATCACCCTGCTGACAAATTTTTTGATTTTGCCCGCGCAGCCGTGGGTGATGTTGTGGGGCGGGGTGGCGCTGTTGGCGGCGCTGGTCTTCTTCCCGCTGGGCCAGGTGCTGGCCTGGGGCGTGTGGGTATTCCTCACGTACACCATCACCATCGTCAGGTGGACGGGGAGCCTGCCGTGGGCGTCGGTTCCGTTCGAGGTGGTGAGCGTGCCGGTGGTGTGGGGGTATTACGCCGTGCTCGGCCTGGCGTGGTGGTGGGGGCGCCTGCCCCGTCAGCGCCGCTGGCGCTGGCTGGTGCGGGCGCGCGCCCTTCCGGCCTGGGGCTGGGTGGCCTTGCTGGTGACGGTGGCGCTGCTGGGCGTGGGGCTCTTTTCCATGCCGGATGGGAAAACGCATTGCGTGGTGCTGGACGTGGGGCACGGGGAGGCGGTGCTGGTGCGCACGCCGACGGGGCGCACCCTGCTGGTGGATGGCGGGGAGGATCCCACGCGCACCCTGGAGGCGTTGGGGCGTTTTGTGCCTTTCTGGCAGCGCCGCCTGGATGCGGTGGTGTTGACGGCGCCCACGCGCGAGCGCCTGACGGGCCTGTTGCCGGTGCTGGAGCGCTACACGGTGGATTACGTGATCACGGCGCCCCTGACGGGGACCACCACGCTGGAGGTGCCCTGGCAGGCCTATCTGGCGGCGCGCGCGCCAGGAACGGTGGGAACGCTCAGCGCGGGCAGTGTCTGGACGCTGGGCGATGGGGTGCAGGTGCGGGCGCTGTGGCCTCCGCCCGGCGTGGAGGGCCCGCTGGTGTTGATGATCGAGGCGGGGACGCAGCGGTGTTTGCTGGCGGGAGCGGCTACGGCGCTGGTTGAGGAGGGGCTGGTGAGCCTGTGGGGGCAGGCCCTGCGCGCGCAGGTTTTGCTGGTGCCCCGTCACGCCGCGGCCACGGCGGCGACGCCCGCCTTTTTGCAGGCCGTCGCGCCGGATGTGGCCCTCATCACCGTGGGAGAGGGGGACGAGCCGGCACCGGCGACGCTGGCGCGCCTGGCGGATTTGGCCATCTACCGCACGGATCGCCAGGGCCACCTGGATGTGGTGATGGATGAGCGCGCAGTTCGCGTGAGGGTGCGGAAATAGATTCTCGTAGGGGATGGATGTCATGGACGTATGGGGTGCAGTTGAAGCTGGAGGGACCAAGTTTGTGTGCGCGGTGGGGACCGGACCAATGGCGATACTTGCTGAAAAGCGCATTCCCACCAGGGAGCCGTTTGCGACGTTAAGCGAGGTGGTCGCCTTTTTTACGGAGCAGCAAAGGCAGGGGCGCACTTTGCGTGCTGTTGGGGTGGGGAGTTTTGGCCCCTTGTCGCTCGATCCCGCGGCTGCGGATTACGGGCGCATCGTCAGCACGCCCAAGCCCGGCTGGTCGGGTGTGGACCTGGTGGGGACGCTTTCCCGCGCGCTCGGCGTGCCGGTGCGCCTGGAAACGGATGTGAACGCGGCTCTGTTTGGGGAATGGCGGTGGGGGGCGGCGCAAGGTCTGCAGCATGCCTTGTATCTCACCATCGGCACGGGGATTGGCGGGGCGGCGCTGGTCCATGGCCGTTTGCTGCACGGGGCCTGGCATCCCGAAATGGGCCACATGCACATTCCGCGCGATGTGGGGGATGATTTTCCGGGGATTTGTCCTTATCATGGTGCCTGCCTGGAGGGTCTGGCCTCCGGGCCGGCCATTCAGGCGCGCTGGAATGTGGAGGGAGCCCTCTTGCCGCCCCATCATCAGGCCTGGGCTTTGGAGGCGAATTACCTGGCCCTGGGCCTGGTCAATCTGATCGTTACTTTTGTGCCGGAGCGCATTATTCTGGGCGGGGGGGTGATGCAACAGGCGCATCTCTTCCCACTTATCCGCAAGCAGGTTAAAGCGCTGCTGGCGGGGTACATGCGCGCACCCGTGCTGGTCAACACGTGCCTGGAGGAGTACATTGTGCCGCCTGCCGCAGGTCAGCGCGCCGGTTTGCTGGGGGCGCTGGCGCTGGCGCTGGACCTGTAATGGTGGCGAGCTGAGCATTTTGCTGTAGAATGAAAATAACGCTTTAAGGGTGCGTTCATCATTACAGGCGCACGGGACGCCTTGAGGCATGGGTAGGCTTGCCAGATCCGGGTGGAAGAAGAACAGGAGGGAGTATGGACTTCAAGGATTTGATTGTAGCTCGTTACAGTTGCCGCGCTTACACATCCCAACCCGTGGAAGAGGAGAAGCTTGGTCTGATCCTGGAGGCGGCGCGTCTGGCACCCACCGCAGCGAATCGCCAGCCATTTCGCGTGTTCGTGATCCATACCGCCGGACGGGAGGAGGAGCTGCGTCGCATTTACAACAAAGATTGGTTTGTCCAGGCGCCCATCATTCTGGCGGTGTGCGGGGTTCCGGAGGAGGCCTGGAAGCGGCGCGCCGACGAGTGGAGCGCGCTGGATGTGGACGCGGCCATTGCGATGGATCACATGATTTTGATGGCGACGGAGTTGGGGCTGGGGACCTGCTGGATTGCGGCTTTTGATTCACAAGCCGCTCGTGAGGTGCTGGGCCTGCCGGATGAGCTGGTGCCGTTGCTTTTCACGCCGTTGGGCTATCCGGCGGATAAGCCCCGTCCCAAAGTGCGGGAGCCCCTGGAGGAGCTGGTCCGCTACGAGAGGTGGAGCGAATGACGCGCGTGCTTGTGCAGCCGGTACGCGCGGCAGCTTACGCACAGAGTTACTGGCTGATCGGGGAGGGCGGAGCTATTGCGGTAGATGCGGGGCCGGTGGGCAGTACCGGGCGCATCCTGGCCGCGCTCACTGCTGCGGGCGCGGCCCCGTCCGCGGTGCGGCTGATTCTCATCACTCACGGGCATATGGATCACTTTGGCGGTGCGGATGCGCTGCGCACGGCGACGGGCGCTCCGATCGCCGTGCACGCGGCGGATGCGGACGCGCTGCGTCATGGGCGCAACGATCCTGCGGTGCTGCGTCCCCATGGCCTGGTGGCGCGCCTCGCGCGCCGGGTGCCGCTGGATTTGGGCGGGCCGGCTGTGCCCGGCTTTGAGCCGCAGCGTGTGTTTACCGAGGCTTGGCGGCTGGATGCGTTGGGCATCCCGGCGCAGGTTGTCCCAACGCCGGGCCATACGCCCGGCTCGGTGAGCGTGGTCCTGGATGACGGGCGGGCGTGTATCGGTGATTTGCTGATGGGCACGGCTGGCCGTCCCACGTGGCCCTTTTTTGTGTGGGATGCGGCGGCGTTGCGCGAAAGTGTCGCGGCGCTCCTGGCCCTGGGCGTGCACACCTTCTACGTGGCGCATGGCGGCCCGCTGAGCGCTTCCGCAGTCGAGCGATGGCTGAAGCGGGCTAGAGGTAAAGCAAATCGTTAGATGCAATGAGGCAGTAAATGAAGCCGAGATTGACGTTAGACGAGCTAAAGGTAGAAGCCCGGCGATTTGCAAGCCTGGAATCGGCACATCAGGAACCGGCCTTGTATGGCGTAACGGATGGCAAGGCCATTGGGACGTATTTCGAGCACAAGTTCAGGGCCTATCTCGGCGAAAAATACGAGTTTGAGGCAGGCAGTTCAGCAAGCGGGATAGACTTCAATTTTGTTGGGATTCCAAACGCCCCATCACGGCCCAGCTCTTAAACATGCTCGATCTGGTCTCGCTGGCCAGACTTTTGGGGATGGACGTTGCGCGTGTTCGCGCGCTGGTGGCCAGGCAGGTCGTGGATGCGGCCCAGGGCGTTTACCGGCCTGTGTTCTTCTCATAGCCAGCCCCCGCTGACGCGGGCAACCCCCTCAACGGGCGTCCACTTCACGCGGAGGTAATTCCCCGCGTGCCAGATAGCACGTCAGTTGCTCTCCGTAACCCGGCTCATCCTCCAACGGCGGACGCGGCCAGCCTAACTGGTCATAGAGCTTGTGGCGGTACAGGTCAAACGCTGCACGCACGAACTCGCCATAGTTCATCGCTGCCGAAACCATGCCGGCATAAGCCAGGCGTATTCCGCCCAGCCCCGCAACGGTTGCCCACCAGGCCAGCGGCGCCCACGCGATGAAGAGCGCGCTCCACACGTACAGGCGCGTGGTCGCGTAAAGCCGCTCGCGTGCCGTGGTCACATCCTGTTGCACTTCTTTGGGGAGCAGCATCCACAGGCGGGGCCAGCACACCATGGCATCAAGTCCATAGCGTACCTGAGCATACTCCTCCGTGGCGCGCTGGAGATTGCCGATCAGCGTGGGCATGACCAGGTTCGGATCGGACGGCAAGCGCAGGCGCAAATGATCCAGTTGCCGGTAGCGGGCGCGCTCGCGCGGGGATAAGGCTTTCGGATGCCCTTCGCACTTCAGGGCCAGGACCTGCCATTCTTCCTCAAGTTTCTGGATTCTCCTGGCGTAAAAACGCTGGGCCAGTGCAAACCGCAGGCCGGTGAACGGATAGGGCCAGTAGCCTTCCAGCAGGCGTAGCGCCGGTTCCTGTCCCCATTCCACGATGACCGCGCTGAAACTCACGAGCAGCAAACTCAGAAAAAGAATCACGCCCTGTTCAAAGGAGGTGAGCGTCTGCCACCATTCCAGGAGCGTGTCGTAGCCAACACGAGATCCCAGCGCCAGGAGCCCGCCGGCCCAAAACACAAAAGCCGGTGCCAGAACGCGCGCCATCCATTGATTGGCCAGGCTGGTCCCTATCTGCTGCCAGAACTTCTCGGGCATGCTCTCACCCCATCGCGCCCGTGGAGGGTTTGCGCACAGGCACCAGATTGGCCTGATGCGTGGGACAAATCAGACGCTGCCCGGCGTACTGCCGCGCCTTGCGGTAGGTGCACCCCTCAACCGGGCACTGCAAGATGATAGCGGAAACTTCCCCACCTGTCGCCGCGTAGGGATAAAGCCCGCGCAATTCGTGCAAGTCTTTCTGCTTGAGCTGCTTCACACGCACCTGCGTTTGTGGATACGTCTCCAAAAGGTCAGCGGCTCTGGTCAATGCCTGTTGCCGATGCTGCGGGGAGCGTGCCCAGCGTAAATACTGGCCCAGGCTGCGATTCACATGGGCCCCTTCCTCGTCACCAAGCAGCTCGCGCACCTCAGGTTTCACGGCCTGGATGACGATGAGCAGACGTTCTTCTTCCTCTTTCTCATCGAGCAGCATGTCGTCACGTTGGTCTTCAGCCATGGCAACCTCCAGCGTAGTTGGACCCTGATGCTTTTTCATTGTATACCAGCTTGGGGGCGCGTGCAACTTTATCCGCTTTCCTCGTCATTCACCTATCAACGCCAGGGCAACCTGCCATGGACGACAAAAAGCCCCCGCGCGTCGCGCGGGGGCTGCTGTTTTGTTGTTGTTCAGAGGAGCGGTTTAGTAGTCCATCCCGCCCATGCCGGGGTTACCGCCGGCCGCGGGCTTCTCTTCCGGGATGTCGGTGATGAGCGCCTCGGTGCTCAGCACCATCGCCGCCACGGACGCCGCGTTGAGCAGCGCGCCCTTCGTCACCTTGGCCGGATCAATGATGCCCGCCTTGAGCATGTTGACATACTCATCGGTCATCACGTTGTAACCGATGTGCGTATCGCCCGTCTCGGCGTGCTTGCGGCGCACCTCGGACAGGATGACCGCGCCATCCAGACCGGCATTCTCGGCCAGGCGGCGGATGGGCATCTCCAGCGCCTTGCGCAGGATCGTCACACCCGTCTGCTCATCCGGATACTCCATCTTGAAGCCATCCAGCGCCTTCATGGCGTTGATCAGGGCCACACCACCACCGGGCACGATACCCTCCTCAACCGCGGCGCGGGTCGCGCTCAGCGCGTCCTCGACGCGATGCTTCTTTTCCTTCAGCTCGGTCTCGGTCGCCGCACCGACGCGGATGATCGCCACACCACCCGCCAGCTTGGCCAGGCGCTCCTGCAGCTTCTCCTTGTCGTAATCGGAGGTCGCATGCTCGATCTCGATCTTGATCTGCTCAATGCGGCCCTTGATGGCCTCTTCCTTACCGCGGCCACCCACGATGGTAGTCTCGTCCTTTGTGGAGGTCACGCGATCTGCGCGGCCCAGGTCCTCGATCGTGGCGTTCTCCAGCTTGCGGCCCTCTTCCTCCGTGATGACGCGGCCACCGGTGAGGATAGCGATATCCTGCAGCATGGCCTTGCGGCGATCACCAAAGCCCGGCGCCTTCACCGCGAGACAATTGAGCAGACCGCGCAGCTTGTTCACGACCAGGGTCGCCAGCGCTTCCCCGTCCACATCCTCGGCGATCACCACCAGGTTGCGCGCGCCGCGCTGCACCAGCTTCTCCAGAATCGGCACCAGATCCTGCGCCGCGGAGATCTTCTTATCGTAAATCAGGATATAGGGATCCTCGATCGTGGCGCTCATCGTCTCCGGGCTGGTGATGAAGTAAGGGCTGATGTACCCACGATCGAACTGCATACCCTCGACATACTCGGTCTCGAAGGCCAGGCCCTTGCTCTCCTCGACTGTGATGACGCCGTCCTTACCGACCTTCTCCATGACCTCGGCGATCAGCTCACCAATCTCGCGATCCTGCGCGGAGATGGCGGCGACGTTAGCGATATCCTCGCGCGTGGACACTTCCACCGCGGACTCGGAGATCGCCTGCGCGACCTTCTCGGCGGCGGCCAGGATGCCCTTCTTCAGCAGCATGGGATTGGCGCCCGCCGCGACGTTCTTCATACCTTCCTCGATCAGGACATGCGCCAGCAGCGTGGCCGTCGTGGTACCATCACCGGCGATATCATTCGTCTTGGTCGCCGCTTCCTTGAGGAGCTGCGCACCCATATTCTCAAAGGGGTCCTTCAGCTCGATTTCCTTAGCGACCGTCACACCATCATGCGTGATGGTGGGCGCGCCCCACTTCTTATCAATCGCCACATTGCGGCCCTTCGGACCGAGCGTGGTCACCACAGCTTCCGCCAGAACATCCATACCGCGCTTCAGCGCGCTGCGAGCTTCCGCACCAAGTAACAACTGCTTAGCCATAGACTACTCCTCCTTGAGAATGTTAAATTTCACTCAGGCTTCGATGACGCCCAGAATTTCATTTTCACGCATGACCAGCAATTCCTTGCCGTCGCGCGTCTTGAAGGTTGTACCGGCATACTTCGCGTAGATCACGATGTCGCCCTCTTTCACATCGAGCGGGATGCGACGGCCCTGCTCATCGCGTGCGCCCGGACCAACGGCAATGACCTTGCCCTGTTGCGGCTTCTCCTTGGCGGTGTCGGGCAGCACCAACAACCCACCCGCGATGGTGGTTTCGCCTTCCTCAATGGGCTCGATCACGACGCGGTCATTCAGAGGTCGAATCTTGATACTCATATCCCTTCCTCCTTTGCTTGTTGTTGATTATTAATGTGTTAGCACTCGTATTCTTTGAGTGCTAACCGCGCATTATATTAGCATATTTCGGGGGGCTTGTCAAGCACTCGCGAGGGGAGAGTGCTAAAATGCTAATGGATTTCTAAGATTTGCGCGCAAACGTTAAGCTTTTGGGGAAGGGGGCCCGCCGTAGCCTGGGCCCGTCGTTTTGGGCACAGCGTGCACCGGCGCTGCAAGTCGAGCAGCGCCGCCGTGCGCGAGGCGAGGGTCCGTGTGAGGTCGGGGGGACGAACACCTGGGAGCGCGCACGTTCTCGTCTGCGCCCCCATGCCAGGGGAGTGGGTACCTGTGGGCCTCCGTGCCGTGGGCCAAAGCTGGGGCGCGGAGGCTAACCGCGGCACGCTGCTCCCTGGTGAAGACGCGGCGGGGACGCCATCACCGCCAACGGCGCGCCAGCGCGACCACCTCCGACACGTCGAGCGTCGCCGCATCCAACCACGTGATGGCGGGATCGTCCAGCCGGAACCAGGCGTACTGACGGCGGATAAAATCGTGCGTATCCAGCTTGATGCGCGTCGCCACCTCCTCCAGGGATGCGCGGCCCTCAAAGTAGGGGCGAAACTGTCGGTAGCCCAGGCCGGCCATGGAGGGCAGCTCCCAGCCGTAGCCGCGTTCCCGCAGGCGACGCACTTCCGCTTCCAATCCGGCGGCGAACATCGCATCCACGCGCGCATCGGCGCGGGCGTAGAGCGCCTCGCGCGCCATGGTCAGGCCCAGGCGTAAGGCGCGATAGGGCGGTGACGCAGCGCGGCGCTGGCTCGAAAAGGGTTGGCCCGTGACGAGACATACTTCCAACGCGCGGATCACGCGCCGCGGATTGCGCGCGTCCACAAAAGCCGCTGCGCCTGGATCCAGCGCCAGCAGCCGTGCCCACAGCTCCTCCAGGGGCTGGGACTCCAGCTCCGCGCGCAGCTCAGGGTGAGGGGGAACCTCCGGCACCTGCCATCCCTCCAGCAGGGCGCGGATGTACTGCCCCGTCCCGCCGACGAGCAGGGGCTGTTTGCCGCGTTGCGCCACGTCGGCAATGGCGGCGCGCGCCAGCTCCAGGTACTGTGCCAGGCTGACCGTCTCCGCGGGATCGGCGATGTCTATGAGATGGTGCACCGCCGCCGCGCGTTCGGCGCTGGTCGGCTTGGCCGTGCCGATGTCCATCTCGCGGTAAAGCTGGCGCGAGTCCGCCGAGATGATTTCCCCATCCAGCGCCTGCGCCAGGGCCACGCCCAGAGCGGTTTTGCCTACGGCGGTGGGTCCGACAATAACGATGAGGAGGATACGCTCCACCCGTCGCCCTCCAGATCGGGATAGATGGTGACACGCAGCAGATGGCCTTGCGCGTCCAGCTCGACGGCCACGAAGCCCAGGTGCCAGGTGGGATCAGCCTCCGGCAGGTGCTCGGCCAGGTAGTGACGCGCCACGGCTTCCATGTGCGCGCGCTTGCGCGGCGTGAGGGATTCTTCCGGCGTGCCGGCGCGCGTGCCGCGCCGCGTGCGCACCTCGAAGAAGGTGAGCTCGTCAGCGCGCTGCGCGATGAGATCAGCCTCGCCCATGGGGCAGCGCCAGTTGCGGGCCAGGATGCGGTAGCCGTGTTGCGTTACCGCTCTGGCGGCCAGTTCCTCGCCTCGTTGTCCCAGGCCAATGCGTGCGCGTGTCATGGCCGTATGGTAACGGAAAATGGGCAGGTGTCAATTGGGCACGCAACGGGCTTGACAGGATGGGGTTAGCTTCTACAATTGAGGCTGTTGAGTGGGCTGAAGGCTTGCCGTTGGAGTTCGGGGGAGGAGGCTGGCCCTTCTTCCCCCAGGAGAGATCAGTTCAAGTGCCGCTGCAGGCAGCGGCTCTTTTATTCGCAGGTCAGAGAAAGGAGTTTTACTATGGATTTGTTCGAGAAGTGTAAGGGTGGCTTTGCTGCGGCGCGCGAAGCGCGTGAGGCCGGCATTTACCCGTATTTTATCCCCCTCACGAATAACGAGGGCACGGAATCGGTCGTGAACGGGCGGCGCCTCATCATGATCGGCTCCAATAACTACCTGGGCCTGACGATGCACCCTAAGGTGCGCGAGGCCGCGATCAAGGCGATCGAGACCTACGGCACGAGCTGCACCGGTTCCCGCTTCCTCAACGGCACGCTGGAGCTGCATTTGGAGCTGGAGCGCCGGCTGGCCCACTGGGTGGGCATGGAGGCGGCGCTGGTCTTCAGCACCGGCTATCAGGTGAACGTGGGGACGATCTCCTCCCTGGTGGGACGCGGGGATTACGTCATCACCGACAAGGAAGATCACGCCAGCATCATTGACGGGTGCAAGCTCTCCTATGGCGAGATGAAGCGTTTTGCGCACAATGACCTGGAGTCCTTGAAGCGGGTGCTGGAATCCCTGCCCGAAAAGGGCGGGCGCCTGGTGGTGGTGGATGGCGTGTTCAGCATGGGCGGGGATATTGCTCCCCTGCCGGAGCTGGTGGAGATCTGCAAGCAGTACGGCGCGCGTCTGATGGTGGATGACGCTCACTCGATCGGCGTGCTGGGCGGGGGACGTGGCACCGCCGCGCACTTCGGCCTGAAGGACGGCGTGGACCTGATCATGGGCACCTTCAGCAAGTCCTTTGCGTCGCTGGGCGGCTTCATCGCCGGCAGCCGCGACGTGATTGATTACATCCAGCACACGGCCCGCTCCCTCATCTTCAGCGCCAGCATCCCGCCGGCGAACGCTGCTGCGGCCCTGGCAGCGCTGGACATCATGGAGAGCGAACCGGAGCGCGTGGAGCGCCTGGCCCAGATCGGTGAGATGATGCGCCGGCGCTATCGCGAGTTGGGGTTTGATATTGGCAACAGTCAGACGCCTATCATCCCCATCATCATCCGCGACGATAACAAGACTCTGATGATGTGGAAGCGCCTGTTCGAGGAGGGTGTGTACACTAATCCCGTGTTGCCGCCCGCGGTGCCGCCGGCGCTTTCGCTGCTGCGCACCAGCTACATGGCGACCCACACGGATGCGCAACTTGAGCGCGTTTTGGACATTTTCGCGCGGGTGGGGAAGGAGCTGGGGGTTATTTAGCCTCACTCCTGCTAAAAAACAGCATCAGGCCGCCCCGAATTTGGGGCGGCCTGATGGTTTGAGTGGACTTTAGATGCCGTGCTTGCTGAGTTCTTCCAGCAGTTTGGCCTTGGGCTTGTAGCCGACGATGCGGGCGACTTCCTGCCCGCTCTTGAACAGGATCATGGTGGGGATGTTCATCACGCCGTAGCGCGAAGCCAGGGCGTTTTGTTCGTCAACATTCACCTTGACGATGCGCAGGCGATCGGCGACCTCGGGAGCAAGTTCCTCCAACACCGGGCCGAGCATTTTGCACGGAGGACACCAGGGCGCCCAAAAGTCCACCAGCACCGGCTGTGTGGATTCGAGCACTTCCTTCTGAAAATCGTTGGCGGTCAGCGATGGCAGGCTTCTCATTATATTTAACCCCTTTCCTGGTTTAGATATGTCATGCCTCGATTATCCTATATGCCCTGCGCTTTGTCAAGCCCCGGCTGAAGTCTTTACGGGACTTTTCAACATTGTGCGATGAGTCCACTGAAAAAAGGCATTTGAACCACCACCCTCTGGCCTGCGGCAGGGGCCAGGAACGTCGGGGTTTTGTCAGGCTTTTGGTAACTACCTACCTTGACTCATCAGCTAGCGGTTAAAACCGCCCCTGTAGGGCGCTACGCGCCGGGCGACCGTACCCTTCGCTGCGCTTCG
>FWWL01000665.1_pt1 | contig 91461 bp, 70 predicted proteins | sample 2228331 | NCBI WGS metagenome assembly FWWL01 (sample SAMEA103939775, study PRJEB20133) | metagenome | reverse complement strand
CCTGCTCCGAAAGCCCCCCACACCCCACACCCCACACCCCACACCCTATTCCCAACCAACAATATGATATTTACTTACTTAAGAACTGTGCGCTTTCAAGATACCGATGCTGCGGGAGTGGTCTATTTTAGTAATGTTTTGGCGATCTGCCATGAAGCTTATGAAGCTTCACTGGTGGCAGCAGAGTTTAATCTGAAAGATTTTTTTCGGAACCCGGATGTGGCGATTCCCATTGTTCATGCGAGTGTGGACTTTTTCCGTCCTATGTTTTGCGGCGATCGCCTTCGGGTCGAGTTAACCCCCCATCAGTTAAATGAGAATACCTTTGAAATTGTTTATGAAATTTTCCCGGAGCCAAAACTGACCCATCATTGCCTTGCTAAGGCTTTAACTCGCCATGTCTGCATTAATCCCAGCGATCGCCGCCGCCAAACCTTATCACCACAGATGATGCGGTGGTTGGCACCAGGAGCCGATCTGCGAGATGCTGACCCTTGAACGCTTATTAAATCTTAACTAAACTTAATAAATATTAGTTGATTTTAAAATAACTACATTTAACGCAATTAATCTTAATAAAAATACAAAAAACTTAAGCAAACAAAATAATTTTTTAATTAATTGTAATTTTGTGTAAAAGAATACAAACTTTTTAACATTTTTTTAATAGATTAAGATATATTAAGAATTAGTTAATCTAATCCGGGTTGGTTAAGGCACACTTTCTAGTCTGTGGAACAAAGTAGGGCATTATGACACTGGAACAACAATTTTATACGAAGATCAGAGAATTAGGGTATTGGGATCGGTTGAATTTGACTAACCGCAAAAACCATAATCATAAAATGGCACTGGCTTGGTGCAATCCCAACACCACCGCAGACCCAGAGATGATGTTTAAACTGGTTTGGCTGTTGAGTTCTACCAAGCGGCGGCAACGACTGAATGCAATTGACGTGCGAATTTTAGAACAAACCGCCGAAGATTTGGCGGAAAACGGCCTGATGATGTCTGCCCGTAAGTCTTATGTGCAATATCTTTGGCAACAAGTTCACGCTCAAGAATTGACTTCAGTGAGCTAATTAATCATGGAACGGTTGAATGTTGGTTAGTCGTTTTTGGTTGGCTAAGACGCCATGCTTGAGCTATTTGATAGAGGCGATCGCGGTTGATTTTTCCCTGAGCGTTCCGAGGCAACTCTGTCACCGGCACCCAATATTTTGGCTGCTTATACTTAGCCAACCGATCTACTAACTGTATTTTCAGCGATTCCGGGGAAACGGTTACATGATTAGGAATATAAACAGCGGCGATCGCTTGACCCCAGTCTGGATCCGGTAAAGCGATCGCGCAAACATCGGCAACTAAACCCGTGGCTCTAATCGCGGCTTCCACCTCAGCGGGAAACACATTTTCACCACCTGTAATAATTTTGTCGCTACGGCGTCCGACAATATTTAAGTCACCATTGGCATCAAAAAAACCCAAATCATCAGAAATGTGCTCTGGTGCATTCTCTTCTAATGGGGAGATTGATCCACCGGGGGGATAATAACCCAAAGCTAAAGATTTTGCCCGAATCTTAATCAGGCCAATTTGATTAACCCCTAATGGCTGACCATCTTCATGACAAATGCTCACTTGGGCATGAGGTAAAACTTGACCGCAACTCTGGTTTCCCGCTAAAAAGGCGCTGGGTTTTAAGGTGACAATTTGGGAGGCTGTTTCGGTCATGCCGTAAGTTGGTGCTAATTTAATCTGATACTTTCTAGCTTTGGCTAATAATTCTGGCCATGCGGGGGCGCCCCCGAGGAGAACCGTGGGAAATTGTGATAACCAATCTGCCGCGATCGCCTCTTGCAAAAACCGAGAAAGCTGGGTGGGAACTAGGGAGATAAAAAAATTTTCCGGGTTAATTTCTTCCAGCATTTTTTTACTGGGGATTGCTTCACCCGCTGCTGAAGTGAGGGCATTTAAAATCTCTTTATAAGAGGGAAAAATTGCCAAATTTCCGCCGGTAGTGAACGAGCGAATAAATTGCATCAAACCACTAACATGATACAGAGGCAGCAGGCAAAATGAATTGACTTTAGGCACTTGAAAATACTCAGTAAATCCGCTCACCGATGCGGTTAAAGTTGCCCAAGTATGAATAGTAAAGCGAATTTTCCCCGACGCTCCGCCGGTGGGAATCATAATCGCGGCTTGGTTTTTAGTTAAGGGAAAAAACTGGTCAGATTTTTTTGGGCTGGACGATTTTATGGGACATTTCTGTAGATTTGCTAAATATTTTCCCAAATTATTTGTTAAGTAGTTTGTTAAGTCATTGCCCCAAATAATATCAGGCTGGAGGAAATCAAAGACCTGCTGCCATTCTTGTGCTTGCCAGTGCGGATTGCCCAGAAAAATCGCAGCTTTGGCATCGACTGCGGCTATAAAATAACCAATAAATTGCTCCGGGTCGGCTTCACAGAGGAGAATTTTCGGCCTGAAATCCGGGCTAGCGGTAATTTCCTGAAATTTTTGCTGGGCGATCGCCTCAATTTTTTGCCCATCAATTCCTTTGAGCCAATCTTGATGATTTCGCGCTGCGAATATCGGTAAAAGCAAATGGGTCATGCACTCCTTGGTTCGTGAAATCTACACCAAATCGCGATAAATTGAAAAAAAATAGAGCCGATGCGAGCGAATCAAATCAACATCTATTTTTCTGGACTAATTTTAATTATGCCAAAGTTGATGAACATCAAAATCATCGTCAAACCAATAATTTACCCCAAATCCCACGGAGCGATTATGTTTAGTATTTAATTCTGAGGCTAATCTCAGAGCAGCATTTCTGCCGATTTCGGTTTCAAACACCGAAGAAAATACCGCATCAATGTCTTTAGATTTGCAAAACTGCCGAACTTGGGAAGGAGAACCGGCAATACTGGGTTTAATCACAAAAATTCCGTTCCAGCCTTGGTGATAAACCTCTTTCATCTGCTTCAAGGTGACGACTGATTCATCTAAGGCAATGGGGGTGGAAAAGCGCTTGCTTAATTTCTGCATTTTTTCCAACTGATCCACCGGCAACGGTTGCTCTAAAAATTCAATAATTTTCCCCGCCTTATCACAAACGTGCAACCATTGACTAGCTTCTAACTCTGTCAGTCCTCCATTGGCATCTAAGCGCAGGGAAATCGGTTCATCTGATGGCAATTCTTCCATGATTGACTTCACTAACTGCTCTAAAATTCGCAGTTCTAATTCCATAGGCATCACACCAATTTTCCATTTAAATGTGCGATATCCTTTTTTCCACAGGATCTTGCGGGCAAGGATGGCAGCTTGTCCTGCGGGAAGTAAACCGCTACACATTTCCGGTGCCGATGTGAGATCGGGCAAATCTTCTAATGGGATGCCGCTGAGAGTCATTGTCTGAGTGGTGATCGCTTCCCAGGCTGATTCAATCCCAAATTGACAAGCGGGCAACTCATCGGGAACTGAAAAAATATTGGCTGGTGTAATCACCTTGGGCAATTGCTGACAAAAGTCTAAAGCTTGCTCAAAGGTTTCCGACCCCAACCAGCTTACTGGGGCAATTTCACCGAAACCTTCTTTACCTTTGTCGTCGGTAAGGCGCAGGATAATACCTTTTCTGAGATCCCAGGTGCCATGACTGGTTTTTAGTGGGATCCGGAATTGGCGCTGGTAGGGACGAAATGCAAATTTGTATTCCATTATACAATTTTTTGTCTGGTTGAGATTTGTAGATCGGAGATGAAGGATTGACTTGGTTGTTGGTTAAATGCCAAAGCGGGCTACATGGTAGCCAATTAACAATACCCATTTTAGCGACAATTTAGGGCTATCATTGAGAAAATTTAGAAATATTTTTAGAAATATTTCCGGCGCTCGCCCGTTCCGAAAAATTTAATTAATTCTTCGAGATACTTTCTCGGATTTTCCCAGTGGATATTATGACCTGTATGGGGGGATAATTTCCAACTGGGCGAGCGCACAGCAATGAGCCATTTCCGCATTAATCTGGCTAAATTTCTCATCATACTCGCCTACTAAGAGCAATATAGGAACGGAATTATCGGGTAATTGTTCCCATAGAGATGGTTGGTTGCCCGTTCCCATATTTCTTAATGATTTGCTTAATTCTTGGGGGTTTTGCTGCGTCCGACGTTCGATTAATTTTTGCCAGTCAGGGTGCTGCTTTACGGTTTTAAACAGGCTTTGGTTATACCACTCAATTAAAAAAGATGACAGTGGGATTGTTTCTAGTTTTCTGGCGAGTTTTTCATCGGCTTCTCGACGCTGCGATCGCTCTTGGTCTGTTTTTAATCCAGGGGAGGCAGACTCCAAAATCACCTGATAAAATCCCAGGGGAAAATGTAGGGTTAAATATAAAGCCAGTCGCCCACCCATTGAATAGCCTGCTAAAAAACATTGGCTGATTTTGAGTCTATCCAGTAAGGAAATTAAAGCTTGAGCGGTTTGGGGCATACGATAACATTTTTCGTCACCGTTTACCGTGGTTTTGCCATGTCCCGGTAAGTCAACGGTTAAGCAACAAAATTGATTTTTAAGTTCTTCCGCAATCTGATGGTAATCCTCCCCAGTTCCCATGAATCCATGCAAAAACAAAATTACCGGGTTATTTCTTTTTCCATAAATAGAATAAGAAATATTCATAATATTTAAATCAGCAGAAGTATTTGATATTTTATGGTGAGTTGATGGCGTTTTTTTGAATTAGTCATTAGTCCTAGAGCCAAGAACTAATGACCAATGAACGAGCGCTAGTAAATCAGCAACAAGCAATTTAGGACTAAGAAATTCAGGCTCTAGCGATTGTCATAGTTATGAAGTAAAAAAAATTGTCATTACCGCCTCCTTTGAAGCAGGCGATTCAGCGCTATAGGCGAGAATCCAGAAAACCTCTGTACTTCCCGAACGACAATAACCGCTATAACGATTGACGCTGGTTAGAAAAAAAAGCCTAATCCTAATAAACTGCCACTAATAAAATGAAGCCCGACGGCGATAAATTTGCAGTTGATTAATTTGTCTGGTTCTTGATAGTAGGTTTGGACTTGACGAGAAAGTTTAATGGCAAAGGGTAAACCAGCCAAACTGAGTAAGGTGGCGAGGGGAAACATTCCTAATGCCACAAAGATGCCGGTGAAGACAAAGATACTCCCAGAAAACCACGGTAGGAGTTTGGTGCCAGTTTCAATTCCTAAGCGGACAATGGGCGATCGCTTTCCGGCAGCAATGTCATCTTCTACTTGGTGGAAATGAGAACAAAATAAAATCAGTGTGGTGGCGATGCCGACAATCACCGATGCGGCGAGCGTAGATATATCTAACATCGACCAACTTTGAGTTTGACTGTAATAAGCAGCGGCAACTCCTAGGGGTCCAAAAGTAACAAAGCAGAGAATTTCTCCTAATCCGTGATAACCGAGGCGAAACGGTGGCCCTTGGTACATATAGCCGAGGAAACAGGCCAGCAAAATTAACCCTAGTACCGTTAAATCTTGCTGCCACCAACTAATTGCGATAATTTCTAAAATGCCCACGGCTAAAAAAGCATTGGCAATCCAAAAAATTAGGGATTTATTCTGGGTGAGATTCACCAATGAGTGATGTTTATTTTTATCAATGCCGGTTTCTGAGTCAAAGACATCATTATAGAGATTTTCCCAAGCTAAAATTAAAATCGCCGCGGTCATAAAGGTGAAAAAAATCCCCCAATTCATCGTTTGGGTTTGAAAAAAAGCGATCGCGCTGCCGACCCAAATGGGCATAATCGCCACGCTATACATGGGTGGTTTAATGGCAGCAAGCCACAGTTTACGTTTGGACGGTTGAATGGTTTGGGTGGTCATTTTAACTAGAAATATTGGATTAGATGGATCACAACAGATATTTTTGGCCAGACTTAGGCATAATCCTTGGGCAAGCGCGGGTGAACCCGCGCTCGACCCATCAAACGGTGTCACCCTCAGTGGGTGAGAGTGAATTTCACAATTTTACAGTTGCTCCTCGGTGGATGATCCCTGAGAATTGTTGAGAAATATTACAGAAACCGTGGGATTTGACTCGCATCCGCCAGAAATCAGGAATGATTGGTCTTGGGACTGGTAAATTGTGCGAGCGCGCCAAACCATTTAGATTGGATGGCAATATGCACCCTTTGTAGATATCAGCAGATATCAGCAGACATCAGCGGTGCGTCTAGTTCCACCTGATTCGTTTATAGTTAAGTAGCCAACCACTAAGGGGACACCTGCGCCCCTACAGCCAAAACCTGCGATTTTCTCTTCCATGCCAGTTGTACCGTTTCATGCCAATCTATTGCAAGGTCATCGGGAACTCTGCCAGTTTCTGGCCGCTTGTCAGCAAGTGTCCAGGGAAAAAGGCTGTGGTCAAATTATCAGCATTTCCCTGGAAATTCCGCTAGTGGATCCGCTGGCGGTGTTTCAGGTTCTCAGTCCAGAATCTCCCTTACATTTTTATGTGGAAAGAGGGGGAAAAGGTGAAGCGATCGCTGCTTTTGATGCCGCAGTAGATTTTACGGCAAACAGCGGCGATCGGTTTACGCAAACTAAAGATTTTATCAACGCTACCCTGGCCAACACTCTGAGCACAGGTGCATTAAACTTGCCTTTTTCCGGTCCGCACTTTTTTTGTAGTTTTACCTTTTTTGCCCCGGATCAATCCACTGATTCGCCCTTTCCTGGGGCGACAGTTTTTTTACCCCGTTGGCAAGTTTCGCGCTCGGGAAATCATTGTTTATTAGTGGCCAACTGCCTCCTGGAACCCGAGCGCAATATTGAAAATTTAGCCGCAAGTATTTGGCAAAAATTCCAGAAAATTAATTTAATTAATTCCCAGGGGTTGAACTGGACAGAAACCAATGGTCAATCCCTTAATAAAAAACGACGCATTACCCAAACGGATAACTTTAAACTGGCGGTGAATTCGGCTTTAGATTCGATTGCGAATCAGCGATTGAGTAAGGTCGTTTTAGCCCATGCCATTGATGTCAGTTCACTGAAACCTTTTAACCTGGTCAAGTCTTTACAAAATTTGCGGAGATTTTATCCCGATTGTTATCTCTTTCTCACCAGTAATACCCAGGGGCAAAATTTTATCGGAGCCAGTCCAGAAAGGTTACTGAGTATTCAAAATCACCAACTGATTACCGATGCCTTAGCCGGGTCAGCACCGAGAGGTAAGACTCCGGCAGAAGATGCCCAGTTGGCGAATAAGTTAATTTCTAGTCAGAAGGAACGACATGAGCATCGAGTGGTGATTGATTTTATTCGCGATCGCCTAATTAATTTAGGGTTAAATCCCCGAATTTACCCGGAAGTTCGCCTGCTACAACTCTCGAATATTCAACATTTATGGACACCGATTAAAGCTACTATTTCTCCGCAGGTGCATCCGTTAGATATTTTAGCGGAACTGCATCCCACCCCAGCGGTGGCGGGAGTTCCTAGAGATATTGCCTGTGAAGAAATCCGCCGCTATGAAACCTTCGATCGCTGTTTATATGCGGCACCCATTGGCTGGGTAGATGCCCAAGGAAATGCCGAATTTATTGTGGGGATTCGCTCGGCTTTAATTACAGGATGTCATGCTAGACTGTATGCCGGTGCGGGAATTGTTCAAGGTTCAAATCCCGCGCAAGAATTGGCAGAAATTGACCTAAAGCTTCAAGCTCTTTTAAAAACATTAGTTTGAGGGAATTAGCCGAGCTTCTTCCAGTGGGCATTGCCCACCGGAAAAGCTGAGGAATTAATCTGCGTAGGATGGGCATTGCGGGCGCAAACATTGCGGGCGCTTGGACGTAGCGCCCCTACAGACACAGGAATAAAAAAAATCGCGATTCAATGATAGATTTTCGGAATACAAATACAGTTTGGGCGTCAATTTTAGTTGAAACTTTGCACCGTTTGGGACTCACTACCGCAGTGATTTGTCCCGGTTCGCGATCGACTCCATTGGCGATCGCCTTTGCGTCTCACCCAAAAATTGCCGCAATTCCAGTCCTCGATGAGCGATCGGCGGCTTTTTTTGCCCTGGGACTGGCAAGACAAAGCCATTTGCCAGTGGCGATCGTCTGTACTTCCGGGACCGCAGGGGCGAATTTTTATCCCGCAGTGATTGAAGCGCGGGAAAGTCGGGTGCCTTTGTTGGTCTTAACCGCAGACCGTCCCCCAGAATTGCGAGATTGTCACGCGGGACAGGCGATCGACCAAGTAAAACTCTATGGTGATTACCCGAACTGGCAAGCGGAGTTAGCGACGCCATCATTAGATATCGCCATGCTGCGTTATTTGCGGCAAATTTTAATCTATGGGTGGCAAAAAACTCTGTTTCCGGTCCCCGGCGCCGTTCATCTGAATTTGCCCTTGCGGGATCCCCTGCCGCCGCTACCAGAAACTAACAAGGCGGAATTAGCCCAGAATTTGGCGTCGGAATTGGCGGAAACTTTTGACGCTGAGGATTTTTTTGCCCATTGTCAAGACTTACAAACTGCTGCTGGTCTAAGGGGGGTTGCAGAGGATTTCCCCCAACCTCCGTTAAGGGCGCCTGGGAGGGATCGAGAATATGGGCAATATGGGCAATATGGGCAAATATCTCAGCTATTTCAGCAATGGCAAGGCAAAACAGGTCTGATTATTGCCGGTTCTGCCCAACCCCCGGAACCAGAAAAGTATTGTCAGGCGATCGCGCAATTAGCGGAAAAATTTGCTTGGCCGGTGCTGGCTGAAGGACTTTCTCCCGTGCGGAATTATGCCGAAATTAATCCTAGTTTAATTTCGACTTACGATCTAATTTTACGGAATCAGAATTTTACCGCAAAATTAACCCCAGAAATCGTGATTCAACTGGGAGAGTTACCGATTAGTAAAGAACTGCGACAATGGTTAGAAAAAACCAATGTTCGCCGGTTTGTCATCGACCCCTCAGACCATAATCTCGACCCCCTCCACGGCTCCACAATTCATCTATCAGTTTCCGTAGAAAAAGTAGCTGATTATATCGCTAATTTTAGCATAAATAATTTGAGTTTATCGCAGTTAGAATATCGACAAACATGGTTAGAAGCTGAGAGGAAACTGCGCGACGCGATCGCCCAAACATTTGCTAGAATCGATAGCATAATTGAGCCAAAATTAGCTTGGGTAGTTTCCCAATCTTTACCCATTGGCACGCCGCTATTCATTGCCAATAGTATGCCGGTGCGAGATGTCGAATGTTTTTGGCAACCGGGAAACCTTCAGGTGCGGCCATTTTTTAATCGCGGGGCAAATGGGATTGATGGCACATTATCCACGGCTTTGGGAATTGCCCATCGCCAACAACCCACGGTGATGTTAACCGGCGATTTAGCCTTACTCCATGATACTAATGGGTTTTTACTCCGGCCTAAATTTCAAGGTCATCTGACGATTATTTTAATTAACAATAACGGCGGCGGTATTTTTGAAATGTTACCTGTGGCCAAGTTTGATCCCCCCTTTGAGGAGTTTTTTGCCACACCGCAAGAAGTGGATTTTAGCCAACTTTTTGCCAGTTATGGGGTTGAGCATCAATTGATTAGTTCTTGGCCGCAATTAAGCCAATTATTAAATCCATTGCCCAGTCAGGGAATTCGCGTATTAGAGTTACGCTGCGATCGCAAATCTGATGCTCAGTGGCGTAAGCAACATTTCCGTTATTTTGCCAATATTTGCTCGGCGTTGGTTAATTGGTAATTGATAATTGATAATTGATAATTAATAGTTGATAATTGATAATTGTTTCCCCCCGCTCCAGAAGCTCCAGAAGCTCCAGAAGCTCCGAAAGCTGCCCTTAAATATCTCTGATGCGATCGAGTAATTGACGAATCATGGGGGCATCGGGAGAATTAGGCGCAATGGTGAGATAGGATTCCCAATCTTGACGAGCTTCAGACCAGCGATCGCTTTGATAATATAAAAGACCGCGATCGCGCAGTTGGTCTGGGGCATCGGGAAATAAGAGCAAAATCCGGGAAATCGCCCCTATACATCTTTTGGCATCCCTTTTTTGGGCATAAATCATTTTTAAATTCATCAGCATCCGGGCTAAAAACTGCCGTGACGTGACCGGGGCAAAAAATTCTGGTCGCAACTCCACTGGTTGACCATAAAGTTGAGCTAATCTAGACCGCCAATCTTCCGCAAACAATATCTCACCGCGATTAAAAGCATCCACAAAAATCCCGGCATCTTCAAAGTCTGGACGAATGATAAAATGTCCGGGCATCCCAATGCCGATCATGGGAAAATCGATGCGCCGAGCCACTTCCAGATAAACTAAGGATAGGGTAATCGGAATCCCCGTGCGCCGGGAAATTACCTGATTGAGAAAACTATTACGTTCGTCATAGTAATCATCAGTGTTACCCCGAAAACCTAGGCGATCAAATAAATACTGGTTAATAGCTTTGATCATTCTGAGGGGATAGCGTTCTGCCGGTAAGGTTTCCTGAACCTCGTTTGCCATCAGATCCAAAGCCTTGAGGCAACGAGCGACATCTAGATCGGGATATTCTTCTTGAGCAATATATAAAGCGGCTTTTGCCAGATCAATTTTCTCGTCTGGCTGCTGAATTTCTTGGTAAAATAATTGTCGCGCTGCGGATAATTCCATGTTGATATTGAAGACTGACTCGTCGGTGATTCAATGGTACTGTTCTATTTTAAGTCAGGGATAGATTTATTGATGGTTGATGGTTGATGGTTCATGGTTGATGGTTGATTGTTGGTGGTTCATGGTTGATGGTTGATTGTTGACGGTTGATTAGACTTTATTCTAAAAAGCCCCGCTTGGGAAGGGGGGTTGGGGGGATCTTCTCCGGTATTATAAAAGTCATAGGTCAGTCCCGGTCAATTTAATTCGGTGATTTAATCTCCAGCAAAGTGGGAAGCAACCCTCCCAAGGGCAAGCGGTCAAAACGGGAGCGACAGTAGGGTAGAGAGCGTGAATCAACCCTACTATTCGTCTTGGTATTTTTGTCAATTTTTGCTCAAATTTGTGTAATTTGATGCGGAAATTTTGCCCGTTTTTACTCAAGTTAAGAACAGATTAAGTATATAATGGGTGCAAACCATCCCCTTGATGGTCTTACTCATACTGAGTCTAAATTTACCTCCCTCGTTAAGATTCTCTGGGAAACTTATCTGGGGAACTTATTAGGAAGGCTATTGCCTTCAGTTTTCGCCCCGGAATTAGCGGCAGCGGATATCATGGCTACCAAACCGACTGGCTCCTACTGTTATCAAAGTATAACTTTTGGCCAATGCTCGTAAGTCAACTATTCATGTGCTTGCTCTTCGCTTGCCTTAGTCGGGAAATCAGACTTGAGCCAAGCAAGGAAAAAAGGGTTGAAATCAGTCAATTTTTGGCGAAAACCTTCTCTACATCAGTTTATTGGTCTTATTGGTCAACAATTTTATGACTAATTTAATGGCCAATTTAATGACTAATTTTGGCTAATTTATAGCCAATTTGTGGCCAATTTTTGATGGTTAATGATTCAAGGTTAAAAAATTCAGATAGGCATCTAGAGCAATATCTGAACCGCTTCACTGGACATAAGGTTACAGCTTTGACGAAGATGACTGGATATTAAAACAAATCGAGCAAATCCGCAGTTATTTTATTTGACTAGCTTGCTTCAGTGGTGCAGATCTATAATTACTCCGTTAACACCGAACGCCAATCAATAGCTGTTGCAAGCTGTTGCACAAGGCGATCGCCCAACAGCACGCCTAACAGCAACGCTCGAGTTTACCTCGATGTTCACGCTAAAAATTGCTGTTCACGGCAATTCTAATTTTCACAATTTTCACACCTAATCTGGATATCAAGAATATGACGGCAATTTTCCAAGAAAACCGAGCCAATAAGCTAATAAAAATGGAGCAGTCTTTATTGCCAAGGCTAATTTTAGAAATCGCGGCTGCTGAAAATCTGGAGACCGCTTTAGGTATCTTAGTAGAGATAATCTGTGAAGTCACGGACTGGGATTATGGAGAAGTTTGGATGCCCAGTGCCAGTGGTGCTTATTTGCAATACAGTCAAGCTGGATGCAAACGAAATTCTTTGGCGATCGAGCAATTTAAAACCCATAGTTTAGAATTTATTTTTCCGCCGAATATCGGCTTGCCCGGACGACTGTGGGTTTCCCAACAACCTGAGTGGTATCCAGATGTATCTAAGCTGTCAAAAAAGGTTTTTTCTAGAGTCGAACTGGCAAAAAGACTGGGAATGAAAACCGGCTTTGGTTGGCCTATTTTGATTTCAAATCAAGTCGTCGCAGTCATTGTATTTTTTATGTTTAAATCTCAATTAGAAAATCCGAGCCAACTCGGTGTGATTCATCATTTGACGCCTCAACTGACGGTGTTGCTTCACCAAAAACAAACCGAAAAACGATTAAAGGATGCCACGGAAAAATATCGCAGTATTTTTGAAAATGCCGTTGAGGGCATATTTCAAACCACCGTCGATGGTCATTATCTCACGGTTAACCCGATGTTAGCCACTATCTACGGTTATGATTCCCCCGCAGAGATGATGGCCAGTCTGACAGATATTGAGCGGCAACTTTATGTTAATCCCCAACGGCGAAAGGAATTTCGCCGCATACTGGAAACGCAGGATGCGGTCTGGGGGTTTGAGTCAGAAGTTTACCGTAAAGATGGCCAAGTTATTTGGATTTCCGAATGTGCGCGAAAAATTCGTAATGCTTCTGGAGAAGTGGTTGGCTATGAGGGGACGGTGGTCGATATTACTCAGCGGAAGCAAGCAGAAATCGAGTTGATCAAACGGGATTGTTTGCTGGAAGCGGTGGCCGCGGCGATGAATGAGTTATTGTTGAATTCTGACCACCGAGAAGCGGTGCGTCGAGGGTTAGGAAAGTTGGGGGAAGCGGTAGAAGTCCACCGGGTATATGTCTGTATAGAAGGAAAAAATAGCGATCGCCCTCCAGAAACAGCCGATCGCCCCATCTTAATTATGGAATATGAATGGACATCGGCGGGAATTCCCAGCGCTAAAACAGCGGATCGAGTGACCATTCCCGCCGATTCTGATATTTTTCCACGTTTGTTAGCCGGTGAAGTTGTCACCGCGTTGACCGAGCGAATGAGTCCAGGCGATCGCGCTGTATTTAGTTATACCGACGTGGTTTCCAGTTTGTTAGTCCCCATTATTGTCCAAGAAAAATTTTTGGGCTATGTCGGATTTGATGACTGCCAAACTGCACGATCTTGGTCAAAAAGTGAAGTATCAATTTTAGTGGCGATCGCGGGCAGTATTGGTGGGGCGATCCAACGGCATCAACAAGAAGTAGTGATTCACCATCAAGCCTTTCACGATCTATTAACCGGTTTACCTAACCGACAGCACTTGGAAAAATTTCTCCCCAAAATGTTGGCCAAAGCGCAACAAGAAGAAGAAAAAATCGCTTTCATGTTTATCGACTTAGATCGATTTAAAATCATCAACGATACTTTAGGTCATGGAGTTGGGGATCAACTCTTGCAGCAGGTTGCCAAAAGATTAAAACGTTCTCTGCGAGAACAGGACATGATTATTCGCTGGGGCGGTGACGAATTTATCGTCATCCTGAATCATATCCACCATTCAGAAGATGCGCAACATATTGCCCAAAGGATTATTAATTCTATCCAAGAATCTTTTTTCATCGAAGAGCATCAGCTTCATATCAGTTGTAGCATTGGCATTGCTATGTACCCAAAGGATGGCATCGATTCCCCCACTTTGATGCAAAATGCCGATCTCGCCTTATATCGGGTGAAAGAAACTGGACGCAACAGCTATGAATTTTACACCCCCTACATGAACTCCGAAATTCCGGAGTCACTGTTATTAGCCAATCATGCCGAAGCTGCTCTGAAGCAACAAGAATTTTTACTGGTTTACCAACCATTAATCCATGCAAAAACCGGGATAATTAGCGGTGTAGAAGCTTTACTTCGCTGGAAGCACCCCGAATTAGGCTTACTTCCGGCTGAGAAATTTATTAGATTATTAGAACAAGATAGCGTGATTTTAAAGTTAGGGAAATTAGTGCTAGAAATGGCTTGTACCCAGAGGCATAGTTGGCAAAATCTTGGCTGGCCGGAATTCAAGATTTGGGTCAATTTGTCCCGGGCAGAATTCCAACAACATAATTTATTAGAAATCCTCGCTGAGGTCTGCCACCGCACTGGCATCACTCCCGACTGTTTGGGCTTGGAAATTAACGAAAGTACCGCGATGAAAGATTTAGAGTTTACTCGCCATCGATTACATCAGTTACATTTTATGGGCATTTCTTTGGCTTTGGATAATTTTGGCAGCGGGTTTGTCTCTTTAAGTGCCCTCAAAAGTTTGCCTTTCGATCGACTGAAAATAGCCCGTTCCTTTGTCCAGAACTTAGGGGAAAATCCTCAAGATGTGGCGACCCTTCGCACGATGGTTGATTTGGGTCGTCAATTCGGTTTTCAGGTGGTAGTTCAGGGCATCGAAACTCCAGCCCAACAAGCAGTTTTAACTACCCTTGATTGTCAGGAAATTCAAGGAGAGTTCTTCAGTCCACCCCTGTTTGCTTCTGATGCTACTCGGTTGTTTACCTTACCCAGTCAATTTCATGTTTCTTGAATTGTTAATTGGGTTCTGATTAACCAGCATAGGGTTTCTTGTCCGTAACTTGTGATTAATTAGGTGGGAAAATACCGATCGCGATCGCTCTGTAATTCTTCTGTAATTCTACGGAAATTTCCAGGGATTGTACGGAGTTGAAATTGGGATTAGTTACTATGCGATTTTAAAAGTATAATAATATGAGCGATGAATTTTTCATGTAAGCCCAAAATTTAGCATAGGCTTTCAGCTTTCAGCCTAAGACCTATCAGCTATTTCTATCAGCTATTTATAAATAGCTGTTGTTATAGATAGCTGTTGATTGATCGCTTTTGCGGGCTGATGGGCTTACTTTTTCATCATGCGATCGCGGCGGATCCAGGGCTTCAGTGAATTTAATCACAGCAATAACTTGCGGTGATGGTCATGTTTTTTTTGTTAGGGTGCCTTTAAAAATCGGTTTAGATTCCTAGAGATTTGATCTATTTCAGCGCTGCTGAAGATTGGCTATGATGTAGCAAATCAATTTGCTCGACCGGGAATCTCTTGATTTTCCAATGGTTTTTAACGATGAAACAAAAAGCTCAAAGGTTATTCCGGCTTAGTATTTTGCTAATTCTTTTCGGATTTTGCCAACCATTGCATCTAATTAATTTTGAGCGAAATTTTCAGATATTTTCCTCAAAATTATTTGGTCTCACTCAGGTTTCAATTCCAGGCTTTTTTATCACCAAAGGTGAATTTTGAGTTATCCTTACTCAATGGGCAAGCAGAAAAATTGCCAATTTTCCGCATCCGCCGATTCAAAATTATCAATGCCAAATTTATTTCACTCATCCGGCATATTAGGAAATTTAATTTTTCATGATTTTCAATGATTTTCGACTTGATTTAGTTGCTGGGCTCATTTATTAAAATAATTTTCCTGATTTTTTCCAAGAAATTGCTTGTAGAAATTGCCAAAAAGCTTCAGTAACTTTAGCAAATAAAAATCTATAAAAATAATATTGAGCTACAAATAATTAGTCAAGTTAACATTTTTGGCTCAATTAATGAAAATTAATTCATTTTTTTTGGCAATAAGTTAATGTCTATATTAAAATATGGAAACCTTGCTGGGGAACGCGGACGTGGCTTTATATCAGGCGAAAGAACAGCGATCGACTTACCGAATGTGTAGTGCGACGATGAATTCTGAAGCTTCGGAGTTGCTGACCTTGCAAAATAGTTTGCACGCGGCTTTAGAACGCGGGGAAATTCATGTGCATTATCAGCCGCAAGTGAATGTGAAAACTCGGAAAATCGTTGGTATGGAAGCATTGGTGCGTTGGCAACATCCAGAGTTCGGTCTGGTGCCCCCCAGTCGCTTTATTCCTTTGGCAGAAGAAACGGGGCTGATCGTGGAGATCGGGGAGTGGGTCTTACGCAGTGCTTGCCAGCAAAATCAATCTTGGCTACAAGCGGGCTTTTCACCCCTGCGGATGGGAGTTAATCTTTCTGCCCGTCAGTTTCAAGAACCGAATGTAGTCCAGCGGGTGGCAGAAATTTTAACCTCAACGGGTTTGCCTGCGAATTTGCTGGAGTTGGAAATTACGGAAACGATCGCCATGCAAAATGTAAAATGGACTGGCAAGGTGCTCGGTGAATTGGAGTCTCTGGGGGTTCACCTGTCGATGGATGATTTTGGCACGGGTTATTCTTCCCTGAGTTATCTGCAAAAATTTCCCTTCCATTCCTTGAAAGTGGATAAGTCTTTTGTCCAGGATATTGGCATAGATGAGCAAGATCGGGCGATCGCTCAAGCGGTGATTGCTCTCGGTCGCGCCTTAAATCTGCGGGTGATCGCTGAAGGAGTAGAAACCGTGGAACAACTGGAAGTGTTGCGACGGATGCACTGTGAAGATATGGTTTTTTATTTAGTCGTCCGATTCCTGCGCTCCAAGCAACTAAATTCCTGACAAAATATAATGATCATCACCGCCAACTTATGGGTTAAGTGGCGATCGCTTATGCTGATCCAGTTGATGTCGCCTGATGTCGCTTAATGTCGCCGATCTAGAGTGGGCTTGGGCCTACCCTACACCATACCTGCACCATAATGTCCCTGCCGCCGAATCTAAAACCTCACCGATGGAAAAAACAATATGAATGCAAATAACATCAAACGCTTACTAGAAACGAAACAATGTCAAGGGGGCATTTTGAATGATGCCAACTTACCTCGATTTAATCTGAGTCAAGCAGACCTGAGTGGAGCCAAGTTACTGTTTGCCAATCTGAATCGGGCGAATCTGAGTCAAGCAAATTTAAGTGGGGCGGATCTCAGTTTTGCTAATTTAATGGGAGCAAATCTGAAAAATGCTGACCTGAGTGGTTTAGATGCGAAAAGTATTAATTTGTTTGAAGCTAATCTCACGGGAGCCAACTTAAGTGGGGCTGATCTGAGTTTTGCTAACTGTGTTAATAGTAATTTAACCGAAGCCCACTTAAGTGGAGCGGAATTTCAAGGAGCAAATCTGATTGGGGCGCAGTTAAGTCGTGCGAATTTGAGTGGAGTTCACCTCAGTGGCGCTAATTTGGGTCAAGCGCAAATGTTAGAAGTGAATTTATCTAATGCTGATTTAAGTGGGGCGCGTTTAGTAAATGCAGATTTAAAAGATGCTAATCTGAGTAATGCTGACTTGAGAAATGCGAATCTTTCTCATGCGGACTTGCGCGGGGCAAATCTTGCCGGGGCAAATCTTACGGGAGCAAATCTAGGTGGGGCGAAGTTAGAGGGGGCGATCGGGATTTATCATAATCCGATGATGCAGCAGAATCATAATCCGATGATGCAGCAGAATTATCCGCAAAATTATCCGCAGAATTATCCGCAAAATTATCCGCAGAATTATCCGCAAAATTATCCCCCAAGTCGGGTCATCCCGAATCCTCGTATAACGAGTGGAGAAACCGGCACTTATTCCGGTGGGGTGAATGGTTTGGCGCTACCTCGTCCCGGAATGCATTAATTTGAACGGATATTGCCGCCATTTTCGCTATTTTACCTCTGGCACAATACCGAAATCGATCGCCCCAACCCTCCTTCTTTAAGGGGGGGTTTTTTGTAATCAAACCATTCTGGTTTATTTTATTTGCTCAAAAAAAATACCGAAAAAAATTTTTCGGTTGAATCATTAATTAGTGAGTATTTTATTGAGTCGTTGAAAATATTTTAGCCCTAGTTTAACAATGCCTTTAATAACTGTCATTTTAGCCTATTTTGATTTAAAAATTGGCAATTTTTTGGCTTAAAATAAGCTGATTTTATTCTTTTACTAAGAAATAACCAAATAATTTTTATTCACAAATAACGAAAAACAACTAACAAATAATAACCAACAACTAATAACTATTCAGGAGGTTTATATGGCGGATAAGTCCAGAAACGACCGGGATATGATGAGCGATCGCGCTGAAATAAATCGATTAATTTCTACGAAACAATGTCAAGGTGGCCACCTAAATCAAGCAGCCCTGGCGGGTCTTAATCTCAGTGGTGCTGACCTGAGAGGGGCGCAGTTATTATTTGCTAATCTGAGTCGAACCAATTTGCAAAATGCTTTATTGAGTGGTTGTCAACTAAGTTTTGCAAATTTGGCTCATGCTGACCTGACCGATGCCATACTTCAGGGGGTGCAAGCCAAAGGGAGCAACTTTTTCCAGGCAAAACTCGCTGGCGCTAATTTAGCTGGGGCAAGTTTGACCTTTTCTAGTTTAGTGAATGGCGATCTTTCTGCCGCCGCTCTCCAAGGGGCGAATTTATTTGGAGCTAATTTAGCTTGCGTTAATTTAGAAAAAGCGAGTGGTGTCGGGACTAATTTTCAAGAGGCTAATCTCCAGGAGGCTAAAATGACTGGGGCAAATCTCTCTTATGCAGATTTGCGTGATGTAAATTTAATAGGAGCGGATTTGAGTGATGCGGATTTAACTGGCGCTAATTTGAAAAATGCTAATTTGTTGAATGCAAACCTGACAGGTGCGACCCTAGTGGAAGCTGATTTTACTGGCGCTAATTTGGTTGGGGTGAAGTTGGATGGGGCGATCGGTTTGGCCTGATCGCCTTCGATCGCGGCGAAGGAAAAATCGTTATCCCCAAAGGAGGAAAATGAGGAAAATGAGGGAACCGGGGCAACCAGGGGCAACGGGAGGCAGTCGAAGGAGGCGAAATTTTACCGTCAGGACTTACATACAAGCGCGATCGGTAGGGTGTGAAAGAACTTACGATAAATTGCCTATAAATTGCCTGTAAATTGCCTATAAATTAAACTTTCAGAGAGGGTGCGATTGTGGCTTTGCAAGTATTTTGGTATCAGGGAAAATTGCAAGATTCTGGAACTTTAGCGTTGAGAATTGACGATCCAGGGTTGATTTATGGGGCGACAGTGTTTACGACTTTACGAGTTTATGGGGGGTCTTTGGATCATCCGATGACTAATTGGACGGGACATTGCGATCGCCTCAAACATAGTTTAAATATCTTTGGCTGGCCCGAACCAAACTGGCAACAAATCCGTGAAGGGGCTGAAGCGATGATTGCCCATTGGTCGGTGTTGCGGATGACGATTTTTCCCGATGGTCGAGAGTTGATTACCGGGCGATCGCTGCCTGGGGATTTAGCCGCAAAACAGCAGCAAGGGATTTCCGTGGTGGTGTGGGATGCGCCCCAATTTCGGCGATCGCTGCCCGACCATAAAACCGGCAATTATTTAGCTTGTTGGTTGGCTTTACAAGGGGCAAAACAGCAAGGGGCTGACGATGCGATTCTGGTGGATGACCGGGGTCAATGGCTGGAAACCAGTATTGGCAATCTCTGGGGGTGGCAAGACGGACGCTGGTGGACGCCCCCGTTGTCCGGGGGAATTTTACCCGGTTTGATGCGATCGCAACTGATTGACTGGTTGAGGAGTCAGGGGGAATTAGTCCAGGAAGAACCCTGGACAGAGGATCTAATCCAAGGATTTGAAGCAATGGCGATGAGTAATAGCGTGATGGAATTGGTCCCCATTCGGGAAGTGCGGATAGGGGAACAGGTGCGGCGTTATTCACCTAATCCGGCGGTTTTTGCTAGTTTTCGGCGTTTTTTTGACCCCAGCATTTATGCGACGGACTCTTTAACAATTCTAATTCCTTCAAAAGCGGGCAATTGATGAAAATGACGCTGATGGATCAGGACAAAAAAAGCATAAAGATTGAGGGCTTCACTTTTCTTTTGCTCATAATAGTGACTAGGTTTCAACACTTCTTTGGCAACATTCTTAGAGTACGACCAAGACGTCGCTGAATTTTCGCTCATAGTGATTTGATAATTGATTTGATAATTACTTAAGCAATTAAAGCAGATATAAATCAGCAAAAAATTCGGCCGAATCACGTCAAATTCACCCGGAGTATATCGCAGCAGTTCTCGCCGAGCAAAAAGCTGGTGAATTTGAGAAATTTTTAGGGCAAATTCCCGAACTTGTCCAAAATTATCCACATTACTTAAGGTAAATACTAACTCGTGAATATGATTTAAATTTTTGACGAGTTCATGGGATTTACCCTGCTGTAGTCGTTGAGCAATCTGTGCCAGTAAGTGTTCTTTTTCCGCTTCAGCTAGTTTTAAGGCTATCTGACGATTTACGGTGCGAGCTAAGTCAAGTTTTAAGGCTTTTTGTTGACGACGCAACTGTTCCAGGTCACGCTCCAGGACGTCGGCAATTTGCTGTTCCCATTGTTGCCAGAATTGGTCAGAAAATCCCGCGATCGCCTTATCTTTTTCTGCATAACACCAAGCCCCTAGATGTGCTTCATGGGCTGGATGACTTTGCACTTCGGCTAAAGTAGGCAAGCGAAATTTAACCCCATACCCCGCATGTTGCCGCGTTAACCATTCGCAAAATTCCTCCGCATCACTGCCTCTGACTCCGGCGATCGCCTCCTGAGACTTGCCAGAGGGAAATTGTTTGCTTGACCAATGATCCGGTTGGCGAGATTGACCCAATTTGCGGCGCTCGTCAATAAATAATTGATATTCGGCATTAGTAATATAATCAGGATCGATCGCTACAGGCTTTTGACTTTGCAACAAGTTTTGGCAGCGTTGTTTTAACCGCACTTTTGCCGCTGACTTAAAAATGTTGGAGGTGGTTGATTCCAGGGCGATATCTAATTTCTGCTTAAAGATTCTTTGCAGGGGTAAAGGCACATTACAATTATCCTGCCAGCAATCCTGCAAGCAATCGTAAGCTAAATTTAAGGTACTCGGTTCCAAGAGCGCCGCTTCGATCACATGAGTGATATAATTCTCACTCATGGCAGTATAAAATTTGATTGTTTCATGCCACCAGGGATGTTGAATATTCTTCACCAGTAATTCTTCTTGCTGAGAATCCTTGATTTGCACCGCTGCTAAATATTCTTGAAAAGTTTTATGGAAAAATTTATAAACTCCGGGTTTAATTTCAACTAATAACCCCCCGAAGCTTTCTAATTCAGGTAATCTTTCTACTTTTTCTCCTAACAGTGCAGTTAATGATTGGCTCGTAAATTGGCTAGTTCTTTGCTCCATTAAGCCCAAAGCCAGTTTTTGTAAGAAAGTTTTCTTAGTTTTAAAACTTTCTTCATTCTCACCTCTTCGATTTAGCAAGACATCACAAACAGCCTGATAAAGTTCTACCCGGCGAGGAGGAATTTGACCCAAATCGTACACCAGAGCGATCGCACCCAGTAATAATGGGTTGGTGGCCATATTCGCCACCGCTCGCACCGATTTAATCTCACCCAGCAACCGTTTACTTTTGTCTTCAATATTCATTTCTGGATTCATTTCTGGGGCCTCCTGCGATGAGGAATAGCGATCGCTGCCCTGGTACCAATGATGCAAAAATTGCTGAATTTGTCGATCGCTAAACGGCTGCAACTCCAGAACCATTCCCACCCCTGCCAATGGTTGTAAGTGATAGGCACTAGGAGTCGAGGCGATCGCAAACGGAGTACTGGGGTAAGCTTGCATCTGCTGCTCGATCCAGTGGCTAATCTCTGTACGGACATTGGTGGGATTCCCCAAAGCGGATCGCGAAAGCGAATCCCCTGGATCGTTACTGCTATCCACTTCATCCAAACCATCTAACATCACCAAACAGTCTCCCCGATCCAGCAACCAAGACCATTCTTGTTTTTCCGGGGTTTTTCCTGGTGCGATCAATTCTACCAAACTCAATGGAGGACTTTGGGCAATTATCGGCTGAATATCTGGCAAACACAAGCGAATGGGAATCAGGTGAGGCACTCCAGAATGGTACTCTTTATACCGATTTTCCGCATAACTGCGTTGTATATACTCCAATAAGCTGGTTTTGCCGCTCCCCGGACTGCCAATTAAAGCAATTCGTCTGGAGGATGGATCTGTGACCATTGCCGCCAAGACATCCCAAATTTCCAGAGTCCCGGTAGATTCCTTGGCTTGAATGATTGACTGGGACAGTAAATTACTGCAGTCTGGGGTGAGTCCTTGGGGAATAAAGAAATCAGTAGACCGCTGATGTCGAAATCCCCGACAATTTTGCGGAACAACAGTGGCATAAGAACCATTGGGCAAGAAGCTTCGTTGAGACTTGCCCGGAAGCAAATTGATTAGGGTGCGAACAATCTGTGTGAGCATTTTATTGGTTCAAAGATTAAGTTTCGCTCGCAATTGATGATTCACGGCCATCAGTGCCAATTCAGTTGTATTCAGTATTCAGTTCTATGTTGATTCAGTTCTACACTGATTTAACGTTTAACTTGAAATCAGAAAATCAACTAATTATAGATGCTATTTAAGACGGGAAAAGAAACAGATCCGCAGTTCAGACCCAGAGGAAAGAAATCGAGGAATTCAAAAAGGGTCAAAAATCACCCAAGTGAAATCCCTACAAATCAATTAATCAGAACTGGAAGCAAATAAATCGCTTTTTAGATCGAGCATTTAGATTTCACGCATTTTACCGGATCATTTCCGCCCCACTGATGACTAAAGTTGACGACTAAGGTTGAGTGGAGGATTTGGTTTCGGTGCTGGCATTTGCCTGAATTTCAGAGATAGCTGACTTTTCTAGCTGAGTTTGGGCTACATTTTCTTGCCAATGTAACCAAACACTGGATATCAGTAACAGGGCAAAATAGCCCATACATAAATGCATCCGAGTTAAGAGAATTGGAGTCTGAGAAGACTTGGGTAATAAACACTCAGAACCCAGGATGACTCTGGCTGGATCTACTTCAGGCATCGAATCCGCCAGGCGATCGCCATCTAATCCCAAAGCTGTACCAATTTTTCTGATAAATCCTCGGACATAGACTGCCGCGGGCAGGGTTTCAATTTGTCCGGTTTCTAAGGCTCGAATATGGGCGATCGGTACGAGGGTTTGGTAATGGAGTTGGTACTGTGACATTCCCAGGGAAATGCGAGCATCACGGAATTGCTGACCAGTTTTAAGCAAGTATTCCGGGTAATTTTCCTGGGAGTCATTGCTGACCGCTTTGGCGAGTGCTTTGGTGACAGCCCGATTGTGGCTATTTTCCTTGGCGACAGCATCACTGACCGCTTGATGGTCATGTTGCTGGGCTTGGTAAGCATTGCCATGGCGCTGATTTTGCCCCGGTAAAGGCTTGGGGGATTTGATTCCGATCTGTGGTTTGGCAAAGACTCCTGGTAAATCCGGGGTAAAACCAAACGTTGAATTAGCTCTTAACATCGCGGATGTCTCCTTGGCTGAGTACAACAAAATTTTTCTAGTAGTCGCACCCCCTGAATGAGGGGTCATACCCCTCATTTATGTCCTCCTTCATCATTAACACTTTTCACATCCATTTGTCCACTAGAATTGATGACTGCTTCGGCTAAATCAGGCCAAAATCGTTAAAAAATTTTTCTGTTAGTAAATGGCAGGCTGGGAGTTCAATAACCGTGCTTAATAGTACAATGTCAACCACTACTCATTGTTTAATGCCGTGTCCGGATTTTTGAGTCTGAATAAACCTGCCCTGATGACTTCCCACGATTGTGTGGCCCGCGTCCGACGACTGTTGCGGACTAAGCGTGTGGGTCACGCTGGCACTTTGGATCCGGCGGCCACTGGGGTTTTGCCCGTGGCGGTCGGTAAGGCAACTCGATTGTTGCAGTATTTGCCCCAAAATAAGGCTTACCGCGCTACGATTCGCTTAGGTGTGACTACGACGACCGATGATTTAGAAGGGGAAGTGTTGACTTGTGAGCCGGTGTCCGTGGAACGATTGCCGGAAGCCGCGATCGCTGCTTTGAGAGAATTTGTCGGTAAAATTTCCCAAGTCCCACCGGCTTATAGTGCGATTCAAGTCCAAGGTCAACGATTATATGATTTAGCCCGTCGCGGAGAAGCGGTGGAGGTGCCTGTCCGGAACGTGGAAATTTATGAGATTAAATTCCTAAACTGGCGTGATGGGGACTTTCCCGAATTGGATCTGGCGATCGCCTGTGGGCCGGGGACTTATATTCGGGCGATCGCTCGCGACCTGGGGCAGCGACTGGGTACGGGGGGCACCCTCGCCCATTTGACTCGCACCGAAAGTAGTGGCTTTACCCTGGAGGAAAGTATCACCTTTGAAGAGTTAGAAACTCAGTTACAATCAAGCAGTTTTAATTTGATTTCGCCCGTAACTGGGTTAATCCATTTACCGCAAATTACTCTGGAAAATGCGATCGCGCGTCGTTGGTGCCAAGGGCAGAAAATTACCGAGTTTTTATCTAACCAGTCACCGACAGAAAATTCTCCTTTGCGAGTCCATTCTGAAGCTGGGGAATTTTTAGGCATTGCCGTAATTTCTGATAGCGACCCCCCTCAATTAATCCCCAAAATGGTATTCGCGGAAATGGCCTAACATCATATACGGTAGGGTGGGCAATGCCCACCCTACGATCATAAATTAAACCGCGACTAATGGCTGGAAAATATTCCGGCGCCAATTAGCTAAATCCCCTAAAGCGCGATCGCGGTATTTGCCATAACGTTCCGGCTTACTTCTCACCTTTTGGGGTAAATCGGGAAGAATGCCAAAATTCGGCGGCATCGGTTGATAATGCTTCGGCGAAGCTGAACTAATAAACGCAAATAGTGCGCCCATCATCGTCGTTTCCGGTAACGCCACCGGAGGCAAACCTAAAGCAATTCTGGCCGCATTTGTTCCCGCTAACCAACCCCCAGCCGCTGCTGCGGTATAGCCCTCAGTCCCGATAAGTTGACCCGCGGCTAATAACGTCGGTCTGCTTCTAAATTGTAACGTAGGATTGAGCAATTCTGGAGAATTAATAAACGTATTCCGGTGCATCACCCCCATACGGACAAACTCCGCATTTTCCAATCCAGGAATTAGCCGAAAAACCCGCTTTTGTTCCCCCCATTTCAAATTAGTTTGAAATCCGACCATATTCCATAAATTACCCGCCTTGTCTTCTTGGCGCAATTGCACCACCGCATAATAACTTTTTCCCGTGCGCGGGTCATTTAGTCCCACGGGTTTTAATGGCCCATACCGCATAGTATCTTCTCCCCGTTTGGCCATTTCTTCAATGGGTAAACAGGCTTCAAAAAATTTAGCGGTTTCTCGCTCAAATTCTTTTAATTCGGCTTGTTCTGCGGCACATAATTCTTGCCAAAAATTAAGATATTGTTCCCGGTTCATGGGACAGTTAATATAGTCCGCATCTCCTTTATCATAACGAGAGGCACGAAAGGCAATATCAAAGTTAATTGATTCCCCTAAAACAATCGGGCTGGCGGCATCAAAAAAACTCATATATTCCCTGCCAGTAAACTGTTTCAAATCCGCCGCTAATGCCGCACTGGTTAACGGCCCGCTGGCGAGTACGGTAATCGCATTTAAGGGAATATTTTTGACTTCACCCCGGCGCAGTTCAATTAATGGATGATTGGCCAAAGTTTTGGTGAGTTCTCGACTAAATATTCCGCGATCGACCGCCAGCGCCCCGCCTGCGGGAACTGAATGTTCGTCTGCTTTACCAATAATAATTGACCCCAGTTGTCGCAATTCTTCATGGAGTAATCCGGCAGCGCGATCGCTCGCTTTTGCCCCAAAAGAATTACTACAAACTAACTCGGCTAACTCCTCACTATGGTGGGCGGGGGTCATCCGCACTGGGCGCATTTCATGGAGAACCACGGGTACCCCAGCTTGGGCAACTTGCCACGCGGCTTCAGTTCCAGCCAGTCCACCACCAATCACTTGTACGGGTTTTTGATTCATCGTTTTTGCTTCAATTTGTTCAGTACAGGGAAAAATTAATTGTAGTAGGCAATGCCCACCATCATGTATTGTCCGGTGGGCAAAAGTTATATTGTAGTTTATATATTTTTATATATTGTAGTTATATTGTAGGGAGGGCAGTGCCTACCATCATATCACCATTATATTCACCATTATATTCACCATTATATATTTTCCAGTGAAAAAAAGATTTTGCCCAGCCTACGACTTTTATTGTGACTTTTATTGTAGGGTAGGCCAAAGTCCACGCGCATATCACGAGCAGATCGAATCGAGCATATATTGTCCGGTGAAAAAAGCTTTTGCCCACCCTACGACTACCACTGAAAATTCAACCAAAATTAGGGTAAATTAGAGTATATAGAATTAATTGACTTAAAATTACCCCTAACTTATGAAAAATCCTCTCATAGAATATCCTAATAGCCCTGTAGCCCTGAATTCATCCCTGTATATTCCTCGTCCAACCCTGGAAAAGCAAGGAGGCCAAGAAATTACCAAACCGCGGCGGTAATTCGGATTAGAGGAACGAAGGAAATGGGCAAATCCTCCATATTGTTAAGAAGAGTTGACCGGAAAAGTTAGGATATTAAATTGCCACCATTAATTTTAAACAATTTGATACGGATTTGCTGAAAAATTTAGACAAATTTTTACGCAGTTTTTGTTGGCAAGTCACTACACAACTAACAAACCGATGAATCACGATGGTCTTTAGTGTGGCTTTTACTGCTGATGGCAACTTCCTAGTTTCAGGGGGAGAAGAAGGGACAATGATTATCTGGAATTTAAAGAATATTCTCACTCTAAAGCCGCTGAATTATGCTTGCAATTGGGTGCAGGACTGTTTGCAGACAAATGCTGCGGTGGAAGCGGGCGATCGCGCTTCGACATTGCGGATATATGATGAGCCAAGGGGCGCTTTTTATCAGTAGGTGAGTATAATACAAATCTGGTGATACTCCTGGCAAAACCCCGTGGAGACTGAGAAAACCGGTTTTTTCTGAAAAGCCGCGTTTCTCAGTTATGACCACAAGTCTGGTGATACCAAGGGCGCCCCTACTACCGGAATGCGCGGGCGATGAAAACCCCTGTAAAGCATTCAGCCAGCTTAGAAATTTTCCAACATCCATTCAGAAGCCCTTTCGCCCAAATCAATGGGAATACTCACCGCTTTACCCAACCGAGGACGTTCCTGAGTATTTTCAATAAAACGTTGCACTTGCTCAAACCCGCCCCAAGCGTGCAGATAGTTCGCCACTGCGTTCAAATGCTCTTGGTATTCCGCTTCGGTCATGGGAAAAGAGGCTTGCTCTAAGTATTTCCACATGACTTGGACAAACATCTTGCCTTGAGTCCGGCGCAGTTGAATGTCGTAGGAATACCCCCATTTCTGGATCAACAATGCTCGTAATGTATTTCCGTCCATATCATTAAAAGAACAATTTTACAATCACAATTTACAAAAATCCCGTTTTCAGAAATTACGATTATGGCGTAAAAGAATGTAATAATTCTCTAAGGAATGCTCTGATTGGGCATCTCAAGCTGTTGAGGGTTGACAGTTGACCATTGATAGTTAACAGTTAACAGTTGACTGTTGACCCCCGTCTGCACGGAGGCTGACCGTTCGTCGTTTACCCCTGTCCTTAGTCCTTAGTCCTTAGTCCTTAGTCCTTAGTTGTTAAGTCTAATGACAAGTGACAAGTAACCCTTGACAGTTAACTGTTAACCAGGAACGATGAACCAGGAACGGTGAACCAGGAACGGTGAACCGTCAAACTCCCGATTGGGATTGCTCTATGAGAAAATAAAACTGTACCATACACCTAGCTGTTTAGCTCATGGCTCAAGCTTCTGGATCTCCCGATGTCCCCAGCATGGGGCGTCGTCAATTTATGAATTTTCTGACCTTTGGTGCCGTAACGGGAACCGCGTTAGGCGCACTTTATCCGGTCGTTCAGTATTTTATTCCTCCCTCTAGTGGGGGTGGTGGAACGGGTGTCACGGCTAAAGATGCCCTGGGTAATGATGTGAAAGCCAGCCAGTTTTTGGCTAGTCATAATCCAGGCGATCGCAGCTTAGTCCAAGGGCTCAAAGGCGACCCCACCTACTTAGTGGTGACTGAAGACAGAACCCTGGCCGACTATGGTTTAAATGCGGTTTGTACCCACCTGGGTTGCGTAGTGCCTTGGAACGCTGGTGAAAATAAATTTATCTGCCCGTGTCATGGTTCTCAGTACAATGCCGAAGGCAAAGTTGTGCGTGGCCCCGCACCGTTGTCTCTAGCCCTGACTCACGTCAACGTGCAAGACGACATCGTGTTTATCAGTCAATGGACTGAAACCGACTTCCGCACCGGGGAAGAACCCTACTGGGCTTAAAAATTTTCAATTTTAGCCTTTAGATTTTCAATGTAATTGCCCATTGAAGTAATCTAAATTTCCCGCGTTACTTCCCGCGTTACTTCCCGCGTTATTTCCCGCGTTTGACCTTTGGAGCAGAGAACCTCTCATCGAAGATGAAAACATATTCCTTATCGGAGATACTAAGGCTTAGTCAAAAGGCGATCGCCAAAGGATTGGTTTTAGCCGTCGCCACCCTTAGCTTATTCATTGCCAGCGACCTGGTAATTCCCCAGTCTGCCGCCGCCTATCCTTTTTGGGCGCAGCAAACCGCTCCCGAAACCCCTCGGGAAGCCACCGGACGCATTGTTTGCGCCAACTGCCACCTCGGTGCCAAACCCACTGAAGTGGAAGTGCCTCAGTCTGTGTTACCGGACACGGTGTTTGAAGCCGTCGTGAAAATTCCTTACGACACTCAAGTTCAACAAGTCTTAGGTGATGGCAGCAAAGGTGGTTTAAACGTTGGTGCCGTTTTAATGTTGCCCAAAGGCTTCAAGATTGCTCCGGAAGACAGAATTCCCGAAGAAATGAAGGAAAAAGTCGAAGGACTTTACTACCAGCCTTACAGTGCTGACCAAGAAAACGTTGTGATCATCGGTCCATTGCCCGGTGAACAATATCAAGAGATTGTATTTCCGGTCTTATCCCCCAACCCCGAGACCGATAAATCGATTAAATACGGTAAATATTCAATTCACGCTGGGGGCAACCGGGGTCGGGGACAAGTTTATCCCAACGGGGATAAAACCAACAATGCTGTCTATAATGCCAGCGCTGCTGGAACCATTAGTAAAATTTCTCAAGCTGCCTCTGGTGGTTATGAAGTGACCATTCAATCCACTGACGGCACTTCTGTTGTTGATGTGATTCCTGCTGGCCCAGAATTGATCGTTGCCGAAGGCGATGAAGTCACCGCTGGTCAAGCTTTGACTAACAATCCCAATGTGGGTGGTTTTGGTCAGCGCGATACAGAAATCGTGCTGCAAAGTGCGGCCCGGATTCAAGGATTATTAGCTTTCTTTGGCATCGTCATTTTGTCTCAAATTCTTCTGGTTCTGAAGAAGAAACAAGTAGAAAAAGTTCAAGCAGCCGAAATGAACTTTTAAGCCTAAAGCAGATTTAGCAGTTTTAGTCAATTAAAGAAATCAAAGGGGGCAATTTGCTCCCTTTTTTTATACCTTATATTGCTTTTTTACTGGGAAACGGAGTAAGCTTAATGATTGACAATCTGAAAATAAAAATAACATCGTGTAACATCGTGAAAATTGAAGAGAAAGTAGTTGAAGTGGGTTCCTTGAAGTGGTTTTATCGGGAAATTAATCCCCAAAACAATCCCCAAAACCCGAGCGCTCGCCCCCCAGTATTATTGTTACATGGACTAGCTGCCCAAAGTTATAGTTGGACAGTGATTATGCGGAATTTGGCAGAAAAAGGATTTCGGGCGATCGCCCCTGATTGGATTGGCTTTGGTCAATCAGCCAAACCGGAAAAACAGGACTTTCCCTACACCCCTGAAGCCTTTCTCAGCGCCCTGGATAGTTTGAGCAACACCCTAGAAATCGCTAATTTTTCTTTAGTCATCCAAGGTTTTTTAGGCAGCGTTGGCATCCAATATGCCCTAAGAAATCCCGAAAAAATTGAACGATTAATCATTCTCAATGCCCCCGTTTCTTCAGAATCAAAATTACCTTGGAAAATCCAACAATTTGGTTTACCATTCATCGGTGACATGATTACCCAAGACCCTCTTTCCATCGATCGCACCTTGGAAGCGGGCTGCGGATATCCTATTTCTGACGAAGACTTAAAAATCTATCGGGCACCATTACTCCAAAGTTCCGCTGCTGGCAGAGCACTGTTAAATACTGTGCGGAAACTTGACCTCAAAAATGCCATGAATGAGATTGAATCTGGGGCAAAAGCATGGCAAAAACCTACCTTAGTTATTTGGGGCGTTGAAGACCCTTGGTTGCCGGTACTCGCTGGGGAAAAACTGGTTAAATCTCTACCCAATGGTCAGTTAGTCAAACTGGAAAAAGCGGGACATTATCCGCAAGAACATTGGTCATCAGAAATCAGCGATATTATCTTGCCCTTTTTGCGGCGTCAAGAGTGAAGATAAGCCAGAAAAAACCATTTGGGCATAAATATCGGTTTTGTCTAGTTGAAAGGTGATCGATCTTTTAGGATTTACCCATTAACAAAGGGTGGGCAATGCCCACCCTACTTCATCCAAATAATAACTATAGGGCGATCTGACCGAAGGTGCGATCGGTAAAATAATTGATTAAAATAGAAATAGACTCAACAGTAAACTGCAATGGTCGCTAACTTACTACGCTGGACAATCAGAGACCTTGATGCCATGCCTGATGATGGCGGATGGAAACGTTATGAAATAATTGATGGAGAACTATTCGTGACTCGTGCCCCCCATATTCGGCATCAAGGTGTAACTAGCAAACTCCTTGTTCGCCTGGAAAACTGGTCAGAATCAACTGGACTGGGAAATGCTTTTCCAACCCCAGGGTTAATTTTTAGCCCCAATGATGCAGTAATTCCCGATTTAGTTTGGATTAGCAAAGACCGTTTGGCGGTGGGGGTGGACGACGCGGGACATCTGACTGTTGCCCCGGAAATTGTGGTAGAAATTCTTTCGGAAGGAGAAACCAATGAACAACGAGATAAAGAAGTAAAGTTAAAACTCTATTCTATTTATGGAGTGCAAGAATATTGGATTGTGAATTGGCGCTTAAAAACTCTAGATTTGTATCGGCGTCAAGAGGCTCAACTTCAACGAGTTAATACTTTGTTAGATGGGGATATTTTATCGTCACCTTTGCTGCCCGGTTTGGCGCTTGCGCTCGCGGATATTTTTCAGTAACTTCAAAAACTTCAAATTATTAGTTATTAGTTATTTCTGAAAAACTCCAAATAACTAACAACTAATAACTAATAACTATTCCTCCGGTTCTAGTCCGGCGGTTCGAAGTTGGGCGGCTAACCGTTCAGCCCGTTGGCGTTCCGCTTTATGGTTCGCGCTTTACTCGCTTTACTATATGTTGTGACTTTATGATAGATGATTATAGGATAGATGATTTTATTCGGGCAAGCACGACCGCAGATATAATAGACAATTCTGGCAAAATTCCAAAAAGAAGAATTGAAATAAAACTAAGACATTCTATGTATTTATTAGATACCAATCACTGTAGTTTAGCCATTCAGCATCAGCCTGATATTATCGCTCAGTTATCAGCCCTCGGTCAAGCCCAGGTTTTAACTTGTGTTATTGTGCAAGCTGAATTGATTTATATGGCCGAAAATTCCCAAAAACAGCGAAATAATCTTCAGCTTTTAATTAAAGATGCAACAACAGATTATGTCGGAGTAAATGCTGGCGCCCAAATTCACCTCGAAATCGTAGCAAGAATTTTTAAAATTGGTATTAGAACCCGATAGCATTTAAACCGCATTGGCTAAATTTTGCTGGCACAATATAAACACAATATAAATTACAGCACAGGTATTTTGCTATAGTATAATACAATTGATTATGGTAAAAAAATTCAGGAGTGACTTGGATGACAGAAATTATTTTTTGGGTTGAAAACGCTCCTGAAGGTGGTTATTTTGCTAGGGCGATCGGTCAACCTATCTTTACTCAAGCGGACAGCCTTCCAGAACTTAGAGAAATGATAAAAGACGCTGTTGAGTGTCATTACCCGGATGAAGCAAATCGTCCAAAAATGATTCGTTTACATATCGTTTATGATGAGGTCATTGCTTCATGAAGTTGCCCAGAGACTTATTGGGTGAATCTTTGGCGAATGCTTTAGAAAAATTAGGCTACGTCGTCGCTTGCCAAACTGGAAGTCATGTCCGATTAACCACTCAGCAAAATGGAGAACATCACATTACCATACCCAATCATAGCCCAATTAAGATTGGGACTATCAGCGCCATTTTACGAGATGTTGAAACTCATTTTGAGCTAACTCGTGACGCTCTAATTAACCAACTATTTTACGAAAAATTTACTATTTATTTCGACTTGACTTTAAATTATTGTTTAATAATACTTAAACCCAATGATTTTGTGCCAATAATAAATTGTGATTAAACAAGTTAATAATTAGGGAGATATTTAACATTACTTGCGGGTCTAATATAACCTAAACCTTTTTTTCTGGAATATAGCGGATGGGCAGAATAATTTCTATCGTAGTTCCCACCCCAAGTTCTGAGCGACAAATTAAATCCCCACGATGCTTGTTGACGATAGTTTCATAGCAAATATAAAGCCCTAATCCCGTCCCTTGACCGACGGGTTTGGTGGTGAAAAAAGGGTCAAATATTTGCGATTGTACAGTGGCATCAATCCCTCCACCGTTGTCCGCGATCGCCACCATCACGCGCTCATCTTCTAACAAGCTGGTTTCAATTCTGATCTGCCCTTTTTTTGGTGGATCGCATTCTTCAATAGCATCGATCGCATTGGTTAAAATATTCATCAAAACCTGATTAATTTCCCCGGCAAAACATTCAACCTTGGGCAGAACACTGTAAGATTTAATCACCTCGATGGGCTGGTGATTTGTTCCTCCCGGTTGATTTGAATTAAAACCCTCAAGACGATGTTGCAGAATCAACAGGGTGCTTTCAATTCCCTCATGGATATCCACTAACTTAAGAGCGGATTCGTCTAAGCGGGAAAAATTGCGGAGACTTAAGACAATTTTTTGGATGCGCTCGGCGCCAAATTGCATTGATTCTAAAAGTTTTAAGCAATCTTTCTGCATAAACTCTAAATCAATTTCTTCGGCAAACTCAATAATTTCCTCCTCTGGTTCTGGGTAGCTTTTTTGATAAAGAGATATCAGTTCGATTAAATCGCAAAAATAGTCTTGGGCTGGCTGGAGGTTACTATAAATAAAACTAACTGGGTTATTAATTTCGTGGGCAATTCCGGCGACCAATTGCCCCAAACTGGTCATTTTTTCATTTTGAATTAGTTGGGCTTGGGTTTGTTTCAGTTGCCGTAAAGTTTGGGCAAGAGAGTCAGCTTTTTCTCTTAAATGAATTTCTTGGCGTTGCAGTTGTTCATTAGCTTGAGATAATTCTTGGGTGCGCTCGAGCACTCGTCTTTCTAATTCGTCTTTGGCTTGTTTTAACCCCGCTAATGCTTCACGACGTTCTTGCAAAACCGCCATTAACACTAAGGTGGTGACAGAAATTACGCCAATAAATGATTCTAAAAAAAGCAGCGAGATATTTAGCTCGTCCCGGACAAAGGAACTCCGCTGCAAAATTGTCCCCGCGAGCGCCGTCAAAGCAGTCAGGGCGATCGCCAAGGTTGTCCCTCTTTCGGAAAACCGAAAAGCCGCCCAAACTAATAAGGGAATTGTTAAATATTCCACCGGGTAAGCCTGCCAAAACGCTAAAACACTGACCATTTCAAAAAGTAATAGCCAAATGAGAAGTTCTAGACGAGAGAATTGGCTTTTTGGCAGAAAAAGCTGACAAAACTTCAAAAACCCAGAGACAAAATTTCCTCTTGTTACTTCTTGGTATATATCTTGGTATATATTAGATGTATCAGGCCAAAATCGATACCAAGTCAACAGCAAAGGTGTAAAAATCAGTACCCCTGCCGCATTAGAAACCCACCAAGTAATCCAGGATGCGGCAAAATTTGACCAGGGGACAAATTGCCCCACACACAGCGCCCCCACCCCCACGGTGGCACTAATCATTTGAGCGGCGATCGCGCCCCAACCCACAAAATGAAATACCTCACTAGCCCGATGAAAAGGATAACGACTACGGGTAAAACGTTGAATAAAAAATGCCCCAAATAAAGGAGTTAAAGTATTGCCCACAGAGGTGACGGCACCGATCGCCAAACTGACCGGAGTGGGATTAAATACTAAAGAAATACTAAAAGAACCCAGGATAATTCCCGGCCATATCTTTTTGCCCCAAATCAAAACCGCCCCTAGACCAATTCCCGCTGGAATCCAAACTGCCGTTACATCCCCTGGAAGCACGGCTAATTTGAGTCCGAGTAAACCGAAAACACAGTAGGAAAAGGCAATGGCAGCTATTAAGGGCAGGTTTTGCCCTACTTGCCTGGATCTTAGCTTCATTTTTAACTCCCTAGGAAATAAATTCCTTTTCTTGGGTTACTTCTGCTTAAATGTTTCACATTCAGGACGACGCTGTTCACAAAAAACTTGTTTGGCTTTGCCTAAGTCTTCAGCGGCTTTTTGTGCGTTGCCTTGGGCGGTATAGGCTAAACTGCGGGCTAGATAGACTTTCCCGCTGTTCAAGTTCATTTGTAGAGCTTGATTATAGTCCGCGATCGCCTGGGAATAGTTATGCATCAAATAATGAGCCACGCCTCGATTATAGTAGACAAACGGATGGGGCTTAATTGCGATCGCATTATCGTAGGCAGCGATCGCTTTTACATATTGTTTAGAGCGATACAACCAATTCCCATGCAACCAATGAAACATCAAACTTTTCTGATGCCCTTTAATTCCTTTTTCAATTGATTTCACTGCTTTTGAGTATTCCCCTAACTCAGCCAAAATTTTCCCTTTTTCTGCCCAAACTTGGAGAAATTTCGGCTCAAGTTTCAATACACGGTCGAAAGATGTCAAAGCTTCTTGATATTGTGCATTTTCTGCTAATGCCAACCCCCGCAAATACCAAGCAGGATAAAAATCCGGCTGAATTTTAATCGCTTCGTCAAATGCCTGAATTGCCGCTTCAGTTAGCCCCATGCGCCATAATTGATTGCCATAATTCACCCAATGGCGATGACTGTTTTTATCCGCTGGCTGACTCACTTTTAACACGGAATTATTCAATAATATCTGATTTAGCCCAGCCTTTTCACCGCTAATTTGAGTAATTTTATGAGTAATTTTAGCAATTTCAGCGGGCGGAGTGCTTTCTATTTTTAACGAGTCTTGGGGCAGTGTTGTTTCATCAACTACATCAAGAAACCTTTGAATTGGCACACCCAAACTATGCCCAAGCTGAACGTTATTCACGCGATCAACTCTTGCCGCACCATGAATTCCGATCAGCCTTCCCTGGGTATCCAACACCGGCCCACCACTGACTCCGGCTTTACTAAAATTACTGTAAAGTAACTCATATCCTTGGTTGAGAGAACGAGCATCGGTAATATTTAACAAGGCAATCTCTTGACTAAAAAGTTGGCCTATGTTAAACTCATAATGGGAGGAATTATTTTCTGGGACAATTGGCCAACCAAAAAGAAAAACAAACCGAATTTCATCATATTTTAATGGAGCGTTGGCTAAGGTGGCAACTGGGTAATTTTCCTCGCTGGTAAACTGCAAGATTGCCAAATCTAACCCGGCAAATTTCCTCACTCGTTCTTTTTCTACTACATAGCTTTTTCCATCGGGCATCACCACGGCATAAGTATCGATTTTATTGACCACGTGCTTGGCGGTTAAAACATAGTATTCATTGCCTGATTTAGCCACGATCACCCCTGAACCTTTATGCTGGTTTTGGGCTTTAATTTGCCCCGTAATTTGGCCAGCAATTTGCTTAACTTTGGCGGCGACTTCCTGGGATATTACTCCAGGATAAACCAGTGAATTTTCGAGTGAATTTTCGGGAATAATATCTAAAGTTAAACCGGCGGGTAATTGATTAATAACATTGGTATTTTTTTCCTGATGTAATAGGGTCTTATATAATAGGGTAGGACATTGGATAAAATATAAAGCCGATGAATTCAATACTAAAAATCCCAGGGCGATGCCACCGCCAAGCCATCCTAATAAATGGCCGATTTTTGGCGGGGATGTTTGGGCAGGTAAACTGATAGATAAATCAGATTTATTTATGATATTATTCTCCTGGGATAAGTTTTTAATTTTATTTAATAGTTTTTGAGCGGCAAATTCATCCCATTTATTGCCGGAATCGAGCATTTGATTTAAAATTGAAATTAGCTGGCGATTTTTGACTTTTACTTGGTGGTTATAGATATGTTTCCAGATGATTTTATGGGTTTTAGGATTTCTGGGCAGTTGTGCCGCAGGAATTCCGGTGAGGGCTTGAATGGCAATCATCCCCACCGCATAAATATCATCACTAAATAGACAGGTTTCGGCTGTTAATTTAGGGCGTTGATAACCCGCCAATTTTCCGGCAATTTGCGGATTTTGAATGAGCATTTGTTTAAACAAAGCGAAGTCTGTTAAAACTAGATGGTTATTGTGCTTATTGCGGATAATATTGTTGGGATGAATATTGCCATGATTGATGTGGTAAAAATGAATCATGGCTAAACTTTCTAATAGTTCAGCTAACAGGTTGATGACTTGTGCTTCACTCAGGGGCTTACCGGGCACCAGTTCATCTAGTAAAGGCCGACCTTCAATAAATTCTTGGACGAGATAGAACTTTCCTTGGGATTGAAAATATGCCAGTAACTTCGGAAAGCGATCGCTATGTCCGAGTTGTTTTAAGATTTCGGCTTTTTGTTGAAATAGACGAAAAATCTGCTGTAAAAATTCGCGATCGCCCTCTGGGAAAAGTTCTGAAAGAGAAACGAATTCTTTAACTAAACAAACCGGAGAACCATGTCCTTTTTTATCCTGGGCAAGATAAGTCTGGCTGAACTTATCTTGGCTGAATTCTTGGATAATTTCATAACGGCCACTGAATACTTGTCCAATCATCGGAAATCTAGATATTAATTATTTGAATAAGTTATACCAATTTAAAAAAATCATGCTACAATTGCAATATTTATTTGGGCGCAAGCATTGCGCCCCTACTGTTGCATTTTTAATTAAAAATGGTATTACAAAAAAAGAGGGCAGAAATTGCCCCCGATTACTTTTTTAGCACAAAGTGCAGCTTTACGTCCCTAGTGTGCCAATCATCCCCCCGATTAAACTTTGCATACTTTCCGCCACCACCGTATTGAAGTGATGGATTACCGGCAAGCTATCCACCACCATACCCGCACAAAGTAACATCAGATAATAGATGGAATATTTAAACAGGTCTCTAGCCATATCTGGAGCGTCGGGATTTTGCAACAGTTGCCAAGCTTTGATGGCAAAAATGCTGCCTAACCAAAGAGCGATCGCCCCATAAACCAGGCCACTAGCTTGCAAAGGAAACACCAGCAAAAATGTGGCGGGCAGCATAATTAAGGTATAAAGCCAAATCTGATAAGCGGTAGTTTCATTACCAGAAATTACCGGCAACATGGGCACATTCACTTCCGCATATTCATGGCGAATATACATAGCCAAAGCCCAAAAATGAGGCGGTGTCCAGAGGAAAACAATGGCAAACATGACCCAAGGCGCCCAAGTCAAATCCCCCGTGACCGCAGCCCAACCCACCAAGGGCGGAATAGCACCGGCAGCGCCACCAATGACGATATTTTGGGTGCTATGGCGTTTTAACCAATGAGTATAGATGAGGACATAAAAGACAATGCCGGACATGGCCAATAACGCCGCCAGCAAGTTAGCAAAAGTGGTCAGCAAGGTGAACGAGGCAGCGGCTAGGGCGATCGCAAAAATCAAAGCATCACGAGGTTGAATCCGACCGGAAGGCAAGGGACGATGCCTGGTGCGTTCCATAATATAGTCAATATCCCGGTCATACAGACAATTGATGGTATTCGCTGCCGCCGCAGCCAACGCACCCCCAGTCACCGTCACCAGGACTAACAGCGGATCGACTTCTCCTTTAGCTGCCACCCACATACTTGACGCGGTGGTAATTAACAGCAGCAGGATAATTCTCGGTTTGGTCAGTTGGTAGTAACTTTTAACGACTTGCCAGAAGTTTTCATGGTGTCGTTGGGCATGGTTATTGATGATTTCTTGCATGGATTATTTTTCCGATCTGCTGTCAAAAAGTTTTATAGGAGTTGGAGCTAACCTGTGATAAAAGTAATTTCGTTTCTTTAACTTTGGTCTGATCATAGTCCCGCATAGCCAACACCGTAAACGCCACCAGGGTGCCTAATAAAATAGCGCCGGTGGTTTGGTGGGCTACGGTCAGGGGTTCCACTTGCAAACGCAGATAAAAAGTGGCCACACCGAGGAGAATTTGCCACCCTAATAAAGCCGCCGTCCAGAAAGCTAGTTTTTTCAAGGTAGGGTGCAGGGCTGCCGTCCGCCACGCCATCACCACTAAGGCAATCACTGCCACCGTTGACGGCACTACTCCGGCAATATGACTATGCATCACCCCACAAAGCTGTTGATAGCCAAAGCATTGATGCAATGCCCATTGAGAACCCACCAACCCCCCTAGTAGGCTTTGACAGTAAATTAAAATGGCAGCGGTTAAACCGACCCAGCGCAATTTTCCCGTGACTCCAGTACCTTGGTAGGGCAAGAGACTTAGACCAATGACTAAAACCGTGGTGAAAAATAGCAATGCGGTTCCCAAGTGGGCGGTGACAATATCAAACCTGAGTAGTTGGGTCACGGTGAGTCCGCCAAGCACTCCTTGAAAGACGATTAAACCAAGGGCGCCGGTGCAAGCAATAGGCAACCATCCGGGTAAATGTCGCCGCTCCCACCAAGATAAACCCGCCAGGGCGATCACCATTAGGCCAATTAACGCGGCGTCCAAGCGATGAAACCATTCTAAAAATACTTGTAAGTTCATTTGCTTGGTAGGCACTAATTCACCATAACAAAGCGGCCAGTCTGGGCAAGCTAGTCCCGCGTTCATTACCCGTGTGGCGCTGCCTACAGCCATCAGCATCAGGGTGGCGATCGCAATTTTCCAGACCAGACGACGAATTCGGTCTTGGGGGGTTGATGCCGGTTTAGTGTTTTTAGTGTTTGTGGTTAATTGACTCCACACTGGATTTGTCATAAGCTTTCTTGCTATCTACAGGTATCTTCATACAGATGTGAGTATATACTTGCTTTTCTCATAAAACCAAGGATAGCAAATTCTTAAACTGCGGTCGCCAATAAACTGATGAATTAAAGGAGTCAATCCTCACCAAATTGTGACGAAAATTTGATATTTTGACCAGATTTTGTTCATCTAGAAAGCAAATGTTATTGTTTTTTAACATAAACGGTCATTCACTCCCGCAGCGCAGCGGTGCAGAGCAGTTTTCCCCAGAACCCCAACAAAAACTAAAGACTTATGGAAATTGCCGATTTGGGATTTGCATAGGTCAGCACAAAAACCAATCAGAAAAATTGTTAAGCTATAAAATTAAGCCCTAAAATTGCTAATCCTTTGGCCATCACAGCCAAAGGGAACAATAAGCAAAAAGAGCAATGGGTTGACATTCGGAGGAAAAACAACGTGAAAATCCCCAGCGCCATTACCGCAATGATTGCAGGCATCGTCCTGACTTTGGCGAGTCTGTGGATTGGCCAAAATCATGGACTAATGCCAGTAGCGGCATCGGACGAAGCCCCCTTAGTAGACGGGCTATTTAACACCATGATGACGATTTCAGCCGGACTCTTTTTCTTAGTCGAGGGGGCGCTGATTATTTCCGTATTCAAATTTCGCAAGTCTCCCGGGGACGAAACCGACGGACCCCCGGTAGAAGGCAACCTGTCCCTGGAAATTCTCTGGACAGCCATTCCCGTGGTGATTGTGATGGGACTTTCTGTTTATAGCTATGAAGTCTATAACGCTATGGGCGGCTTGGATCCAATGGCCTCCCATGACCACGGTCATAAAATGGTGGCAATAAAACCTGGGGCGGCGAAAATGTTCCGCATCGCTGACGCGATCGCTGCCCCCTTACCGGGAAGCGAAGAAGCCGAAGCCACGACCACCGAGGAAAAAATCGCCCTGGGTGTCGGTGCTTCTCCCGAGAACCAAGGCAAACCCCCTGATGTGGAGGTCAACGTCTTGGGTTTGCAATTTGCCTGGATTTTTACCTACCCAGAAACCGGCGTAGTTTCTGGAGAACTGCATATTCCCGCAGGTAAAGACGTGCAGCTAAACATCAACGCCCAGGATGTGATTCATGCCTTTTGGGTGCCACAATTCCGCCTCAAACAGGATGCCATTCCCGGTCGTCCCACGGAACTACGCTTCCAGGCAAAAACTCCTGGCAGCTACCCTCTAATTTGCGCTGAACTTTGTGGCGCTTACCACGGGGCAATGCAGACGCGAGTCGTTGTCCATACTCCAGAAGAATACGACGCTTGGATGCAAAGTCAAATCGCCATGCAGCAGGATGAACCTCAGACTGCCGTCACCTTGGCAATGAACCCAGCAGACAAATCTCCGGCGGAATTTCTGGCTCCATATACCTCAGATTTAGGCATTACTGCCGAAACGGTAAAACAACTGCATCCCCATCATCATCACTAATTTTTCGTCCGGGGACTGTTCTGGATGATTGGTTAATTTTTCCCAACCAACAGCCAACAACCACAAAAAAACATCCGTAGAGACTTGTCGCAGTAATTAAGTATGACATCAACAGCACAAATTGAACCAAATGTCAAGCCAGCCAATTCTCACGCCGAGGAAAAAAATAACTGGCTCAAATATTTTGGGTTTAGTACCGACCACAAAGTAATCGGGATTCAATATCTTGTCACCAGCTTTATTTTTTATTTGCTTGGCGGTCTGTTAGCGGAAGGGGTGCGGATAGAACTCGCCACTCCAGATCCCGATTTTGTCAGCCCTGACTTATACAATGGACTGTTTACCGTCCATGCCACCGTGATGATTTTCCTCTGGATCGTCCCGGCGGGAGCAGGTTTGGCCAATTATCTGATTCCTTTGATGATTGGGGCCAAAGATATGGCTTTTCCCCGCTTAAACGGGGTGGCTTTTTGGCTGATTCCCCCTGGGGGCATTTTGCTGATGGCCAGCTTTTTTGTCGGAGCTCCCGGTGCCGGTTGGACTTCTTATCCTCCGTTGAGTTTGATCACCAACCAAGCGGGTCAATTACTTTGGATTTTGAGCGTTTTGTTGTTGGGGACTTCTTCGATTTTGGGGGCGGTGAACTTTGTCACCACTATCCTGAGAATGAGAATTCCTGGGATGACCATGAATGATATGCCCTTGTTTTGTTGGGCAATGCTGGCAGCTTCCGCACTAATTCTGGTTTCTACCCCAGTTTTGGCCGGGGCTTTGATTTTGCTGGCGTTTGACTTGGTGGCAGGGACGGCATTTTTTAACCCCACAGGGGGAGGCGACCCGGTGGTTTATCAGCATATGTTCTGGTTTTATTCCCACCCGGCGGTTTACATTATGATTTTGCCGGTGTTTGGGTTGATTTCAGAAATTTTGCCGGTGCATGCTCGCAAACCGATTTTTGGTTATCAAGCGATCGCCTATTCCAGTATGGCGATCGCCTTTTTGGGCTTAATCGTCTGGGCGCACCATATGTTTACCAGTGGCACTCCGGGTTGGTTACGGATGTTCTTTATGATTGCCACAATGGCGATCGCTGTCCCTACCGGGATCAAAGTCTTTAGCTGGGTAGCCACCATTTGGGGGGGCAAACTTCGCCTCAACAGTGCCATGCTGTTTGGCATGGGCTTTGTCTCCATGTTTCTCATTGGTGGACTAAGCGGGGTCATGTTAGCGTCTGTCCCCTTCGACATTCACGTTCATGACACCTACTTCGTCGTTGCCCACCTGCACTACGTTCTTTTTGGGGGCAGTGTATTTGGGATTTACTCTGCCTTATATCACTGGTTCCCCAAAATGACCGGGCGCATGATGAACGAAACCTGGGGGAAAGTTCACTTTGCCCTCACCTTTTTAGGCTTTAACCTTTGCTTTTTACCAATGCACTGGTTAGGGCTCCAAGGAATGCCCCGACGGGTGGCTCAATATAACCCTGAATTTGCCACCGTCAACATGGTTTGTACCATCGGTTCCATCCTGTTAGCCATTTCCACCATTCCATTTATGATTAATGCCGTTTGGTCTTGGGTTGCTGGACCAAGAGCCAGCGCTAATCCTTGGAAAGGTTTAACCTTAGAATGGCTCACCAGTTCACCCCCTCCAGTGGAAAACTTCCTGGAAGAACCAATCTTATGGTCTGGTCCTTATGATTACGGCATTGATACGGTCAATGAAGGCAGCGATCAATCCGTTGAGGACTTGCTGGCAGAAGTGAAAGGAAGTGTCTAGCTGTTTCTAACTGTTTCGTGGTCTCAAAAATATTTCCAGAAATTTATGCAAGGTTCAACGGTTGAAACATTTAATATCCCCGTAGGCGATCGCGCTAAAGTAGCTACCAGCCATCACGAAGCCCATCCCGATCATCGAATTTTTGGCATCATCATGTTCCTGATTGCTGAATCGATGATTTTTCTGGGATTATTCGCCGCCTATGGCACCTTCCGTTTAGTTGCCCCCGAATGGCCACCGGAAGGCACCCCAGAAATGGAATTGTTCCTCCCCGGAATTAACACCATTATTCTGGTTTCTAGTAGTTTTGTGATCAACCGGGGCAACGCTGCCATTAAACAAAATAATGTGGCGGAAATGCGGGCTTGGTTTGCCGCCACTGCTGCAATGGGGGCGATTTTCTTATGTGGCCAACTTTATGAATATTTTCATACGGGTTTTGGCTTAACCGATAACATTTTCACCAGTACCTTTTATGTGTTAACTGGGTTTCACGGTTTGCACGTCGCCTTTGGTTTGCTGCTGATTTTAGCGGTGTTAATCCGCAGTTTGAAAGGCGATCGCTACTCCAGTACATATCACTTTGGTCCCGAAGCTGCCGAAATTTACTGGCACTTTGTGGATATAATCTGGATTGTTTTGTTCACCATCTTGTACTTAATCTAGGTGGAAAATTGGATGGGCATTTTTGCCCATTCTACTACCGGAGAAAAACCTGAACAAAAGGGCATTCATCTGCGGTAATTCTCGGTTCTAAATTATTGCCATATTTCCTAACAATACCATGACAATTTCTCTAAATTTACCCTCAGAATTAGAAGCCGAACTAGCTAAGGAAGCAGCGCAGATAAAATTATCCTTATCGGAATATATTGTGCATCTACTTTCAGTCCGACAAGTTTTTCATCATCCGCCTAAAAATGGCAGAGAATTAATTGCTTACTGGCAAGCAGTGGGCGTGATTGGTTCTCGTCCTGACATTACAAATCCTCAAAAATATGCTAATCAACTCCGCAGTCTAGCGGAGTTTATTTAACCAAGAAATTAACTTTATGTATATATTAGATACGGATATTTTACTGGATGTGTTGAAAGGCAATAAACAGGCGATCGCGTGGTTTAGCACCTTAACCGAAGTGCCGATGATTACCTATACAGTTTTCCAGGAGTTAATGGAAATCGTCAGAAACCAGGAACAAGTGCATCAGATGTTTCAGTTCATCGCCCCTTTACCGATTATTTGGCCAACGCGGGAAGAATCCGCCAAAGCTTCTGCTTATTATCCCAAATGTTTATCTCATGGCTTAGGGTCAATTGACGCAGAAATTGCCGTTTGTGCCATAGAAAGATCCGCCACTCTTTGCACCTTAAATGTGAAAAAATATCAGGTTCCAATTTGAAAGTGATTAAACCTTATGGTCGTTCTGTGAAAGAAGAAACTGCATCCCGATAATTCCCGATAATTTGAGCCAGCGCGAAAAAATCAAATTTTCTCCTACCATAATTATTTAGGGCATTTGATGGCTGATGAATTAGAAAAGCAGATGACGACGATTAAAGCTAATTTATACCGCGAGCTCAGATAAATTATCTCAGATAAAATGAGAAACATCATCAATGAAAACCCGCTCTCTTAGTCTTTGGCAGTGGTTAAAAAAAACCGGGTTTATTTGGATGGTAAATAGGGCGATTCGCCGCAGCAAGTCGCAAAAAGCACCTTCTTATTTCAAAATAACTTATGTAACTGATGCCGACAAATTGTTGGGGAAAACTTGTAGTTAAAAATCTGCATTTCTACCTTACTATTGATGGCCAGGTTGTTTTTCAGTGCCAAAGAAACAGTATTCGTATCTAGTAAATAACCCAAAATAACCCATTTGATTTATTTCCGTTTAATTGCCTCATCAAAAATTGCCATTTGTTCAAAACTTAATTCATTTAATGTTCCGGCTACAGCTTCCGTAACCATAATCCGACTACAACGCTTTTTTAAGTCGCTGTCTAAAAGACGGGTAAACTTCTCAATTGTTAAGTTTTTTTGAAATACTTTAGCTAAATGGTTAACTATTTCTATATAATCAATTTTTCTTGAAAAATGGGCGTTAGGCCATTAAATTAGCCACCACTTGCTCAATTCTTTTAAGCATTGATTCTTGAATATGATCTGTTGATAACATGGTGCTGAACTCCAACATCTTCAACATAATGCTGATGGGTGCTGATGGGTATCAATTTTATTGTCTGAAATACAGAATTAGCCGTAAAAAAACCGGGTTTTTAGCAAAACCCGGTTGTTGATATTTGCCCAGTTGCTCGGAAAATTCAGAAAATTTAGAAAATTTAGTTATCTTCAACCTCACTTTCCGTCAGATTATTCCGATCCGAGGTTGCTTCTGGTTGATTCACAAGTTCAGAATTTATCGGCGCAACTTGGCGTTGCTGACGCAATAACTCCTGTTGTCGGGCGCGGAATTCAGCCGCCGCATCATTGAAATTTTGCTGTTGTTGTTGACGGAAGTCACTCATGCTGCGACCACCGCCTAAATTAGCCCGGTGGATCAGTTCAAAGGGATTGAAAGGCTGATCGTAGTCTCCTTGGGTGTAATTAAATTCATCCCGGTTTGTTTGCAACTTGGGCTGGTTAACCTCCTGGGGACTTTCTTCTTTTGCCCAGGTTGGCTGCACTAGGAACAAAGGTGACGCCGCGATCGCCGCAATTGTGGCCAAAACGAGGGAAGTATTTTTATTCATGGGCTGATTCATGGGCATTAACAGAACGCTGTCATTATTGACTATTTTAACCCATGAAAAGTTTACGGGCGGAATGCACAGACCTCTTTAAGCAAATGTGCGTTTCAGCAGCGGCTGAATGCTGACTAGGGACAAGACCGCAAAACCCAGTAATACTATGAGGGAAGCGCCAAAGGACACATTCCCCCAAGGGGCTTCCATGACAATATTGCCCAAAGTCCAATCTTGATGCAGATAAAGATAGCGAATGGGTTCGATCGCATAACTTAATGGATTTAAGGTGGCAATGACCGCCAACCATTTGGGCATAAAATAAAGCGGTGCCAAAGCGGTACTGGCAAATAATAATGGCAGGTTGGTGACAAAAATTACGGCAATTAATTCAATGTGACCGGGTAAGGCAAAAGCTAAACCCAAACTTAAGCCAGTCACCCCTAAAACCAGCAGGAACATAATTAAGGCGATCGCGCCTAAACCCAGGGCATTAGGCAACCCAGCCCCCATAAATGCCCCAGCGCCAATAATCACCGCCGTTTGAATAAAACTCAGGGCAACAATATAAATGGCACAGGCAAAAACAATGGAAAACCGAGAAGCCAACGGCGCTACCAGTAACCGATTCAGAAAGCCAAATTCGCGATCAAACATCACCGGCAGACCGGCATTTAATGCTCCAGAAAAGCCGGTAAACACAATCACCCCTGCCCCTAAAAATTGGGCATAATTTTCGCTACCCCCAAATAATCCCTCTGGCACATTTTGAAATAGAGCACCGAACAAAATTAACCACATTAAGGGCTGAATCATGCCTGCAATCAAGGTTGAAGGTCGTCTTTGCAACTGAATAAACAATCGTTTGGTCAACGCCAAAGTTTCTTGGACTAATTCACCCACCAAATTTTCTTGGGACGTAGTTTGATTTACTGTTTTATCTCTGGTGATTCCTGCTTCAGGAGAAGTAACCGTTCTAGTCATAGTTTTCTCGTGTTTTTTTTAGTGAGTATCTGTGCTAATTTTGTGATATGTCATTCCCGCATTTGCGAAAATCCATGTTAGGTCAAATTGCTAGGTCAAGTGGTTTTCCAGATTGCTAAATTAAGGCAAATTAAGGCAAATTAGCGCAAATTAACGCATGTTTTTTCTTCGTTCTGCTTTTGGGTCGCGAGTTGCGGCGGCGGCAATTTCCGCATCCATCAGGGTTTGACCCGTTGCCGCCAAATAGACATCATCTAAACTAGGACGAGATTGGGCAATGCCAAAAGTAGGCAACCCAGCATCCCGCAAAGTTTGCTGAATATGCAACAAAATATCGTTTTCTGGTTGCACTACCAAATTTAAAGAATTGCCTTGGGATTGATTCACGATCACCTCTTTGACAAAGGACAAAGAAGCTAACAAAGATTTGGCTTTTTCTGCCTCTTCCAGAGGGGTAAACTCACGAATTCGCAAAGTCACGCGATCGCCTCCCACTCGGTCTTTCAACTCCGAAGGCGTCCCAGAAGAAATCACCACCCCCTTGTCAATAATGGCCACCCGGTCAGCCAGGGCATCCACTTCTTCTAAATAGTGGCTGGTAATTAACACCGTCGTCCCTTGGTCTTTCAACTGCCGCAAGAAATTCCACACCGCCATCCGACTTTCAATATCCAACCCCACCGTGGGCTCATCCAACACCAACACATCGGGCTGATGCAGCAAACCAGCAGCCAAATCAAGGCGTTTGCGAATCCCCCCGGAATAAGTCCCCGTCCGTTGGGCAGCCCATTCTTCCAACCCCAACAGCGCGATCGCCTGGGAAATCCGTGTTTTCGCCAAATCAGGAGGCAGATGATATAAATCCGCTTGCAATTGCAGCAATTCGCGCCCAGTCAGCACCTTATCCAAAGCCACTTCTTGGGCCACATAACCCAGCCGTTGTCTTGCCTTTCTGGGGTTCGCCACCACATCAACTCCGGAAACCTCCACCCGACCGGCATCTGGGGTCGTCAGAGTGCATAAACACCGAATCGTCGTGGTTTTACCCGCCCCATTAGGACCGAGTAGGCCAAAAATTTCCCCAGGCTGGATCGCAAAAGAGACATCCTTCAAAGCTTCCGTTGACCCGTAGCGTTTTTGAAGTTTTTCGATGAAAACCGCAGGCACCATAAATTAATCTCAGTCACTCTTTTTTACAAATCTACACAATTTTGAGATTTATGTTAACCTTTGGCTTTCCCGTTTCCGGATTTCGATGGGCATTGCCCACCCACATTTTCGGCGCTTTTTCGGCGCTGGCCGTCAAAGCTGCTTTGATGGGTAATCCCCACTTGGCTTAAAATCCCCAGTTTATTGATATTATTGATAGAAGCAATTAATAATCTGGGAAATTTAGCATTAATTTAGCATCAAATAACATTAATCAAGCAGCCTTATGATTATGTTTGACGAATTAAAAATGGTAAATTATTTTGATTATCGCTGGTTTTTATTAAATTTTTAATAGATATTTTTTGGGGAATTTTATTTCAATTAATAGCTTTTTTTGCCAAACGTATTTGAAAAACAAATTGCCGAAAATAAGAGCATCCGCTCTTGTTCGTAAGGTACACTAATAGTCAATACAGACTTTACCTAAAAAGATGGCATCCTACTCCGTTAACTTGCCGCTTCAACTCCAGAAAGAAGTAAAAAAATGTGCCCTGGATCAAGGCATTCCCCCAGACCAATTTATTCTTTGGGCAGTGGCCGAAAAAGTGGCCGTTCTCCAGCATCAATTCCCCAATTGACAACGCGATCGCCACTGAACAAGAGATGGAAGCAGCCAATGTCTAAACCTGCGCTTGCGTACTTTCAGAGGCAAAATCAAAGTGGTTAGGGCAAGTTCGTTGGCTGAATCAATATCGCCCCATAAACCCTGATGATTAGTATTTTGGCATTTTGGCAATTTGTTGTGGGCGATCGATGTTGGTGGGCGATCTTCTCCGTTCCCCTCGTGGTCGCCCCAGAGCATAGGAGCGCAGGAAAACAATTGACAATTGTTAATTACATTACAACAAATAACTAACAACAAATAACCAACAACAATCAAAAATTCAGGAATCACAGTGCAATTTTACAGATATTGATAGAATATAGGCTTCATAAACTTTGAACTGCTATGTCAGAAAACAGCATAAATTTTACCGAAGCATTGCAAATTGCGGATCAGGTAGTTTTTGAGCAAACCGGCAAACATCTCACAGACTTAGAAATCACAATTTTTCGGGGGGCATGGCACAATCAAACCTATGAGGAAATGGCCGTGAATACTGACTATACAGCCGGTTACTTGCACCGCGTTGTCGGGCAGAAACTCTGGGAAAGACTCTCGAAAGCCTTGGCAGAAAAGGTTAGTAAAAAAAATTTTAAAGCGGCTTTAGAAAGAAAGTTACGCCAAAGTCAACAAAAGGCAAACTATGCTACTAAAATTGATGCCACTGAAGAAACTTATGTAGAACGTCCTCCCCTAGAATCTCGCTGTTATGAAGCGCTACTCCAACCGGGTTCTCTAATTAGAATTAAAGCCCCAGCAGGGATGGGTAAAACTTTACTCAGTTTAAGGATGCTGGAAGGCGTCGCTACCCAAAATTACCGCACGGTTTATTTAAATTTAAGTCTGGCGGCAGAAACCGAATGTAGTAATTTAGATAAATTTCTGCAATGGTTTTGCGTGACTGTGGGTAAAAAAATGCGGGTAAAAAATCAGTTAGCAGACTATTGGGACGAGCGCTATTCTAGCAGTACGGTGAATTGTACGGAATACTTTGAACAATATTTATTACCCAGCCAGGACAGTCCCTTAGTCTTATGTTTAGATGAAGTGGAAAGGATTTTTCCTTATCATCAAGTAGCGGAAGGTTTTTTAGGCTTGTTGCGAGCTTGGCATGAAGATGCTAAGATTAATGAAACCTGGAAACAATTAAGATTGATGGTGGTTCATGCCACTGAAGTTTATATTCCCCTGAATATTAATCAGTCCCCTTTTAATGTGGGGGTGCCGGTGGAATTACCAGAGTTTAATCCTAAGCAAATTCGCGATTTAGCCCGCTGCTATGGGTTGGAATGGGACCTGAATCAAGTGAATCAATTAATGCTGATGGTCGGGGGTCATCCGCGCCTAGTACAGCAAGCCCTTTCTCAGTTGCGAATCTATCAGAGTTTAACTCTGGATCAGTTGCTAGCAGATGCCCCAACGGAGGCAGGAGTTTATAGCCATCATCTGCGGGAAAATTTGTTAAGTTTACAAAAACATCCCGATTTACTCGAAGCGTTGAAGCAAGTAGTTTTTGCGACTAAACCTGTCCGTTTAGATTCCACGAGCGCCTATAAGTTACAAAGTATGGGTTTAGTAAAAATGCAGGGTAATGATTGTACCCCGCGCTGTGATTTGTATGCTAAATATTTTCGCGATCGCCTAGGCAGTTAACCAGAATTAACCATGGATATCCCCACTCAAACCCACTCTTTTTATTCCCCCAACTCGATTTATCAGGTTGGGGGGAGTTTACCTCCTAATGCTCCTACTTATGTAGTGAGAAAAGCAGATCGAGACCTGTATGAACAGTTAAAAGCAGGGCAATTTTGTTATGTATTTAATTCCCGACAAATGGGCAAATCTAGTTTAAAGGTGAAAACCCTGCAAAAGCTGGCAGCGGAGGATGTACTTTGTGCGGCAATTGATTTGACCGTATTAGGGTCAGAAGCGGTGACTCCCGAACAGTGGTATGGGGGTTTTATTAGAACTTTGGTGAAAAATTTTCCCGGACTTTCTCGAAGTTTTAAACTATTACCTTGGTTGCGCGATCGCGAAGGAATTTTAGCCCCAAATCAGTGGTTAACCCAGTTACTTGAGGAGGTGATATTTCCCACATACCCAGGCAAAATTGTGATTTTTGTGGATGAAATCGATCAAAGCTTAAATTTATCCTGGAAAGATGATTTTTTTGCCTGGATTCGCGCTTGCTATAATCAGCGGGCAGAAAATGCCGATTATCAAAGATTAGCTTTTTGTCTGTTGGGTGTCACCACCCCATCAGAGTTAATTAATGATAAGAGGAAAACTCCGTTTAATATTGGTAAAAGTATTGAATTAACTGGTTTTACCTTAGCAGAAGCCCAACCGTTAGCCCAAGGTTTTACCGGGCAAGTGCAAAATCCCCAAGAGGTGTTACAAGAAATTCTAAACTGGACTGGTGGGCAACCATTTATGACCCAAAAACTCTGTTTTCTGCTGGAACAAAAAACCAGCAGCAAATCGCCCAATGTTGACCAGTTAGTGCAAAAGTTTATTCTGGATCAATGGGAAACGCAAGATGAACCAGAACATCTTAAAACTATTCGCGATCGCCTTTTAGTCAATCCCCAGAGGTCGGGACGGTTGTTGGGGCTATATCAAAAAATATTACAACAAAACCAGGATGATGTCAATGGCAAATCCAAGGCAATTTCTTATGAAAATAACCCGGATATTACGGAGTTACGTCTGACGGGATTAGTCATCAAACAAGGCAATCGAGTCACAGTTTCTAATAAAATCTATGCAGCAATTTTTAACGAAAAATGGGTGGCTGAAGAATTAGGCAAATTGCGACCTTATGCAGAAGCGATCGCAGCCTGGGAAGCCTCTAACCGTCAAGATAAATCTCGACTTTTACGGGGTCAAGCGTTACAAGATGCCCTAAGTTGGGCGGAGCATAAAAGTTTAAGCGATCGCGATTATCAATTCTTAAATGCCAGTCAAGAAGCGGAATTTACCGAAGAGAAACAAGCCAACAAAATTTTAACTGCTGCCAAGAAAAAAGCCGAACGCATGATTGGCATTGGTTTGTTGGGACTGGGGCTGATTTCCCTATCCGCAATTTTAATCGTCACCAAAGCTATATCAGAAAAAAATGAGGCAAAAATCCATGAAATTCAAGCCCGCAATTCGGCATCCGAAGCCTATCAGCGCTCGAATAATCAATTAGATGCCTTAGTAGATAGTATTCGCGCCGCAAAAACTATGCAGTCCTTAAAGACCCCCCCGGAATTACAACGGCAAACTCTCAACAATTTAGTACAACCTTTAGCCAAATTACAAGAAATAAATCGCTTAGATAGCCATCAAGGATGGGTGTGGGAAGTGAGTTTTAGTTCTGATGGTAATATGCTACTTACAGCTAGTGATGATGGGGAGGCGATCGTCTGGAGTCGGGCGGGGCAAAAATTATTCACTTTGAAACATCCCGATCGCCTTTATGGGGCTACTTTTTCTCCTGATAATCGGATGATTGCCACCGCGAGTAAAGATGGTAAAGTGCGATTATGGACAACCGATGGAAAATTACTCAGAACCTACCAAGGTCATAGTAAATCAGTTTTTGCCGTGACATTTAGCCCCGATGGTAGATTTTTGGTCTCTGGTGGAGCGGATAATCTAATTAACATTTGGTTGGTTAACTCGGTTTCAAGGGATAACGAATCAAGGGTTGAAGTTCCCCACCAAATTTTAAACGGACATCAAAAAGAAGTGACTAATTTAAATTTTAGTCCTGATGGCAAAATGCTAGTTTCTGCTAGTTATGATGACACCTTGAAAATCTGGAAAATTAACCAAAAAAATGATAAAATTGAGCTAGTTAAAACCGTCAAAGCCCATGAAGACGGAGTTGCTGGCGCAATTTTTATTCAAGATGGTCAGGAGATCGCCTCGGTGGGGGGAGATGGAAACCTCAAATTTTGGAATTTAAATGGCCAATTACTAAAACCACCTATTCGGGCTCATTTTGATGTGATTAATCGAGTTGCATTTTCTAGGGGAAAACTCCCGGTTTTAGCTACAGCAAGTCAAGATAAAACTGTCAAGTTTTGGAACTTAGACGGGGACTTACTTAACACCTTATCAGGACATAAAGAAAGTGTTTTAACCCTAAGTTTTAGCCCTGATGGTAAAAATATGGCCACCGGCAGTAGCGATCGCACTGTTAAACTGTGGCAACCGGATATTCGTTTATTAAAAACCTTTAAAAATCCCGAGCGCGTCACTTATTCAATTAGTTTCCATGCTAGGGGCGACATTTTAGCGGTCAGCAGTCGCCAGCCTACGGTACAATTAATTAACTTTAACCTGGAAAAGTTACAAACTTTAACAGGTCATACAGCTTTAGTTAATTCCGTTCGCTTTAGTCCTGATGGTGAAACCATTGCCACCGGGAGTAAAGACAAAACCATTAAACTCTGGAAGCTGAATGGGGAATTGCTCAAAACATTGGTCGGTCATCAGGATTCAGTCTCCGCTGTGCGGTTTAGTCCTGATGGTCAAATCATTGCTTCTGTGAGTTGGGATCGGACTTTGAAATTGTGGGATTTAGATGGCAAACTACTGCAAAATATTATCGCCCATGATGAGTGGATTTATGGCTTAAATTTTAGCCCAGATGGTCAAATAATTGCCACCGCTAGTAAAGATAAAACCGTGAAACTGTGGAATTTAAAAGGAGAGTTGTTGACGACCTTAAAAGGGCATACCCATGATGTAAATTCGGTGGCATTTAGTCCCGACGGCCAAACAATTGCCACCGCTTCTGATGATACCACGATAAAATTGTGGCGACTAGATGGCACACTAATTAATACTTTAGAAGGTCATAATAATAAGGTTTTAAGTGTGGATTTTAGTCGTGATGGTCAGATTATTGCTTCGGCTTCTGACGATAAAACCATTAAACTTTGGCAACCAAATGGACGGCTATTAAAAACCTTAGAAGGACATGATAACCGCATTTGGGAATTAAGTTTTCATCCCACAGAACCGCTCCTAGCTTCGGGCAGTTGGGATCAGACGGTGAAATTCTGGACTTTAGAAGATTTACCCGTTGATGCTCCGGCGAATTATTCCGGAAATTCTGACTTGAATGAACTGTTTAACATTGCCTGCGATCGCCTGAATGATTACCTAATCAACAGTCTACAGGACCCCATTTGTCAAAATCTTTCAGAAAATTAATAGTAGGGTGGCCACCATACTACTAATTTTGGATGATTTTTTGTAAATAATACTAAAATATAAAATATCTGTTTAACATAGAATAATTAACCAATGTTCAAACGTCACAAGGGGCTAGAAATAGCCGAGTATATTTCTTTAGCGGCTGCCGTAACCGGAACAATTTTGGCGACAGTTTTTCAGGAGTTCACCTACGCATTATGGCCGATCTGTTTTGCCATATTGTTGAATACGATCAACCGCCGCTATGGTTTAAATCAAGATTGGCATTCTCGCCGCACCCTCGCCCAATTAGAGGGAAAAATTGCCGCCCTCGCCCTAAAAAATATCGCTTCGGCTCAATTACAATTCCCAGAACAATTTAACCCGATATCTAATGTTGAGTCTAATGCTGAGTCGATGAAAGCGATCGCCTCATTAATCGAAGCCGTGCAAAAATTGCGATCGCAGCAACAGCAGCTTCATGGGGCGATTAAACAAATCAAAGATCAACTGAATACTTTAAGTCAACAATTCAAAGACCGACCCGAACTGGAACAAATTGAAAGCTTAACTCTAGTCATTGTAGCCCTTCAGCAACTTATCGATGATTTTAGAAAAGTGGATTAGTTGTTTGTTGTTTGTTGGCAAGTTGTTTGTTGTGCGTTGTTTGTTGTTTCTTGTTTTGTTATTATTTTCTTATTTGGTGTTTGTCCTTTGACCGCGAACCGCGAACAAATAACCACCAACCACCAACCACCAACAAAAAACAAATAACAAATAACAAATAACAAATGACAAAGCACAACAAACAAATAACAGAGATAAAAATAAAATGCAGTAACGATCGCCCGGCGCGGTAATGGCACAATAGGTGTTAAAGAAAATTTGTATTGGCAAAGACCCAACCAGCGACTTCCTCCGGGACGCTATGGGCGTTCGGCAGAGATTGCCGATTTGAGGCTAAACTGCCGAGACAGCACCGGTGACAGATAGAGACAAGTCTTGGCCATCTATCTTTGATATCAAGTGACACATAGAGGAACCCTTATGAAACAACAGTTGAGTCCATTAGAACTTTTGGAATATATATCCCTCGCTTGCACGGCAGCGGGGACTGTCACCGTGGTACTGCTTTCTCAGCACGTCGGATATGCGATCGGACCGGGGGCTTTGTCTTTGGTGCTCGGTGCCGCGAACCGCAGAAAATACTCGTCCGGTGAGTCCAATGGGGCAGAACTGGTCAAAATTGACCAAAAACTGTCTGAGGATGTAGCTTCAGTCCGCCAGGAGATCCAAACTTTACCTAAGTCCTCGGACTATAACAGCTTGAAATCTCAGATAGAAAATTTAACCATTTCCGTCGCCGAATTGGAGCAACAAAAATCTGGGGCATTGACCAATGTGGGGGTGGAATTAAATCCCATCCGCCAAGATATTGTGCAGTTACGATCGCAATATGGCAATTTGCAGGAGTTTTTCAACGAATTGCGCGCTCGCGTAGAAGAAAGTTGGCAGCAACTGCCTCCACCGGACAAAATCGCGCATCTAGAAAACGAAATCAAGCAGATGAACGCGAAGCTGACCCAACTGCCTTCTAAGTTGCAAAAGATGACGGGGACAACTTCCTCTGACCTGACCGGCGTCACCGCTGAAATTGAAGCACTCAAGCAACAATTAAACAATATTGGTCAAAGGGGTGATGTTAATTCCCTGGTGCCAGAACTGGAGCAATTACGGCGTCAAGTAACGGCGTTAGAAAATACCACCGATCGCTTAGTGGTGAATAGCCAAAATTTGGCGGAAAAAGAAGAGGTGCGTTCGCTATCTATCACTTTACAGGAGTTACAAAAACAGCAAGAACAACTCCCACAAACTGCGGCAAGCGATCGCAGCGCTTTATCAGAATTGCGCGATCGCCTCGAAAACTTGCAAGCAGAAATCAATCGAATTGGGGAGCAAATTCCAGCCACCGTTCAAACTCAAAATTTGTCGGAATTGCAAGCACTGCAAGATAGATTAGAGCAACTTAGTCACCGTGTGGATCAACGGATGTCCCTAGCTGTCATAGAAGTCAAAGAAGAACAGACCATTGAACTGACTGGGATCGAAGATGCCTTAGCCAAAATTGCCGATGCGGTTGCGGAAGTTAAGCAAGAAACGGAAAGCCGAATCTCCGCCATTGAATCCATTGAATTAACTGGTTTACAGCAACAATTACTCGACCAACAGGAAACTTTAACCGCCTTACAGCAAGAATATCAAAACTTGCTAAGTACGACCTCAGAGGTCTTGACCTCAAATTGCAATGGGAATGAATCTTTATCTGAATCAGAATATCAGCAAAAAATTGAAAATTTGGAGCAAGCTTTAGCCAATACCACAGAAAGCATCGCTCGCATAGAATCATCTCTAGCGACCCATACATTTGCTGAACCAGCAGGCAAAGCGACCAACGAACCTGACCTGTCCGCACTGGCAATGGACATCGCCCAAATTGCCACCTTGCAAGACAGAGTTTCACAATTGGCGGCTAATCTGGACAATTTAGAACAACAAGTTCAATTGTTAGTCACGAGTAGAGCGGACGGAATTAGCGAGCGAGTCCGCGATGAAATTGAAACCCTCAAAGAAAACCTAAACCGCTTAGAAACTTCCCTGTCGCATCAAAACTCCGAGTTATCTTCTCCAGCGGTTGCGGCTTTTAATATCGATTTCCTGACTCAGGAAGTAGAACAAGTCAGTTTATTAAATGAAAGAGTTGCCAGCTTAGAATCGGCTTTGGCATCGGATTTTGCCAATACGACGGATTTATATCCCGAAATCAGAATTATCAACCAAGAACTTCAGGAAATCGGCATTCTCAAAGATACGATTTATCAGTTATCGGGTAATGTGGAAATCTTGGAGCAACAAGTCCATGCTTTGTCTACAGGCAATCCGCATAGTATTACGGGTGAACTCCGCGAACAAATTGATGCGCTCATGGCCAAAATTGAGCAACTACCAGAAACCCAAATTTCTGACGATTTGACCACCAATTACGAAACCGTCGTATCGCGTTTAGACCAACTCGAATCCGGTTATCTATCTTTAGAAACCCAACTCAAAGAAACTCAGGATGTAAGCGAGCGCAACGACCAAGAAATCACCGCTCGATTCTTAACCTTAAATGCTCAGGTGTCTGAGTTGCAGCAAGATATTAATAGCATAGGTCAAAAATTAACCGACTTGGAAACAGGATTGGCAGAAGTTACGGTTTCTGAGTTAGCCGTGACTCGCCAGGATATCGCTATCCTCCAAGATACAGTGTCGGATTTAGCCACCCGACTAGAACAGGATTTAGACAAGTTCAACGAGCGCGAAAAAGTTCAAGAACTAGAACAAGCCCTGGCTGGTTTAGAAAGCAAACTTAGTCAGGCGATCGCCCAAGTTGACGAGCAAGTCCAAGCCCTGCAACTAGAAACCAGACAACTAGAAATAGAACAAGCGGAAACCCAAATCGCCACCAGCCAAATAGACGCTCTGATTAGCAACTCTATTGAACGGCAAATGAGTGGCATTAGTCAACTGTTGCAAGATGTTGCTCCCTGCGATTATGAGTTAATCTTTGATCGTCCGGCAATTTACGACTGTTTAATTCAGGCAATTTCTCATAGTAATCAGCGGCTGATAATTGTCTGCCCGTGGCTGAATCGGGAAGTCGTCAGCGGTCTGTTGCCTGAGTTGGAAGCATTCCTAGAACGCAATGGTAAACTACAAATTGGTTGGGGTCATCTGGCAGATATTAATGAGGGAGAATTTCCGCTGTTAGTTCAGCAGCAATGGCATACGGAAACCCTCACCACCCGTCGCCATTCTTATGATGCCCTGAATGATTTAGAAGCCCTGCGGGAGAAATATCCCAATCAACTGGAATATAAGGTACTGGGAACCCATGAAAACTTTTTAGTGGCTGATGAGAAGATGGCCTTGATTTCCAGTCATCATTTTCTCAGTACCGCTCGCGATATTCCCGAACGAGAAGTTGCCGTGAAAACTTCCTCCCTGAAGATTATTCACGGGTTAATTGATCGGTTCAACGAGCCAAAGTTACGACCAGAGAATGCCGACGCTTATTATAACCGAGGGTTTGAACGGCTAGAAGTTGGCGATTACTTAGGGGCAGTGGCGGATTATGATGCCTCCTTGGCCCTCAACCCCGATCGCGCCACCTGCTACAATAACCGGGGATTGGCCAAATATTATCTGGGCAATGTTCTAGGGGCGATCGCCGATTATAGCAAGGCGCTCGAACTGGATCCTGATGAACCGGTGACTTATTTCAACCGGGCTGTTGCCTATTATAAAATCGGTGACTATCGCCATAGCATCGCCGACTATACTCAGGTGATTCAACGGCAAGATGGGATTCGGATTTCAGCAGAAAATACTGGTGCTTATTTTCAACGGGCGGAAGCCTATCGCCAATTAGGGGAATATGAAAGCGCCATTTTGGATTACACAATGGCCATTCGTCTTGCCCCTACCGACACGATCGCTTATAACAATCGCGGGTTAGCCCGGTATAACCAGGGAGACTATCTGGGCAGCATTGAGGATTACAGCGAAACCTTAACTCTAAATCCCAATGATGCGGTGGCTTATTCTAATCGCGGCGTTTCCCGACTAAAAACTGGCGATTATTCTGGGGCGGTGGCAGATTTTGACAGTGCGATCGCCTTAAAGCCCGATTATGCTAGTGCTTACAATAATCGAGGGTTAGCGCGGCTGGAAATGGGCGATCGTACCGAAGCGATCGCTGACTTAAAACACGCAGCGGAACTATTTGCCGCCCAAGGAAATATCCCCAGCCAACAACAAACCTTAGACTCCTTGAAGCGACTTGGCTGCGAAGAAGGATAAATTGTCCGAAGAAAAAGAAAAGAGTAAAGAGTAAAGAGTAAAGAGTAAAGAGTAAAGAGTAAAGAGTAAAGAGTAAAGATATTCTCTCTTCTCTTATATCTTCTCTTATCTCTTTTCTAGACATCTCTTTTCTAGACATCTCTTTTCTAGACATCTCTTTTCCAGGCATCTTTTTTCTTTCTTCTTTTGGTTTTAAATTGTCAATCATAGAGTCATGCAAAATATCCAACCTAGTATCCAAAATCTGCGCCAAATCCTCAGCGAATACCATTGGTTAGACCTAGCGGAATCGGTTTCCATTGCCGCATCAGCGCTCGGCACCTTAGCCGGAGCCTTATCCGGTCAAGTTGTCTATGCTGCCGCCCCCTTAACCGTCGCACTTTCCCTCAATTTAGCCAACCGCTATCGCCTCGATGAAAACACCGAACAATATACCAAAGCGGCCATATCTGATGTCAGAAATGTGGTAGAATCTCTCTATACGGCTTTACCAGAAAATGACCAACCCCAAATGGATTTTCAAGCCCTACAAAAATCAATCCACCATTTGCAAAAAGTCACGGAAAGACTAGAAAATAAAGCTTTAACCGAAGATGACTGGCAAATGGTCAATGTGAGATTTTTAACCCTTCAAGAATCTTTAGAAAAACTGACCCAATCTATCGGCAATGCCCCATTAGTAGTGCCAAGCCGCCCAGGAAATGAAGCGGGAGAAAATCCAGGAGCAAATCCAGGAGCAAATTATGGAGAAAATCCGGGAAAAATTAGAGAAAATGCTCTGGCCAACTATTCTGAGCTAGAACAAAGAATCAGCAAACTAGAGCAGAAAAATCACGAAGTCATTAAACCCTATTTACAACGCCTGACTCAAGCATTACAACAGCTTAAGCAAGACCAGTCTTTAGCAAAAGTTAGGAAAAAAATTCAAGCACTCAGCGAAGAAATTAAACAAAGAACAGTCGTGCAAGTAGAAGTGGAAGCCTTAACCCAGCAGTTAGAAACAATTGCTGCCCAACAAGCACAACTGAATCAGCAGTTTTTAGCGTCATCATCTCCCCTTCCGGATATCAGTAGCGTCGAATCTGCGATCGCGCAAATCTCTGAAGACCTAGCCACCACAAAAACTCAGACCAGCAAACGGTTCAAACGCATTCTCCGCACATTAAATGCTTTAGAGGGGCAAGTTAATCAACTGCAACAGCTATCCCACAATCTACAGTCATCGGTGGAAAAAGTGACAGAGGACTTGGATCATCTTACCGATGCTGCCAACCTCGAAAACTTGGAAAATATCCTAAATCAAGTGGCCGCCGAACTGGCGGAAGTCCAACATAAAATTAACTCCCTCACACCCCCATTTAATCCAGCACCCCTGGAACAGCAATTACAAGAATTAAGGGCGTTAATCAAACAACGGTCACTAGAACCAACCCAGTTTCTCACCAAAGAAGATATTGCCCCCTTGGTTGCAGCGATTAAAAAGCTGCAAAAACGGAAATAAATTGGTTGTTGGTTGTTGGTTGTTGGTTGTTGGTTGGGGTGTAATTGATAATTGATAATTGACAGTTAATAATTTTGTTTAATTGTCAATTGTCAGTTATCTATTGTTAATTGTTCTCCTCCGCTCCCCTGCACCGAAAGCACCACGGTTCTCGTTATTTGGTAAATTTTACGGATGAACTGCATCTAATTCCGGATTTCATACCCTGACAATGAAAAAATTGCTAAAAGGGTATAGGAATTTTCCCATGCAGCGGAATTACGGTTGGTTAGACATTGCTGAGTATTTATCGATTCTGGCTTCACTGGTTGGGGCAATTGCCGCAGTCGCAACCCAAAAAGCAGCTTTAATGGCTGCACCCATGTCCATGTCCCTGCTGCTGAATCTATTACATCGGCGAAAACTATTATCCTTAAGTAAACAAAAAATTGGGGTCGCAGTGACCGAACAATGCCAAGATTTGTCTAAATTAGTTACTTTTTTGCCTGGTTCAGATGTAGCAGAGATTCTCACTGACAAAGTTTCCGCGTCAGCGGAGGCTACAGCGAATCCGCTATGGAGAATCGCGCAGGGTTCTGGAGGGAATATCGCCGCTTTGCCCCTGGAGGAAATAGAAACATCTTTAGAACGCTTATGCCAAAAATTTGAACGACAACAAACGGAAATCAGCCAACTGATGGTAAATCTGGAAAAAATTAGCCATGAAATACCATTTAATTTAACTAACAATTTGCCTAACAATTTGCCTAACAATTTGCCGAAAAATTCGCCTAGTTATTCCAGTTCAACCGGTGAACAAATAGAGTATTTAAATCAACCAAACGAGCTACCGATTAGTGGTTATGTGGGCGCGGAATTATCCCAGCTCAAAACTGAGTTAAATCGGGTTTCGGAAAAGTTAAGCCAACTCCAGAAAGATACAGAAAATCTGGTGCCGAAAAAAAAGCTAAAACAGATTATTTCAGCCATTAAAATTCTGCGTCAAGAAAATTTGGATGCCCGGAGATCCATTGTCCAATTAAATGAAACGGTGTCCAGAATGTCCAGAGTTCAAACTCCAGGAAACAATCCCCCTAGGGCAAATTGGACTGATGAGCATATTTTCAGGAGCAAATTTGAGGAACCGATGCAAAATTGCCTCCAGCAGATTTCCGAACTGCGCGTGGCGGTGGTGGCTGAACTGAATAGGGCGATCGCTATTTTAGCAAAACAAACCCAACAAATCATTCCTGAATCAGAACCCGCGCTCGGTTTAATTTCGGAACTGACTGCTGGTGATTCACCGACATCAAATATTGTACCACCAAGCGGCCTCAACGCATCTTTATTTTATGATAGTTTGACAAGGGCGAATTCTGCTCAATTGAGAGAAAGTGAAAACGGCGCGGCAGATTCTTTTGATTATTATTATATCCCTCAGTTACATCGAGAAATTAAAAATCTTTCTGAAGAAATTGCTATTTTAGAAGAGCAAATGGAAAATCGTTTGGCTCCATTGGAAGCAATCGATCGCCATAGCATTGAAGAAGAATTAGCCCTCCAAGCCCAGGTGATCGCTCAACTTCAAGAACAAACGAATCAACTTCTGGAATTCTCTGAAACTAAAACTCAAGTATCGAGCGAAATATTTGCAAAAATTGAACAGTTAGAAGCTGGCCTCAACCGGCTAACCAGACAAATTTCTGACTTACAAACCCAAGGGTTATTAACGGGCGATTCACAGCAGCGCTTGGCTGGGCGGAATCTTCTACCTAATTTCAGTTGGGAATGTCTGCATAGCTGGAAGGCTCATCCAGAAGCAATCTTTTCTTTAGACTTTATTCAAGACGGAGTGTTTTTGGCCACGGGCAGTGCAGACCATACCGTAAAAGTTTGGCAAATTTCCTCAGAATTGCTGACAGAAAATCAGCCCATAGAAAATCAGCCCATAGAAAATCTGCCCATAGAAAATCTGCCCATAGAAAATCTGCCCATAGAAAATCTGCCCATAGAAAATCTGCCCATAGAAAATCTGCCCATAGAAAATTTGGCCAGATTATCTCAAACCTTCACCGGACATACTCACTGGGTGCGGGCGATCGCCATCAGTCCCCAAAGAGATTTTATCGCCAGCGGCAGTGCCGATTGCACCATTAAAATTTGGCCATTGACTTGGCCAATTGAACCGGACCAAAAACTTGTCAATTCCTCTGAATTAGAACCCTTAAAAACTCTCACGGGTCATTCTCTTTCCGTGCGGGCGATCGCCATCAGTCCTGACGGTCAATTTATCGCCAGTGGTAGTGCCGATCAAACCATTCAAATCGCTCCCTTAGCCGATATTTTCGCCCATATTTTAGCCGATTCTGCCAAGGCATCACGAGAGGAGAATCTCTCAAAGTCACACCCAGAACTTGACCCAGAGTTAGATGAGTACCCTTGGTCATCCTGGCAAACCGTACTCACCGGCCATAAAGCCCCCATCGATGCCCTAGCCTTCAGTCCAGACAGCCAGATCCTCGCCAGTGGTGGCGTAGACTGTGGCTTGAACATTTGGCTGATGAATACTCAAGAACTCCTCTGCACCCTCACAGACCATACAGAACCCATCACCGCACTGGTATTTTCCTCTCATCCAGAATATCTTCTGGATCGATCTCGAAATCCTGGATATCTCTTGGCCAGTGGCAGTGTAGACTGCTCGATTAAAGTTTGGCACATCAGCCCAAATTCGCAAGAGAGCAGGGTAATACTTACCCTCACAGGTCATTCAGAACCCATTACTTGTGTCAAATTTAGTCCTAATGGGCAATTTCTTGCCAGTGCCAGCATTGACCAAACCATCAAAATTTGGCTGATTTCCTCAGACACGGAAAATATTTCCTTACTTTGCACTCTCACAGGTCATCAACAACCCATCTTATCTTTAGCCTTTAGAGACGATCGCACCTTTGCCAGTTGCAGCGCTGATGGAGAAGTGAAAATTTGGCATTGCATCGAATGAATCAAACTATCGGCAAATTCTCAAGTCAAGGAAATGGTAAGAGGTTGGTTATAACATTGACGAATCTAATTCAAGATTCTCATTCAAGATAAAATTAGATTTTGCATTTGCATTGGCCTAAACCGCAAAATTCTTATGACCTATTCTTCAAAACCTCAAGCTGAATTAACTGCCAAACCTACCACCCTGAATTGGTCCAACTTACTCCAGCAACTACTTGACCGCGAATCTCTCACCAGTGAACAAGCATCCCTGCTAATGCAAGGATGGCTGCAAGAGGAAATTCCCCCCGTCTTATCCGGGGCAATTTTAGCTGCACTCCAAGCCAAAGGAGTATCAGCTAATGAACTAGCGGGTATGGCCAGAGTGTTGCAACTTCAATCCGTTGCTGGCCACCGCTTTGCCACTCAAAAGTGGCCATTCCCCGTGATTGATACTTGTGGCACTGGGGGAGATGGGGCTTCTACCTTCAATATTTCCACCGCAGTGGCTTTTGTGGCTGCCGCCGCAGGTATCTCTGTAGCTAAACATGGGAATCGTTCCGCTTCCAGTAAAGTGGGTTCCGCTGATGTGTTAGAAGCTTTAGGCATCCACTTGACCGCCCATCCAGAGAGAGTTCAGGCTGCCCTGCAAGAAGTGGGGGTGACTTTTTTATTTGCCCCTGGGTGGCACCCGGCAATGAAGGCAGTGGCATCTTTGAGAAGTACCCTAAAAATCCGCACGGTGTTTAATCTCCTCGGTCCGTTGGTGAATCCTTTACGTCCCACAGGTCAGGTGATTGGGGTTTTCAGTAGTCAGCTATTAGAGGCGATCGCCGGCGCTGTGGGACAACTGGGAACCGAAAAAGCGATCGTTTTACATGGACGAGAAAAACTCGATGAAGCGGGTTTAGCAGACGCTACCGACCTGGCGATTCTAAGTCATGGTTCCGTCCAACTCAGCGTCCTCAATCCCCAAGAACTGGGATTAACTAAGGCCCCCACCGCCGCATTACGCGGCGGTGACATTCCCGAAAATACCCAGATTTTGCGTGATGTGCTTCAGGGTAAAGGAACTCAAGCGCAACAAGATGTCGTTGCCTTAAATGCTTCTTTAGCGTTTCAGGTCGCCGGTCTGGTTGCCATCGGGGAGTATCAACAAGGAATTGCGATCGCCAAAGATATTCTCAAGTCTGGGACAGCTTGGGACAAATTAGAACAGCTGGTTAAATTTTTCCAAGACTAATCCAATTGGCAAGGCCGGCCTTGCCGGCAAGTTGTTTGTTGTTTGTTGTTTGTTGGTGGTTTGCCAAATTTTCTGAGCCCCAATTTTTATAACAAATAACCAACAAGAAATAACCAACCAGAAAAGTCGCGCTTGATGGGACAATTAAGAACGGGGTTTAAATTCAATCACATCTTTTTTGATGGTTATATCATAATTTCCATAAACATCTTGTCCCAGCAATCCTCGATTGCGGAGTCCTTTTTCGGCGCCAGCAGGGGCAATTCCGACAATAAGTTCACCCCTAATTAGATTACCCACTTTAACAGATTTAACCACCCCTAAACTGACTTCAATTTGACTGCCATCGGCAACAGTCACTGTGGCAGTTCCTTGGGGTTGAATCTTTAAAGCTTTGGCCATTGGTTCAGTAATTAATGTACCCGTGGCACCCGTATCAAACAGCATTTCAAAGGTTTGACTGCCATCAAATGTAACATCAACCACCGGGGTTCCCCCTTCACTACTTTTGATGGGAACTTGTAAAACCCCAGCCTGACCTCCTTCGGTTCCGCTTTGACCAGTGGGGTCATTGGGGTCGAATGTAACTTGAGGACAAAGCTGTGGTAAACTTCGGTAGTTGCCATTACTATCAACTACAAAACATCCCGGATGTTCTTGAGGAATTACCGGAATTTGCCGAAAAATTATGCCCAAAAAAGTGATGAAAAATGCAATACTTTTTTTCATTTTTTCCCGGTTAATTCATTTTTAATTTTTAATTAGAGATAAAATGATAAATTTTGGCGAAGGATGTTCAACTAATTTATCAAGAGGCAGAGAGGGCTGGATAATTATTTATCAAGGCTTGAAATTCAAAAAATCCATAACTTATTAATCTGATTTAAACTAAATACCATAAACATCAGGGATAAAAGCAAAAATATCCGCTCGCGAAGTGTGCCGTAGGCATTTGAACTGGCAAGCAAATTACTCCAGGGGAGGCATATTTAATCAGCTTGTAACGCTATGTTAATTTTATCACAGGTAAAAAATCGCCCAGTGCTGTTGCTTATCTACGCCGAGGCTTATCCTGGGGAGCAGTAGGCGATCGCTTGTTCACATTTAAGCCGTTACCAATTCCCTTGGGGGAGCAATCATGTCATAATTGCAAAGTTTGTTGATTGATCCTAGATAAACCTTTAAGCATTGAAAGTGAAGCATCATCGGTCAACAGGGAACAATCAGCCATAAACAATGCAGTTGTTGGCAAATAAAGTAAATATAGAGGTAGAGGTTTATATGCCGTTATCTGGAGGTCAACCCGCACTGTTAGTGCTTGCCGATGGAACCTTTTATCGGGGATGGTCATTCGGCGCCCCTGGCACTGCCATAGGAGAAGTGGTATTTAACACCGGCATGACAGGGTATCAGGAAGTCCTGACAGATCCCAGCTATTGTGGCCAAATCGTCACATTCACCTATCCAGAGTTAGGAAATACCGGGGTGAATCAGGAAGATGAAGAATCGGAACACCCACAGGTTAAAGCCGCGATCGCTCGCAACATCTGTTGGCAACCAAGTAACTGGCGCTCTAGCAAAAGTTTACCGGATTACTTGAAGCAACACAATATTCCGGGAATTTATGGCATTGATACCCGGGCTCTGACTAGGAAAATTCGGATATTTGGCGCGATGAATGGGGGCATTTCCACCGAAATTCTCGATAAGGATGAATTACTCCAAAAAGTAAAAGTCGCTCCTAATATGTTGGGGTTAAATTTGGTCAAAGAAGTCACCACCGCTAAGGTCTATGAATGGTCGGAAAGTACCTCGGCGGATTGGGAATTTAGTCCTCAGATCCTATCACCGAGCACAACTTCCGCCGAGCCAAAAGAAACTTATACTGTGGTGGCGTTGGATTTTGGCATCAAACGGAATATCCTCCGCCGACTGGCCAGTTTTGGCTGTCGCGTGATTGTGGTGCCAGCAAATACCCCCGCCGCGGAAATCCTCAAATATAACCCCGATGGAATTTTTCTGTCCAACGGTCCTGGAGATCCCGCCGCGGTGACAGAAGCGATCGCCACAACCAAGGAATTACTCCAAAGTAATAAACCCTTATTCGGTATTTGTTTGGGTCATCAAATTCTTGGTTTGTCCCTGGGAGCAAAAACCACTAAACTTAAATTTGGACATCGGGGTTTAAACCAACCAGCGGGACTAGAACGGCAAGTAGAAATTACCAGTCAAAATCACAGTTTTGCCCTTGAGGAAGATTCTTTATCTCCCGATGTGGAAATCACTCACTTAAATCTGAATGACCGCACGGTGGCGGCTTTGCGTCACAAATCCTTGCCCATCTTTTCGGTGCAGTACCACCCAGAAGCGTCTCCAGGCCCCCATGACTCGGACTATGTGTTTGCGGAATTTATTAAAGCCATGCGCTCTCATCGGGCAAATGCTGCTACTGTCAAGAGTTGAGTAAGAATTAAGTAGTCTGGTTATTTGTCCTTTGTCCTTTGTCCTTAGTCATAAGTAAACGAGTAAATGGCTAACGGTTGACGATCAACAGATACCCAAAGATAAATAACCAATAACCATTAACCAATAACCATGAACGATTAATCCTGAATCTTGTCTCTTTTTTCTCATTTTTGCTCAGAGTAGTTTACAATCAGCGAGAAAGGATATATACTTGACCGTCGTTTTATAGAACCATAGAAGTAGGAGGACGTTATCGCTGAACAATTGAACCTGACTGTGAGCCTTCGAGGTACTCGCGAGGTCAAAAACAACTGCCAAATCATCCGTCTGACTGGCTTATTAGATGCTTTTTCAGAACCAACCGTCCGTAAGGTTTTGGGCGACTTAATTGGCGAATTAATTGAGATTGCCCAACAAGACGAGAAAACGCCGGATCCCGTGATTTTAGATTTATCTAAAATCGATTTTATTGACAGTTCTGGATTGGGAGCATTGGTACAAATAGCTAAAAAACTTAAAGATGCCGGAGGAACTTTCCAAATTGTCTCTAATACCAGGGTTACACAAACGGTAAAACTGGTGCGTTTAGACAAGTTTCTGTCTTTACAGGATTCTTTGGATGACGCACTAAAAAATATTCATCAGGCTTGATCTATGAACCGATCCAACCAGCTATCCAGTATTAGCCCTGGATAGCTAGTTTTTCATGGTTGGTGGCCGATTGGTGAATTAGTTGTTTGTGTCATGGCCAATGGTCAAGATTTCGGTGGCCAATTTATAGTTGCCGATTTATAGTTGCCAATTTATAGTTGCCAATTTATATTTGCAAAATATTTGTTTGAAATTTGGACAAAACAACTTTGGGATGCTGTCACCCAGTCAAGAAAATTTTTCCGCAGCCGATCGCCCCGCAGAACCTCGCGATCTGTTCGATCTGTCTCTGGATTTCCAATTATCTAAGCCACAAGTGAATCAGTTGTCCCCAGCAGCTTTGGCCTATTTGGGAGATGCGGTTTATGAGCTTTATATCCGGCGACTTTACTTAATGCCTCCTAAGCGGCAGCATAGTTATCATCAAGAAGTGGTGGCTCAAGTGCGAGCGGAGACGCAAGCGGAGCATTTGCGAGCGCTCGAACCCTATTTAACTGATGTGGAACAAGAGATGATCAGACGAGGACGCAATGCTGCATCAGGAAAACCCAAACGAGTTTCCGCCACAGTTTACCAACAGGCGACTAGCTTAGAAACCTTGGTGGGATACTTATATCTCACCGATCGCGATCGTCTCAGGCAACTATTGCATTACTTATACCCCGATCGCTAATCCCCATCCCGATATAGAGCGATCGCGATATAGAGCGATCGCTCGCTTCAACAGACCCATCGATTTGATCCTTCCCTCATTGCTATTTGTTGATATTTTGCTCCCACTTTACTGGGCTGAGATGCTCAACAAAAACGTAAAAATAACTGGAAAATCATCTAAAAATTAGGAAATCCTGACATGGCTGGTAAAAAATATATCCCCAACCCCGAACGTAAACCCCGCTTTTCTGGGTCAAAGTCAACCCCTAAACCCACAATTCATCACAAGTTTGATCGCCCCCATACGGATAAATCTCATCCACCCCTAGATCGTAAACAGCAAGAACCTCAACCGACCGAAGATCAAGATGGCGCTGGTTGCGATGACCTGATCTACGGACGCCATCCCGTTCTCAGTGCCTTAGCCCAAGAACATAGTATTAACAAAATTTGGATTACCCCCCAATTGCGCTACGACCCCCGGTTTCATACCTTACTGAATGAAGCCAAAGCCAATGGCACGGTGATTTCAGAAGTGGAATATCGCCGTTTAGATCAGATGACTGGCAAGTCCAATCATCAAGGAGTGGTGGCGCAGGTGGCGCCCTATAAGTATTGGGAGCTTGACGATTTAATCACCCAGGCTTGCTCGGCGGTGGAAAAACCTGTTTTGTTAGCATCCGATGGCATTATGGATCCCCATAACCTGGGGGCGATCATCAGAACCGCTGAAGCGCTCGGGGCGCAAGGGCTGGTGATCCCACAGCGTCGGGCAGTGGGGATCACGTCCACGGTGATGAAAGTGGCAGCGGGAGCTTTAGCATCTTTTCCTGTAGCCCGGGTTGTCAATTTAAGTCGAGCTTTGGAACAATTAAAAGAAGCGGGCTTCTGGATCTACGGCGCGGCGGCAGAGGCACCTGACTCCTTGCCTTCGATCCAGTTCACCGCCGCCACCGTCCTGGTAGTGGGTTCCGAAGGGGAAGGTTTAAACTTGTTGACACAACGCTGTTGTGACCAATTAGTTTCGATTCCCCTGCAAGGAAAAACCCCTAGTTTGAATGTGTCTGTAGCTACGGGAATGATTCTGTACGAGATTTATCGTCAGCGATCGCAGCAACCGCTACATCTGAAAATGAAGACAGCCGATAACATTGAAAAAATCAAGACCAGGGAGTATAAAGAAATTTAAAGATTCAGGGCACTGGAAGAGCCCACAGCAGCAAACAATTGATTGGTGACATGGCGAGGTATATGAAAACACTCAAAGAACTGATGATCAACTTACTGAACTCCTTTGGATTAGCCTGGTGGGTAGAAATTGTCACCGAAACTCCTCGGTGTACTTACTACTTCGGGCCATTTTTTACCAAAAGCGAAGCAGAAATTGCCAAATCGGGGTATATCGACGATCTGGAACAAGAGGGCGCTCAGGGGATTGCCTTTCTGGTCAAACGCTGTAAACCCAATATGCTCACCATCTCTGATGACCTGGAAGAAATCCCCAGCCCCACTGGTAGACCTGCTTTCAACCTCTAAACCTGGAGGAATTAAGAGGAATTAATCTGTTCCGCAATCATAAAAATTTAATTTGTTAAGCAGCTAACAATCTGGGAATTACAAGCCAACCACTGGTCAATGTCTGCCAGCATTTCCTCCGGGATCTCCCAAGGAAATAGGTGGGCGGTATTCGGATAGCACTGCCACTGGGAATTTTTGAGCCGGTTGGCAGTTTCTTGACTGGATGCCGCCATAATATGCCGGTCTTCCGCTCCTGCTAATACTAGACAAGGACATTGGATCTGGGAAATTTCCGGCAGTCGGTTATAACCCAATCTCAAGGCATGATTTAAGGCTTGGTTTGCCTGCCGACTGGTTTGAAGATAGGCCGCGATCGCTTCTTGAGCGAGATACTGATAAGCCAAGGGGGTATGTTGCTGAATCAAGTAACGAAACAGCGATCGCTTCCCAAATAGGTTGATGTTCCACTGCATTCCCGGCTTGATCCAGTTCAGGATGCCGCATAAGCCGGTATAAAACAAATCCTGCCAACTCACCGGGGGATGATTACTCTGAGGTCTGGCTGCCGTAGCCACCAAAATCAACCCCGTAAATTTTTCTGGATTTCTCAGGGCTAATTCTAAACCCAGAATCCCTCCCAAAGACCAGCCCAACAGCAAGCAACGCTGAATATTTAATCGTTCCAGCAGTGCTTCTAAGTCCAGCAAATGATCGTGCATCTGAAACTCGCTCTGAGTCCGACTTTTGCCATATCCTCGTAAATCTGGCGCGATTACTTGAAATCTTTGAGCTAAATGATTGGCAAACACAGACATACAATCGCCGGAACCTGGATGTCCGTGTAAGCAAAGAATCGGAAATCCTTGACCTTTTATGTTGACATTCAGAGCCACAATGTTTTGAGAATGGTTTTGAGAATTGTCTTGACAACTGTCTCGGTTTTTTAGCATTTTATTACGCATTTTATTCAGCATTTTTTATTTTTGAAGCTTATTATTTACTATTTTGGCTTTATAAATATCCGTTGCGTAAAATATATTCGGCAATTTCAGCAACTACTTGGCTAATCGTAGTTTCCCTGTAGTAACCATCATCAATCACAGTGATAATATAAGTTTCTCCAAATAAATTCATGGCTAAAGTTGTCCCTAAAACTTCGGAAGTTTGACCGGTTTTTTCCCCAAGCCAATTACCAATAGCAGATTTGATTCCGGCAAATCCTAAAGCGCGATCGTACTGACTTTCTAAGGCTAAAATTAATCGTTCATCCCCTAGATGTTGGCGATTATAAATTTGCATCATCATCTCCGTCAGTTCGTCACTGGTCAAAAGGTTGCGACTATTGCCAGGGTTGCTGGGCATGATGCGATCGCCCATCATTTTAAAGCCAATATGCATATGTTTAAAACCGCGTTCTGCTAAAACCTGATTGATATAATCCCAGCCCAAATAATCAATCAATTGATTCGTCGCAATATTACTACTCTTGGCAATCATCTCTTTTAAAACAGTTTCAATGGGGTATTTTTGCCCCACCCCAATCTCTGAAGCATCCTCGGTAAAGTTACTCGGATCCACATAAATCGGACTGTCAAAGCGAATATTTTCCGTAGTTAATTTATGCATTACAGCCACCGCTACGGGCAGTTTCATTAAACTAGCGGCAGAGCGAGGATATTCGTTACCCCGCAAACGACGGCATCGATGACTTTGTAAATGGCAAATGGTAATTTTCGCTTGATTAGATAGTCCACTACGTTGGGCAATTTCTGCTAAAAAACCTGATTGGGCAACTTCTAAACGATAGGTGATCTCGGCTAAATTATTTTGATAACTGGCGATTTTCTCACGAGCGGAATCGCCATACTCTGACCCTGAATCAATTTTGCTTAAAGTATCAATCGCCTCTTGCCAGAGAGATTTGGTTTTTTGAAGATTTTGGGCATTCGTTCCCGCCTTTTTCCCTAATTCAGTCGCTTGGGTGGCGAGTTTCATCCCTCGCTCCCACAACAATTTAAGCTCAACTTGTTGCAACTTTTGCTTTTCTACCACTTGTAGATGTTGTGACAAAGCATCATATTGCTGCAATAGCCGTTGACTATCGGGAAAATTCACCGCCAATCGCTCCTGAAGCGAACTGGCAGAACACCGATCTTTTGCCGAGTTAAACCCCCTCGGATCCACTGACTGCACCGCCAGATTTGCCTGCATCATCGGTTGATTTTTTTCTGATAAACAAGTCCGCTCGCTAGACGGGGGTGATTTAGCTTGAGGAGAAGGCAGCCACATTCCTAAGATTAGACCCAGTGAACTGGTGACAGTGGTGACAGCGATCGCTAAATGTTTCCGCCGATTCACAGTTCTTCTGCGTTGATACACGAAACTACCTCACACCATCCAAAAAACATCTAGCATCGTACATTGTACGTAAGAGAACCGGCAACCGGCAATATTCAACAGTGATTCGTTAGATTGGGCAGAAAAATAACAATCGACAAACAGGGAACAGGGAACAGGGAACAGTGGTGCAGGGGTGCGGGGGTGCGGGGGTGCGGAGGAGCAGAGAAAAACAATTAACAATTAACAATTGATAATTGACAATTAAATAGATAAAATAAATTATCAGTTATCAATTATCGATTACCAGTTATTGATTATCAATTATCAGTTATCAGTTGCACTCCAACAACCAAATAATCCCTACCCAACAAATAACAAATAACAAATAACAAATAACAAATAAAAAATAACAAATAAGCCCCGGCTTTTTGACAAAAACCGGGGTGATGGAGGTAGTCATATAAAATTTGATTTTTCTTCGGATACTTATTATGATGCGACTGATGATTTGACTTCACAAGTCATGTCTATACAACATTCATCAAAGCATTGGAACGACGGTGAATCAGAGTATCTTTCTTGTTAAGCACTGATTTGTCGCTTGCTGATACAGAGGAAATACTCACCAGTCGCTCTAATCTTTGAACTCGTTGATGGCGATCTTGAACAATTGAACCGAGGTCAGGCATTTCTTGCCAACAGTGAGTACAAAACAAATAAACACCATTGTGGCGGGCGTGGCGGAGTAAAGGGGTAGAGCAACAAGGACAAGTGTTCATAATGTTTTGGGGGCATTTTTGAGAAATTGTTATCAATGATTTAAAAAAAGCGGGCTGATTAATTAAAAAGATTCAGGTATTATCTGGTAACGCGGATATCAGCAAAGTAGAACCGCTCAACACCAAATAGGAGACCCATAATTAACAACTGCACCCCCCAGGGTGCCACGGCAAATCCCCACACAAAGCAGACAACACCACTCAACGCAGCGATTACTGAAGGTACATCTTGAGAACTGCGTAAATACACTAAAATTGATGCCAGAGCAATCGTTAAGAGTGTGAAGTAGGTTGAGAGCATACCGATGACCTCTTTGGTTGATTTGTACAGCAGTCAGTTAAATGAATACTTGACTTGTTTCTTGCTATGAGGTTATCCCTTAAATGTGAAGATGCTGTGAAGAAGCAACCGGGGAGCAAAAAAATTACCTTTTGGCTCAGGTATTGAGTTCAAAGCAGCCGATATGCCCTGAAAGGATTCTTTATTTTCGGTAGAACTAGAAATCCTGTAAACCGAGATACAGAGTAAAGAGGGCAATTTATGGTTATTTATTGTTATTTATTTTCTATTGGTTATTCGTTATTATTTATTTGTTGTTGTTTATTTGTGATTTAAGTTAGAGCGCGAGCGAGGAATCACAAATAACTAATAAGATGAAGAGAGGAAAACAGGGAACAGGGTTTTAGACGGCACAAGAGCACGGATCTGGTACGCAAAAAAATTTCCCCCTTTTCCCCAGCACCAAGTCCTAGGAAAGCATCCTTTTAAACATGGGATCTACCAATAGTAATCAGGAGAAATCTGTAGATTTTGGGTTGATGTTTTGGTCAACGAGGGTGATGTGCCCCAGTGATGTAGTTTTGCACCGAACTATGATTCCTCTGATTCCTCAAAAATGGTTAATTCTACGGGGTGGCAGCGCTGAATTTTTACTTCAATGCCTTGGGCGCCTTCTGCTTCTAAGTCTTCGATATACCCTAATTGGGCGATTTCGGCTTCTTGCTGGGTGACAAATGGCCCGAAGTAGTAGATGCACTTGGGGTCAGCGGTAATAATTTCTATCCACCAAGCTAATCCTGCTTTGTCCATATAAGAGCTAAAAGTATCTTCAAGGATGTCAGATAACTTCATAATCAAGTGTCCAATAATTTTCGCATAATTTTCTCAGGTGACTATGATTTTAAAGGAATACACGACAAATCTGGGTGTTTAACAACACCACATAACTAGAAACTATAGATCCCCTGTTTTCGTTAAACAAATTTTGTTTTGAAAAGAGATGAGAATTTTTTAGGGAACTGGGGAAAGGGTGTAATGCTTGCGCCTTTCGCAAGAGGTGGCTTAACATCAGCCCCATGTACAAAAATTCTGGCTTTCGGGTGAGATGATCCGAATCGCTTTGCCCAGTTTCAAATATCATCCCAAGTCAGAATCGCCATCCCAAAGCATGAGCAACTTGATTGGCTAAACTCATCGGATCGAATGGCTTGGCGATAATTCCCGTCACCCCTAAATCAGAGAATCGATTTTGCTCCGCTGATAAAACTTTAGCGGTTAGCAAAATTACCGGGATTTTTTGGGTGTCAGGATTGGCTTTTAGGTGCTTAAAAGTTGTCGGACCGTCCATATCTGGCATCATTACGTCCAGTAAAATTGCATCGGGGTGTTCTTTTAATGCTAAGGCCAAGCCATCTTCACCAGAAGAAGCTGCTACCACTTCCCAGCCGCCAACCATTTCTAAACTGAGTTGAGCCACTTCGCGAATATCATCTTCGTCATCAATCACTAGGATTCTTTTTGTGGTCACAGTATTCCTCCTAGTTGTCTGGAGTTGTTGTACATATAGGCAAATTATCAGCCAATTATTGGTTTAATAATTCAGTAATTTAAGTCAATTAAATCTGCCAATTTGGCAATAATTCATAAATTTAATTAGAGATTTTGCTGGCCATCAAATATTAAATTTATTTAACTGGAATTTTCCCGGAAATTTGGTGGTTTTGCCAAACCTTGGCTTGGTTGCGGTAGGTACTGTATTAAGTTCAGATTCCCGGTCAATTTTCCATCAATTTCGCATCTAATTGTTGATTTTCAGGGAGCCAATTTAAATTGCCAAGTTGTCTAGCAGTCTAGCACTATAAAATTGAAGTCATAATTGTCCCGGAGGTGAAAAAACCTTGATTTCGCAAGCTTTCCGGGTTGTGCATGGCCACCCTAAGCTAGTTTTATGCTTGTCATCGTAACTAATTGTATTCTATTGGACAAGATTTTGTCTATTTTTTACAAAAGTTTAACAAATGTATCGTTTTTTTGAAAAAATTTTTCGTAATCTGGCGTGAAGCAGAATAGATTTAGGCAAGGCTGCTTCTGGCAAAGCCAAAATTTAGGAAAAAAACTTAGACTGTTTCAGCCGAAATTGCCTCGACGTGCTTCACAAATTCTCAGAGATGATTCCCAGAGATGATTCCCAGAGATAATCGGAGATTATCAGAGATTAGGGGCATCTGGTGGATTTGATTTAGTCTAATTTTCCGGTCAGGAGTTGCCCAGGGTCTTTTCCGGTGATATTTTCGGGGGCAAGGGTAGACTGACATAGAAACAAGACCCCTCACCAAGCCGACTCTCAGCCCAAATCTGACCTTTATGACAATCAATAATACTCCGGCAAATCGCTAAACCTAAGCCGGTGCCACCTTTTTTGCGGGAGTCAGAAGAGTCCACTTGTTGAAAGCGACCAAAAATGGTTTCTAGCTTGTCGGGAGGAATACCACGTCCTTGATCTTGGACGCGAATTAGTAAGTTTCGGCGAATTGTCCCAGGGATGAAAGAATTTTCTTGGATTTGGGCATTAAACCAGACGGTGGTGTTGCGTTCCGAGAACTTGATGGCATTACTGAGTAAGTTGGTTAAAACTTGAAAGATGCGATCGCTGTCCCCCCAGACCGAGACAGACAAAGGCTCAACGATCAGAGTGACTCCCTCTTTTTCTGCCAACCCTCGCATAGTATCAGCGGCTTGTACCATGAGGTCAGCCAAATCAAACATTTGCTGCCGCATTGTCACCTGACCGGACTGAATTCGCTCTAAGTCCAGGATATCATTAATCAGACGCACTAATCTGTCGGTATTTGCCACGGCAATATCGAGCATTCGTTGGGCTTTCTCTCGGTTGTTGTCGAGCAGTCCACCAGCTAATAGTCCCATAGCGCCACGAATTGAGGTCAGGGGGGTACGCAATTCGTGACTGACAACGGAGATAAATTCGTTTTTCATCCGCTCGATCGCCAGGCGATCGCTAATATCATTAAACGTCACCACCGCCCCGACAATTTTTCCTTGTTCCTCAATTGGTGTACTGATGTAGTCTACAGGGAATGTCGAGCCATCTTTGCGCCAAAATACCGCATTTGTCCCATGGTGAACCGAACCATCTTTGAGGGCGGCATAAATGGGAGCAGAATTTGAATTGAGAATAATACTAAAAGGCTTACCATGTAGTTCGGTAATGGAATAGCCCAACATTTGCGCGGCAGATCGATTAACAAAGGTAGTATTTCCCTGGTCGTCCAGACCACAGATACCTTCTCCCGCCGAGTTTAAAATTAACTCATTGTGATGGCGAACTCGCTCTAAAGCTTCTTCGATGCGCTTTAAATCGGTAATATCTCTGGCAATAGTTGAAACGCCGATAATTTCACCTTTGGGGTCTTTAATCGGAGACAGGGTGAGAGAAACGTGAATTTGTTGGCCGTCTTTGCGTCGATGTGTTGTCTCGTAGTGGTCAATACTGGTTCCCTTGCCAACTCCGGCGAGGAGTTGGGGCATTTCCGAGGCGCGCTCGGGCAAACTCAAGAGTAAGACGGAACGCCCCAGGACTTCAGCGGCACTGTAGCCATAAATTCGTTCTGCCCCAGCATTCCACGATTCAATGATGCCATCAAGGTTTTTGCCGATAATCGCATCATCGCTGGACTCAACAATAGAAGCTAAACGGATTAAGGCGGCTTCGGCGACACGGCGAGCGGTTACATCCCGACCAATTACCACGATCGCCTTGGGAGAACCATCTAGGTGGAATAAGGGGACTTTAGTCACTTCAAAGTTTCTCAGCCGTCCATCGGCACCCGGAATAATTTCTTCACTATGAGAAATCAGCCGAAGATTCCAGGCAACTTCATCAGTTTTCCTCCAGTTGGCCAGGGCTTCTCGGTAGTGAGAAATGCCATACTTAGCCTCAATTGCCTCAGCCAGTTGGATATCAGTTTTTCCCTGATAATTAATCCCTTCTAAGTTTAACAACTCCAGCATGGCCTGGTTAGCGATTTTCCAATGCCCTTGACTGTCTTTGAAGCAGACAATATCTGGCATAGCATTAATTAAGCTAAGAAGTTGTTCGGAAGTTTCCCTAGCAATGGCTTCAGCCTGTTTAATTTGCGTAATATCCGTACTAACAGCGATCGCCCCAATAATTTGATCGTTTTCATCTTTGACCGCATCTGCTCGCAGAAAACTCTCTAATAACTGACCGTTCCGAGTCCGCAGTTGCACCTCTCCACTCCAGCTTCTACCCTGGATAATTTTATTGAAAATCTTTTCCCCTAGGGTTTGATTAGCAAAAATTTCCCCAATTCCACCGGCGGAATTAATTGCTTCTTTGGTATAGCCAAAGATGTTTAAAAATGCTGGGTTATGGTAAGTAGCTAACCCTTTGAGGTCGGTCATAACCACCGCATCACTGGTACTTTCGACGGCTTGGGTAACCCGCAGTAATTCCGACTCTGCCCGACGGCGATCGCTCACTTCTTTTTGCAATTTTTCATTGGTTTCTTGCAAGGAAATAATCAAGCGAGTCTTTTCTCTGGTGCGAAGTTGGACTAACTCTTCGAGATGATTGCGATATTGTCTGAGTTCTTGTTCCGCTCGTTTGCGCTCGCTAATATCTTCCACCATCGCAATAATAAATTGAGGAATATTCCCCCGGTCTCTAATGAGAGAAACACTGAGATTCCCCCAAACCACTTGATTTCGGGAATTAATATAGCGCTGCTCTATTTGATAGTTTTCCCACTTACCTTGCAAGGTTTGCTGGAATAGATGAGTTCCCACAGCCAAATCATCGGGATGCGTGACTTGAGTTAAGGTCATCGCTCGCAGTTGGCTTTCGGTATATCCCAGCATGGTTTGTAATGCGGAATTGACTTCTAAAAATTCTCCATCTAATCCCAGAATTGCCATACCAATGGCGGCACCCGTGAAGGTAATTCTAAATCTTTGTTCGCTCTCTTGTAAAGCTTCTAGGGTTTTTTTCCGTTGACTAATATTCCGCAATACGGTTAGTACCGATGAAACTTCTCGATATTGATAGGTAATTGAAGCCGCATGAACGGGGATGACTTGGCCGTCAAGTCGCTGAATTGTAGTTTCTCTAAATGGAATTGCTTCTGGTGAGTCGGCAGCTGGAGAAGTAGGTTCGGCAAAAATATTGGAGATGTCTTGGATAAAGTCTTTCAGGTTCCGCCCGACTAGATTATTTGTTTCGATATTTGCTTCGATATTTGCCCCGAAAGAGCGATTTTCTCCCTTAGTTTCTGACCTAGTTTCTGACCAATTCTCTAATGTATCGCTATGGGAATCCCCTGCATAATGCCGCAAAACATCTCCGGTGAGTAACTTAATTCCGGCAGGGTTAATTAACTCAATGGTGCCTTGATTGTGAATAATAATCGCATCCGGCAACAGTTGCACAAGCTGTCGGTAACGTTGTTCACTTTCCCGGAGGGCAGCTTCCGCTTGCATCAATTCTCTGCGATCGCGCAAGGCCATAATCCCATAAGCTAAATCATTGGCCAGTTCTTGCAGCAGTTTCACCTCCTGAAGATCGAAAGCATTGGCTTCCTTGGCATAAATGGTTAAGACACCAAAACACTGTACGGACGAACCTGCGGGAGTCCCTACGATATTTTGCGGTGATGGCTGCATCAACTTCTTGTCTTTGGTTGTTCGCATTTCCCCGTCCAGGGGACGGCTAATTAATGGCAAATAAATACAGGCAGCATAGCCATGCCGGATCGCCCAATCTCGCCACGAGCTAGAATCGGCAGTAGTAGTGAACGGGGAAATATCCGGGGAAGTACCTGGGCAAATATCTTGGCAAATATCTTGGCAAATATAAGGTTGACCGGTACTAATCACCTTGCCAATGGAATTTACTTCTGGGGAAGGGTCATCCCAATTTAAGTTTAGTGATTCAGTTAGTGATTCAATATGTTTGAGGGCGATGCCATTACAAGCCACAGGTTTAACGATATGAGATGGTTCGGTCAGTCCCACCCAAGCTAGGGGATATTTGCCAATTTCCACAATAATCCGACAAATTTCATTCAGGAGTTCTGACTCCGCCGAAGCGCGAACCATTGCTTGACTACATTCCCAAATAGTTCTCAGGGAACGGTTCAACAAACATAGTTCTTCTTCGATTTGTTTGCGCTCGCTCAAATCATGGGTAATCACGGAAAACCCAATCACGCGGGCGGTTTGATGTTGTTTCCCATCGTGATTTGGTGTGGGATGTTCCCCTGCCGAATCATCATATAGAGCATAAATAGTATTCTGTGCCCAAAACTTTGACCCCGAAGCCCGTTGTCGCCAGCCTTCATCTTCACATTGACCCGCAGTTATGACCAGTTGTAATTCTTGCTCGGGTTTACCCGCTAGGCGATCGGCTTCTGGGTAAAATTTAGAAAAATGTTGTCCAATAATTTCTGCGGCTGTATATCCCATGATTCTTTGGGCTCCAGCATTCCAGCTTGTCACCCTGCCTTCGGCATCTAGGGTAAAAATTGCGTAATCTTGAATCTCTGCCACAAAATCATGGAATAAATTTCGCACTAATGGCTCAACAGCAGACACTGGAGACGCCAGCGTTGTTGTTTGTTGGTGGTTGTCGTTGTTCGTTGGTGGGTAGGGATTCTTTTGTTGGTGGTTGGCAGGGGATAATAATGGTTCGCGGGTGGTTAATAAACTGAGCGATTCCCGTAAGGGATCCGCTTCGCGGAATCGCCCCCGTAATAAATTCTTAACTCTGAGCGACAATTCATCCGGGTCAACGGGATTAAAAATCACCTCATCCACACAAGCAAATTGCTGCCAAGGCTGAGATTTTTTGGCTCTGCGATCGACAATTAATAAAACCGGCAAAAATTCTCGCGGCACCAGTTGTTTTTTAGTCGAAATCCATGCTTGGGCTGCTGACAACGCCTGTTCATCAACGATACACAAGTCAAAATTCCGATCCATGAAAAATTCCGGCACCTCTCCCGCTTGGTCGCTGGGTATTTGTTCAACCGAGGTGACATTAATCTGACTTGAATTAACAATTGAATTAAAAGGCTCATCTTTTGACAAATTGGAGCTCTTAATTGTCAATAAAATTGACAACTGTTTTTGAAGCTGTGCAGCTTTTCTTCCCAAAAGTAGAATATTCATTATTACTTGGCCTTTTGCTAATAATGGCTGCGATTTTTCTGGCCTAAAACCCTCTGCATCACCAGGAAAATCTATTGGAGTTGATTGACTTGCTTGATTTTCCTCGTTTCCCAGTTATTTCTGTATTTTTTAGCCTTCTTAAAGACGGCGGCAGAAACGGCGGCAGAAACGGCGGCAAGAACGGCGGCAAGAACGGCGGTGGATTAACTTGCCGAAAAAATGTCGCTTTAAAAGCATTTTTTGGATTCCAGGAATGATTCCAGGAATATGGCAAATTTCTGTGATTGCCAAATCCTCGTAAAATCATCACCAAATAAATTATCACAAATCATCACCAAATCATCACCAAATAAATCATCACAAATCATCACCAAATAAATCATCACAAATCATCACCAAATCATCACTAAATAAATCATCACCAAAACTTTTTTCTGCTATTTTTTCACAGGTTGGTTTATAGTTATGAAACAAAAAAAGAACTTTATCATAGCAAACAAATTGCCAAACAACAACAAAATAATTCCTACCAAAATTCCTACCAAAATCCCTACCCAACAAATCCCTACCCAACAAATCCCTACCCAACAACAAATAACAAACAGCAAAAGCTTGAGCACAATTAAACACAATTTAAACTCAATTAAAGTTAATTTAAAGTTAATCTAGCGCGGCGATAACTTTGACATTATATTCCGCTTCAAAGACCGCCTTCTTTTGGTCTAAACTCCAAAGTTCCAGAGTGCAATCATCTTTGCGGTCTTTGGGTTGGAGTTTTAGGGTCAGTTCGGCAGTTTTAGGGTTATATTTACAGTCTAAAGAGGCGATCGCGCCGATTTGACGTCGGTCTAGAGCAACAGCTAACCGTAACATGGCGCTGAGTTGTCTCACCAATTGCCGGTCTTCCTTATTGGTCAAGTTTTGATAATTTTCATGTTTCTTCTTGGGCGCACTTTTGCGGTGGTACCGGGCGATATTGGCAATAATTTCTAGCTCGTTCTCATTAAAGCCGAGGAGTTCACCGTGACGGATTAAATAGTAAGAATGTTTATGGTGGGCATCATGGCTGATGTGTACCCCAGAGTTATGTAAAATTGCTGCCGCCCACAAAAATTCTCGGGCATTTTTACCCCACCGATGTAATATCCCTTGGGTCTGGTCAAATAACGAGAGGGCGTGCTTGGCGATTCGTTCGCCGGAATCTAGATTAACTCGGTATTTTTGGGCAATTTTCAGCACGCTGCGTTCCCGCACCGCACTTTGGTAGCGGAGTTTATTTTCAATTAACCCATGAGTCAGCATCCAATCCACAATCAACCCTTCTCGTAAAGCCCGCGAACAAAGGGTTAGAGAATCGATGCCTAACATGGACATGGCTTCTTGGAGAATTAACGCCCCGGCAATAATAATTTCCGCTCGCCGGTCAGACATTCCCGGTACAGCCGCCCGTTCTGAGTCAGAAAGCTTCCGCAAGCGATTGATCAATGCTTGTAAATCAGTGAAACTGATTTGATAACCCGTCAGGGGTGAGGGAGCTTGTCCCAGGGTTTGATAGGCATGAATTTCTGCCAAAGTTTCAATGGTGCCAGAAGTGCCGACCATGCGGGGTTTTTCTCCGGGTTTCAGGTTGGCTTTTAACTCACCCACCGCCCGTTCCAGCATCCCGCGAATGTAGGCTTGGAGGCGGTTAAATTCAATTGGGCTAATTGGGTCAGTAGTGACAAATTCCCCGGTCAAGCGCACTGCCCCCACTTTGGTGCTACTGAGAAACCGAGGTTCATCCCCATCCCCCAGAATTAGTTCGGTGGAACCGCCACCAATGTCAATTATGATATGGGGTTGATTTTGTAATTCCATGCCAGAGAGAACCCCCAAATAGATGCGGCGGGCTTCTTCTTGGCCAGAAATTAGGTCAACGTGCAAGTTGAGGGTATGGTGAATTTTTTGTAAGAATTCTCGACCGTTGGGGGCTTCGCGCACCGCTGAGGTGGCTACGGCAATGATTTGTTCCACGTTGAGACTACGGGCAATTTCTTGGAACCGCTGCAAGGTGGCGATCGCTTTTTCCATGATTTCCGGTTTTAAGTCCCCAGTTTTTGGGTCGCGATCGCCCAAACGAACCGTTTCTTTTTCGCGATCGATAATCGTGAATGCTGGCAGGGTGGTATTAATTTGCACCACCACCATGTGCAGGGAATTAGTGCCAAGATCGACTGCTGCAATAATGCGGTCTTCAGGGCGCAAGCATTGCGCCCCTACAATTCTGTTTTCTTTTTCCGGAGTTGCTTCCTGGGTTATAGGTTGCCGCGATCTGGACTGAACCATTGCCATTCCTCCAAAGCTCAAAACTAACGATATCCTATTTAATAAGAAAAGTATTTTATTGTTTATTTATTTGATTTGTTGATTCAATGGTCAGTTCACCACAACCTCAACCTGAAACCATCCCGGCAAAAGTGATTCGGCTGCTGAGATGGGATAAACCGGCGGGACGCTTGATTTTAATGATTCCGGCCCTTTGGGCCGTGTTTTTAGCCGCCCACGGTCATCCAGAATTGCCCCTAGTGGCGGTGATTATCATTGGCACTTTGGCCACCAGCGCCGCTGGTTGTGTGATTAATGACCTGTGGGATCGGGATATCGACCCCCAAGTAGAACGAACCCGTGATCGCCCCCTAGCGTCCCGGGCGCTGACCGTCAGAACTGGGATCGCGATCGCTCTGGTCGCTTCCCTGGTTGCCCTAGCTTGCGCCGCCATCTTAGCCCTTTATCTCAATTCTCTCAGCTTTTGGCTATGTGTCGCTGCCGTTCCGGTGATTGTCCTATATCCTCTCGCCAAGCGGGTTTTTCCCGTCCCCCAACTGGTACTCTCGATCGCTTGGGGATTTGCGGTGTTGATTTGCTGGACTGCTGCCGTAGCCAAATTAGAAACTGCCACCTGGATTCTATGGGGGGCAACGGTGTTTTGGACGCTAGGCTTTGACACCGTTTATGCGATGGCCGACCGGGAAGACGATCGCCGCTTAGGGATCAACTCCAGCGCCCTATTTTTTGGCCAATGGGTGACAGAAGCGATCGCCGTTTTCTTTATCGGCACCGCTGCCTTATTAGCTTGGGTCGGGGTCGTCATGGAATTAAACCTCGGTTTCTGGATATCCTGGGGCATAGCAATGATGATCTGGGGTTGGGAATACTTCCAACTCCGTAAAAATGACCTACCGAAACCTGTTTACGGTCAAATCTTTGGCCAAAATGTTTGGATTGGATTTATATTACTTGCCGGAATGATTACCGGCATTTTAATTTAAATGTCAACAGAAACCGGGGTTCTTATTCCCATACCCCCGTTAGCTACTGATATTCACCACAGAAACCCGGTTCCTTACATATAAATGTATATTTATATATGTTTATATATATAAGTATATAAATATATATAAATATATGCACCCAACCCAAAAAACTGCCTACAAAAAGGTGAACGGGGAACGGTTATCAGGGAACGGGGAACGGAGAAAAGAGAAGAGAGAAAAGAGAAAAGAGAAGAGAGAAGAGAGAAGAGAGAAGAGAGATGCCTAGAAGAGAGAATATCTTTCCTATTCCCTCTTTCTTCTTTCCTGTTCCCTGTTCCCTGTTGTACGTGTACGAATGAACTTAATCCCACAAATTAATGGCACGAATATAGCCTGATTATGTCCTTCGCTGATTTTGAGGGGATATTGATATAACGGACAAAAAATGTTTAAATATAAACAAGTATTCTTATACCTCAATTCCTATACCTCAGCAGTAACCATGCGCAAGCTTAACGTCGAAAAAACTAACGATATCCTAACCAAAATCATGGAGTATGAGTTGGCTGGAGTGGTGCGCTACACCCACTATTCACTGATGGTGACAGGGCCTTATCGGTTGCCGATTGTCGATTTCTTTAAAGCCCAAGCAACAGAATCCCTGATGCACGCTCAACAAGTGGGAGAAATTCTCACGGGTTTAGAAGGACATCCCAGCCTTCGAGTCGCACCAATTCAAGAAACTTATCAACATTCAGTGCGTGATATTTTGGAAGAAAGTCTCAATCACGAAAAAGCGGCTTTGGATTTGTACAAAGAACTACTGGATACCGTGGAAGGAGCGAGTATTTATTTAGAAGAGTTTGCTCGCAATATGATTGGCACTGAAGAATTGCACAATATTGAGATCAAAAAAATGCTACGAGATTTTAGTGTCTAATTTATCCGGTTTTATCGGCTTAGTTAGGGACAACCACCGCGCCTGGGATTGCCCCTAAACTGCCCCTAAGTTTTTGGTCGGAAACCTGGAATAAACTGGGTTAATTAATGGGCTAATTAAATCGGTTTGACTAATGAGAAACTTCTAATCTTTGGGTGACAAAGGTGATGCCATTATGACGAATGAATACTGCTGAAATCCAGCGGTCATTAGCGACTAAGGGGGCTTGACCAATCTTGAAAATACCCCCGGCATTGAGGGGTTGTAAATCCAACTTGGCAGGATTCATGTATCCGAAAATACTAACGGGTTCTTCCAGGGCGGCACCCAGGAGTAAATCATCCCCTAGAGGTTCTAAAACAATGGCATCAAAGTTGTACTGACGACCAATTTTGACTCGCTCCGGGAGATTGACTTGTACTGTTGGAGGATTTTCGCCACTGGTTAGCTGAATTTTTTCAGCGAGGATTTCTTGGTGGACAATTTGTTGATTTTCGTAGCGTTGGCGCGATCGCACTGTAGCCCGTAAACGATACTCTCTGTCGGCGGTAGTTTGCACCCCATTAATCTCCGTCACCGTTTCGGCGACCATGGCATTGCCATCAGCTTCCCAAGATTTTAATTGAGTGCGATAAGTCAAATTAGGATAACGCTGCCACAGATCCCGCAAAGCCTGTTCGAGATTGTTATAAGTTAAGCCATCACCATGACTCAGAGTGGGGCTATAAAATTTCATCACCCCGCGAATATTTTGCTGGTTGGCGGCATCATCTATTTGTTGCAAGAGAGTTTGCAACTCTTGTTGCAACTCTTGGGGGGCGGTGTCAGGACTTGCCGCTGCCACAGCACTGCTAGGAAATATGCTACCCCAGCAAAGGGTTAAACCGATTACAGAACCAATCAATTTTGTTTTTTTCCAGAGATCCGGCGATCTGAAATAATGAGCCAGTGAGACGATAGAGTTGCGCATGGGTGATAAGTTAAACAATGGACTGGACAATTGAAGCAGTGAAATGTTAGCTGTTCAATTTAGGTAGGACAGAGCATAAGAATCAAGTCCTGAAACGAATATGCTGATTGGAACCGAGAGGAGACTTTAACAGCGTGAGTAAGGCATCGATTCGATTACTAATAGCCGCGAGTGGCACTGGGGGACATTTGTTCCCTGCGATCGCCGTCGCTGAACAGTTGAGCGATTATCACATCGAATGGCTGGGGGTGCCGAACCGGATGGAAACTCAGCTAGTCAAAGGTCGCTATCCTTTACATACCATAGCAGTTGAAGGATTTCAGCAGCGCCTCGGACTGGGGACTCTGCGGGTAGCCACTGGATTGATTCGCGCCATTTTTCAGGTCAGAGAACTTTTAAAAAGGGAGCAATTCCAAGGGGTCTTTACCACGGGCGGTTATATTGCCGGACCGGCGATTATTGCGGCGCGTTCTCTGGGATTACCAGTGGTTCTCCATGAGTCTAACGCTTTACCGGGTAAGGTGACTCGGTTCTTTAGTCCTTGGTGTACGGTGACGGCGATTGGATTTGCTGCCGCTGCCAAATATTTGCCCCGGTCGAAAACCGTCATGGTGGGCACACCTGTGAGAAATCAGTTTCTAGAAACCTCGACCTTGGACTTGCCGATTCCGGAAAATGTCCCTTTAATTGCGATCGTCGGCGGTTCTCAAGGGGCGGTGGCGATTAATCAATTAGTCCGCCAATCGGCACCGCGATGGTTAGAGGCGGGGGCTTGGATTTTCCATCAAACCGGAACCAATGACCCGGACGCGAATAGTTTCCAACATCCTCATTATTTCGCCTCGGATTTTTGTGACTTTATGCCTGGACTCTTGCAACGGGCGAATCTGGTGATTAGTCGCGCTGGCGCTGGCACTCTGACTGAGTTAGCGGTGACGCGGACTCCTTCTATTTTGATCCCTTATCCTTATGCAGCGGAAAATCATCAAGCTTTTAATGCGGCGGTGTTTGCCGATGCTGGGGCGGCGATCGCCTATCCTCAAGCAGAATTAACGGCGGAATTACTCGCAGAAAAAGTTTTAGAATTACTCAAATCGCCCACATTGTTGCCACAAATGGCTCAAAAAGCCCAAGAACTGGCGGTTCCCGATAGCAGCGATCGCATCGCTAGAGTTTTGCGAGACTTATTAGGCGGTTAAAAGGTCGCACTAGATGGGAGCAAGCGATTCCCGTAAGGGATCCGCTTCGCGGCATCGCCACCGGGAAAAACCATGAATAATTGTTAACTAATCATAATTATCATAATTAATTATTCGTGAACCTACTGATAGCCGACCCCTAAAACCAGACCCCTGAAACCTGACCCCTAAAACCTGATAAATTATCAGCAACACGCCGAGCCGCGAAACCCTGAAAAACTTACTGCTTTGGAGCTCAATCAGCTAAAAACTTAATCATAAAACATCGAATATTATAGAATTCAATAGCCACTTGGCTGCCAAGCTAAGAAAGTGCATCCCCATTGGTCATGTCTATCAAAAACGATTGGAATTCCGTCCCTCCGCTAGAAAATGCCATTGATCCGAATCCCTTGATCGTCTTGCCAGACAGACCTTTGGATCAAGTCATCGAGTTGATGAACCAAGCAAATACTCATAACTGTAGGCTACCCGGATTCACTTCAGAACCGAGTCAGATCGGCACGGGAAGTCATCGCTGTGTGCTGGTGATGGAAAATCAGCAGCTACTAGGCATTTTTACGGAACGAGATATCATCGATTTAATTGGAAATCATCATTTAAATACCCCGAATCAAATCACCATCGATCGAGTGATGAGACGCCCCGTGATTACGCTGACAAAAACCGAGCATCAAGATATCTTTGCGGCTTTGTCACTTTTGCGTGAGCATCAGATTCGCTATTTGCCTGTATTAGATATCCACCGAAAACTAATTGGAATTGTCACCCCGGAAACCATTCGCGCTTGCGTACAACCGGCAAATCTACTTCAATGGCGCACTGTCCGCGATGTGATGATTACAGAGGTAATTCAAGCAGAAGAAACCGAATCTGTCGCCAGTTTAATTCAAGTAATGGCTAAGGAAAAAACCAGTTTTATCGTCATTACCGCAGCAGAAGATAAAATTGAGGATGCCAAAGCGATTCCCGTAAGGGATCCGCTTCGCGGAATCGGAGCTGACCCAGTTAGGCAACCCAGTAGTGAGCGGAATTATAATTACCTGAGTGCTTCAAAGGGTTCTAAACTGCCATTAATGGCGTTAGGTATCGTCTCAGAACAAGAGATTTTACAATGCCAAGTATTAGAAATGAATTTGGAGAAAACTCTAGCGCGAGATATTATGATTAGCCCGATATTAAAGATATCTCCGCAAGAATCTTTGTGGGTAGCAAACCAGCAAATGCAGCAACATCAAACTCATCGATTAGTGGTCTGTGGCGAGCGCGGGGAAGTATTAGGTCTGTTAACCCATCATTGTCTTCTCCAAGTTTTTGATGTCCTAGAAATGTCTAGCGTCATCGAAGGGTTACAACAGTCAATCGCCGAACAAACAATTCAACTGAGCAAAAGTAACGAACAATTACACCAAGAAATCAGAGAACGTCAGCGCACGGAAGAAAAATTACAAAAACTTAATTATGAATTAGAAAACCGCGTCATGGAACGCACCATTGCCTTACAAACTTCTAATGACGAGTTAATCGCGGAAATGATTCGCCGCAAACAAGTTCAAGAAGCCTTAAGAGAAAGTCAAGAACGTTTATGGTCTTTGATTCAAACCGCTGGCAGTGTGATTATTTTTCTCGGCCCAGATCATCGAATTTTGCAGTGGAACTTAGAAGCGGAACGAGTCTATGGTTGGCAAGATATCGAAGTATTAGGAGAAAGTTATTTAGATATTTGTGTGCCCTGGGAAATGCGAGAACAAGTTTCTCATTATCTCAATGAAGTATTTAATGGCAACCCGCAAAGAGATTTAGAATTACCGGGAATTACCAAAGATGGTAATAGTCAGCCCATTTTATTGTGGAATCTGACGCCATTATTTGATACTCAAGGAGAAGCCCTTGGCGCGATTATTAGTGGCCAAGAAATTACGGAACGCAAGCAAGCGGAAGAACAGCTTTGGCAGTATAAAGAACATTTGGAGGAATTAGTCGCCAAACGCACCGCAGCGTTGACCCAAGCCAACCAAAAACTGCGGCGAGAAATTCGCGCTCGCCAACGAGCAGAACAAGCACTGTTTCAAGAAAAAGAATTAGCCCAAGTCACCTTACAATCCATTGGCGAAGGAGTGATTACCACCGATGCTCATGGTTACATTCAATTAGTCAACCCAATGGCAGAAGAAATCCTTACTTGGGACGCCGAAGAAGCCTTTGGGTTGCCGGTGACAGAAGTCTTTAAAATTGTCCACGAAAAAAGCAAAGATCCTTTACCAAATCCCATAGAAGCGGCATTACTCGGCGAAACATTTGTGGATAATACCCATGAAAGTGTGCTGATGGTGAGAAATGGCAAAGAATTGGCAATTAATTGCACCGCTGCCCCCATTCGGGCCAGTGATAGCCAAATTGTTGGCGCCGTCTTAGTATTTCGGGATGTGACTCACTCTCGGAATATGGCCCGTCAGCTATCTTGGCAAGCGAGTCACGATCCGTTAACAGGTTTAATTAACCGACGTGAATTTGAGCGGCGTTTAGAATCAGCGGTGATTGATTCTCAAGTGGATGATCTTGAACATACATTATGTTATTTGGATTTGGATCGCTTTAAAATTGTCAACGATACCAGCGGTCATGCAGCGGGCGATGAATTGCTGCGTCAAGTTAGCACTTTATTATCTAGTCATTTGCGTAAATGTGATGTATTGGGACGACTCGGTGGCGATGAATTCGCCGCGATTCTTTATAATTGTTCGGTGGATGAAGCCCTCCGAGTCGCGAATGGAATGCGTGAAAGTATCAAGAGTGTTGAGTTTGTTTGGGAAAACCATACTTTTACGATTGGGGTGAGTATTGGTTTGGTGGCAATTAACGCCCATAGCGCCAGTTTACAAAGTGTATTAAGTGAAGCGGATGCCGCTTGCTATAAAGCCAAGAAAGATGGACGCGATCGCGTAGAAATTCACCGGATTTAATTTTTATGTTTAATTTTTAATTTTTTGATTTCACGAAAAAATAAAAAACAATATTTTAATGCAAAATGCCGCGGTGCAAGCCTGTTGCCTATCACCCTTAAACATCCAATCCCTCAGAATTCATCCCATAAAAAAAGTCCTTGTGTAAAACACAAGAACTTTTTTAGTCAAAAAATCTAGAAATCTACGAAGCTAATGCAACTTCTACCATTTGTTGCAACTCACCTTTCTGATAAAGAGAAATCATAATATCAGAACCCCCAATAAATTCCCCATTCAGGTAAACTTGGGGAATAGTTGGCCAATTTGAATATTCTTTAATCCCCTGACGGAGCTCATAGTCCTGCAAAACATCAACAGTTTCGTAAGGAACACCCAGAGTATTCAAAATCTGGACCACATTATTGGAGAAACCACACTGGGGCATGAGTTTATTGCCTTTCATAAACACCAGAATCTTGTTCTGATGGACTAAATTATCGATTCGCTCTTTCACTTCTGGAGTCATGTTTGGGTCTTACTATCTTGATCGTTTGTCAGTTCTAAGGATAAATTTTAGCGCTATCTTCACGCTTCTAGGAAAAACAGACGAAAAATTGAGGCAGGCGATCGCCGTCAACGGATTTTGACCCGCCTAATCTCATTTTACCTAGACTGCTTGGGTAACTTTTTGCCAATCTTCTGGGGTATAAGTTTTCATACTTAAAGCATGAATCGCTTCGCTAGACATGGCTTCTCGCAGGGCGCCATAGACCATTTGGTGCTGTTTGACGATGGTTTTCCCCGCAAACGCGGATGAAACCACAACTACCTGGTAGTGATCGCGGGTGCCGGTTAAATCTTGAACCTGCACTTCAGCGTCCGGTAATGCCGCTTTCAGCATTGCCTCTACTTGGTCTGGACTAACCATTGATCTCCTAATTGTTCTTAGATAAGAATTTCATTTCTAATTTATCGTGAACCGCGCCGCGAGAACAGTGTAAAAGTTGATGGGGTGAGTGCGAGTCCGTTTTATTTTGCAGCGGGCAGTCTTGACCTTTGCAATGTTAGTCTAGCTGAAATCAATCAAATTGAGTGCGATCTTGAGTGCGATCGCCATTGCTCACAAATCAATTGCTTTACTTGGGGTACAATTTCCTGCAAAAATTGCCGAGCTTGACTGAGCAATAATACTTAAACTATTTTGCCACCACAATTTAGCCAATTTTATATCTTCTTAATATTATGCTCATATGTCATAAATTCCAGACAATCATCTCTTGACAAAATAGTAGCGAATGCTACAATCAACCCATCTCAAAAAAATAAGTGTTTTATTATACACTTCACTTACCTTTGATGAGGAAACAGCAACTATGCCTCTGTACCTAGTCACTCTAGTATTTGGCTTTCTCTTTGTTTGGCTAATACGTCATACCCATGAAGAAACCGTGGTGGTAATGGCCGCTTCGCTCGCCGCCATTCTAATGATTTGTGGAATTATTCTCGCCCCGTTGCCCATACAACTGGCCGGTTTTGTCATTTTGCTTGTGGATCGTCTAAATCAGAGATTTGAAGAAACTTTATAATTAAAATAGCGCTACAAACGATTTAGACCAAAAATGATCCGCTAACGAGCGGGATTTTTCCCAAACTATAGAGATTTATCTTTACTCAATATTTGTAAACCATAGAGATTTCTCTTTACTGACTATTTGTAAATCATCTTGTAAATCATCGCCTAGCTCAGATCGCTTCAGTCAACAAGTTTACCCAAAGAAATAAGCAAGGGGAGAAGAATAATTGCATCCCCTGCTGCTTCTGAACTATCGGATTTTTGCCGATACCGGATGGCAACAGATATAGTTACAAAGCTAGAACTATATCTGTTGCATACGACTTTACTGCAATAATTATATTGCCAACATTTTGTTACAGATAATTAATTATTAATTAGCCGAACGCCAAACTGTCACCCATGTTTTGGGTTTCTGGGGTAGGGGCAAGCGCTGCTGTTTTGCCACCCCCGCCGATAGCTCCCATACCCTCGCTCATCTTCTTCCCGCTGCTCAACAGCTTCATGGGCGATCGTTTCAGAAATCAGGGAAAAATGTCAAGGAATACTTACTTATTGGCGGATTTTAGCTAAATCTGGAGCCAAATAAATATTTTTTTACTTTTTTGATGCAAAAATATTTTTATAATAAATATATTATTAAATGGATAATAAATAATGAATTACATATATTAATAATTATAATTTTTTATTATTAAGACTACTG